>Ga0105248_10007908_pt1 | contig 11684 bp, 14 predicted proteins | sample KBSS34metaG_FD_81524 | JGI IMG/M metagenome (GOLD analysis project Ga0105248, IMG submission 81524) | Switchgrass rhizosphere microbial communities from Kellogg Biological Station, Michigan, USA - KBS S3-4 metaG | ecosystem: Host-associated > Plants > Roots > Rhizosphere > Soil | place...
CGAAATCGCGCGTCACGGGTGTCACGTGTAGCGGCGGTTTGGCGGACGACAGTATCGACTCCAGCCTTTCGCGACGCTGGGCAAAGGGTTCGGCGCGCAAGTCTTTCTTACCCTCGCAAAGTAAGTCGAAGAAGACGATGGATGCGGGAATCTGTTCGGAGAGTAGTTTGATTCTCGAAGCCGCGGGATGAATGCGAAGCTGGAGGGAGTCGAAATCGAGTGCGCCTTTTTGCGCGACTACCACTTCGCCGTCGAGCACGCAGCGAGTCGGCAGTTGCTTCAATAATGGATCGATCAATTCGGGGAAATAGCGATTGAGTGACTTTTCGTCGCGGCTCTGAATCATCACTTCTTTGCCGTCGCGAAAGATCAGTGCGCGAAAGCCATCCCACTTGGGTTCAAAAATCCATTCGCCTGCGGTGGGTAGTTGGTCCACACGTTTGGCGAGCATCGGCAGAATCGGCGGATTTACGGGAAGGTCCATAATCTGTGTAACCTGTTTTGTCCACAGATTATACAGATTAGTGAGTCCGCGGAAGCATTCTGGGCGGTATCACTTCCGCGGACTCGTCGTGGCCCCCTCACCAAGGCCACTACTGAGACTGAGAACTCGGCCCTCAAGTCTCAGATCCGGCTGCGCTCAGCAACATATCACGCGAGGCGCCAAGCACAGCCCGTGCTTGATCGCGAGTAACCATGGGAAACTGGTCGAGAAAAGTATCCACGGTCTGATCGTCCTCCAAAAACTCAAAAAACAATTTGATTGGAACCGACGTTCCCACAAAGACTGCGCCACGGCTGGCTCTGTGCGGGTCGTGTTCAATCAAGTCATCAAGCTTCATTACCCTCGTGAACCCCTGAGTCCGCAGAAGCGCCCCTCGATGCGCCGCATGCTTCCGCGGACTCCCCTGGCCCACCACCAGGTTCCCTAAAGGCCCGATTTCTCTGTCGATTTTGGCTGTGCTTTACGATGCACTCGTCTTCGACAATAAGCCACGGCCAATGCGCAGCCTACTCTCCCACCCTGACAAGTGATGAGCATCGCCGGCGAGCTCGAGTTAAACCCGCGGCGGCAATCGCAAGCAGGCACATCCTACTCCCATCAGCGAGTATGTGCAAGTACATTCTTCACGCAACTGGGAGTAACGGCAGGAGTTAGCATCAATCGAAGCGCAGACGATCCATCCAATAGCGAGGAGCCCGGCGAGAATGTGCTACAGCGATAACGACGATAGTTTGTTCCTCCACGCCGTAAATCAATGAATACGGAAAGCGCGCAAACAAACATCTTCGTATATCTTGGTCTAATTTAGTTGAGGCAAACGGATAAGACTTAACAAGGCGCACAACTCGGTCCAGTTCATCGAGGAAATCTAATCCCGCTCCATCGACTTGTTCATTGAACCAGACGACAGCTTCATCAATTTCCTGTTGCGCGAGTGTGAGGAATCTGACGTTCACTAACGATTGTATTTACTCATAAGCTCTTCGTAAGACACAGTGCGAAGCCGCCCCGCTTTGTAGGCATCCCAACGTTTTCGCGCCTCAAGAGCCCAAATATGATCTATTTCATCGTCGGGCTTATCGAGGTCCGTGAGGATGGCGTCGAGCACCCGCAGCTTTTCTTCGTCGGGCAATGCTCGAATCTCTGACATCAGCTTGTCTGCATTAGTCGCCATGTCTGCTCCAATATACACGCATATACACACCATTCAAATATTGGTCACGATAGTCCTGCCTATACCTTGCGCGAAGTGGGCATCTAGTAGCATCATTTCTTCATGGCAGATGACTTTCCTAAGCTTGCGTCTAATCTAACCACGATTGCGAAGACCTTTCATGGACGCGGGTGGCTAATGGGGACGAGCGGGAATTTGAGTGCGGTGATCCAGCGTGAGCCACTCCGCCTGGCAATGAGTCCGAGTGGCGTTGATAAAGGTGAGCTTAAGCCGGATCAGATGCTCACGATCGATGAGAATGCTCGTATCGTGAACCAGGATTTCGGCAAGCCTTCCGACGAGAGTCTGCTTCACGTACGAATTGTGCAAAAACGCGGCGCCGGCGCGGTGCTGCACACGCACTCAGTTTGGAATAACATTCTCTCGGATCTTTACGCATCCGAAGGTGGCGTGACGATTTCCGGTTACGAGATGTTAAAGGGGCTTCAGGGTGTGCACACGCATGAGCACTCTGAGTGGTTGCCGATAATCGACAACTCTCAAAACATGCCCGCCCTCGCCGACTCGATCGAAAAAACACTCGACGAACACCCCGGTGCGCACGGGTTTTTATTACGTCGTCACGGCCTTTATTCATGGGGAGAAACATTGGCCCAGGCAAAGCGACATATCGAGATTCTCGAGTTTCTACTCGAAACCATGGGACGAGCATTACACATCAGAGGTATTTAGTATGGCTGTAGTAACGATTTTCAATGAAGACAAAACCATCACCAGTGCAGCGGAGATCGCATCGGCTCTCGCCAATTACAATATCGACTACGAACGCTGGACACCTGCACATCCCGTCGGCGATGACGCACCACCCGACGAGATCCTCAACGCCTACTCGCGCGAAATCGAAGATTTAAAACGACGCGGTGGCTACGTCACTGCCGACGTGATCGACGTCAGTCCCGCGACACCCGGACTCGACGAGATGCTCGCTAAATTCAAGCGCGAACACTGGCATGACGAAGACGAAGTAAGATTCATCATCGCCGGTCGCGGACGATTCCACATTCACGCGACGGGCGGCGACGTGCTGGCAATCGAAGTTGAAGCAGGCGATCTGATTCGCGTACCGCGAGGCACGCTTCACTGGTTCAACCTCTGCTCGGATCGTCGCATTCGCACCATTCGCCTGTTTCAGGACACGGCCGGCTGGACCCCGCATTACACGGAGAGCCGTGTAGATGAAAACTTTTCATGATTCGCGCGATCCTGCTCGACATCGAAGGCACTACCACGCCAATCGCTTTCGTCCATGAAGTGCTGTTTTCTTACGCGCGTAATCACGCAAAAGAATTCCTCGCGAACAGAGTTGATGCAGAGGACATCGCACGCTTGCGTGAAGAGCAAACGGCTGACTTAAACAACGGCGAGCAACCACCAATGCCGCTGGACGCGTATGTAGAATGGCTGATAGCGCGCGATCATAAGTCGACCGGACTGAAATCGTTGCAGGGAAAGATCTGGCGGCAGGGTTACGCGGACGGATCTTTGAAGTCTCAGGTTTATGCGGACGTTGCGCCGGCGTTTGCGCGTTGGCGAGCGCGAGGTTTGGGCATCAGTATCTTTTCGTCGGGTAGCGTCCTGGCCCAACAACTTCTGTTTGCGAACACTGATGCCGGAGACCTCACGAAGTTTATCGATCAGTATTTCGACACGAATGTCGGCAAGAAAGGTGAAGCGGCGAGTTATCGCAGGATTGCTGAGGCGTTGAATTTACGTACCGAAGAGGTCTTATTCATTTCGGATGTCGTCGCCGAGCTCGATGCCGCGAACGAAGCCGGCATGCAAACCCTGCTCTCCATCCGTCCCGGCAACCCACCTCAGGAACGCACTGAAAGGTATCAAACGATTCAAACCTTTGAGCATCATCTCTTCGTTACGTTGAAGTAATAAAAGCCGATGTCTTCCGTCGCGCCGCCTTCCTGGCGGGCGCTCAGTCTGAGTTCGTAATCACCGGGTTTGAGGGCTGAGGCTGGGAGGGTGACGGTGATGGCGCGTGCTCTGGAGCGAGTCCGCGCAGTTAAATTTTCCCTGGTCCATACTTGCCGGCCTGAGGACGTGCGCAGGTCCACGGCAAATGCTTTGTACGGCTCGTCGGGATCGATGCCGATTTGAAGTCGCACCAGACGCGTGTCACCGGCAAGAACAAGGCTCGACTTTTTACTGCCGCCACGTGAGAGTCCCGGCAAAAGCACCAGCGACGCAATGACTGGTCGCGGCGCGGGGGTCGTCTCATCCGCTGTCTCACTCAACTGGCGCAACGACTCGTCACTCTGTTCGCGTTGTTGTTTCTCCTGAGAGAGCTGTGCATTGAGTTCCTCATTGCGCCGGCGCTCGGCTTCGACCTGTTGCTGTAATTCGTTTTGTCGCGTCTGGTTTTGCGTTTGTAGCTGTGTGAGTTGGTTGCGCAGTCGCATTGTTTCCGCCAACAGCCACACACCATCCATAAGAAAGAACAACACGACCCCAACCATCGCGAACTTCACTGCGGGATTCAGCCCAACGAAAAATGCGTAAAGCGAATCGCGCCAGGTCCACTTCGCGGGTTGAGAGATTACGGTCCTTTCCGGCACCGCGGCGGCCGGCACGCGGGCAAAGGCTTTCGCAAACTCCACGCGCTTGCGTCGCTCAGCCGAGGCGAGGAACCGGCTCTCGAACTTTCGCCGGTCCGTTTCGGAAAGCTCGCGCCGCACGTATTCATCAACCAGATCGTTTTCGACCGCCGTGACGAGCGCGAGGTATTCCTTATCTGCAAACGCGCGGTCCTCAATCTCGACCTGCTGTTCTTCTGGCAAATCGCCGAGCAGGTAACGCGCGATAAGTTTTTCGTTGTTAAGGTCTGTCGCCATACCACTCCCTAAAAGGTGCCGCGGGGGAATCACGATTTTTAACTTTTCGTCAGAACATCAATGCGGGGATCTTCCACTTATGAGTGGCCGAATCCTTGATTCCATCACATAACTTTTTTTCACGCCCTGCTCAGACATTCTTCGACGCAGCCCTGGAGCCTCTCTCGGAGCCGTAAAGCTCGCATTCTCAGTGTGTTAACCGGAATTCCCAGCCGGTCGAGCAACTTTTTGCGGTTCTGGATCTTCTCGCCCTTCTCACCCTGGTAGTACTGAAGAATCAACTCGCGATTGTCAGGCGACAAGCTTTGGAGACAGTTCCGAAGGCATTGGAGACGATCTTCAGCGTCGTCAGCGGCAGCGGCAACATAAACGTCGCTGGCCGTCCCGATTTCGTTTAGTGCCGTCTGTTCACGCTGCCTGCTTTTCAATATCTCGAGGAGTAAAAGCCGCGCAACTCCCATGGCATAGCCGGCCGGGTTGAGAATCTGTTCCCCCTCGTCGATTTTTTTAGTGATTCGATTGAAGGTTTCGTCGGCGTGATCTTCGGGAAATGAGCAGCCGCGCCACTCGAAGAAACGGGTGAGATTGCTTCTGATCTCCAGGTACTTTTCGCTGCCGCTGTCGCGATCGCCTCCGAGGGCAATCAGCAGCCGATCGAACGCGTCCTGGGTCAGTGTCCACTTTTGTCGAGCGTGGTCCTGCCCGTCAGGCATTCTGTTGGCCCAGTCAGAATCAGATAAGAATCACTAAACCTTAATGTTTGATGGCGTCGTAAAGCTGCTTCGCCAGGTCCGCGTCGAGACCCTTCAACGTCTCATACTGGGCCATCGCCGCGGGTTTGTCGTTTATGGCGACGTATGTGAGCGCGAGATTGAAATACGCCTGCGCGAGGTTAGGTCGTAGTTTGATAACTTCTTTATACGACTCAATCGCTTCCGAGTAGCGACCCGCGTTGTACAAGGTGAGACCCAGATTGAAATGGGCGGATGCGTTCTTCGGTTCGATCTCCGATGACTTTTTGAGCGCCGTGGCGGCCTCGTCGTAACGCTTTAAGCCGTTGTAAGCGTTACCGAGATTTTTGTAGGCGTATGATCGAATCTCGTTTCGTTCCTGGAATCCGAGTTTGTAAGCTTCACCAGTTTCGCCGAGGAGCTTGATTGCCTGTTGGCTGGCCTCGACTGCTTCCTGGTATTGATTGTTATGGTTGTAGGCAAAGCTGAGATTGTTATAGACCTCAGGACTGTCCGAGTCGCGTTTCAAAGTTTCTTTGTAGATGTCGATGGCTTCGGGATAGCGATTGAGCCGCGCGAGTGAAAACGCGAGTGGCAAGTAAGCGCCGTTGTAATCCGGCTTTACTTTTAGTGCCTTCTGATATGCGTCCACAGCCTGGGTAAACTTGCCCTGGTCCACATAAACATTTCCCAGACCGGCGAAGGCGCGCGCATCATCCGGAGCGACCCGCGCGGCTAGTTGATACTGCTGCTCAGCCTCGTCATAACGAGGCTTCGGAGCACTTCGAGCTGCATTGGCACGCGCGATAATCGGATCCTGCTGTCGCACGGGCGGTTTCTTCGTCTGCTTAATACGACCGCCGCCGGTTGCGCCACCGCTATTCGAGACTGACGGATTTTGCGGCGCCCGGAAAATCAGGGCCGCACCACCAGTGATGTCACGCATCAGACTGCCGCCCCCGGTAATGTCCTGGGCAGTCACACCAACAGCAACAGTAAAAGCCAAACAGCCGAGCCCAAAAAGACGCTTTCTCATGCGCAAGTCCCCTCTCCCTGCGCTCCAATTTACAACTCATGCCAGTGGTATAGCCAGTCTCCAGGTGCCTGGCGTGCGAAATATCAAATGGAAATTTTGGATGATTAAATAGAACAAGTCAGGAAGAGGGGCTCGCCCCCGCTCTGCCAATCCTCGATCAGCGGGGGCAAGCCCCTCTTCCTGACTTGTTCTAGCTAACGGGCCAGGGGGCAAGCGCGAAGTAAAGCGGAGTGTGGCGACTTCTCAGACTTTTCGTGTGGGCCATTCTTTTCTTTAAGCAAGCGACGCAGTTTCAGGCGTGCTTTGTGCAGTTGCGATTTCGAGGTGCCGACAGCACATCCCAAAATCTTTCCGATCTCCTCATGCTCGTATCCTTCCACGTCGTGCAGAATGAGGACGGCGCGATAACCGGGCGACAACTGCCGGATGGCTTCGTCAAGTGCGATACGATCGACCACCGACATCCGGGCGTGGTTCTGCGTCCCTTGGACAATTTGCGTTGGAGTTGTGCCATCTTCTGTAGTCCGTTCTTTTCGTACTGTGTTTTTGCGAAAGTGCATGAGCACTTCATTGACTGTCAGCCTGTGCAGCCAGGTGGTAAACGACGACGCTCCGCGAAAAGTCTTGAGCTTGCGAAAGAGTTGAATAAAGACGTTCTGCGTCAGATCTTCAGCCTCTGACGCACTGTGCGTCATGCGAAAACAGAGGCTGTACACGCGCCGGTGGTGGCGCCGGTAAAGTTCCTCAAACGCGGCGGCGTCACCAGCAGCGGCAAGTTGTATGTTTTCATCAATCATCGTTCAAAGCCGCGCGTGAAAGGCAAGACCTGCGATTGCGCATCGAACACCCCCCGGAATCCAATGCACACATGCTTGCAAGGCACCCACAAGTCTTGCCTTCTCGCCAGGGGAAACGAGGAGGAGGATAGTGGACGAGGCTGCGGCAGTCATAAACTTGTCATGAATGTTGAGTAACGTTTCGGTAATGCGAGTGAGGCAAGGTCTGAGAATGCCACGGGCTTTGGTTCATAGCGCCGAAGGCGCGGCATATGATAGCCAGGGGCAAGCGCGAGCGAAGCGAAGCGCGTCGCCCCTGGTAACAGAAAATAAAAAGGTGCCCAGCCCTGAAGGGGCGTAATACGGTTGCGAATATTTCGGCCCTTCAGGCCTCGGCGCTTCTTTTGTGTATTTAACCAGGGGCGACGCGCTCGCTTCGCTCGCGCTTGCCCCTGGCTATCATATGCCGCGCCGTTGGCGCTTTCTGGCTTTCATATGTCGCCGTTGGTGCTCTGGCTTTCATATGTCGCGCCTTTGGCGCTTATTTCAGGTCGTCGAGGATCATATGCCGCGCCTTTGGCGCTATTTGAGGTCGTCGAGTTGGAGACCGATGGGAGCGGCGCCGATTCCCTTCAGACCATCGATGACGCGGATTACCTCGCTGTATGGGATATTGCGTGGGGCTTTGATGAAGACTGTTTTCTCAATGCGTTCTCGCTCGGAGAGATCGAAGCGCGAAATCATGTCGTCTCGATAGGCGTGATTTGCGAGTCGTTCATAAAAAACCTCCCTCAGTTTCGAACTGAGCGGAGTCATATCATCGACCGTTCCCATTTCAGTCAATGAGTTGAGCATCAAGGTTCGATCAGGTTGGATCGAAACGACGAGTGTGTGCGGATTAGGGTGAACATCCTGAGTATTTTGCGGCGGCGAAGGCAGTTTGGTCTCGAAGCGATGCGGCTTGAGAGGCGCAGCGACCATGAAGATGATCAAAAGAACGAGGAGCACATCGATTAGCGGAGTAACGTTGATAACCGGCGTCGCGCCATTGCCTTCACTCATCTGCATTCCTCCTGCGAAGAGTGCAGATTTAGACACGCAACCTGCTGAAAAGGTTCCGGTAAAATCAGCGCGTGCTGTCTTTGGGGAAAAGTACGCGGTCGGGCTCGGCATTCAGCCGCTCAAGCAGTTCGACGATCAGACGAGACTTCACACGTCCCGCTTCTTTCGGATTCACGAGGTAACGAACGATCGCTTCGATCCAGGTGTTCTCGCTCACGCGAAACAGGACCACTGGACGCTCCTGTACCTCGACTTGATTCACCGGAGTCTGCGCAAGGATCTCACGAAAGACTTCCACCTGCTTCATCATCTCTTCCCCAACTTCCCGCTCCGCAACTTCCTTCATCGTCGCAGCCACGAACTCGAGATCAGAGTTGTACGCAACGTGAAACCTGATCTCGTTCCAGATGTATGGAAACAGCGGCCACGTGTAGTTGTAGACGGGCGAACTCAGCACCGTTGAGTTGGGAAACTTGATAATGCGGCCACTCGGATGTTCAGTGGAAAGATAATCACCGCCGAATTCCCAAAGCGTAGTGTCGAGATAATTGACGTCGATCACGTCTCCAGTCGCGTTGCCAATCTTGATCCGGTCGCCGACGCGATAAGGCTCACGCACGAGGATGTAAATCCAACCGATGAAACTGGTGATTGGCGTCTGTAAAGCAAATCCGAGTATCAGCGAGAGCAGACCAAACGAAACGACCGCCGTGTACCAGTTTTGAAAGAGAAGGGTCAGAACAAAGAACGCAATCACCAGCCAGACAACCAATCGCGAAACGCGTTTGAGGTTGTACTGGTAAACCGCATTCTGAACGCGCCCAATGAAGTAAACATCAACCAGACGCAGCACCATCAGGCAGATGACAACAACAGCGAATGCCAGGACCAGTTTTAGCGCGAGTGGGTAGCGTTGGCTGAAGCCGGGCAGACGGTTGAGCAACTGGTACGCAGCGCCGAGTACGATCAGAAGAAACAAGTGCGTGCCGATAACAAACTTGTCGCGCGCTCTGGCCACCGGACCTTTGCGTTGTTCGATCGGCGTGGCTTGCTTCAAAGCGCGCTGCACGTCAGCGTCCTGCTTAACTTCCTCTACTTTCTTTTGCAGATCGTCTTTAACAGGAGGTTTTGTGCTCACTTCACGTCCTTCAAGCCGTCAATGATCACGCGAGCTACGGTGGGAATGATCTCGCGTTCGTTTGCGTGGTTAGTCGTAAAGGTTGCGAGTACGAACTCCGCGCCGTCAGGCGTCTCAATGTAAGCGACGTCGTGTCGCGTGGTGCTGGTCCAACCGGCCTTGGACCAGAGACGAAAACCTGGACGACCCTGCAGAGCGATGCCTGTGAAGCCATGCCCCTGATCGTCCGGATCGCTGCTTTGACCGGTGTAATCTCGCTTCAGGAGTTCCATCATCGCGGCGGTGCGCATCGCGTTTGCAGCTTTGCCGGTCGCGATCTCCATCATCAGTCGCGCAGTGGCGTCGGTAGTGAGCTTGTTGCGGTTTTCGCCGTTTGGGCCACGTGAGACACGCTCGCGCCCATAAGCATCTTCGCAAAACGTTTTCTGGTTTACGTTGATGTTGGTGTAACCGAGTGAAGAGAAGTAACGATTGACGGCGTTACGCTGGTGTTGCCACTCCTCCATCTCTTTGGGCGGCAGTTCGTAGCCGCCGGTTGTGTGCGTGAGCACGTCGACAACGTATTGCGTGGCTTCGTTTGAAGAGTCGACGATCATGTCGCGCACGGCGCGCGTCAGTTCAGGCGTCTGCTCGATCTTCTTGTCCTCGAGCCAGCGATGAACGGCGACGAGATAGAAGAGTTTGACGACACTCGCAGGATAGATTCGTTCATCACCGTGAAAGCTCGCGGTCACGGGACGCTTCAAATCGCGCAAGTCTATTAGCGTGATGGAGAGTTCCGTCTCCTGAAGTTTCTTGTCGGCAAAACGATCGAGAGTTGTTTTCGCAGCGCGGTTCACGAGATCCTGCAAAGACGGCCGTTGTGCTGAGACTGAAGTCGCGATCGTTAAGATTGCGAAGAGTATCCTGATCATGCGCAAACGTATAACACAAGATTACACAGATTAGACGGATTTTGTTATAAGCATTCCGTGCAGAAGACACCTGAGGCGGACCTGGTCCGTGGCATTCGGCGCTGGGACCTCGTCGCACTGACGATCAACGGCATCATCGGCGCCGGAATCTTTGGTCTCCCTGCAAAAGTTTACGCATTAATCGGAACTTACAGTCTCATCGCCTTCGTAGCGTGCGCGCTCGTCGTGGCGCTAATCATACTTTGCTTTGCGGAGGTCAGTAGCCGCTTTGAAGAAACGGGTGGTCCATACCTCTACGCGCGCGAGGCTTTTCAACCGGCAGTCGCTTTCGAGATCGGTTGGCTCTTCTGGCTCGTCCGTATCACTGCGTTTGCCGCCAACTGCAATCTCCTGATCAATTACCTGAGTTTCTTTTGGACACCAGCGACTTCGCCACCCTGGCGAGCATCGATCATCGTGCTGGTTGTCGTAATGCTGGCGATGGTTAACTTGCTCGGGATACGCCAGGCAGCCATCGTTAGCAACTTGTTCACCGTCGGCAAGCTCGTGCCGATCATCATCTTTATCGCGGCGGGACTCTTCTTTCTCAACCCGCAGGCATACGTTCCTGGTCCAGCTCCGACCACAGCGGCTTTCTCGCAATCCGTCTTGCTGCTTGTATATGCGTTTACAGGCTTTGAGATGGCTACCATTCCGGCGGGCGAGATACGCGATCCACAGCGAAGCCTGCCTCGGGCACTACTGATCGCGATTCTTGTAGTGGCGGTTCTTTATATATTGATTCAAGTGGTTTGTGTCGGAACGTTGCCCGGCCTGGCTCAGTCTCAGAAGCCGTTAGCCGATGCGGGATCGCAGTTTCTTGGTTCAGCAGGTGGCGCCATCATCTCTGCCGGAGCGGTCGTTTCGATCATCGGTAACCTAAACATTCTATTGCTGTCCGGTTCGCGGCTTCCGTTTGCGATGGCGGAACAGAAACAGTTACCTGCGTTTGTCGGCAGCATTCATAGAAGATTCTTTACGCCTTATGTCGCGATTATGATCACGGCTGGAATCATGCTGGTTTTGACGTTGAAGAGTTCGTTTCTTGCAGCGTTGACGATTAGCGTTATTGCGCGTCTGGTTACTTACGGCGCGACGTGTCTCGCGTTACCGGTATTGCGCACGCGGCGAGCGATCCCCGCAGCGTTGTTTCGATTGCCGGGTGGGACGGTAATCGCGATACTCTCGTTGTTATTGATCGTCTGGTTGCTGCTGCACGCCACGTTGGCCGAAGCGAAAGCCGCAGCTGCCGCAGCCGCCGTGGGTTTGTTTATCTATTTCGCTTATTGGCTTTATTCGCGTGGATAGACTGGTAGACAACTTAAGCGCGATTGTTGGGCGCGAGAACGTTCTCTCCAAACCTGATGAGCTACTCGTCTACGAGTGCGACGGTCTGCCACAACACA
>Ga0105248_10007909_pt1 | contig 11684 bp, 9 predicted proteins | sample KBSS34metaG_FD_81524 | JGI IMG/M metagenome (GOLD analysis project Ga0105248, IMG submission 81524) | Switchgrass rhizosphere microbial communities from Kellogg Biological Station, Michigan, USA - KBS S3-4 metaG | ecosystem: Host-associated > Plants > Roots > Rhizosphere > Soil | place...
CGTCGATGTCGTTCATCGGCAGCGAGGCGCACGCCCCGCAGAACCGATCCGGGTGTTTCGCGACCAGCTCCGCCATCTCGTCGTTGGCGATGCGCGCGCACTCGGCGGCGTCCTCCGGCTCCAGCACGCTCTCCAGATTCGGCCCGGCGATCGTCAGCAGCTGCACGATGTCCGGGTATTTGTCCATCGAGCGGAACCGTACATCCAGGTTCGTGAGCCCGGGGTTCGCGTGAAAGTACTTGCCGTACTGCGTGGCGAGCCGCCCACCCGCCCGCTTGTTGCGCTCCTCGAGATACCGCGGCGGCAGTACGTGGCTGAACACGTCGATCATCATGGCCGGCATCTTAGTCCAGCCCTTGGTTCCTGGCCGCCTGTCCGCTAGGATGCAGCCGCGTGGCCGACCCCGGGCTGGTGCGCTCGCTCAAGCTGCCGCAGGCGACCGCATTGGTCGTCGGCACGATCCTCGGCGCCTCGGTGTTCGTCCAGGCGTCCGAGCTGACCGAACACGTCCCGCGCATCTGGGCGGTCCTTCTGGCCTGGACCGTGTCGGGTGTGCTGACGCTGTTCGGCGCGCTCGCGTGCGCCGAGCTGGCTTCCGCGTTCCCGCGCACCGGCGGCGTCTACGTCTTCCTCAAGGAAATCTATTCCCCCGTGGCCGGCTTTCTCTGGGGCTGGGCGATGTTCTGGGTGATGCACTCGGGGATCATCGCGGCGATGGCGACCGTGTTCGGGCGCTACGCCGCCTTCTTCGTCCCGTTGAGCGATCGCGGCATCCGCGCCGTCGCGGTCTCGGCGATCCTCGGCATCTCCGCGCTCAACTACGTCGGCGTCAAGCGCGGCAGCGCGGTGCAGACCGCGTTCACCGTCGCCAAGGTTGCTGCCGTCGCGCTCATCGTCGTTGTCGGCTTCGTCGTCGGCGCGCGCCTGCCGGATCATTTCCAGCAGGGCGCCGCGACCGCCGCCCACGAAATCGGACCGCACAACTTTCTCCTGGCCTTGATCGCCGGCCTGTTCGCCTTCGGCGGCTGGCATGTCGTGACCTACACGGCGGAGGAGACCGTCCAGCCGGAGCGCACGATCCCGCGCGCGCTCGCGCTCGGCATCGTCATCGTGACGGCGTGTTACGTCGCGCTCAACGCCGTGTATTTCTACGTGCTGCCGCTCGACCGCGTCGAAAAGTCCACGCGCGTCGCGGCGGATGTCGCAACGACGCTGCTCGGCGCCCCCGGCGGCGCCGCGGTTTCGGGCCTGGTGATGTTCTCCGTGTTCGGCGCGATGACCGGCAGCATGCTGGCGGCGCCGCGCGTGTACTTCGCGATGGCCAGGGACGGCCTCATCTTCCGCTGGATGGGCGACATCCATCCGCGATTCCGGACGCCGCATCGCGCCATCGTGCTCCAGGCGATCTGGGCGTCGGTGCTCGTGTGGTCGGGTACGTACCGTCAGCTGTTCACGCGCGTCATCTTCACCGAGTGGATCTTCTTCGCGATGATGGTCGGCGGCATCTTCTTTCTGCGGCGCCGGCCTGAGTACAAGCCGGCCTACCGGGTCTGGGGCTTTCCGTGGGTGCCGGCGGTGTTCGTCATCGCGTCGCTGACCATCGTCGTCAACCGCCTGATATCCCAGCCAATCGACAGCGCCGCGGGGCTGGCGATGGTCGGGATCGGCGTCCCTGCGTACTATCTTTGGGCGCGCCGCCAATAGATCAACGCGATGACCCGATTACCCGATCACTCGATTTCCCGATTCAGAATCTCACCTGCAGTCCGCCACAGTAGCGAAAGATCGTGGACGACACCCCGCGGTGGACGACGCCGTCCGGCTGGAGGTCGTTGTCCTTGAGTTGATGGAATCGGCCGACGCCGAGCAACGCGACGTGATCGGTCAGCCCGACGGCAATGTCCACACCGGCGGTGAACGCCCAGACATAGTCCGTGAGCGTTTCTTGGAACGGCGTCGTCGGCGGCGCCGGGAAGAAGTCCCGTGCAAACGTGCCGGTGCGCTCGGTGCGCCGTTGCGCAATTCCGCCACCGACGACCGCCACCGCGCGCACGCGCTCGCTCGACGGCGTGCCAACCTTGACGAGGCCGGAAAACACCGTGTCGCGGTGATCGCTGACGAAATGATTGTTGCCGCCAGGCGCGCGCTGGTTCTGTGTCCCGCTGATGTCGGCGGCCAGGCTCACCTCTCCGCCGACGCTGACGCGCGACCCGATCGCCACATCGACCATCCCGATACCCGCGAGACCCCTGCCGCCGAAGCCCGGGCCGAGATACGGCGAGTCGCTTTTGCCTTCGGCCTGATGTGACTGGCCGAGCGCCGCGCCGACGGACACCTGCGCGTCGACCGAAGCGGAGAAGAAACCTATCAGAGCAATGACAGTGGCGACGATGACTGCACGCATGCACGCAGGATACCAGCCGCTGCGACGGCGGAACTCAACGATACGTGCCCGCCGCCGCCAGCAGCCAGACGAGCAGCGCCCGATGCGCGCGTCGCGTCGTTCGCGCACGCACCCGACGCCTGTTTCTCGCTCTCACGGCGACGCCTTCATCGCCGCCGTGATGAACTCCTGCACGCGTGGATCGATGTGGAAGCGCTGCTGCTCCTGCGCGGGCCAGTTCTCCTTGTCCGCCCACATCTTGTTCAGCCCCTGCTGAATGTCCGGATCGCCGCTTGTGAACCCCTCGACGAGCGTTCGCCAGCGCGCCGCCAGCGCCTGCGCCTTCTGCCCCGCGGGGTCCTCGCCGAGCGCCGCCGTCACATCCGCGACCAGCTCGGTCCACTGCCGCGTCACCCGCGCCTGCAGCTCCGGGTTCCAAAGCGCCTTTCGCTCCTCGACCTTCGCTTTTGCTTCTTCGCTGTAGTACTTCTTCGACCAGTCGGTGCTGTTCTGCATTTCGATCTCCCTCACAATCGTCTTGAACAGATCCCAGTTCGGATCGCGGCCAGACAGCATGGACGCTTCCGCCTGTCCAATCGCGTGGATGGCCAGATCGATTTGCCGCCGTTTCCCCGCCAGCACGTGCAGCTGGCGCCGCAGCGTTTCCGCCAGCGGCGATTCCCGCTTCAGCAGCCGGCCGATCTGCTTCAACGGCAATCCGAGAAACTTGAGCACGACGATCTGCTCGAGGCGCGCAAGATCGCTGTCGCGGTACAGCCGGTAGCCGCTGCGCGACCGGCCGCTCGGCTTGAGCAGCCCGAGACGGTCGTAATGGTGCAGCGCGCGGACGGTGACGCCCGCGAGCGTCGCGAACTCCTGAATGCGATAGACGGCTGATGACTTCGACAACGGTGCCTCGACTGGCCATACCCGTGGAATGATCTTCCGGCCTGACGCTGCGTCAGAGTCAAGCGGGCTGGCCGGAGGACGTGATTGTGGCTTAGAATTCGCCACCCCGGAGAGGTTCCCATGTCGGTGCTGCAAGGCCTGAGACGCGCCTGTCAGATCAATCCGCGCGGTCTCGCGACGATCGACGGCGGCCGCCGCCGTACGTGGAGCGAGTTCCGCGAGCGGGTCGCGCGATTTGGCGGCGTCCTGCGCGCGGCCGGCGTTCAGCGGGGCGATCGTGTCGCGATCCTCTCCCTGAACGGCGATTCGTACCTCGAATACTTCTACGCGGTGCCGTGGGCGGGTGCCCTCGTCGTGCCGCTCAACACGCGCCTCGCGGCGCCGGAACTGGTTGCGATCATCAACGATTCGGGCGCTGTTGGCCTACAGGTCGATGAAACGTTCGCCGCGATGCTGCCCGCGCTGATTCCGAATCTCACCACAGTACGTGCGATCTGGGTCTCCGGCTCCGGGGTTACGCCTGCAGGCGCCGTCTCGTTGAACGCGGCGATCGACGCGACCGAACCGATCGAGGCGGCAGACGGTTCCGCCAGCGACCTGTACGGCATCTTCTACACCGGCGGGACGACCGCGGCATCCAAAGGCGTCATGCTCTCGCACGGCAACATCGTCGCCAACGCGATGAACATGCTGACGGCGGTGCCGTTCGACACGGACACCGTGTACATGCACGCCGCCCCCATGTTCCACCTCGCCGACTGCTCGGCGACGTTCACGCTGACGATGGTCGGAGGCACCCACACCTTCGTGCCGCGCTTCGATCCAGTGACGGTCATGCAGGTCATCCAGGATCGCGGCGTGACCAATTCCATCCTGGTCCCGGCGATGATCGGGATGATCGTCAACGCGCCGGCGATTGGCGAGTACGATTTTCGTTCGTTGAAAGGGCTGCTGTACGGCGGCCAGTCGATTTCCGAAGCGATGCTGCGGCGCGCGATCGAGTGCCTGCCCGCCTGCCGCTTCGTCCAGGCGTACGGCATGACCGAGCTCTCGCCGGTCGCGACGTTCCTCTCGCCGCGGTATCACGCGACCGAAGGGCCCGACTCCGGACGGCTGCGGGCGGCGGGGCGGGCAGCGCCCACTGTCGAGATCCGCATCGTCGACGATGACGATCGCGAAGTGCCACGCGGGACCGTGGGGCAGATTGTCGTGCGCGGTCCCGTCGTCATGCAGGGCTACTGGAACCAGCCGGCACTCACCGCCGACGCACTTCGCGGCGGCTGGATGCACACAGGCGACGGCGGCTACATGGACGACGACGGGTTCGTGTTCGTCGTCGATCGCATCAAGGACATGATCATCACCGGCGGCGAGAACGTGTACTCGGCCGAGGTCGAGAACGCGATCTATCAGCACCCGGCGGTCGCGATGTGCGCCGTGATCGGCGTACCGGACGAGCAGTGGGGCGAGCGCGTTCACGCCGTGGTCGCGCTGAAGTCCGGACAGAGCACGACCGAGGGGGAGATGATTGCGCACTGCCGGCAGCTGATCGCCGGCTACAAGTGTCCGAGATCGGTCAGCGTGCGCACTGAGTCGCTGCCGCTGAGCGGCGCTGGCAAAGTGCTGAAAACGGTGCTGCGGAAGGAGCTGCAACTCTAGTAGAGTGATGCGTTACTCGTTCTTCCTTTCAAGGAGACTTCGATGAAGCGCCTCATGTATTTCGCGTCCGCCGGCATCCTGCTCGTCGCGCCGGTCGTGTACTCGCAACAGCCACCCGCCGGGGGACAGAAGATCGGCCTGGCCACCAGCCTGCAGCGCGGCTACGCCGGCATCAAGGCGAACTTCACCGCCGCGGCGGAGAAGATGCCGGAAGCCGACTACGGATTCAAAGTTGGATCGATGCCCGAAGCGCGCACCTACGGGCAGTTGATCGCCCACATCGCGCAAGCGCAGTTCGGCCAGTGCGCCGGCCTGACCGGCGCGCCGAACCCGATGGCCGGCAAGAACCTCGAGCAGGAGCTGAAGACGAAAGCCGAGATCACCAAGGCGCTCGCCGACTCATTCGCACTGTGCGACAAGGCGTTCGCGGACGTGACCGACGCCAACGCCACGGAAATGGTGAAGGCGGGACCGAACGAACAGACGCGGGCGGCGTCGCTCTACGGCGTGATCGTGCACGGCAACGAGATCGCCGGCACCGCGTATGCCTACCTGCGCACGAAAGGTATGGTGCCGCCGTCGACCGAGCGCGCCATGGCTGGGCGCGGACGGGGTAATAACTAAGAGCTCAGAACTTAGAACTTAGAACTGGTTTTCCGTCCGCGTCGTACGTTTCCACTTCACCAAGCTTCCGCAGCGTGTCGGCGACCCGGGCCGGGTCGCCGACCGCGACGATCTGCATCCGGTTCGCCGCGAGATACGTGCGGGCCGCCGCCTGAATCTGCCCGGCCGTCACGGCCGATACCCGGTCCGGATATTTGTCCCAGTAGTCGGCCGCCAACTGATACCGCCAGCGCGTGACGTAATAGTTGAGCAACTGCGCGGGCGATTCCAGCGACAGCGCGAACGACGCGATCATCGATCGCTTCGCGTCGATCAGCTCCGTGTCCGACACCGGCTGATCGCGAAGCGCCGCGACCTCCGCCAGCAGATCGCGCAGCGCCGGCTCGGTCACTTCCGAGCGGACGCTGGTCGATGCCGACCAGTCGCCGCGGTACATCGGCGCGCTCAGCGCGCTGCTCGCGCCGTACGTGTACCCTTTCTCCTCCCGCAGATGAATGAACAGCCGCCCGGTCGGTCCGCCGCCGATCACCTTGTTCATCACTTGCAGCACGTCGTAGTCCGGGTGCGTGCGCGCGATGGCCTGGGTGCCGACGATCAGGTTCGTCTGGACCGAGTTCGGGCGCGCGATGAAGAAGATCTTCGACCCCGTCAGCGCTGCCGGCTCCGATGCCGTCACGGCGGCCACGCCGGTCCTGGTCCAGCCGGCCAGCTTCGCGTCGATCAGCTTGCGGACTTGGGCCATCGAGATGTCGCCGGCCACGGCGATCCCCGCGTGATCGGGCGCGTAGTGCGCCTTGTGAAAGGCGGTCAACTGATCGCGCGTCGTCTTGTCGAGCGCAGCAACCGTCGGGGACAGGCGGGCCGCCGGATGGGCGCCATAGATGCCGCGGTTGAACATTTCGGCCGCGAGGAACCCCGGATTCGCCCGCTGCTGCGTGAGTCCTGCCCGCGTGCGCTGTTTGTAGCGCTCGAGCTCCTCCTGCGGGAAGGTGGGGTGGAGCAGGACGTCGGCCGTCATGTCGATCAGACGATCGAACTGATCGCTCAGGCACGATCCGGCGATCGTCGCCTCCAGGCTGGACGCGCCGGCGATGACGTTCAGCGACGCCGCCATCACCTCGAGCTGCTGCGAGATTTGCTCCGAGCTCTGCGACGCCGTGCCCTCACGCATCAGCGCGGCGACGAATGACGCAAGCCCCGGCGCATCAGCCGGGTCGTCGTAGCCGCCCGCGCCGGGAACGAAGATCTGAAACGACACCTGCGGCAGCCGGTGATCCTCGAGGACCATCAGGTGCACTCCGTTCGGCAAGTCCGCCTCTGCCGCCTTCGGCAGCTTCACCTTCAGGATCTCGCTCGAGACCGGCACCTTGCCCTTCTTCACCACGCCCTGGGTCGGCGACGGTTGATCCTGCGCGATCAGGCCAGCGGTCGCGGCCAGCGCGAGCGATGCCGCGGTGCACCACATGATGATCCGGCGGGCGCTCATCACAGGCCTCCCTTCGACGCCGGCGGCGCAGGGCGGGTGACGACGACCGTCCGGTTCTCGCGCGCGAGGTACTGCTTCGCCACCCGTTGCAGGTCGGCGGCCGTCACCTTCGCCAGCCGCTCGTAGGCCGTGTTGATCCGCCCCGGGTCGTTGAACATCAGCGCGTTCTCCGCCAGCTGGACGGCGCGCGACAGTGAGCTGCCGAGATTCGCCACCATCTGACGACGCAGAGTATTTCGCGCCTTGTCGATCTCCCAGGCTGCGATCGGACTGCTCTTGATCCGCTCGACCTCGACGTCGAGGGCCGCCTCGAGATCCTCCACCGGCTTGCCGGGCGTGGGCGTCGCGATGATGCGCAGCAGGCGCGGTCCCCGGCTATCCGGCGCGAACCCGCCGACGTTGACGGCGAGCTGCTTCTGCCGCACGAGGCTTTCGTAGAAGCGCGAGCTGCGGCCGTTCGAGAGCACCAGGGTCAGCATGTCGACGGCGTCGCCGTCGGGTGAGAGGTCCGAGGGAATCCGGTAGCTGACGTCAAGCCGCGGCAGCCGCGCCAGCGCGTCGGGCAGCGAGAGGCGGCGCTCGCTCTCCTGAGGTGGCTGGGTGATGTCCACCGCGGGCGGCGCCGGCTGCGCCGGAATCGACTCGAAGTATTTGCGCGCCAGTGCCCGGACGCCGGCCGTCGTCACGTCGCCTGTCACGGCGATGATGGCGTTGTTCGGCGCGTAGTAGGTCTGGAAAAACGACGCCACATCCTGTGTCGACGCGGCCGTCAGATCGTCCATCGAGCCGATCACCGAGTGCTTGTAGGCGGGATTGTCGAAGGCAAGCTCGTCGATCGCCTCGTTCGTGCGGCCGTACGGCTGATTGTCGAGCCCCTGCCGCCGCTCTTCCTGCACGGCATTGCGCTGGTTGTCGAGGTTGTCTTTGACGATGGCCAGCGACCGCATCCTGTCGGCTTCGAGGAACATTCCCGCCTCGAGCTGATTGGCCGGCATCGTCTCGAAGTAGAGCGTGCGCTCCTTGTTCGTCGTGCCGTTCATCGTGCCGCCGTTGCTGAAGATTGTGTAGAAGTGCTCGCCGGGTCCGACGTTCTCGGAGCCCTTGAACATCATGTGCTCGAACAGGTGGGCGAATCCGGTCCGGCCTTTCCGCTCATCGCGCGATCCGACGTTGTAGACGACCGCGATGGAGAACACCGGCGCGATGTGATCCTCGGCCACGATCAGCCTGAGGCCGTTCGACAGTCTGGTGTCGGTGAACGAGATCTTCGGCGGCGTGATCGCCGCCGGCGACACTGCCAGCGCCAGCACCACCAGAACTGCTGTGATCGTGAGCCGGCCGGAGTGTCTGCCTGTCATCGAAATCCTCCTCGGTGGCGCATGTTACGCCTGTTTTGACTTCGGATTGCCTACTATGTCAGCATTTGAACCTGATGGCCGCCACCGACGTCACATCCCTCGGAGAGTTCGAGCACATGGTCCTTCTCGCCATCATGCGACTGGGCGACGACGCGTACGCCGTGCCGGTCCGGGACGAGATCGCGCGCTGCACCGGCCGCGACGTGTCGCGCGGATCGATCTACATCACGCTCGATCGTCTCGAGACGAAGGGTTATCTGAAATCGCGTCTTGCCGATCCGACGCCGGAACGCGGTGGACGCGCGAAGCGTTACTACGAGTTGCGGCCGCGCGCCGTCGACGCCCTGAAGGACAGCCGCCGGGCGCTCGTCGCGCTGTGGCGCGGGTTGGAAACAGCGCTGAGCTAGAAATGCACGATCAGTTTCCGCTTGTGCTGCGGCTGTTCGCCCGGTTCATCCCGGGCGATCTCCGGGAGCCGATCGCGGGCGACCTGCACGAGGAATACCTGGCGATGCGCCAGCGCCTTGGCGCCGCGCGCGCTGACCGATGGCTCTGGTGGCAGTCGCTGAGGCTGGCGCTCACATTCAGATGGGAGCGCGCTGCGCACGGCCGGCCGCTTCCGCCAATCGGCGACGAATTGAGGGGGTTCGGCAGTATGTGGGACGGACTTCGGCAGGACATCGCGTTCGGCGTGCGCATGCTTCGGCGGCAGCCGGGATTCACCGCGGTGGCGATCTTCGCGCTGGCGCTCGGCATTGGCGCCACCACCGCCATCTTCAGCGTCGTCGACGCCGTCCTGTGGCGCCCGCTGCCGTATCCGCGCGCGGATCGGGTGATGTCGCTGGGCGAGCAGCGGCCGCGCGAGAGCCGCTGGTTCGGCCCGATCGCGCCCGCCGACTTCTTCGACTGGCGCCGCGACAGCCACTCGTTCTCGGCAGTGGCGGCGTACACGATCATGTCGCCGTCGGGTGCCTACAACCTGACCGGCGACGGCGAACCCGAACGCGTCCGTCCGCTCGAAGTGACGCCGCCGTTCCTCGGCGTGATCGGAGTGACACCGGCGCTTGGCCGTGACTTCCGCGCCGAGGACGAGACGGTCGGTCGCCACCGCGTCGTCCTGCTCAGCGATGCGCTGTGGCGGCGCCGCTTCGGCGCCGACCGGTCGGTGGTCGGGCGGACGGTGGCGTTCGACGGCCGGACGTTCGAGATCGTCGGCGTGCTGCCGGCGCGGTTCTGGTGGCCGACCCGCCCCGACGTCGTCGTGCCGCTCGCCCTGGACGACCACGATCGCACGCTGCGAGCGGCCCATTTCCTCGAGGCGGTCGGCCGGCTGCGCGACGGCGTGTCGCCGCGGAACGCGCGAGAGGATCTGCGGATCATCGGCGCGCGGCTCTCGAAGGATTTCCCGGCCGAGAACGCGAACCACGCGCCCAACCTGCGGCCGCTGCGCGACGCCTTTGTCGGCGACGTGCAGACGATGCTGCTGGTCGTGCTGGGTGCGGTCGCGTTCGTGCTGCTGATCGCGTGCGCCAACGTGGCGACGCTGCTGCTGGCGCGCGCGGCGGCGCGGCAGAAGGAAGTATCGATTCGCACCGCCGTCGGCGCGTCGAGGGCCAGGCTCGTGCAGCAGATGATGACCGAGAGCCTCGTCATCGCGGCGGCCGGAGGCGCCGCCGGCGTGCTGCTCGCATCGTGGAGCCTGTCGGCGCTGCGGACGGTGCTGCCGGCGCGGTTTGCCGGTCTGCCGGGTATCGATCACCTCGGCATCGACGTGCGCGTGCTGGCCGCCGCGGTGATCGTGTCGCTGGTCACCGGGCTGATCTTCGGCGTCCTTCCGGCGCTCGCCGCGTCGGATCAGCGCCTCGGCGTCTCGTTGAACGAGGAATCGCGCGGCGGCACCGGCAGCGTGCGCGCGCGGCGGCTGCGTTCCGGCCTGGTCGTCGCCGAGCTCTCGCTTTCGCTCGTGCTGCTCACCGGCGCCTCGCTCTTGGTCGTCAGCTTCAACAACCTCGTCAACGTCCCGCCCGGCTTCGAGCCGTCGCAACTGGTCATCGCCCGCGTCAACCTGCCGGGGGCGCGGTATGCGGAGCACGCCAGGACCGTCGCTTTCTTCGATGCGGTCGCCGAGCGGCTGGCCGGTGCGCCCGGGGTCCAGCGTGTCGGCGCGACGACCTCGCTGCCGTTCGACGGCCCGGACTCGCGGCTCAGCCTGACGATCGAGCGCCGCACGGCGCAGTCGCCGTTCCCGGTGCGCGTGCACCCTCGTCTCGTCTCGACCGGCTATTTTCAGACGATGAGGATCCCGCTGGTGCGCGGGCGCGGGTTCAACGACCACGACGCGGAGGGCTCGGTCAACGTCGCGATCATCAACGAAGCGGCGGCGCGCCGCTACTGGCCGAACGAGGATCCCATCGGCCAGCGGATCAGCATCGGCGCCGAAGACGACTGGCGCGAAATCGTCGGCATCGCCGGCGACACGCGCCACGAAGGGCTCGACGCGGACGCCGATCCGGCCGCGTACCTGCCGCAGCGTCAGCGATTCGTATCGCTCGGCAACGGATTCGAGCGGACCGCGACGCTCGTCATCCGCAGCAGCGGCGACGCCGCCGCCTCGGTCGCGCCGCTGATCCGGACGGCGGTCGCGAACGTCGATTCGCAGGTGCCGATCGGTCTCGTGCGCCAGATGGACGATCTGATCGGCGAGTCGATCGCGCCGCGCCGCCTCAATTTCGTGCTCGTTTCGGCGTTTGCCGCAGTCGCTCTCGTGCTGACCGCCGCGGGGCTCTATGGCGTGATGTCCTATCTGGTGACGCAGCGCACGCGCGAGATCGGCGTGCGGATGGCGCTCGGCGCGACGCGCCGTCAGGTGCTTGCGCTGGTCCTGCGGGAGGCCGGGTCGATGACGCTGCTCGGGGTCGGACTCGGCGTTGCCGGCGCGCTGGTGCTCACCCGATCGATGACGACGATGCTGTTCGGCGTGAGCGCGGCGAATCCGCTGGTCTACCTGTCGATGTCGGTGCTCCTGGCCGCGGTCGCGCTGCTCGCGATTGCCGTTCCTTCGTCGCGCGCGACGCGCGTCGATCCGCTGGCGGCGCTTCGCGAAAGTTAGAATCTCACTTCATGTCTCTGACAACTCGCGTCCTCATCGGCCTCGTGGCCGGCTTCGTGCTCGGTCTGGCGCTCGCCGGTTCGACGTCGCCGGCGGTGACGGCGCTCCTGGCCGTGATGGCGCCGGTCGGCACCATCTTCATCAATCTGATCCGGA
>Ga0105248_10007911_pt1 | contig 11683 bp, 5 predicted proteins | sample KBSS34metaG_FD_81524 | JGI IMG/M metagenome (GOLD analysis project Ga0105248, IMG submission 81524) | Switchgrass rhizosphere microbial communities from Kellogg Biological Station, Michigan, USA - KBS S3-4 metaG | ecosystem: Host-associated > Plants > Roots > Rhizosphere > Soil | place...
CAATGCGGCTCTCCGGGCTTCTTACGCGTACCCTATGATGAATCGCCAGCACTCCCTCAACAATCTCCTCGGGAGCATTGCTGCGCGCGTGTTCTGTGCCAGTCAGATTGTTGGTGCCGATATTGATCACAACCGTCTTCGGGTGCAATCCCGAAAACTCGCCCTGCTCTAGCCGCCACAACACATTCTGCGTGCGGTCCCAGCCAAAGCCCATATTCAGCACCCGAATGCCTTCAAAAGCTTCCTTCCATGCATTTGGGCCATTGACGTGGTTGCCCTTTGGCTCACCACCCCAGAAGTGCGTAATCGAGTCGCCAATCAGCACCACTTGTGGATCGATCGCAGCCTGCTGCTCCAGCACCTGACGATGCCGCTCATACCAGTCATAAGAATCCACCTCAAGGCGCGGCACCGGAACGATCGCAGTATTGACCTCCCGCATCGTCGACAGATACTCCCGCGCACTATCGCCCATCAGCCGCGTCAGCGTCGGCTCTATCGCCTCAGCCATCATGCGCTGGCCCAGCGTATCCGGATGCAGCGGCTTGCCATGCTGAGGCAGCCGCGGATCGTAAAAAATCTCCTCATGCAATCTGCCGTCTTTAAAGAAGATGGCGCCAACATCGAGGTACGTCACCCGCGCATCAGCAGTGCAGGTCAGCGGCCCATATTTTGCTGCCAGGTAGCGGTTGACTTCATCGTTCTTCGCCACCACATCTTCCGCGACGCCACTCGGCAGGATAGCGATCAGCAGTATCTTCGTCGCCGGTAGTTTTGCTTCTAGCTTTGTAACGACAGCGTCAATGCCCAACTCCGTATCCGAAGCAGACTCATGGCGAAATCCCGTGTTGTTCGTGCCGATCAAGACTACAGCCACTGCAGGATGTATCCCATCCACTTCCCCATGATCGAGCCGCCACAATACATTCTCCGTAGCATCGCCGCTGTAACCCAGGTTCAGCGCCTTGCGCGGCGCATAAAACCTCTGCCACGTCGGTTGAAAGTTTTCATCCGGCAACCGGCTCTTCTCATAGTTCTGCGTAATCGAGTCGCCTACCAGGATCAGTCCAACATCCGGATTGCTCTTGATCTGTGCAAGCACATCCGCGTGCTTCTTAGCCCACCAATCCTCATCCAGCCGGTCCTTTGCCGTCCCCGCTGGACTCACTCCTGTCCCAGGTGTCTGGCCAAGACTGCGTGTTGAAGCAATAAGCGCCGCGAAACCAAGCACGGCCAGAGCAAAGTACCGGCTGACACTCACCATCTCAGTCTCCAGCATCCATGTCTCTTGTTCAGACTTCGATCACAGCTTTTGCCAGGTTTCGCGGACGGTCGACATCCACCCCATGCTCGAGCGCCATAAAGTAGGAGAAGAGCTGCAGCGGTACCACTTCAACTACTGGCAACAGATGCTCCGAAAGCGGCTCGACAAAGACGCAATCGGTAACCAGTCCAGCCACCTGCTCGTCGCCCGCATTCGCTACCGCAATCACCTTCGCTCCCTGTGCTTTCAGGTCTTCCAGCAGTTGCAGCGTCTTCTCGTAACGTATGCGCGAAGCCTCAACTGCGTGATCCACCATCGCCAAAATCACCACCGGAACCTTGTCGCTCACCAACGCATTTGGTCCGTGCTTCAACTCGCCCGAAGGATATCCCTCGGCATGCACATACGAGGCTTCCTTCAGCTTCAGCGCCCCCTCGCGCGCGATCGGATAATGCACTCCACGCGCCAGATAGAGAAAGGTCGATGCCTCACGATACTTCTTCGCAAGCTCCGCCATCGCCGTTTCCCAGCCGGGTAGCTGCGTCTCCATGCTTGCAGGCAGCGCCGTTACTTCCGCTAGCCTTGCGCCTACCGCCGCCGCATCCAGCGTGCCTCGCCTCTGGCCTTCATACAGGGTCAATAGGTAAAGCACAGTGAGCTGGCACGTAAAGCTCTTCGTCGCTGGAATGGCGATCTCCTTGCCCGCTCCAAGAGGTAGAGAAACCGTTGCCTCGCGAGCCATCGAAGAGCTGGCAACGTTGGTAATCGCCAGCGTTCGCTGCCCGCGCGCGTTCGCCTCCCGCAGAGCGGCCAGCGTGTCGGAAGTCTCTCCCGACTGCGAAATCACGATCACCGAAGGGTGGCGCGTTTCCTCGCTGCCTCGGCAACTGTATTCGCTCGCATACTCCACATCGACGGCCAGTCCGCAAAGATCTTCCAACATCACTTCGGCAGCCAGTCCGCTATGCCGGCTCGATCCGCTGGCCGCGATCAGCACTTCGCCAGCCGCGCTCGACCACTCCGGCAGCCTTGTCCAGGCCTCAGTCTTCAGAGCCGCACCATCGGCATACATCGCCAGTGTCCGGCGGATTGCTTCAGGCTGTTCATAAATCTCGCGCAACATTGCATGGGGAAAATCACGCATTTCGGTCCAACCTCCAACACCTTTTCCTGTAGATATCAAGAATCTCTTGACGTGGTTAAGTCAATCGCGCGTAGCGCCCATAGCTCATGGCGCCAGCCCAAGTCTTCCGGTAATTTCAAAGCCAGTTCCAGCATTTTCCAGATCATTCGGCTGCATGCCCCCAAGTGCAACGCGGTAGCTCCCGGCATTCACAGCCCTGTTGCCTTCTATATCCACCAGGGTCAGTTGCCGGGGCGTCAGCTCAAACTCAACCTCGCGCGATTCCCCAGCCTTGAGAAAGACTCTCCGCACGCCTTGCAGTGCCAACCGTGGGGCACCGGCCACATGCGGAGGAATCAGATACAACTCCGCAACTTCTCCGCCGTCCCGTCCGCCGGTATTCGTAATCACCGTCTTCACACGCAGCGATTGCCCGGCCTCAAGGCTTTGTGTCGAGACTTGAGGTTTCGCGTACTGAAATCGCGTATATCCCAAACCAAAGCCAAAGCCGTATTCCACCGCGCCTGTGAAATAGCGATACGTCCGGTGCGCCATCGAGTAGTCGGTAAAGGCCGGCAGATCCCCCGTGCTGCGATAAATCGTGACCGGCAGCCGCCCCGAAGGAGCCGCCGCTCCGGTGATCAAATTCGCCAACGCCCGGCCACCTTCTTCGCCCGGATACCACAACTGCATAAGCGCCATCGGAGTTCTCATCTGACCCAGCACATCTCCAGTCGCAACCGGACTCCCCGATGTGATCCCCACTACCATCGGCTTGTGCAGTTTTCCTAACTCCAGCAGCAATGCGCGCTGCGCCTCGGGTAAGCCCAGCACATCCCTGTCGCCGCCCGTAAATCCAGGAATCTTGATCTGCAGCGCCTCGCCTTCAAGATCAGGCGAAAGCCCCACCAGCGCCACGATCACGTCCGCTCTCTGTGCGACGGAAACAGCCTCCGCCACTTGTGCTGCTGCAGGCGCCTCCCATTCCAGGCGAATTCCCTGATCCTCACCCGTATGCCGGAACTCCAACATCACAGGGTGCGGTTCCGTTCCCTTCCACTCCAGCACAACCTCATCCGGCACTTTCTCTCTCGTGCCATCATCGTCCAGCACAACCTTGCCATCCAGAGAAAGCCGGTACCTATCATGTCCCTTGCAATCGAAGCATCGGTCAATCGCGACACGCAGCCGGTATCGTCCCGCTGCAGGCGGCTTCAGAGAACCAGTCCAGCGAATCGAATAGGCCGCATCCCCACGCGACTGCACCGAATCGTCAAGCGGCGAAACATGATCGAAATCAAAGTCGATCCGTCCATCCTGGCGCACCCACGAGGGCTCGCCCGACAGCTCTCCATTGCGAAAATATTCTCCACGCAGCGTTCCATTCGAGAAAGCCGTCGCAGGAATCGGCACCGTCACACCCTGCGCCAGCGTTGCACCCTGTGCATACATCACCTCTGCATCCTTCGGCAGATACTTGCGCAGTCCTGCCAGCAGTGTCAGCGGCTCTCGTGTAGTCCCGTGGTAATTCGCCTCCATGACAGAAAGCATCTCCGCAGCGGGCCCGATCACGGCAATGCGCTTACCGTGCGCATCAAGCGGCAGTAACCGTGCGCCACTTTCAGAGACATCGTTGCGCAGCAACACCATCGATTCCTCCGCCGCGCGCAGCGCCATCGCTCGATGCTCAGGACTATCGATCTCGTCCGCACCGATCTTCGCGTATGGTGAGCAGCTTGCATCCTGCAGCATACCCAGCCGCAGCCTCGATATCAGCAGCCGGTGCAGAGCCCGGTCGATATCCGAAGTGGCAACCAAACCCTGCGCCAGCGATTCCTTCAGATGCCCATAACTGCTTCCGCAGTTCATGTCCACGCCGGCCTTCAACGAAGAAGCCACGCCGTGAGCCTGATCCGCTGTGTAGTGCAGGTAATCCGTGACCTCATCCACCGCATCGCAGTCTGAGACCACATACCCTGTGAATCCCCATGCGCCGCGCACGCGCTCTCGCAGCAGGGCATCGTTCGCACATGCAGGCACGCCGTTGATCGCGTTGTAGCTGCACATCATCGCAGCTGCGTGCGCCTCTGAAGTGACCGCCCGAAAGGCCGCGAGGTACGTATCGCTAAGGTCATGTTGGCTGGCCACCGAGTTGAATCCATCGCGCACAGACTCTGGCCCGCTATGCACTGCAAAATGCTTTGGCGTAGCATCCGCCTTGCGGTAAAAACCCCCATCCCCCTGGATCCCGCGAACAAACGCGCTCCCCAATGTTCCGGTCAAAAGCGGGTCTTCTCCATAAGTTTCCTGTCCGCGGCCCCATCGGGGATCGCGGAAGATATTGATATTCGGCGACCAGATCGTAAGCCCCGCATACCGTGCCGAAGTGCCATTCTGATGTGGATTGAACTTTGCCCGAGCCTCCGTCGAAACTACATCTCCAACTTCCCGTAGCAACTCCGGATCGAAAGTCGCAGCCAACCCTATCGCCTGTGGAAATACCGTCGCATATCCATTGCGCGCAATGCCATGCAGACCTTCGTTCCACCAGTTGTACGCCGGGATATGGAGCCGCGCAATCTCCGGAGCGCGGCCCTGCAACTGCGCAATCAGCTCCTCCGAAGTCATCTGTGCAATCAGCCCGTCGATCTTCGCATCCAGTTCACTCGCGCTTAGCTTGTCTGCGCATCGCTCCTGGGCAGAGAGCGATGCCGTCATCCAAAGCGCTGGCGCAAGCAACAGGCAGCATAGGGGTTTCATGAACTAAAGGCTCTCCGTTAATAGCCGCGGCCGTTCCGTCATCACCTTCACAATCAACTCGCCAAACAGCGTATTCGCCCACGCAAACCAGGGCCGCGTAAACTCCGCCGGATTGTCCGGATGAAATGTCTCATGCATGAACCCCGTCCCAGCCGTCGTATCGCGAAGCCACCGCAAACATTGGCGAATCTCCGCATCGCTGGTCGACGTAAACGCCCGCATCATGATCGACATCGGCCATACACTGTTCAATCCCTCATGCGGTCCGCCAATCCCCTCCGCATATTTGCCGCGGAAGAAATACGGATTCGACAAGCTCCACGCAAAGTTGCGCGTCCTCTGATACAGCGGATCTTCGATCTTGCAGCAGCCCAGGTACGCCAGGCTCAATAGCCCCGGAGCATTGGCGTCGTCCATCATGAGAGTGTTGCCGTATCCATCCACCTCATAGGCCCAGATTTCGCCATGCTCCGGGTGATGCACGGTTCCGTATTTCTTCAGAGCGGCTTCTACCTCATTGGCCAGAGCCACGCATTCCGCGGCAAGTTTTGCATCGTTCAAAGCATGGGTAGCAAGCTCCGCAAGCTGGCGCAGGCTGGTCACGGCAAACAGATTTGCGGGAACGAACAGCGGATAAATGCAGGCATCATCCGAAGGCCGGAACCCGGAAAAGATCATCCCCACAGGACGCGCAGGATTGCCAAACCCACTCAGCGGCAGCGTGTCTGTAGGTGCAGCTGCCTCTCGCTGAAAGCTGTACGGCCCCGCTGAATCTTTGCGCTGCTGCTCTCGAAACGTCCGCACAATCTTCCACGCCACAGCCTGCCACTGCGCATCAAAGGGGCTGTCGGCAGTCGGCTTTGCCACTTTCCAGTATCCATACGCCAGCCGGATCGGATAGCAAAGCGAATCGATCTCCCACTTGCGCTCGCCTACTCCAGCAATGTGCGTCGTCTTATCGGAAACAGCCCAACTCAGCGTCGGCGATTTCTCCGAATGCACAAACGCATTCGCATATGGGTCCAGCAAAATCATGCGTCCCTGTCTGCGAATCAATCCCTCAACCAGGCTGCGCAGTTTCGCGTCCTCATTCACCAGCGGCAGGTAAGGCACCACCTGCGCAGAAGAGTCCCGCAGCCACATCGCATCGATGTCTCCCGTCACCACATACGTATCCGGCTTGCCTTCGAAGACGCCCGCCGTCACCGTCGTATCCAGCGTGTTGGGAAAGCAGTTCTCAAACAGAACGCCGATTGCCGGGTCGGCGATCTTCGGCTTTACGCGCGCAATCAGTGCCTCGACTGCCTCGCTTTTAAATCGCCGTTCCTCCGGCTTCGGGCGTCCCAGGGGCAGCACCGGGGAAGCTTGGCGAGCAGGCTCCGTCACCCCCAAAATGGCAGAAGGCTTCAATGAAAGGGCAGCAGCCCCCAGTACAAAACTCCGGCGGCTCGACCGCAACAGATCCATGCAATTCTCTCCAAGCCAACAGTAGACGATCGCTCCGCCATGCGTAAACTAGGCCCTGACTCCGTCCCGCAGCAGGCTCACTGCCGCAGCAATCGAACCGCCTGCTGCACGTCTTCCAGCACTACGGTTCCCATCGATTTGGCGGTCTGGGACTGATCGCCCGGCAGCGTGGACTGCTGCGGTCCGCTCTTGCGCAGCAGTGACCCATGCAGATAGCTCACTCCGGTCGCGCGAGCCACCTCAACCATGTTCGCCAGCGTAAGCCCTCCGCCCGGCATGATGGTTAGCCGTCCATTAGCTTGCCGTTGCAGCGCTGCTATCTGCTGAGCCCCCTCCATCACGTTCGCTTTGCCTCCTGAGGTGAGTAGGCAATCAGCCCCCGTTCGGATTACATCCTCCAGACCCTCTTCCATATCCACCAGCTCATCAAATGCGCGATGAAACGTAATCTTCATCGGTGACGCAAGCTGGACAAGCTCCCGCGTCCGGGCTATGTCCACGCGGCCATCCGGCAGCAGTACTCCGGTCGCCACCCCGGCAGCGCCCGCAGCCTTCGTAGCTAGAGTTTCCGCTCGCATCTGCCCAAACTCTGCATCGGAATACACAAAATCCCCGCCCCGCGGCCGGATCAGCACGTGCACCGGAATCTTCAGCGTCCTCACCGCCTCGGCAATCTCCTTCGGTCCGGATGTAACCCCGCCAATCGCGAGCTGATCGCACAACTCCACCCGGTCCGCCCCACCGGCCTCGCCAATTCTTGCCGATTCGATGCTCTCCACGCACAGTTCAAATCCAATGGCTCTTCTCATTCCGCTCCTCAAACCCCAGGGGAAAGCACATCCCCGGCTCAAAACGGCCATCGGATGATTACAATACCCCCGAAGATCATATTGCCTTCCCCGCGCTTTCCAAAGATTGGACCGGCCGCCCTCAGGAGAAAACAAATTCATGGTTCCATCGCCCATTCGCACTCTGTCGAGCCTGTTTTGCCTCACCTTGCTCTCATTCGCGCTGGCTTCTTCTGCCTCCGCCCAGAACTTCGCCGACGTCAAGCCCTCTCCGCAGCAAACAGCCTGGCAAGACCTCGAATTCGGTGTCATCATCCATTTCTCCACCAACACCTTCATGGATCGCGAATGGGGCGATGGCCAGGCCGACCCTAAAGTCTTTAATCCCAGCAGCTTCAACCCCGACCAGTGGATGCAGGCCATCCGCGACTCCGGCGCTAAATACGTCGTCCTCGTCGCCAAACATCATGACGGCTTCTGCCTCTGGCCTACCGCCCAGACCGACTACAGCATCAAGCAGAGCCCCTGGAAAGACGGCAAAGGCGACATCGTCGGCGAAGTAGCCAAGTCCGCTCGCAAATTCGGCCTCAAATTCGGCGTCTACCTCTCCCCGTGGGACCGCCACGACCCACGCTATGCCGACTCCGCTGCCTACGACAAGTACTACCTCTCCGAGCTCGACGAACTGGCCACCAGCTACGGTGACCTCGTCGAGTTCTGGCTCGATGGAGCCGGCAGCGCCGGCCATGTCTACAACTTCCCCAAAATCATGGAAGACCTGCGCACCTACCAGCCCAATACCATTGTCTTCGCTGACACCGGCCTCTTCGAGTACGGCGATGCGCGCTGGGTTGGCACCGAATCAGGCCGCGTCACCTACGAAAATTGGAACGTCATCGACCGCCACGGCTACCTTCGCTGGCGTCCCGCCGAGGCCGACACGCCCCTGCGCGACCTGCACTGGTTCTGGCACCCCAACGACGAAAAATCCCTCAAGAGCCTCAGCGAGCTGATGACCATGTATGAGCTCACCATCGGCCGCGGAGCACAGCTCATGCTCGGCCTCGCCCCAGACAATCGTGGCCTGTTGCCCGACTCCGACGCCGCCCGCCTCAAAGAGTTCGGCGAAGCTATCCACAATCGCTATGCCAACAATCTTGCCCTGAACCACACGCCTGCCTCTGCGGAAGAGTCAGCCGCCCTCGACAACGATCCGGATACCTTCTGGTCCGCCCCCACAGGCTCCCATCACGCAACCCTCGAAATCAGCTTCGCAAAGCCCGTTACCTTTGACCGCGCTATCACGATGGAGTGGCTCAATAACGGCCAGAACGTGCAGCAATATGCCATCGAAGCCTGGATTGACGGCAAATGGCAGCGTGTCATCGGCGGCCACGCCATTGGCCACAAAAAGATTGATGGATTCGCGCCGGTCACTGCAACCCGTGTTCGTCTGAATATCCTTTCCAGCGCTGAAGAAGCGCGTATCCGGGAGTTTCAGATCTATTCAACGGGCATAACACCTGCGCAATAGCTTAAGTAACTGCAAAATAAACCTCTCTTATCGAAATCTGTAAGGAACATTGGTTCAGTATCGGATCGATCGTAGCTGTGAATAACCTCTTTCACCACGTTCTGCAACATGGCAGGCACAAGCATCGTCTCAAGTGAGAGGCGATGCCCCCGCAAAGCGATCTGAAGAGTTGCAGAGCACAGAAGAGGATCACGAAATGATCGGCATGAAAAAAGACTGGACCCGGCGGCGCTTTCTCAGGTCGACTGCAGCGCTGAGCGCCTCTGCGCATGTCGGCAGCAATGCTCTATTGGCCGCCGATGTACGCGGAGTATCTCTGGTCATCGACCCTGTAGATAGCCTGCTCGCTTCAGCCCCTGTACAGTGGGCCATAGCAGAGCTTGATCAGGCCCTTGCAGCCAAAACTGTAAAACTATCGCGCATCGAGCGCGTTCAACAATGCAAAAGAGGGGATCTCTGCATCGTGCCCTGCGGTGCAGTGTCTTCATTTGCAGCGGCGGTTATTAAATCTTCCCTTGGCCCCTTACCCGATAGGCCGGAAGCCATTCGGGTCGTATGGGCCACAGTAGAGCGAAGGCGATGCCTCGTTACATGCGGTTTTGATCAGCGTGCGCTAGTCTATGCACTGCTCGACTTAACCGATCGTGTGCTCAATGGCGATTCGCCATTGGAAGCTTTGTCAAACGTTCCCGCAATCTCAGAACGACCCGCCAATGAAGTGCGCAGCATAATGCGTCTCTTCACCAGCAATGTAGAAGACATCCCCTGGTATAACGATCGCGAAATGTGGCCGCGATACTTCACGCTCCTGTCGACTCAGCGATTCAACCGCTTCAATCTTGCATTTGGTATCGGCTACGACTTTATTCGCAATGTCACCGACGCATACTTTCTCTTCACGTATCCATTCCTGCTTGCAGTGCCCGGGTATAACGTGCGTGTTCCGCAGTTATCCGATTCAGAACGCGACCGGAATCTCGACATGCTTCGCTTCATCAGCGAGCAGGCAGTCATGCGTGGCTTGGAGTTTCATGTAGGACTGTGGATGCATGGCTATGAATGGATCGATAGTCCCCACCCAAACTACACGATCGAAGGGTTGAACAAGAGCAATCACGGTCCCTATTGCCGCGATGCGGTTCGCATGTTGCTGCAGGCCTGCCCAGCCATCTGTGGCGTTACGTTTCGAATTCACGGCGAAAGCGGTGTATCCGAAGGAAGCTACGAATTCTGGAAAACCGTATTCGACGGCGTAGCCACCTGTGGCAGGACCGTCAAGTTGGACATGCATACCAAGGGCATGGATGAAGCCATGACCAAGGTAGCGCTCGATACCAGGCTGCCAGTCAATATGTCTCCGAAATACTGGGGCGAGCACATGGGCATGCCCTACCATCAGGCGGATATCCGCGAAATAGAAAGGCCCAAGGCCGGAGACGAGCATAAGACCGGATTGATGAAGCTGAGCTCCGGCACCCGCAGCTTTCTACGCTACGGGTATGGCGATCTGCTGCTGGAAAATCGCCCCTGGACCGTCGTACACCGTATCTGGCCCGGCACGCAACGAGTTCTCCTGTGGGGCGACCCGGTCACCGCCGCGGCATATTCCAGAGCATTCAGCTTTTGCGGCAGCAACGGCGTAGAAATCATGGAGCCTCTGTCCTTCAAAGGTAGAAGAGGTTCCGGCATCGCAGGAAGCCGTTGCGCCTACCTGGATACAACCCTGTCGCCGCGATGGGACTGGCAGAAGTATGAGTACTCAACCCGCATCTGGGGAAGGCTCCTCTATAACCACGAAGCCGAACCCGATACCTGGCAACGAATGACGCGAAGGCATTTTGGTCGCGGTGCCTCGGATATTGAGTTGGCTTTGGCAAACGCAAGCCGTATCCTTCCCATCGTCACAACAGCTCATGCACCATCGGCAGGGAACAACACCTACTGGCCCGAGTTGTACTGGAACCAGTCGTTGACCGACCGAGAGCATCCTGGGCCATATGGCGACAGCATGCCTCCAAAGGTGTTTTCTCACTGCAGCCCCTTCGACCCACAGTTGTTTTCGCGCATGGATGAGTTTGCAGAGGAGTTGCTCGGCGGCCAAAAAACTGGCAAGTATTCTCCAGTCGAAGTGGCCCAATGGATAGAGGGCTACGCAGAACAAGCACAACATTACCTGCAGCGTTCCGTGATCGGGAGCGTCGCAAAAAGTAAGACGGAATACCGCCGGTTGAAAATTGATGTAGAGATTCAGATTGCAATTGGGCGTTTTTTTGCCGCAAAGTTTCGTAGCGGCGTCCTCTTTGCCATCTACGAAAAGACACACGACACCCAGGCGCTCAAAGAGTCTCTGGCCCTATATCGCAAAGCACAAAGCTCCTGGGAGCAGGTGATTGCAGCATCCCGTGGCATCTACGTGAGCGACATCACCCTTGGCGAAGAGCCACAACTTCGCGGTAACTGGGCAGACCGTCTTCCAGCGATCGAGAAAGATATCGCTGTACTTGCGAAGGAACTGGAGGGGCTTGAGGCAGCAGAATCAAAGCCCATCGTGAAAGCGGCGATCAAGCAAGTACTCGGCCCGGCATCCCTTCGCCCACTCAGTGCTACATCGTCAATCCAGCATGTACCCCCGAAAAAGTTTGTCGCAGGCAATCCGCTGGTACTCAATGTAAAACTCCCCAACAAGGCGCCGGCAGTCCATCTCCATTACCGGCACGTCAATCAGGCCGAGCGATACGTTATGGTGC
>Ga0105248_10007918_pt1 | contig 11677 bp, 13 predicted proteins | sample KBSS34metaG_FD_81524 | JGI IMG/M metagenome (GOLD analysis project Ga0105248, IMG submission 81524) | Switchgrass rhizosphere microbial communities from Kellogg Biological Station, Michigan, USA - KBS S3-4 metaG | ecosystem: Host-associated > Plants > Roots > Rhizosphere > Soil | place...
GGATTTGTGCCGTTCTCGTCGACGAATATGAAGCGACTCTTTTCTAAGGGTGAGCTTGTGGCGATTTTCCCGGAAGGCATTCAAGGCCTTACTCGCAACTTTTCCAATCGCGGTCGGCTGATCGAGTTTGACTGGGTCAAGCTTTTGCCCGCGGTAGAAGAAGGCGTGACAATTTTCCCCATGGCCACACTTGGTTGCGATGAAGCGCTGCCGGTTTTGACCAATTTGCAATCGTTGGCCAAAGTGGTCGGTCTGCCGGCTTTCCCGATTACGCCATTTTTCCCCTGGCTGCCCTTCCCCTTCAATCTGGCCTCATTGCCCACCAAATGGCAAATGAGCCTGCTCAAGCCGCTTTCATACGACGTCGCGGTAGAGCGCGACAAAGTAGAAGAAACGGTAATGAAGCAGTCTCAGTTTGCCGAAGGCGAGATTCAAGCCGAACTCAATCGACTCTTGCGCCAACAATGGCGCCACCAGGGGTAGTGTGAGCACGGCAGCCAAGATTTTATAGAATCAGGCTGTTCTTAGCTCACTGACTTCCTTAAGTATTCTCAGAACAGTCAGTTGTGAGCGGTGCGCGACGTAAGGATTTTCATCCTCGGCCAGCACTTTGAGTACGGCAATCGGTACCGTATAGCTCTCGGCGACTCGCATTCTCACGTCTGGATGTTCGTCTCTCGCCAGTTTCCAAATGGTTTTGATGGACGTGTTCATATTTTCAGCCACAGCGGCCCGTACCTGCGCATCCTCATGGATGGCAAGTCTAGCTAGGGTGGTGCTGTGAGTTCTGGGGTTTTCGGCGATGCGCTCAAGCAATGAATTGGGAGCGTTCCGCGTCAAATGTTCCAGAACGGGCGGAGGAGTGTTTGGATTGATGGCCAATAGCCAGCGAATCTTAGCCGCCTCAAGCGCAGCTTGGGTGTTTGTCTGCTTTTCTTGGGGCCGTTTTTTTACGGCTTTAGCGGTGTTTCCCTCGGGTTGGGAGTCACCTTCACGGTTGCACAATAACACTTTTAGTGCCTCCTTAATCTGTTTCTCTGGTTGATCCCAGTTAAACGAATAAGCGAAAGATAAGTCGTACTCGACGATATTTCTGTTTTCTACCAGCGCAATTTCTTTGAACAAATCAGCTAGTGCTTCTTCCGCCTTTCGGCTTTGGTCACTAGCAGGTGCAGTCTTACCGTCAGAGTTTTTCTGTCTCATTTGGCAGTCCCTGCACTAAACACACCTTGGCCACTTTGTTTGATCAGTCGTCTAAGACTTCACCGGACTGAAATCTGGGATAACCGAATAACGAGCCACCTTACGTGCCTGTATTTATTATTCACTTTTAATCCGGCGCACATTTCTAGGATTGCCTATATATCCGTATAGGGTAGTACTACAAAGTTCCAGCCTGGCTTTGTTTTGAGGCCGTAAACCCTTGTATGGCAAGAAGCCTACCCAGTGGCTGGATAGGCTTCTGATTTGTTCTATCCGCTCGTACAGGAGCGGATGGAGACAGCTTTAGGATGCTTGCTCGGCGCTTAACTTGGCCAGATTGGTCAGTGTTGTGATGAAGCGCTTGAGACCGCGATCATTGGAACCACCGCGAGCGGCAATCACTTTGAGCTTGGTCGTACTTTCGGTGAATCGGCTGCTTCTCTGACGTACCATTGAGCGTGCGGCTCTGGAACTAACGTAGGGATTTTCGTCGTCGCAGAGCAGTTGCAGTATTTCGGATGATAGATTGGCGTTTTCAGCTATTGCGTAACGCACATCTGCCTGGCTATCGCGAGCCAGCATCAATAACAGATCTCGGGGGGTACTGGGATTTTCGGCCACCGCAATACGCACATCGTCCATCGCATGGGAGGCGAGTTGGCGCAGCATACTGAGCGGTGTATTGGGATTGCTGGCTATGAGTTCCAGTGATCTCTGTGAACAACAGTCAGCCATTTTATTTATAAATGAAACAGCCATAAGTCTGTTTGCGGTGTGAAACCTGGGGTCCTCCTGATTTAGGGAAATACCGGACAGCTGTTCAATCAGGCTTCCTTCTTGCCCTAGGCAGCCCTGCGGCACGAAACTCATGCTGTAGGTTGGTCCAATTGCGCTCATTACTAATCACCTCATAATGATATTGATTGTGGAAACATAGTCTCCGACTAGCCTGTCGTCGGTGGGCGCGTACCGCAGTCAGGCAAATTGGTTCGTGGTTGGTTGTGTTTGTAACTATGCGTATCGAGACAAAACTGGACAGATCGAAAAAAACTTTTTTGTATATCTAAGGGACATCCGCCATTTTCGAGCGGTAGTGTACGTCTTCTTGCCGATCCCAGATATCTATATAGAGCTTTTTCGGCGCCGCCACATCCTTTTGTGTTGTGAACCAGAGCTTGTTCAGTTGATTTTTGTCAGTGATGGTGGCAAAGGTTGAAAGCGGGTTGCCGTCTTGATCCAGCACATAGACCCAGGCGCGGGAGGCATTTGTGTTTTCACCTAGTGGCTTCAAATATGGTGCCGGTTGAAATAGATTTTTGGGCAGCGCGTCGATGTTTGTTACCTTGATGAAACAGCGTTTTACCTGCTGGTCATCTTCGCTGGCGGCCACCGGTTTTTCTATAGTGAAGAGCGGTTGCAACTTGGCCACCGTACCGCCGGGATTGGCTGTCGACAGTGCGCTGACAGTGGGTGCGACAGTCAAAGTCGGTTCAACATTGACTGTCTTTTCCTCGGCCAGAGACGTTGAAGAATGGCTCAGCGCAAGGGTCAGGACGGCCGCAACGCCGCACAGGGTTCTTCCGTTTAATGTAAGCAGACTCAATGTTTTACTCCTGGTTTAACTTGGGTGGCCTTGGGCTACTTGTCGTAATTTTTGTGTCCAAAAAGTTAGGGATTTCCTAGCCATTGATATATGGTTACCGGGGTAGCGCGGCGGATGATAACGGTTTAAGGTGTTAGTAGAAGCCACGTTTGGTGGCGGTTATGCTATTGCCACAGCATTTATTGCTTCAGAATATGCGAGGCTCAGATGTCTCAGGACCCTGATTTTACCGAAAATATTACCGCCGAGGCGCTTGATAAGCAGATGAAGGCTGTCTGTCATCCTGATACGCATCCCAGCGTTCTCGAGCATATTGCTTCCAGTGCGCCGCTTTTTCTTGTGAAGCGGGTCGCCGATCATCCCCGGACCGAGGCTCATACTCTTGATAGGTTGGCTCGACACGAACATTTTGAAGTGCGTGCCGCCCTTGCCGAAAATCAGAATATTGCCATAGAAGTACAATGGCAGTTGGCCGAAGACGAGCATCCGGACGTGCGTTTCGCTCTTGCACAGAGCTATGTTGTTGACACGGCAGTGCTGGCAGCTTTGACCGAAGATGACAATCCATTTGTGGCAAATCGAGCCAGGACCACTTTGCAAAGGCGCGATCTAGATGTGAAAAAGAATAAGAAGACACATACTCTGCCGCAGAATTCTGGAGGCACAGAGCGTAAGCGTTTCAGAGCCCTGGGCTGAGGGGCGTTTCGATCTTTGATCAACATTGCTTCTATCTTCGTTGCCATTTCAACGAAAGTGGCTAACAATGTTGATATGACTAACTTCAAAATATATACATCTGCGTCCGCCCTGACTCTTTTTGTTGTTGCGGCGCCTTTTATCTCACCGTTTAGCGCTCGGGCTCAATCGGGCAAATCCCTGCCTGCGGCCAAACATGGTCAGCCGGCCTGGTCTTTTTCGGGCGGCAAGAGACTGAGTTCGCAGGAAGCAAATCCAACCGGAATGCATGATTATTCCGGACCGGGCGCTGCGGCGTCGACCGGTACTGGCATTCAGGAAATCGGCCCCAGCGGCGTCAGCACTGTCAGTCCTGCAAATGCTCCGGTCAAAATTGTGCCTACCGTTCCTATCTCCAAAACGATGGGTGGTCAAAAATTTCTCACTGGAAATAAAAATGGTGCGGTTGTTGCTCTGCCTAAACATGAAGCTAAACCAGCCACTACTGTGGTTCAGCTATTGGGGCCGGACGGCAAGATGCAGTATAAAGAGGTGCCCTTTATGGGCGAATTGTCCGCCAATAAAAGGGCACCAAATATCACTGACGTAAAAGACGGTGAAGGCAAAGTCAAAGAGTACGACTGGGTTAAGAAAAAACCTTAGTCACCTTTTTTAGACTAGTCGTTGGCTCTGACCTTGATCTTGGTCTTTGTTTTAACGTCTCCGTCGTCAGATTTTATTGTTTTGTCGACTTTGATTTTGCCGCTGTCGATCACTTTAGTTGAGGTGACATCAGGCGGCATGGTCGTTTTCACTTCATCAATTTTTGCAGCAGGTGAGATAGGCGCACCGGTCTTTGTCGAGGTAGTGCTCGATGTATTGGCGGTGGTTGTTACCTCATCGGCATGGGCAGCGCTCCCAGCGGTCAGAGAGCCGAAGGCTGCCAAAATAATGAGCAGGGAAGTCACGGTGCCCACGGCAGCGTCATGGTTGGTACCACATTTGGTTTTGCTGCATCTGGCCCGTTCTTCGATGTGGTGAATACCGAAGGCTCCGGTAGTCTTCAGGGCTTGTTCTGCCCGTTTCAGCTCTTCGGAGTTGTCGGTATGTACGGCAACCAGTGTGCTGCCGACTTTGATCTTGCGCTCGTATTTTTTGACTTCGTATGCGGGGAAGGCCAATCCTATTATTGCGCCGAGCATTAAACCAAATGTGCCGCCACCGCCCATGCCTGCCAACAACGCAACTGGCATACCGGCTGCGACTAAATGACCGGACCAGGGTGTCCACAACATACCTGAAACATTGAGATAAGCGGTCAGACCGCCCACCAGTGCGCCCAGAATGGCACCTAGGGCCATACCTTCAAAGGCTCTAGTATGCTGCTCGTAACCAAGTTCCTGGGCACCTGCCACGTCGGGCCACAGGACCGATATGTCATCGCTGGTGAAACCGGCCCGTCTGAGGGTTTCTACTTCTTTTTCGGCCTCCGAGACGTCGGGGGCGATACATACAACTGCTTGATTCATAAAATCCTCCTGAACGTCGCCAACAAGGGCGCTGTTCAAACTTTCTATCGACAACGACGCGTGTATGGTGATTTAGAGCCCATATTAGGAAAATTGGGCGGCAAAGGAAACAAATAGTCTCACTTGAGAATTTGTTGGGAACTTATCGGAAAATGGCTTGTCGGCCTCTCTAAAAGGCATGTGTTCTTCGTCGGAGGCGACGTTTATGTATAAGCGGAATAAAATGATTGCTCTGGCGTTGATGTCAGGCCTGGGAGTTTCTGCATCTCTGGCTAGACCGGCCCTGGCTGTTCTTACATCTCTCCCGACGATATCGCAACCACCGGGCGGGCCATTTTCCAAGCCACCGTGGGCAGTACCGGTACCTGAGCACAACCCAGGAGCTGCGCAGCAAAAAGAACCGCCTATTAAGGATGGTTCCCGCGATTCAACAAAGGATATGCCTAGAGAGCTGCCACGAGAACAACCAAAGGATTTGCCTGGTCAACCGAAAGAACAGCCGCGAGAGCAACCCAGAGACCAGCCTAAAGAGCAACCTAGAGAACAGCCGCGAGAACAACCGCGAGAACAGCCTCAACCGGGCCATCCCGTCCCTCAACCCGGACCGGGGCCGCAACCGCAGCCTGTACCGCAGCCAGTGCCCCAGCCTCAGCCTAAACATCCGGAACCTCAACCTGAGCCGTTGCCCAGGTCACCGGAGAGACCTTGGATCGATCAGAAGCCCGACTATCCGCTCTAGGGCGTGTATTCGGCGCTGTAAGGGCTGGCCTGCATGGGCGGCAGCTTGGCGAATGGTGCGGCTTTTTTGACAGCTTGCAAGACTTTGGCATCCAATTTTGCATCACCTGATGAGCTGCCTATTTTGAGGTCGCTGATAGATCCGTTGGTTTTGATCTGGAATGTGACTTTGAGCTTTGCCTTGTTCTCGGCGGAGGCGCCCTTAAACAAGTCGGCCGGCAGTTTGACCTTGTCGTGGACTTTGGCCATATAGCCGGGCATATCGGCCGGCATCGGGCAAACACCGCCCATCATCTGAGATGCGGGCTGGACTGTGGGTTCGCCCCTGAGCTGCTGTACGGAGTTTAAGGAGTTTACCGAAGGTTTGCCGGCCGTGGGCACAAGCTCCACTTTGCCCTTGGTTGTCGGCATTGCGACATCTCCCATGCGGCCACTGGCCGGTGGGCACTCTTTCTTTTTAGCGTCTGTGTTCTGCGCTCCGGCCACCGAAGGCGCGAGGAATGTGATGACCAGCGATGCGGCCGCTGCTATACGGTGCTTAAGGCGTCTGGCGGCGTCTCTGGCGGCGCGCAAGCCTCTGGGGCAATTGTCGGTGATTATGGTCCCGTCCTGACGACGGAAAATCCTTATACAGACTCGGCCTTTAGGGATTCTCTCGGCTAGAAAAGACTCTGCTTCATTTTTGGTCATTTCGGCGATATTAAATACATTCAGTTGGCACAGCTGGCACGTGCGCTCACGCTCGTCGCCGGTCATTGATTCCCAATCGGCACTGCAGGGCTTGGCTATCTCAATCCTGCTCAAGATCGAATCGTCATTTTTCATAATCTTAATCGTCCGCCCTCATGTCCGTTCTACGAATTCAGCCAACGCTATAAGCATTCCACGTCGGTCATATTCCTGAACACAGGGTTAATACTAGTTAGATTCTGGGTTAGTACTGGGTGATTTTGTCGCTCGTCAAAAATTGTTCGACAGCTTCCGGCGATAGTATTTTGCTCTCTGCGTCGGCCGGTGCAATCATGGCCGAATTGACAATGCGAGGATGTCCAGTAACCTTACCGAGCATGGCGGCGCTATGGAGCAAACCTTGCCAGTGCTGGGCTTGACGGTTAAGCGCAGTGGAACTGTTGTTCACAACCAGGATATGGAAATGGTTGGAATCATATTCAGCTACTGGCATTACATATGGTGCCAGATGCTGCATACCTTTGTGATACATAGGATTGAATTCTTCCAGAAACTGCAGCGGTGAAAGCCCGAGTTGGTGAGCGCAAGCTGAGTAGTCGGCGACCCACAGTTCGCTTCTCACTTTAGTGGGTTCATATCCCAGTATTAATAGAGATTGCGCCGGTCCGGCGTCTCGGTGGGGTGGAGTTGTTTCTTTTAGATCTAAGCGATTGAGCGTAAACCACTCTAGAGGCGGTCCTACCATAGCCTGGTGCACCAGTGAAAGATTCTCTTTTAGATCAATAATTGATTGGCGATGCTCTTTTGAGGTTTTGACCCTGGACTGGCGAATCAGGGCAAAGCCAGGTGCGGCAAAGTTTGTGCGACAGGCCAGACGATAGACTGCGGCGGCAACAGTAGTGTCTGTGCTGGCTTCGCTCTCATCGATGAAATACTGAAATTGTGACGAATTGAAAGTGCTGCGGTGCGCCTTCAAGCGTCTGACGGCCGAGTCGCCCTGGAGAAGGGCAATACCGACCGTCAGTGTTTTTAATGCCAGAAAGTCTAAGAGAGAAACTGATTGCTTCATGGATAGGGAAATTTCTCGTCCTAGAGTAAGTGAGTCTATTATTCACCTCCTTGTGCAATTTTCAACGCCTAGCTGGCATGTTTTCTCTGCATAAAGGCTGCTTTTCTCTTCGCAGACTTTTCCTCTTTCAGCCTTTCAAGCGTTTGCGCGGCGCGAGAAGAAACATAAGGATTCTCATCGCGGCTGAGCATACGCAAGATAGGGCGCGGCATATTGTGGTCTTCAGCCAACGTATATCGCACGTTGAGACAGAAGTCCTTAGCCAGCATGCGCAGCATAGGGAACGTTGTTTTGGGATTTGCGGCCACATTGGAGCGCACGTCCGGGTGTTCATCCTCCGCCAATACAGCTAGAGCAACTGTCGGGCAGCTTGGATTTTCGGCCACGCGTTCACGCACTTTGAACTCCTTACTCAGTGCCAGTTGCGCCAGATGTTCTCTGGGGGTTGTATGGTTTCCAGCTGCTAGAATTTCATTGTTGCTCATTGCTTGTTCCTCCGAACGTTTACCGGCTCTTTGTCGAGCAATTGGCATTTACCCTCTAACGGTTAAACCAGCCAAAAAGATTTCCAACAGGTCAGACACATCTTCCTGAAAGCGATCTCTGGGTTTAAAATCCTCCGCATAAACAGTGCTGCTTTGCGGATAGGGTGGGATCAAGGTTGCCAGACTGGCCATTAACAAATCGGCCAGTCGGCCGCGATCGTGATTTACTGCGATTTCTTTGTACACATCAGCCAGATAGAGAAGTTCGATTATCACGTCACGGATCATTTGCATGTGCCCGGTTTCGGACTTTACGCGGTTGTGTGTGTGCATCAATACTTCAGGCGTGTGCACCTGAGATGTAGCGTTATCGTAAGTGCGCATCAAGAAGGCACTCAAGATATTTTTCATCGATCGCAGTATAGGTGGCCTGGCATCAGCCATCTCACTGGTCATGGTGGAGTATTCTCTTGCGGAGAACTCTCTTACTCCGGCGAGTAATATTTCGTCCTTACTGGGAAATTCAAGGTAGATTGCGCCTTTGCTAATCCCTGCTTCTTTGGCGATTTCGTCGACCGTAGTTTTTTCGATGCCATAGCGACCGAAAAGTTTGCGTCCCGCCTGGACAATTATTTGGCGGCGATTATGCAACTCTTTTGGTCTAGCCATGACTCCCTCCACCGACAGTATTTCCATTATTGACCAGAAAACCAATTTGGTCAATAATTCAGAAAGGCTACTGTTGCGGATTGTGATGATTTCCCCAGGATCCGGCACCCGCTTGGCTAGGGGGTGGGTTGGGAAATGTAGCGTTAACGCTTTGTGGCGCCGCTGACGCTGCCGGGCTATTATTGAAGGGTCAAATTTAGTGTTGCCTTAATGAAGGAGATCCATGGTGTCGAAGTTGTTGGCTGGGCGCCGGGCCGGGATTTTATTGGCTGCCATAGGCGCGCTGTCCGTTTCGAACCCTGCTTTCTCTGCCGAAGGTTCGGCCGACAATCCGGGCATTGCCCCGTCTATAAAGATTGACCAGAAGGTAATTGAAGAAAAAGTCGAGTCGGCCGTGCAGCACAGTGTTGTGCTCCTCACCGTGCTGTTGCTGCAGGACCAGAAAGAAACTGACGAAGCGATATCGCGAGAAAAGCTGGATGTTTTCGTCAAGTCAGTGCAGTCGACCGCCAACGCCTTTTTCAATAGCGAGTCCCGCTTTGATACGACGCGTCTGATAGTGCGCTGCACCATCACTCCCGATGGCCATCAAAACTTTTCTCTTACGAGCAAGCCGGGCATGTCCGGCCGCATCACTACGGGTCTTGATCAAGCGCTTTTGTCGGTGCCTCCGGCGACCGTAAAAGGCCCCGTTGCTATGGAAATTATTTTTGCAGTAGCCGATAACGAAACAAAAACTGCTGCCCAAATGCGCAAGGCAATACGCGCCGGAAATGCCGAAGAGGCTGTGGCTAAGCTGGCTCCCATGGCGGCAATCGACACCAAAAACGCACTTGTCTGGCAAACACTTGGATGGGCATATTCTTCAAAAGGTGATTATACTAACGCTGAAATCACGTTGAAGAAGGCACTGGCCCTTGACCCTAGAGATTTCGACTCCTGGAGCAACCTGGTCAGCACTTATCACAGTGAGGGCAAGAGCAAAGAAGCCTCTAAGGCTGCGCAGAAAAGCCTTGACTGCGCTCCTGATGAGGAGGCCAAGGATACGGTCAATATCAATAACGCACTCTTTGAAGGCAACTGGCCTAAGGCCGAAGAGCTTCTGCGCAAGCGCTGTAAAGCAAGTGCTGATGCCGCTGGACCGTATCAGGTGATATTGGCCTGTGCCCTGCGCTGGCAGGGGAAAAATGACGAGGCTAAAGAACTTTTACAGACGGCTTTGAAGCAAGAGATGGGTGATTATTACACCAAGCTCGCCAGCAAGGAATTGGCTCTAATAAACGGTGATTGGAAAACAGCGGAAGAATTGAGCCGCAAAGATGTAACTAAGGATCCGAAGGATTATGAGGCGCTCTATGACCTGGGCGTGGCCCTCAAAGGCGCCGGCAAGCTAGCAGAGGCGCGGAAGGCTTTTGAAGCGGCATCACAACCTGTAACACCAAAGTCGATCATGGTCCTTATCGACGCTCAGATGAAAGAATTGCCCCGTGTTTCAAACGAAGCCGGCACCAAAACCAGTGCTAACTAGGCCTAAAGTATAGTCCGTACTTCGTGGTCATCGACAGGAATGAGGTCTTCCGCGCTGGTGACATCGAGAGCGACTTCAGCTTCTTCCAGGTGTCGGGTGATATCGCCCTGGTGGATGGTGCCGACCAGGCGAAGGCTGGCGTCTACAACCGGCAGGTCACAGATATGGTAATGGTCCATCAATGTTATGGCGCGGCTAATAGAATCGTCTGATTTGCAAAATTGTTTCTGATGAGAAAGCACGTCTAACGCTCTTGTCTTGACCGCATCTTTGCCTTCGGCCAAGACTCTATGTACTAAATCCTGGTAGGTGATGACGCCGACCAGTCTATTGCCGTTATTGATGTCGACAATCGGCAGTGGACCGCCGCCTTCAGCTTTCATTGCGATAGCCAGGTCTTTGACCGAAGTGCTGAGCAAGCGGCAGATCGGATTTGGTTTCATAAGATCGCCGCATCGGGTCATGGCGATTGCCTCGTGTACAAGTAACTGTGTTGGCAATAAGTGCCCATCAAGTATGAGTAGCAAAATCGTAGAAAGTTCCCGATTAGTCTAAATCTTCGTCTTCTTCCAGCTCGGTCCAGACGCCGTCGTCCCACCAGGCGTCAGCCAGGACAGTGCTTATTTCATCAAATCTATTTGATTCAGATTCTTTTACTGGAACCGTTCCGAGAGCCTCCGCAAACATGAAGTCATATTTGCGAAACATTGCCTTCAACGGTTTCTTTACAGAGTGCGGATAAACGCTGTAACAGACAAGCTTTTCGTCCTTATTCCAGGCCAGTATTTGTCTGCCCACGACCGCGTTCTTTTCATTGCGGGCATAGGCCACAATCTTGTTAACGTCGAGCACGATCGCCAAGGGAGATTCGCTGCAGATGCCGTTTAAGCCGAAGCACGTGTTTGAGTAGGCGCCCATTTTCAGCACTTCAAAAACGTCTAGTTCGACAGAAATTGTAATTTCTCCCAGACCTTCTAGGACTTCCGTTAAACGGATGCCAGTTCTGAAAAGCTCAAAGTTCAACTTGGGATGTCGCTTTATCCAGTCTTGACTGAGTGGATGATTGATTACATAGTCGGTTTTGCCTTCGAATATCGCTCGGAGAAATCGTTTAAAACCGCGCTTGTTATACCGGGATCTGTTAACCAGTTGATTAGCATATGTCGTATCTGCATTGACTCTATCGCCGGGTACTTTTTCGTTGATATGCCTCTGAATAATATCTTTTGCTACATCGAGCCTCGTTTCATCCAAGTTGACTCTGGTAGCTGCTTCTGCGCGTTCAAGCTGCTTGCCGCTCATTGATATATCGCCTTCCAGATAGGATGCAAGCTTGGCTGAAAAAGGGGAAGAAATGTTGTGTTTGATAAAGGGTTTGACGCTGACATACAGTTCTGGCAGAGGCCGCTTTGACAGGTCCCTGGACATTAACGGATGCCGTGCGAATTCTTTCATTGCGCGCTGTTCCTGATCAAGATTGAGCGAGCC
>Ga0105248_10007923_pt1 | contig 11674 bp, 7 predicted proteins | sample KBSS34metaG_FD_81524 | JGI IMG/M metagenome (GOLD analysis project Ga0105248, IMG submission 81524) | Switchgrass rhizosphere microbial communities from Kellogg Biological Station, Michigan, USA - KBS S3-4 metaG | ecosystem: Host-associated > Plants > Roots > Rhizosphere > Soil | place...
GTTCGTGAGGAAGACACGCTTCTTGGTCGGTCCCGGCGCGATGCGGGCCAGTCGCTCGCACAGCGCGGCCATTCCCTCGTAGTAGAAGTCCGAGCCGCAGATGTGGAGGAAGCGGTCGGCTGCGTCCTTGACCGCCGCCACCACCTTGGGGTGCCCGTACCCGGTGGAGCAGACCGCGATGCCGGCCATGAAATCCAGATAGCGATTCCAATCGCCCGCCTCAGGCCGTCCCGACGCGGCGCCTGTACCGCCACGAGGAAAGTAATCGGGGTGATGCCAATCGAGCTGTGAATAATAGAAGAAGAGCTTGAGTCCCTGCCGCCGGCATTCGTCGGCCAGCTCTTTCATCGGATCGCGCTTGAAGGCCGTCCACTCGACGATGTTGTACTTCGTCGCCTGCGTGCGGAACATCGAGAAGCCGTCGTGATGGCGCGCGGTAATCGTGATGTACTGCGCGCCCGCGGCCTTCGCCGTCGCCACCCACGCCTGCGCGTCGAACTTGACGGGGTTGAACGTCGACGCGAGCCATTCATAGGAGGTCGACGGCAGTTTCTGGTTCTGCATCACCCACTCGCCCTGGCCGAGCAGGCTGTAGACACCCCAGTGCACGAACATCCCGAATTTCGCGTCGCGATACCACTCGCGGGCGGCGGCTCGCTCCGGCGGTACCGCGGTGGATATCTGGCCGCCGACCGGCACAGACAGCATCAGCGCGGCGGCCAGAATCAGATGCTTGTCCCACATGAGGAAATGAAGCCGTGAAGTCTTTCTGGGTTTTCGGAAAACCATGAACACGCTTCACTCCTTCATTTCTTCATGTGAGGCAAGCACCCACTAGCGCCCTTCCCTCTCCAGTGCGCTGACCCCGTTGGTGATCCACGGCTGGGCCGGCGCGCCTTTGAGGTAGTGATCGAACCAGGCCTCGATGCGGTGGTGGTAGTCGATCTGGTTCTTCTTGACGCGCAGGCCGTGATCCTCGCCGTTGTAGACGAGCATCACGACTTCCTTCCTGGCGCGCCGCGCGATGTTGTACAGCTCGACCGACTGGTGATAGAAAACCGTGCCGTCCTGATCGCCGCACTCGAGCAAGAGCGGCGTCGACATGGTCGAGATGCCGAAGATCGCCGAGTTGCGGATGTAGGCCTGCAGGTCCTCGTACAGCGGCACCACCATGCGCTGCTGCCCGGTTTCGATGTGATCGGTCTCCGCGATACCGGACGACCAGTGATGGTTGCCGTAGTTGCTGATGAGATCCGAGATGCCCGCGCCGGAGACGGCGGCCGCAAACAACTTGGTGTGCGTCGCCAGATACATGGCGTCGAAGCCGCCCCACGAGTGGCCCATGACGCCAATCTTCGCGGGATCGACCGCGCCCATCGCGATGACCTTGTTTACCGCCGCCGTCACGCACTCCACGACGGACACACCGGGCTCGCGCGGCGTGAAGACGATGTCGGGTTGGAAGTAGAAGTAGCCGTTCTGCGTCAGCGCGGTGCCGTTGTAGTAGTCGCGCTCGGACGGATTCGTGAACCGGTGCAGGCTGTCTGACAACTTCTCATACAGATACACCACCATCGGGTATTTCTTCCCGGGCTGGTAGTCCGCCGGGTACTGCAGGATGCCCTGCAGCGGAATCTTCTGCTTGCCGCGCACGACGACGTAGTCCACGAGCTCGGCGTGCGTCCAGGCGTACTTGGACAGGAACGCATTCGTGTTCGTCATCTGCTTGGCGGCCGCGATGTCCACGCCGACGAACATATCCGGCGAGTCGTCCGCGTCCTGGACCGAGTAACTGTACATGTCGGCCTTTTCGGCCTTCGTCAGGCCCGTCACGGACTTGTCCATCCACAGAATCTTCGCCGGCGTCGTCGATCCACCGGCCGGGACGCGACCGTAACCCGACTTCTTGCTCGTGGGGCTGAACATCGTGACGAAAGGGCTGCTGATGTCGACCGGTTCGCCCGGCTGCGGCGCCAGCGTCAGGAGCCGGCAGCGAATCGGATCCTTCTCGCTCCCGCAGTTGGTCACGCGGACGGCGCTCGACCCATCGGCGGCGACACGCCACGCGTCGTACTTGTCGTACAACACAACCGCGTCGTCGCTCTTGGTCCAACCGGCGACACCGAACATCGGCCGCTCGGGTGACGTGCTATCGGATTCCACGTCGACGAACGACGTCTGAATCTTGGCCGTGATGTTGGTCAGGGCCCTGGTGGCGAGATTGATGGTCCAGTACTGCCCGTCGTCGGCAAAGAGGGCATATTTCCCGCCCGTGCTCGCCGACACATTGCCACCGACGTCTTTCTTGAGCAGGGTGCGCTCGCCGGTCGTCATATCAGCCAGATAGACGTCCGCCGCGCCCCGCCCAATCGACCGGTCCATCAGGTACGGCGTGAATTCCGAGACGATCGCCGTATTCGTGCCGCGAATCGGCGAAACGTTCTCGTCGAAGGATTTGCCGAGCACGACGAGCTTGTTCGAGGCGAGGTGCCAGACCGCGGGCAGATTGCGGCGGCGATCCGCGGCGACACTCAGCTTCTGGCGCGCCATCACGATTGGATCGTTCCAGTGCCAGATGTCGACGTCGGCCTTCTCGTTGTTGCTCGCCGCGGAGGGCGCGGCTGCGGGTGCCGCACCGGTCCCACGCGCCCCCGCCCCGCCGCGGCCGCCTTCGGGGGCCGGTGGTTTCGCCGGCCAGTCGGCGACGCCGAGCAAAATCATCTGATCGCCCGCCGGCGAGTTCATCCAGGCGGCGCGCCGAAAATTCACGACGCGCTCGGTCGCCGGCAAGGCGCTCGTCATCGTGTGATCGAGCGTCAGCAGGTTTTGAGCCGGCGTGCCGACGCCGGTCCAGACTTCGATCACCTGCGTCGGCCCGTCGTGGCGATCATCCGTCTTGCCCTTCATCACCAGCAGATCCGCCGACTCGTCGCGCCAACTGAGTCCCGCGTACTCGGTGGGCGTCGCCTCGAGCACGCGCAGCACGGACGACGCGGCGTCGTAAATCTGGATCCCGTTGCCGGCCTGTCCGTCGGAGCTGATGATCATCGCAAGCAGCCGGCCCGTGTCCGTGGGCTGCCACGCGTACTCCGTCACGTTGCCAAACGTCATGTCCGCGCCCGTCGCGAGATTGCGCACGATCAGCGTGGTACCGATGGCCGGCGTTGCGGCGCCGCCGCCACCTCCCGCTCCGCCGCGACCGCCACCAGGCGCAGCCGGAGCCGCCGCCGCCGGTCCGGCCGCCGGGGCGGCCGGCCCGTATCTCTTCATCGCGATGGATTGCCCGGTGCGGTCGAACGCAAAGGACTCGATACCGTCGACGACGGACTCCGTGTTGTTCGTCAGATTGAGAATGCCGAGCTTGCGCTGCACCGGCTGACGAGCGTTGCGCAGGCGCTCCTGCTCCGCTTCGGACTGGCCGATGCCGTACGCGATCCACTTGGAGTTGGGCGCAAATGCCGCGCCGCTGCCGAACGCCACGATCTTGGGCTGCGCCGTGCCGCCAACCGGCACGATCCGAAGATCGCTGTCGCCGCCCACCTTGCTGATCGCATACGCGAACCAGCGCCCGTCAGGCGACAGCCCGCCGCGACCCGCGGCGGCAGACACCGATTCGAACTGGTCGTAATCGGCCGGCTTGAGCGTCGGTTTGGACTGGGCGGCGGAGCGCACAGTGAGCCCGACGAAGAGGATCGCGATGATGGATGGAATTCGTAACCATGGACGCATAGGTGACCTCAGGAGAACTGCAAGGGTATCCGAAGTTCATCCCTACCGGAGGGGTCGCGAGGGTCAACCCAGGCGGCTTCAGGCATTAGGATAGATTTCACAGCTCATGCGGGTCTGGCTTCCCGTGGCAGTCGTCGTCCCGTTGCTCGGCGTCATTGGCGCGGGCGCGCAGGTGCAGTTTCGTTCATCGACCGAGCTCGTACCGGTCTACGCGACGGTTCAGGATAAGGACAAGGCGCTGGTCACGGACCTGAAGCAGTCCGACTTCACGATCACGGACAACGGCAAGGTCCAGGAGATCGCGTTTTTCAGCAACGAGATCGCGCCATTCTCGGCCGTCGTGATGCTCGACCGCAGCGGCTCGATGTTTGGCTATCAACTCGCCATCCGCGAAGCCGCCACGGCGTTCGTGCGGCAGTTGCTGCCGGACGATCACGTGCGCATCGGCAGTTTTGGCGACTACGTCGGCAACCGCATCGTCATCAAGCCGCCGACGTTCACGGACAGCAAGGGTGAGCTGTTAGAAATCCTGAACACGCCGATCGGGCTCGGCAATACCTCGCCGGTCCTCATTTCCATCGATCAGAGCATTACCGCGCTCTCTCAACGCGCGGGCCGCCGCGTGGTCGTGATCTTCAGCGATGGCTATGACGAAGCCGCGCCCAGCCTGATGGCGGTGAAGCCGAAGGACCTGGTCGAGCGCGCCAGGCGGGGCGACGTACTGGTGTACGCGCTTGGCTTCGTGCGGGTCCAGGATCGCGGCGAAGGCCGCGCGCCCAAGGTGACGCCGCCGGATCCGCTCTTGCGCCAGCTCGCGGATGAAACAGGCGGCAGCTATTTCGAGCTCCGGGACGCCGCCGATTTGACCCGCCTCTTCACGCGCATCGCCGAGGAACTGCACCGCCAGTATTGGCTGGCCTTCGCGCCGCAAGTGAAGGACGGCAAGGTCCACACGATTCAGGTTCGGGTGAAGAACAAGGATCTGGTGGTGCAGGCCCGCCAGAGCTATCTGGCGGCAAAGTAGTTTTTCGAGCTTGTCAGAGAGCTTCTTGTCGTTTCACACGCAGGCACGGCGGATCCACTCCGTGTCTCCATGTCAAACGTCAGCGATGGTACGATCCGCGCGCATGAACCGCCCACTGACTCTCAGCTGTTTGCTGGCTTCCTCGATCGCGTTCGCGGCCGCCTGTTCCTCGCGGCCCTCCCTGGCCGATCGCGACACGCTCGTCGTCGCCGACGTCGCCAACACGACGGGCGATGCCGTGTTCGACGATGGACCGAAGGCGGCGGTACAGGTGGCTCTGCAGCAGTCGCCCTCGATGGTCCTCGTGTCCGATCAACGGGCGCAACGATTCCTCCGGGAAATGCAGCGGCCGGCCGATCAGGCTGTCACCGGAGACGCGGCGCTCGATGTGTGCAAGCGCGCCGGCGCCAAAGCCACGATCGAGCCGGCGATCGCGTCGTCCGGCGCCGGATACACGATCACGTTGAACGCGCGAGACTGCCAGACCGGATCGTCGCTGGCGTCTGAAAAAGCACAAGCGACTGGAAAGGGCGACGTCGTCGCCCAACTGGGCGCCGCCGTGAAAGCGCTTCGCAAGGACCTGGGCGAAGCCGCGGACACGCGCGTCAAGTACGACGCCGACCTGGCCAAGGCCACGAGCGCCAACCTGGACGCACTCCATGCGTACGGCCAGGGCCTTCGGACGCGTGTCGTTCACGGCGACGAGCAGGCCATTCCGATGTTTGCGCAGGCCGCAAAACTGGACCCCGCGTTCGCGATCGCGTACGCCAAGCTGGCGGTCGTGCTCTCGAACATCGGCGAGGTCGCCGGCGCGCGCGATCAGACGGAGAAGGCGTACGGACTGCGCGATCAGATGACCGAGTACGAGCGTCTGTACATCGCCTGGAACTACGCGGCGCGCGTCAAGGCCGATCCCGCGCTCATCAAAGCAGGGCTCGAGAGCTTGACCACCACCTATCCGCGCGATTTCGCGGCGCGGAACAACTTTGGCGTCTATTACAACAACACCGGCGCGCTCGAGGATGCGCTGAAGCAGTACCGGGCCGCGTCGGACATCGCGCCTGATGAGCCGAGCCCGCTCGCCAACTCCGCGTATGTCCTGCTGATGCTCGGCCGCTATGACGAGGCGTCGACGATGGTGGATCGAACGCTGGCGGTCAGGCCGGACGCGAACCTCGCCGTCACGCGCTGGATTGCCGCGCGGGTGGCGGATCTGCCGCGTGCACCCGAGTTCGAGACCAAGGCGCAGCAACTGGCCGGCCCGGATCAGATGGCCATCGCCAGGGCCAGTCTGGCCGCCTGGTCCGGCCAATTCAAGCAGTTCGAAAAGATGGAGGACGACCTGATCGCAAAAGCGCGGGCGACGGGCGGCGCGGATCTCGCCGACGGTGCGGCGATCGGTCGAACGATCACGCTGGCCGCCTATCGTGGCGGCCGCGATCTCGAGGCGCTCAAGGCCGCGGCGGCCACAGAGAAGAACACCACTTTTCTCGCGCAGCAGGCATCTGGTCTGGCCATGCTCGGCGACATCGACGCCGCTCGCGCGGGTCTGAAGCGACTGGAAGCCGACAAGAACAGCGCCCCGATCGGCCCGCCGTTGACCGTGGTGCAATCGTACGTGCGGGCCAAGGATGGGCATCCAGCCGAAGCCATCGCGGCGTTGCAGGCCATCCTGACCAACATTCCGCGCGCGCGCGACCTGCACTTCTACATTGCCGACATCCGGGAGCGCTCAGGCGACGACACCGGCGCGATGGACAGCTATCGGATCGTCATCGGCTCGCTCGCATACCTCGGACCCAATCCCCTGATCCCGATCTCGCGGCTGCGCCTTGCGAAATTGCTCCTCAAGCACGGCGACCAGGCCGGGGCGCAGGAACAGCTCGATGTGCTGCTCAAGCAGTGGAAGGACGCGGACAGCGAGTTCGCGGCGCTGACGGAGGCGAAGGCGCTGCGGGCCAAGATCCGGTAGATTCTCATTTCTGTCGCCGCGCAAGTTCCAGTTTGATCGCCCAGGCGATGTGTTCCGGCTTGACTGTCATTAGTTTCACGCCGTTGACGAAGTACATCGGAGTCGCATTCACATTCAGGCTGTGAGCGATGGCAATGTCGTGGTCGATGTCTGACTGCTTTTCTGCCATCGCCGCGTCGACATCGACCCCGGGCAGCAACTCTCTGGCGTGCTGAATGATTCGATCTGCGGCATCGGAGCCCCGAAGTGAGTTTCGGTTGGCCTCGAGCCATTCGACGAGTTGATCACCCTGTCCGCGGTCGCGGGCCGCGCGAACAGCTGCCGCCGCCGTGCAGGCACCGTCATGTCCCTTGAGTTCGGCTGCACCAGACGGCGAGCGCAAATATGGATTGCACTTCGCTTCCCACGGCCAGTCAAACAGGAGCCGGACCACGACGCCGGGATGGGCCTTCTCGTAGTCGGCGAAAACCGCTTCGAGCGCGACGTACAACTCCTGGCATGCCGGACAGAGCCAGTCGTTGAAGCCGACCACAACCACGTCGGCCTTGACATCAACTGAGGGAATCGACACCCGCGGCTGGCTCTTCCAATACGTCGCAAATTCCTCCGGCACGTCGGCGATCGAAACCCACTGCCGTTCGGCTCGCTGGGAGAACGCCCACCAGACAGCCGGAATCGACACGATGACGGCCGCGGCCGCCGCTTGGATCCACCGTCGTCGCCAGAGCCTTGGGGTCGTGGCCAGACCACGCGCGATACGAATAGTGGCGTCGGCGGACGGAACCGCGGGCCGATACCGCGCGAGCGCCGTTTCCACATCATCGAAGTCATTCATGGACGTCCTCCGAGCGCTGCTCTCAGTTTCTCCATCGCGTAGCGGTACCGGCTCGCCACCGTGTTGATCGATTCAGAAGTCAGCGTCGCGATCTCCTGCAGCGTCATGCCTTCAAACACCTTGAGATGCACCACTTCTCGCTGCTCCGGCGGCAGCAGCCGCATCGCGGCCTCGATCGCGAGCCGCTCCTCCGGGCGGTCGACCACGCCAGACAGGGGTTCCAGCAAGGCGTCGGCTCCGTCGGGGCGATTCGTTCGCCGGCGCAGTAAACCCAGGCTCTCATTCCGCACGGCGGTGCGTAGGTACGCCTCGGGCGATTCGAAGTGCACCGCAGGTCGCTTCAACAACGAAGCGAATACCTGCTGCACCGCGTCCTCGGCGTCCTGGCGGTTGGCGAGCAACATCAGGGCGTAGCGGTGCAACGCGAGCCCGTACCGCTCGTAGAGTTCCGCGGCACTCGGGGCGCCGTCCTGTCGCGCACTCACACTGTGCCTATAGAGGTTGGATGGGGCTGTTTTTGTCTGTCAGGCGACGGTCATCCCAGGTTCTGTCCTATCCCAAGTACCTCGCGAAGCTGAGCGCCTCGTCGTCCTTGGTCGCTTCGCCGCTGAAGTACCGAAGGGCCGCGCGCGCCGCGGACCAGGCCAGGCTGTCGCCGTGCCAGCCGAACGCCATCGCGAAGAAGTGGAACGGGTAATTCCGGTGCGGACCAATCCAGGGCAATCCGTCCGGCGTCGTCACGATCTCCGTGTGCCAGCTCCAGCGCGCGGGCAGGCCCGAGATTTCGGGATAGCGAACTGAGAGTTCGTACATGAGCTGTGCAGTTTTCTGGACAAGCACCTGGTCTTGCTGGCGCGGCGGTGGCAGCCTGGTCAGCGCGCCGGCAAACATCGCGCGGTCTTCCGGAAGCCAGCGCAGCCAGTGCCGGTTCTCGACCGAGGCGCCGGCGACCACCGCGGCGTGACGGCCGGACTCGCGCCGCATCGCGGCATTGAACGGCTCGGTCACGACGACGGCTCCGGACTGGCGTCTGACGTGGCGACGCAACTGGCCGAACACCGAGCCCGGCTCGCCGGTCGCGACGATGATGGCTTTGGTGCGGATGACGGCGTCGGCCAGCACCACGTCCGCCTCCTTGCGTGTGAATGTGGTGCGGCGGACCGTGGATCGCTCAAAGATTCTGGCCCCACGTTTTTCGGCGGCGCCCGCAAATCCGAGCGCCGCGCGCACGGGGTCGTACACGAACGCCCCACCAGGCCCGAGCGCGCCGGTCGATTCCAGGCCCGTTTCCGAGCGCGAAGACGCGGCGGTCACCCACGACCCCGAGACTCCGGCGGCGCGGCGAATCGCCTGGTCCCGCCGGAGTGTCGCCGCTTCCTCGGGCGCGCGCGCGTTGACGAGATACGGCGCCTGTTTCAGATCGCACTTGATGTCCAGCTTGCGAATCGCCGCGGCCAGTTCGGCCGCACCGCGCTGCGCGCCCTTCCAGCCGATCCGCGTCGATCGCCGGCCCGCCAATGGCTCCGTCTGCGCGTACCACGCGTCCGGTTCCGGCAGAATCACGCCCAGGCTGCCGGCGGTCGATCCGGACGCCAGCCGATTCGCATCGACGAGCATCACGTCCATCCCGCCGTTGGCCAGCACGTAGGCGGCGAGGGCGCCCGTCAGGCCGCCGCCGATGACGACGGCGTCAGCGGTTTGGCGGCCGCGGAGTTTGGGATACTCGCGTCGTCGATTCGAAGCGGTGCGATCCGCCCAGAAGGGTGATCCATAGCCCGGCATCGGCACAGAATATCCGAACATGACCAAGGGCAGACTGGAAGCCTTCAGTGATGGTGTCGTCGCGATTCTCATCACCATCATGGTGCTGGAATTGAAGACGCCGAACGGCGCCACGTGGAGTGCGTTGTGGGAGGGGCCCAAGCCACACGCACTGACGACACTACTCACGTACGTCTTGAGTTTCATCTCGCTTGGGATTTACTGGAACAACCATCACCACATGCTCCACGCCGCCACCAAGGTCAACGGAGCGGTGCTCTGGGCCAACACGCACCTGCTGTTCTGGCTTTCGCTGATTCCCTACACAACGGCCTGGATGCAGGACGAGAGCTTCGCCCAGGTCCCGACGGCGGCCTACGGAATCGTGCTCTTCATGTCTGGACTTGGATTCACGATTCTCAGAAACACGCTGTTGACGGCAGGCGGTCCGGACACGCCGCTGGCGAGAGTCACCGGCGACGACGCGAAGCCCAGGATTTCACTGGTGCTCTATGCGGCGGCGATACCGCTGGCGTTCGTACACTCGGTGCTTGCGCTCACGATCATCGTGATCGTCGCGATCATGTGGTTGGTGCCGAGCAGACGAGTGGAGAGGGCGCTGAGGGAATGACGCGATCAGTGAGCAGTTGGCCGTTGACAGTTGGCAGGTAAGAACACTCGCCAAGAGCTCTGAACCATGACAAACATGAAGCACATCAGAAATCGAGTTCATGTCCTTCCTGTGCTTCATGGTTCTGGGTTTTGGCAGTAGACTGCCAGCCCATGCCACTGACCGCCGGCGCACGGGTCGGTCCTTATGAAGTCATCAGCGCCATCGGCGCCGGCGGCATGGGCGAGGTCTACCGTGCCCGCGATGCGCGTCTGAATCGGGACGTCGCCATCAAAGTACTGCCCGCGTCGTTTGCCGCCGACGCCGAGCGGTTGCAGCGATTCGAACTGGAAGCGAAGGCCGCCGGCCAGTTGAGCCACCCCAACGTGCTGACGGTGTTCGATGTCGGCACTATCGACGGTGCGCCGTATCTGGTGACGGAACTGCTCGACGGCGAGACGCTCCGCGAGCGGCTCGCGAGCGCGCACGCGCCTTCGCAAACCCCGCTGGGTACGCGCAAGACACTGGATGTCGGCCGCCAGATTGCGCTCGGTCTCGCCGCCGCCCACGGCGCCGGCATTGTGCATCGGGACCTGAAGCCCGAGAACGTGTTCCTGACTCGCGATGGACGCGTGAAGATTCTGGACTTCGGCCTGGCCCAGGTGTTCGAGCCGGCGTCGGATGCGGGAAGCGCCGCTACGGCGCTTCGCATGACGAATCCCGGCACGGTGCTCGGCACGATCGGTTACATGTCGCCCGAACAGATCCGGGGCCGCCCCGTCGATGCGCGCGCTGATGTCTTTGCGCTGGGCGCGGTGCTCTTCGAGATGGCCAGCGGCCGTCGCGCGTTCGATCGCGACAGTTCCGCCGACACGATGGCCGCGATTCTAAAAGAAGATCCGCCGGACTTGTCCGGATCCGGCGTGGCAATTCCGCCGGCGCTGGATCGGATCATTCGTCGCTGCCTGGAAAAGAACCCGGACGAACGCTTCCAGTCCGCGCGGGACCTCGCGTTCGCGCTCGAGGCCATGGATGGGTCCTCCCCCACCACGACGATCTCTGGTGTCGCACCGGCGATGGAGCCGGAGCGGAGCCGTCGCTCGCCGCGCCTTCTCGCGGCCGCCGTCATCGCAGGTGTGGCGGCCGCCGCGGTTGCAGGCTACGTCGTCGGGCGAATCGCACAAGTCGGGTCGGCCCGCGCCGCGTCGATTCCGCGTTTCGAGACGAGACAACTGACCTTCGGTGTGGATCAATTCCTCGCGCCGGCGCTCTCGCCCGATGGCACGGCAGTCGCGTTCGTGAAACAGAACCCAGCCGGCGATCCTGACATCTATGTACAACGGGTCGGCGGCGAGAATCCGATCGATGTGACGACGGACTCGCGACAGGCCGAGTACCAGCCCGCGTTTTCACCCGACGGCCGACAGATCGCCTTTCGATCCGATCGCGGTACGGGCGGAATATACGTGATGGGATCCACCGGCGAGAACGTCCTTCGCCTGACCGACGAGGGGTTCAATCCCGCATGGTCGCCCGACGGCAGGGAGATCGCCTACTCGACCTCGTCGATCTTCGACCCCAATGCCCGGAACGATGTGGCCACGATCTGGCGCGTCAACGTCGAGACGAGGCAGAAGACCAAAGTCGCCGACGCCGACGCCGTTCAGCCCGCCTGGTCGCCCGACGGCAGATTCATCGTCTTCTGGGGCATGGAAGGCACGACCGGCCGGCGCTGCCTCTACA
>Ga0105248_10007924_pt1 | contig 11674 bp, 9 predicted proteins | sample KBSS34metaG_FD_81524 | JGI IMG/M metagenome (GOLD analysis project Ga0105248, IMG submission 81524) | Switchgrass rhizosphere microbial communities from Kellogg Biological Station, Michigan, USA - KBS S3-4 metaG | ecosystem: Host-associated > Plants > Roots > Rhizosphere > Soil | place...
GCCCACCACATAACGGCGCGTGGTGCGCATGAAAAAGACCTGCTGGTCCCATGGGATATTCTCCCAGTTGCTGCCAAAGGAAAGATTGCCGCTGGGATTGGCCGCGAGGCAGGCCGCGGTGTTCGCGTACAGGCCTGTCTGCGCCAGGAAGGCGTTGTCGCATTTGATATTGATCGACTTGTTGTTGCCGCCGCCCGCGGGTGTGTTCTGGGTACGCGCCGCGCCATAGTTGAGCGTGGCGTAGATTTCCGTATCCGGATCCAGGTCATAGGACAGGCGGGCATAAAGATCGCCGCGTGTCAGCGGCATCCGCAGTCCTGAGATGAATGTGTGATTGCTTTGATCGCCAGGACTGCCGGGCGTGCCCAGGCAAGATCCTCCGTTCCCTGTGGGAACAGAACCCTGCAATGCGCCTGCGGCGGTGACAAAGCAATTTCCGGCAAGCTGGAACTTGGACGGCTTTCCTTGGGCGTCGAAAACCGTATAGGCCTGAGGCCCGCTGGTAATCATGCCGTAGTTATGGCCGCCCGTGCCTTGGACCAGGGGCGCATAGAGAAGCCGCGGCTGTCCCGGAGGGGCTTTGCCCACGCCCCAATCTACCGTGCCCGATAAACGCGAAAGAGGACGTCCGCCGATGTTCTGCGGCAAGGCGCCGAAACTCTGCGTGATGGGATAGCGTGGCAACAAGCCATCGCTGTAGGAATATTCGCCGGCAGCCTCGAAATGGCCGCGCCCCCCCGCAAAACTGGTTCCCGCGGCGGCCTGGAAGGTGACGGTGCCCATGTCGCCATAAGCCGACAGTCCTGTCTGGGCGTGTATCTTGAAGCCTTCGAACTTCTTGTCGGTCACGAAGTTGATCACGCCCGCAACGGCGTCCGAACCCCAGGAAGCGGAGGCGCCGCCGGTCACGACGTCAACCCGCTGGATCAGCATCTGCGGCATCTGGCTGACGTCTACGACACCGTTGAAATTGCTGCCAACGACGCGCTGACCGTCGAGCAGAACCAAGGTCCGCAGCGGACTGAGGCCGCGCATGGCTAGCGCCGACAGGCCAAGCAGGCCATTGCTGGTGGAATTGGTGTTGTAACCGACGCCCGAAGATCCTTGCAGCGCCGGCAGGTCTGTCAGGCTATCGAAGATGCTGGGTTTGGCTTGCGCCTCAAGATCGGCAGCGCTCACCACCGTGGTCGGTGTCGGCGCATTGAAGCCGATCCCCTGCAGGCGCGTCGAGGACACGATCACCTGCTCGACACCTTGCTGTCCGACAGCCGCGCTGCTGCCAAACGCCAAAACAGCCGCCGTCCCGACAAGCCGTGCACGCACGCTCTTTAACCCACGATTCATGCAATTGCCCCCTGCATCCACTTTTATGCGCAGCGCCATTTCAGCGCGTTATCGCGGGCAGATTAGGCATATTCATCAAGGACATCTGCTTCTATATTTTTCGCGCACATGATGAGGATTGATGAATGACGCGCGTCTCGAAGGAGAACCATCCGTTGACCCAGCAACAGCGATGGGGCTTTTCTATGCTCAAACGTCTCTCATGCCGCCCCGGGGAAAAAGCCAACTTTGCGGCGGCTGGCGAAACCGAGATGCGTCTCTTTATAGTTCCCGCCGAACGTCGCGCCGACCGGAACCTGGCAATCGCATGACTCGATCAAAACCTGTCTATGTCTTGGGCACCGGGCTGTCGCACGATGGCTCGGCCTGCCTGCTGAAAGATGGCCAAATCCGCTTCGCCATCGAAAAAGAGCGGATCACGCGCAAGAAACACGATGGCGGGAATGACCGCCTGGCCATCCAATATGTTTTGGATGCCGAGCAAATTGGGATGTCGGACCTGTCCTTGATTGTTCAGAACGCCAATTTCGGGATGCTGAAAGGAGAACCGGAATGGTTCGAGGGAGAGCGGTTGCCGACAGGCGACGTATCCGTGGTCACCATCTCTCATCATCTGGCACATGCCTATAGTGCATTCGCCACCAGCCCCTTCGAGGAGGCGGCGGTTATGATCATCGATGGGTGTGGCAACGCTTTCGATGACTGCATCGATCTGGATGGCGCCACGATTCCGGTCACGCCCGACAAGGAGATGGCGTCGCTTTGGCACGAAAAGGACAGCTACTATCGCTTCGATGCCGACAATTTCAGGCCGATCTACAAGGACTTTTCGCCCTGGGGATCGCTGAAAGGATATCCGCTGCATCCCCCAACCACGCGCCATTCGATCGGCGGCGTGTATGCCGCGGCCAGCAAGTATGTTTTTGACGGCATGGAAGATGCCGGGAAGCTGATGGGCCTGGCGCCCTATGGCAGGCCGGGCGCGTTCACGCACGAGGTCTTTTCGCTGGAAGACGGCAGGGTGTTCGTCAAATACGACTGGATGGAGGACTTCCGGACACCTGCCCATTCCAGGGACGATCTCAAGCTGCGCTTCCAGCACTATGCGGATTTGGCCTATGGGATTCAGCGCGAAGTGGAGCGCGCGCTATTGTACCTATTCCAGCAACGCTTCGAAGCCGCGCCCCATTCCAATCTCTGCTATGCAGGTGGTGTCGCCCTGAATGCCGTGGCAAACCGAAGGCTTCTGACGGAAGGACCCTACCGGAATCTCTATATCCAGCCGGCGGCGGCGGACAACGGTCTGGCGATCGGATGTGCTTATTACGGCTGGCTGAATGTCCTGAAACAGAAAAAGCCAAAATCGGATAGGCGAAGCTATTTTGGAAAGACCTACGCGCCGCCGCACGTCGAAGGCACGCTGCGGCGTTACTCCGAATTGGTGGACTTCGGACGAAGCGAAGTACCCGCCGCGGAAGCGGCGGCACAACTGGTCGCCGGCAAGGTGGTGGGCTGGTTTCAGGAGGGCTCGGAATTTGGTCCCCGGGCCTTGGGCAATCGCAGCATCCTGGCGGATCCGCGCATCGAGGGAATTCGGGACTTCATCAACGCAAAGGTCAAGTTCCGGGAAGACTTCCGTCCCTTTGCTCCGGCGGTTTTGGCGGAAGACTGCTCGACCTATTTCGATTGCGCGTATGAGTCCCCGCATATGCTGTTGACGGCTCCGGTAAAGCCGCAATGGCGCGATGCATTGGCGGCCGTTATTCACCGCGACGGCTCGGCCCGCATTCAGACAGTGACAAAGGACATGAACGGGCGTTTCCATCAACTCCTGGAAGCATTCAAGGCCATGACTGGCTTGGGAGTTCTGCTGAATACCTCGCTCAACCGGCGTGGGACGCCGATTGTCGAGACGCCCGAAGACGCCATGATGCTTTTTCTCTATTCCGCGATCGATATTCTGGTGATTGAAGATTATGTGGTCCGCAAACCCCCGGATTTTGCGGCGCGAATGGTTCAGTTTAATAAACTTGTTGCCCAGCAAGGGGCCGCCGGATCCGGGACGATGCCGCAGGGCTTCCGGCCCGGCACGCAATAGCCGCGCCAAATGAATCCTGCCGGTCCGTCATGAGCGTTTGATGGGCATCGCCCGCCTAAATGACCGCCGGCTTACGGCTTGCGCTCGCCCCTACTTTTCCATCGGTGGGAGTAGCTGCACGACAGGACCGTCCACCGTCGGGCTAAAGCCCATCCCCCGCGCTATTTTTTGCAGAGCCTCGGATACATGTTCGTTGATCGGCATATCCAGCTCTGCCTTTCGAGCCATACCCAGGTTAGCGGTCTCAAATAGCGCCCCTGCCTCCGCAAAGGTAAGGATGAGTGCAACGGTATTAGGGGCATTATCAGGCATTCGGTACTTTCGGCGGGGATGAAGCCACACGTTAGATGCGAATTAGGGCGCTGGCATGTCCTGGCCGATATCGCCTGGTAACGGCTCTTTGAGTGTATATCACAACCCTAAACCAGCGTTCAGCGTAACGACGGCCGCTCAGCCACCAAAAATCCAGCAATGGCAGCCATGTCCGCTTTGCGCCAATAGCGGACATCGCCGTCGAGTGTCTGACGTGCCGCTCTACTGAGCCTGCAACAACGTCTGCGCCTCATGCAGCTCGGGACGTCCGGGCTTGTCGGCGCGTGCGCTGATCTCAATGAGCTTTGCTGAATAAGTGCGGGCCTTCTGGTGATCGCCCGCGTCCTGAGCAGCTCGCGCGGCCCCGTATACGCCGCGGAACCGGTTCGGCTCTTTTGCCATGGTTGCCTCGAATTCCCTCAAAGCCTCCTTCGGCCGTTTGAGCTCCATGAGCATCTCGCCGAGCAGCTCGCGCGCAGGCTTGATGGGCCCAGGCGATATAGCGCTCTTGTCTGTCAGGTCCTCAAGGTCGGCTGCCTCACGGAGGGATGACAGCGCTTCGGTCTGCCGGCCGGCGGCGAATGCGATCCAAGCGGACGCGATGCGCCACTGGGTGTCCACCTGTCCGGCCCAATAGGTGTCGTTTGCCTTCTGCAGCGCATCACGCAGCGTCACCAGTTTCGCGACGTCCTGTGCGGCGGCGGCGGGATTGCCGCTCCTGGCCGCGCCAAGCGCTCGTGCGAAGCACGTGATGGCGTCAGCGTACGGGAACATTGTTTCGCGCGGAGTCAGAGCGGCCGCCTCCTTCCATGCATTCCGCTCGAGCGTGTATCGAGCCGGCATCGCGGCCCAGGCGTAGTAGCCTGCAGATGGAGGCGCGGCAGCGCCAGGAGCGTTCATCTGAATCCGCGAGCCAATCGCATCAATCTTGTCCACCGACGACTTTGCAGCGTCGTCCTGCGCCGTCTGCAGATATGCGTAGACCATATAGTCCATCGCGTGGAGTTCTTCGGACGTCGCGTTGTCCCTGCGGGCAGCTGCGGCGGATGCAATGTTAGTTTCAATCGATTCCCGCCATGCGCCCACACGCGTAAATGTGTGGGAGGGCATGTGGAGCGCGTGTGGTGCGGCCGGCGCGATCTTTGCGTAGCGGCGGGCGGCCTCAAGCGCGCGCGGCGCCAATGCCGGCACGTCGTAACTGTGGATGATGTAATGCGCCAGCCCCGGATGATCAGGTTGCTTGGCGAATTCTTTCTCGAGAATGCCCCCCGCCTTCAATTGATTAGCATACGTCTTGTCGGTCGGCAGAGCGGTTTGACCCAGTGCAAGCGCGTAGAAAATCCTCGCTTCGGAGTCATCAGGAAACTTTGTCGAAAGCGCCGCCATCTGCTTCTCGTATTCGAGCGCGCGCGTCCGCAGCGGGATGGTTGCGGCGTCCTTGTAGAGGACCTCGACAGCTGCGAGGTAGCCGCGCTCGCGCTCGGTCTTCGCCCCCGCGGCCTTGCCTTTCTCGATTGCCGCCAAACCCGTCACCAGTGCTTGCGGCGTCCGGAACCCGGCGAACGGATTGCCCCACCAGCTCATAGCGATCCCCCACTGGGCCATTGCGCAGCTCGGGTCGTTTTTCAAAACACCGGAAAATGCCTCTATTGCGGCTGAGTACCAGAAGGAATGGAGGAGCGCGATTCCGTGATCAAATTCCTGAGCGACGGCTTGGTTGCAGGAGGTCGAAAAATGCACCGTGCCAAGAGGGCCGGTCGGGCTACCATGATCGTGTTGGTGTTCTTGTGCGAATGCGCCCAGCGCGCACGCCCACAGCACGGAGGCGACGACAAATGATACGCTCGCTACACGTTTCATGGCTGAACTCCCGTGGCACCTGAAGTGTCTGAAATCCCTACCCGGTTGCACCGCGCCGAATTGGCAGCCTACCACAACGCTCGCGAATAGGCCTTGGGCGTCTTGGGGGCCCTAACGATCCGTCCGCTTTGGATGAATAACGGCGTTGAGTCTGCTGGCAGCCCAATGGGTGCTTTGCGCCAATAGCGGACGTCCGGCAATATCCGGACTTGAACCGAATTGCAGTCAGCGTTGCTTCAGTGACCGCTTACGGGCTGGACAGACTCTGCATGTTGTCACGATTTTCCTGGCCTCTCCGCATGGCGCGCCGCCAGCAGATCGCCGACAAGCCACAAGGCCGCAGCCATGCAAAGGCTGATCGCGACACCCGCCCAGCGCAGCCATTCCGTCGGATGGGTGAGCGCACCCAGCAGCCAGGAGAACAGCGCGAAGCAGACGTACATTAGCGCGCCAAGCCGCGTTGCGAGCACCGCAAGCCGGTTCGCGATCAAGGCCAGGCCCACGGCGAGGTGCCCCACTCCCGTCGCGATCGCCCAGAAGACCTGACCGCCAGGGATCCACGCCGGCACCATCCTGGCTGTGGCCTGGAGCCCTATGAAGTGGGCGAGCGCGAAGAGGATCGAGCAGATGCCGAAGACAATGCGCGCCGTCATCACGCCCGCCGATCCGCTCGCGCGCATCCGGAGCAAGATTGCCCAACTGCCAACCACCACGGCCGATTGCTCGGCCAGGCCCAGCAAGGGTGCCGGATTGACGGGCGGCCCGACCAATTTCAGCAGATAGCAGGCGTCATAGAGCGCGAAGAGAGCCAGCAGGATCATCGCCGCCGGCCGAACCGTGCGCGCGATCAGCAAGCCAGCGCCGCCGAGGATGAGCAGGCCCGCCGACAAATAGGCGAGCGGCTGCCGCAGGGGCAGGCTATGCGGCACCGGTTGCCAGTAAATTGCGAAGTCGCCCTGCAGGAAACAGGCGATCCCGTATGCGATCGCCGCCACTCCCAGGAACGTCACCCCGCCGCCCGGCTGAAGCAGCCGCCGGAGCATCCCTTTGGTCTCCATCGCCCCGATCATTCCTTGCGTGTCCGTTGTCATCTGCTGCTCTGTTTCAAATCGGCCTTGAATCAAGCAGACGGCCAGGTGCAAAGACCTGAGCCGGGCCAAAGGATTTCCTGATTTTTTTCTGATGCCGCAAAACGGCCAATTATCGCAAAGACTTAGCGCTTAGTAAGCGAGCGGCAGAGCTAGAAGACCTTGAGTCAGATGTCCGCACGTGATTCCGATCTGATCCGGGATGAATGTCCGCTTTGGGTCATAAGCGGTCATCCGAGCCCGGCCCTGGCCCAGTGTCCGCTTTGCGCCAATAGCGGACATTCCCCGGAAGCCTTCGCTGGCTCTAGGTTAGGGAACGGGCCTTCACCACCCAAGTTGCTGCGTTTAGCTGCGGCCCCTTGGGGCCATCACGTGCGACCAAAGCCTCTTTGACGGGTCGGAGCACGAGTGGCCGCACTGACGGATTTTCACGCACAATCTTACCCAGAGACCCTACTCGCAGGGTCAGCTCCAGCATGCTATCGAGATCACCGCTTCCAACCTCTTCGTTATGCGCTGATATTTCAATTCCCGCGAACCCCGCCGCACTTAGTGTATCGCGTATCTTATCAGCCTTTGAAAATGAGAAAGGCGGAGCGGAACTTGGATCTTCTAATTGCGGCGGTAGATACGGACATGCCGCTTGCAGCGGCACAGTATCGAGCTCATTTTCTTCCAGCGACCGCCAGCAGACGAAGGCGATGCGGCCCCCTGCCTTGAGTGCCCGGCGGATATTGATGAAAGCCGCTACCGGATCGGTAAAAAACATGACGCCGAAGCGTGAAAACGCTGCATCATACAATCCAGGTTCGAACGGGTAGACCTGAGCGTCAGCCTGGACAAAACGAACCCGAGCACAGCTTTTCGCTTTCTCGGCTGCGACTTCCAGCACGGCGGGCGCGACGTCAATACCCAGTACTTCGCCTGTCGACCCTACCTTTTCGCCAAGCTCGACCGAGGTTTGGCCGGTACCGCAACCTATGTCGAGGATGTACTCGCCAAGGTTCGGCGATAATTCCGACATAGCACGATGCCCCAAAGGCGCAAGCTGCCTCTCATATGGCGCGTGCAGCTCGGCCCTTGTCCGGTCGGCGAGGTCAGCCCGGTTCAAAGTCCGCTCTTCCATCTTCCCAATAACGATGGGCTTCACGGGAAGGCAATGTCCCCTTTGTGTGAAAGCGGTCATGACCGCAATGCGCCAAAAGCGGACAGGGGCGTCAGGCTGGCTCGGCGGGGACCGCATTGTGCTATTCAGTCAGGACCTTTTGAGGCGCTTTTAAAGGCGCTACGGCGGTGGTCCGGAGGGCCGACCTACTCCCTCCCAACCCACGGAAAGACCAACCATCGTCAGAGCGCTAGTCGTGGGTTGGATAGAACATGCGCGAACGTCGGCGAACTGCGACGAACGTGCATTGGTGGGCCCGCCAGGACTCGAACCTGGGACCTAACCGTTATGAGCGGTCAGCTCTAACCAACTGAGCTACAGGCCCTTTTCCACAGGGGTATAACAGGATTTTCCGCCATGCCAACATACGGAGCGACCGGCAACCGGAGCGGCCGCGAACGGACCGCCGGCGCGACCATCAATGCGTGCCACGCCCTGATTTCGCCCCCGTTCCCCGCCACGCTGTGGTTGGACAGATACCCTGATTTGGAAAGAACGCCACATGAAATCCCACATTTTCCTCGGCCTGGCGCTGGCTTGCACCCTTGCCGTCCCCGCTTGGGCGGCCGATCCGCACACCATGGCCATGACCGGACATGGCGAGGTACGCGGGGCGCCCGACATGGCGCAGGTCACCGCCGGCGTCACCGCGACGGCCCCCACCGCCGCCCAGGCGCTCGCCGCCAACAGCAACCGCATGAAAGGCGTGTTTGCGGCGCTGGCAAAATTGGGGGTGCCGGAAAAGAACATCCAGACCACCAATTTCTTCGTCTCGCCCCAATATACCAACGGCGACAACAACACGCCCCGCCGCCTGACCGGCTATCAGGTCAACAATGACGTGACTGTGCGGCTTGAGGATGTCGGCAAGCTTGGCGGCGCCTTGGACGCGCTGGTGGCCGCGGGCGCCAACCAGATCAATGGCGTCAGTTTTTCCATTCAGAACGATGCGCCCTTGCTGGAAAAGGCGCGCACCCAAGCGATCGCGGACGCCCGGATGCGGGCCGAGACCTATGCCAAGGCGGCCGGCGTGACGCTCGGCCCCATCCTGTCCATCAGCGAGGGCGGCGGGGAAGCCCCTCCCCGGCCGATGTATCGCATGGCGGCCATGGCAGCCGAAACCCGGATAGCACCGGGAGAACAAAGCGTTGCGGCGGACGTTTCCGTGGTCTGGGAAATCCACTGACCGGACTTATATATTGGCTCCATGACCAACCCATTTTTCGAACACTGGACTGCCCCCTTCGGGGCGCCCCCGCTGGACCGGATCGAGCCCGCGCATTTTGCGCCTGCCTACGACCGGGCGCTGGCGGAGCACACGGCCGAAATCGCGGCGATCGCGGAGAACCGCGCCCCGCCCAGCTTCGACAATGTGGTGCTGGCGATGGAAAAAAGCGGGCAATTGCTGACCCGCGTGGAGGGTGTGTTCCACAACCTCACCTCCTCGGCCACCAGCGAGGCCTTGCAGGCGATCGAGTTGGAGATGGCGCCCCGGCTGTCCGCCCATTGGAGCGCCATTTCCATGCATCCCGTCCTGTTCGCGCGATTGGATGAACTGCACCACAAGCGCGAAAGCCTGGGACTGGATGCGGAATCCTTGCGCGTGCTGGAACGCTATCACCTGGATTTCGTGCGCGCCGGTGCGCAGTTGAAGGGCGAGGGCCGCGACCGGCTGGCGGCCATCGCCCAGCGGCTGGCGGTCCTGGGCACCCAATTCAGCCAGAACGTGCTGGGCGACGAAGAAGACTGGATCCTGACTCTGACCGAGGAACAGATGGCAGGCGTACCGCCTGCCGTGCGCGATGCCGCCGCCGCCAGGGCCCAGGACTTGAAGATCCACATGCCCTTTGCCGTCAGCCTGGCCCGCTCCAGTGTCGAGCCCATGTTGCAATTCGCCGACGACCGCGCCTTGCGCGAACAGCTTTACCGCGCCTGGGTATCGCGCGGCGACAACGCCCATACCCACAACAACAGCGCCATCATGAGCGAGATGCTGGCCTTGCGCGCCGAGCGTGCCGCCCTGCTGGGCTATGAGAATTTCGCCGCTTACAAGCTGGCCGACTCCATGGCCGGGACGCCGGCAAAAGCCCGCGCACTGCTGGAAGAAGTCTGGGAACCGGCGCGCAAGCGCGCGCTGGAAGAACGCGAAGCGTTGCAAGCGCTGATCACCCGCCAGGGGCAAAACTTCCAGCTGGCGCCCTGGGACTGGCGCTATTACGCCGAAAAATTGCGCCAGGAGAAATATGCGTTCGACGCCGAACAATTGCAGCCCTATTTCCAGCTTTCCAATCTGATCGATGCCGCCTTCTTCACGGCGGGCAAGCTGTTCGGCCTCTCGTTCCAAGAGCGCCATGACATTCCCGTCTATCATCCCGATGTGCGGGTGTGGGAGGTGCGCCGCGAAGACCAGGTGATCGGTCTTTTCTACGGCGATTATTTCGCGAGGAGCGGCAAACAGGGTGGCGCCTGGATGTCCAGCTTCCGCGACCAGCACCGGTTGGATGGGGAGGACGCAAATGTCCTTCCCATCGTCATCAACAATGCCAATTTCAGCAAAAGCGAACCCTGCCTTCTGTCCTTCGATGATGCGGTGACGCTGTTCCACGAAATGGGGCATGCCCTGCACGGGCTGCTCAGCCATGTGCGATTCCCGCGCCTCTCCGGCACCAATGTGGCGCGCGATTTTGTGGAATTGCCGTCCCAGCTTTTCGAACACTGGCTGGAAGAGCCAGCGGTGCTGGAACGTTTCGCCCGCCATCACCAGACCGGCGAACCCATTCCCAAGGCCTTGCTGCAGAAACTGCTGGCCGCCCGAAATTATGGCCAGGGCTTTGCCACGGTGGAGTTCCTGGCTTCGGCATTGGTCGACATGGATTTCCATACCTTGCCCCCCGGCAGCGACCCCAAACAGGCGCAAGCCGAGACGCTCAGGCGCATCGGCATGCCGGAGGAGATCGGCCCGCGCCACGCCGCTTCCCATTTCACCCACATCTTCGGCGGCGACGGCTATGCCGCAGGCTATTACGCCTATCTATGGTCCGAAGTGCTGGACGCCGACGGCTTCAAGGCCTTCAAGGAGGCGCACGATCCCTTCGACCCTGCCACCGCCCACCGGCTGCACAAATTCATCTACTCCTCGGGCGGCACGCGCGATTTCGCCACTGCTTACCGCGCCTTCCGCGGCCGCGATCCCCATATCGAAGCTCTTTTGGAGGGGCGCGGCCTGCTCGCGCCGGCGGCATGAAGAAGATACTTTTGTCCGTCGCCTTGCTGGTAGCCATTCCCGCGGCACAAGCTGCGACGGCGCCCAAGCCTTCGATCGCCACCTTGCAGCAACTGCCGGTGGTCACCATGCAGCCCTATGACGAGGCCGCCAATGCCGACGCCCAAGTGGCTGCCGCTTTCGCCCGGGCCCAGAAATCGCACAAGCGGGTACTGATCGATCTGGGCGGCAACTGGTGCGGCGACTGCATCATTCTGGCAAATTTCGTCAAACTGCCGGAAATGCGCCGCTTCATGGACGCCCATTACGAAGAAGTGTCGGTGGATGTGGGCCGCTTCAACCGCAACCTGCAGATACCGGCCCGCTTCGGCGTCACCAAAAGGCTGGACGGGGTCCCAGCGCTTCTAATCGCCACGGCGGACGGCAAGCTGGTCAATGGCGCCAACATTTTCGCCACCGCCGACGCCCGCAACATGACGCCACAAGCGCTCGCCGATTATCTGGCGAAATATGCGGATTGATTCGGCTTAGTTGATCGCAACCTGGCGCATCTGGCCGCCGCCGGGCTCCAGCGTGTTGTCCAC
>Ga0105248_10007925_pt1 | contig 11674 bp, 13 predicted proteins | sample KBSS34metaG_FD_81524 | JGI IMG/M metagenome (GOLD analysis project Ga0105248, IMG submission 81524) | Switchgrass rhizosphere microbial communities from Kellogg Biological Station, Michigan, USA - KBS S3-4 metaG | ecosystem: Host-associated > Plants > Roots > Rhizosphere > Soil | place...
CACACCGCGGCCGCGGCGGCCAGGCCGAGCGCAGGCGACGAGGCGAGACGGAAGGCCAGGATCCCGGCGACAACGAACGCGAGCAGCGTGACCACGCGCGGATCGAAGACGCCGATCGAAGCGCGCGCCAGAGGCACGAACGGCATCATCAGGAGGTGCGTGCCGGGCAGGTACGCGTGGTGGTGGAGGATCGGGTTCCCGCCGTGTTCGGCCCAGAAGTCGGACACGCGCGCCTGGCGGCCGAGCATGCTGTCCGAGTAGTCCGCGCCGTACGGGCTCTGGCCGGCGAGGATGCGATCGATCGCCAGCGGGAGCTGCACGACGCCGCCGTCTTGTCCGTACGGCCGTCCGCTGGCCGCGCCCATCGCGATGAACGCCGCCGTCGGCACGGCCACGAGCACGACGGCCGCCATCGCGAGCGCGGCCAGGCGCAGGCGCGGGCGCGCGCCCAGCAGGACGAGCACGAGATAGACGATCGCGAAGAAGACGGCGGCCGCGGCGAGGACGAGCGCGATGGGATCTCTATCGAGATCTCCCGACGGATGCGGCAGGAGCGGGCGGAGCGCGCCGGCGCGCGCGGCCAGCGTTTCGTCGTGCAGGAGCCGCCAGCCGAGAACGCGCGGCGGATCGTAGGCGGCGAGATGGCGCGCGACGAGGAGAAGGAGGCCGGGAACGACGGCGCCGTCGACGGGAAGACGCGGCGGCCGGCCGTCCAGCTATTTCCCGCCCGCGGGGGGCGGCGTGATGCGGGCGCCGCACGCGCACACGATGCTGCGCGTCCGCCATTCGATGCGCAGCAGCCGCCCGCAGGCGGTGCAGCCGAGGTAGGTGCCCGAGGGGCGAGCGGGCGAAGCGATGCGCGGCGAGGCGGCGCGAGGATATGAGGCGCGGGCCGGCAGCTTCATGGGTCACCCCCGACGAGGAATCAGCTTACGCCCCGCCGCGGGAAAGGGTCAAGGGCGCCCGTCACACGACTAGAGCTCGCGCACGCGCGGGTTCCAGGCCAGGTTGCCGAGGGCGAGGAAGGCGAGGGCGACCGCGAACGCGCCGAGGACGCGCGGGGCGCCCAGCGAGCGCACCATCGCGCCCGCGATGAGGGCGCCGAGGGGCGTGCCGCTGCGGAAGGCCAGGCCCCAGATGCTGAGGATGCGGCCCTTGAGCTCTCCGGGCGCGTTCTCCTGCACGAGCGAGTTCAAGGTGGAGAACGCCGTCACGACGCTGGCTCCGGCCACGAAGAGCAGGGCCATGGAGACGAGCTGGATACGCGAGGTCATGGCCACGGCCACGGTGACGCCGTACACGAGCAGGGCCACGAGCATGATCCGCCCGCGGCGAGGCACGTGGCCGCGGTGCGCGGTCGTCACCGCCCCCGCGATGGCCCCGGCCCCGAAGCTGGAGAGCAGCGCGCTGTAGCCACCCACGCCCGTCTTGAGCACGTCGCCCGCGATCACCGGGAGGTAGGTGATGAGCGGGAACGCGAGCAGGGCCCCGGCCGCGCCGAGCAGGGTGAGGCTCGAGAGCAGCGGATCGTGGAAGACGTGGCGGAGGCCCGCGCGCAGGCTCTCTCCGAGCGTGCCCTTGGACGGGGGCGCGGGTGGAAGGTCGATGCGGATCAGGGCCACGATGACGGCCAGGAAGCTGATCGCGTTCACGGCGAAGCAGGCGCCGGTGCCCGCGCGCGCCAGGAGAAGGCCCGCGATGGCCGGCCCGATCGCGCGCGAGAGGTTGAACTGCAGCGAGTTCAGCGCCACCGCGTTCGGGATCTGGCGGGGCGGGACGAGGCTCGTGATGACGGCCTGGTACGTCGGCGCCGACTGCGATTGGGTGAGGCCGGTCAGGGCGGCGATCACGAGGATGGGAACGATGCCGAGATGCCCCGTCACGTAGAGGAGGCCGAGGGCGCCGGCCAGGACCATCTGCAGGGTGTTCGAGATGAGGAGGATGCGGCGGCGGTCCACGCGATCGGCCACGGCGCCGCCCACGAGCATGAAGGTGAGCAGCGGCGCGTCCGAGGCGAACGCGCGCAGGCCCAGGTAGAAGGGATCGCGGAGCTGGGTGTGGATGAGCCAGGCCAGCGCCACGTCCTGGGTCCAGGTCCCGATGCTGCTGAGGAACGCTCCCGTCCAGATGAGGCGGAAGTTGCGATGGGCGAAGGCGGAGAGGAACGCGGGCAGGGGGAGGCCGGCCAGCCGCGGCGCGGGCTCGGACGTGACCGGAGGCGCGTTCTCGGTCACGCCCTTCTATACTTTCCCGTGCCCTTCGCCTGCCCCGGTTGCCACGCATCCATCGACCGCAGCCCCGAGGCCTGGGCCCTGCGCTGTCCGGCCTGCCGCAGCGTGATCCGCACGCGCGCGATCGACGCCGTCTCGGGCGACGTTCGCGCGTACGAGGTCGAGATCACGGGCCGGCCGGAGACGCGGCGCCGGATCGAAGTCCCCTGGACGGAGGGGGAGGCCGCCCGCCTGCGGCAGTGGCTGGTCTGGTCGACGGTGCTCACGCTGGCTCTCGTCGTCGTGCTGTTCGCGGCGGCGCGCTGGGCCGCCGGCCAGGCGCGCTAGCGCTTCGGCGCCGGCTTCTTGGCGGCGGCGATGGCCGCCTTCTTGCGGGCCTTCTTCGCCTTCTCCTTGCGCTTCCGGCGGCGCCGGATCTCCTTCTGACGCTCGATCATGCTTGGTTGTCTCTCCTCAGTGTGGACCGGCCATTCTAGTCCGGGCCGCGTGCTTTGTGCGCATTGTGGCCCCCCACGGCGTGGGCTATCATCGTTTTACCGTCGCGAGAACCGCTCCGTCACCTCGCGCGGACGGTCCTTCCTCGAGCGGGTCCTCGACCATGGTCCTCCGGCTCCACAGCCTCAAGACCCGCACGGCTCTGGCCCTTTCCTCCGTGATCGTGGCCATCCTCGTCTTCAACGGCGTCTACATGATCCTCACCAAGCAGGAGGAGCTGCGAAAGGGGATCGAGCAGGACGCCGTGTCCTTCGCCCGCCTCACCCGCGTGCCCATCGCGTCCGCCTTCCTGAGCTTCTACCAGTTCGACTTCAAGAAGTTCCGGGAGACGGTGCTCGATCTCCTGGCCATGAACCGGGACGTCACCAAGATCCTGATCGTGAACGAGCGCGGCCAGCTGCTGTTCGATTCCGCCGAGCTCCAGCAGGTCGGCCGCACGCCTCCCCCTCCCACCCCGCCTCTCCTCCAGGAGGAGGAACGGCGGGCCGCGGCCTCGCGCCGCGACGACACCGTCCTCCACGGCCGCGACCCCGCCGGCCATGCGACCCTGGAGGTCTTCGCGCCCTACAACCAGGACGGGTCGGGACCGCCCCTTTCCGTCGTGTACCAGGTCTCCTACGGCCGGCTCAAGTCGGACACGCGGCACCTCGTCTGGGCCACGGGCGGGCTGACCCTCGTCTCCATCGGCATCTCCCTCCTCGTGGCCGTGGCCCTGGCCACGCGCATCACCAAGCCCCTCAAGGAGCTCACGGCGGGGGCGCGGGAGATCGCCCAGGGGCACTTCGACCGCCGGCTCGACATCCGCTCCAATGACGAGCTGCAGATCCTGGCCGAGAGCTTCAACGACATGACGCAGCAGCTCAAGCACAACGTGGAGCAGCTCGAGGAGTCGAACAAGAAGCTCGGCTCCGTCAACGAGGAGCTCAAGGAGCTCGACCGCATGAAGTCGGACCTCCTGGCCAACGTGAGCCACGAGCTGCGCACGCCCCTCACCGCGATCAAGGGCTACACCGACTACATCCTGGAGCGGAAGCTGGGAGCCATCACGGACAAGCAGGAGAAAGGCCTCATCGTGGTCCAGCGCAACCTGGAGCGGCTCTCCAAGTCCATCAACGCCCTCCTGGACTTCTCGCGCATGGACGTGGGCCGCATCGTCCTCAACATCCAGCCCTTCCCCCTGGGCCCGCTCGTGGACCAGATCCACACCACCGTGAAGTCCGAGCTCGACAAGAAGGGCCTTCCCCTGCAGACGCAGATCGACCCGGAGCTGCCCAGCGTGATCGGGGACCGCGAGAAGCTCTCCGCAGTGCTCGAGAACCTCGTCATCAACGCCATCAAGTTCACGCCCGAAGGCGGGCACATCACGATCTCCGCCGCCCGCGCGCCCGGTGCCCGTCCGGGCGCGGAGATCACGGTCGCGGACACCGGCATCGGGATCCCCCCCGACCAGCTCGCCCGCATCTTCAACCGCTTCCACCAGGTGGACACCTCCAGCACCCGGCGCTTCGGCGGCGTCGGACTCGGGCTCGCCATCGTGAAGAGCATCCTGGAAGCGCACGACTCGACGATCGAGGTGGAGAGCCAGGAGGGCAAGGGCACGGTCTTCCGCTTCCGCCTGCCCGTCGTGGACCGCGCGGAGGCGGCGCCGACGACCGCGCGCGCCGACGACCGCCCGGAAGACGAGCTGGTGTCATGACGCCATCGAGAGCGGCGATCCGCGATACGCTGCGTCGAGTGAGCCTATGAAGAGAAAGATCCTGGTCGTGGACGACGAGGACGACATCCTGCACTTCCTGGAGCTGGTGCTGAAGGAGAAGGGCTACGACGTCGTGACCGCTTCCAACGGGCACGAGGCCCTCACCACGGCCCAGATCGAGAAGCCGGACCTCGTGCTCCTCGACATCATGATGCCGCAGATGGACGGGTGGGAGGTCCTGAAGCTGCTGCGCGTGGACGACGAGACGGCGCACATCCCGGTGGCCATGCTGTCCGCGCGCACGGAGGCCAAGGACCGCGTGCAAGGCCTGCAGGAGGGGGCGATCGACTACATCTGCAAGCCCTTCGCGTTGCAGGAGCTGCTCGGCAAGATCGAGACGATCTTCAGCCAGCTGGGTGAGCGGGGACAGGCGACACGTTGAGCCTTTGCGGGCATCCTCCCTCCCCATGACGGCACCTCCTTCGGCGAACGAGGAGTACTTCCGCCTGCGCGCGGAATGGCTCCGCTTCAAGAACCACGTGGTGGACTCCAACACCGGCCTGCCCACCCTGGTGGCGGTGCTCGACGACGTGCGCCGGCTGATGGAGGAGCGGGGCACCCTCGGCCTCGTGTACCTCGACCTGGGGGCGGACGGCCACATCGAGCCCGTGCACGGCTGGCAGGCCTTCGACGAGCTGCTGCGCGGGTTCGCGCGCACCCTGGCCGCGCTGCGCGAGGCGGGACACCTCGGGTCCCGGGACATCGTGGCCGTGATGAGCGTGCGCAGCGACAAGTTCCTGGTCTTCCTCCGCGGCGGCGACGGCGGGCCCCTGGACGAAGGTTCCATCGAGGGCCGGGCCCGGCGCCTGCGCGAGCGCATCGTGGAGGCCCTGCCCGCCCACCTGGGGCCGAACGTGGAGCAGCCCGTCAGCTTCGACATGGGCTACGCCTTGATGTATCGAGACCCGATGCTGCGCGCGGAGCGGTCGATCCATCGCGCCCTCGACGAGGCCATGTTCATGGCCCTGCGCCAGCGCACACACGACGAGGACCGGCGCGCCCACGGGCTGGACGAGATCATCGCCGCCGGCCAGATCCACACGTTGTACCAGCCGATCCTCGACCTGCGCACGCAGCGGGTGGTCGGCCACGAGATCTTCACGCACGGTCCCCTGGGGACGCCCTTCGAGGAAGCGGAGCGCCTGTTCGCGGTGGCGGAGCGTACGGGACGGCTGCTCGACCTGGAGCGGCTCTCGAAGGCGCGCGCCCTGGAATCGGCGCGCCGCCACCTCTCCCCCGGGACCAAGCTCTTCCTCAATACTTCGGCGCGCGCGCTCGCGGATCCGGACGTAGCCGGACCGGGGTTCGTGCGGCTGGTGGATGCGAGCGGGTTGCGACACGAGGAGGTCGTCCTGGAGATCACGGAGCGCGTTCCCAAGGAGGAGCGCCAGCCGTACGAGCAGACGCTGCGCGACCTGAAGAAGGAAGGCTTCGGCATCGCCATCGACGACATGGGCGCCGGCTACTCCAGCCTGTCCGCCCTGGTGACCATCGAGCCGAACTACCTGAAGTTCGACATCGCGCTCGTGCGCGGCATCGACCGCTCCTCGATCAAGCGCAGCCTCCTGGAGACCGTCGTCGACCTGTCCGGCCGCATCGGGGCCCAGGTGGTGGCGGAAGGGATCGAGGCCGAGGCCGAGCTCGCCACCCTGCGCGACATGGGCGTTCCCCTCGGGCAGGGGCGCTTCCTGGCCGCCCCCGTCGAGGTGGCCTCCGGCTCCACGGTAGTGCCGTGAGCGAGCCCATCCCTCCGTACCACGAGCGGATTCCCGAGCTGTCCGCGGAGCTGGCCGACCGCGGCTGCCTGGGCGTCATCGTCCTGGACACGAGCGCCCTCACGTCGATCGAAGACGAATACGGCTCGGACGCCTACGACGAGGTCCGCCGCCGCACCTTCAAGATCCTCGCCGAGCAGCGCGGCAAGGACTATCGCAACGAAGACATCCTGTGCGTGGACAAGCCCCGCGGCCACCACTTCATCCTCTTCCTGGAGCGCAAGCGGCGGCGGAACAATCCGCCGTCCGTGGCCGACCTCAAGGCGGTGCGGAACCGCCTCGTCTCGTCGCTGGGGGCGAACCTGGGCCGTGCCGCCTTCCCGTACATCAAGACGCCGCCCCTCATCGAGGTCGGCTACGGCATGGCCGTGTACAACCCCCTCCTGCACGCGGAGCGCATCCTGCGGCGGGCGGTGGCGGAGGCCCTGGAGATCGCGGCCTACGCGCGCCGCGGCGAAGGGCTCGTGGTGCGCGAGAAGCTGCAGGACCTCATCCTGCGCGAGCGCGTCGTCACCGCCTACCAGGCCATCATGGAGCTGAAGGACCGGACGGTGCTCGGCTTCGAGGCCCTGTCGCGCGGGGCGCGCGGCACGGGCCTGGAGTCGGCCTACGCCCTGTTCGGGGCCGCCGAGCAGCACGGCCTGCTCGTGGAGCTCGACCGCCTGTGCCGCCGCCGCGCCCTCCTCTCCTCCGGACGCATCCCGTCCAACGCGAAGATCTTCGTCAACACGCTGCCGGCGACCATCCGGGATCCGCAGTTCCGCGGCAAGGCCCTCATCGACTTCCTCGACCGCGCCCAGGTCTCGCCCGACCGCATCGTCATCGAGATCACGGAGAAGCTCGTCATCGACAACTACAACCTGTTCCGCGAGGCCATGGCCTACTTCACCGACCTCGGCATGTCGTTCGCGGTCGACGACGTGGGCGCGGGCTACTCCGGCCTGGAAGCCATCGCGCGCCTCAAGCCGCACTACCTGAAGATCGACATCTCGCTCGTGCGCGACGTGCACGTCTCCCTGGTGAACCGCGAGATGGTGAAGGCCATCATCGCCATGGGACACGGCATCGGAGCCGCCGTCATCGCGGAGGGCATCCACACCGAAGACGAGGCCCTCGCGCTGCAGACGATGGGGATCGACTGGGGCCAGGGGTATCTCCTGGCCCGTCCGGACCCGGGACCGGAGCCCGTCCAGATGGGGTGACGGTGGCGACGTTCCGGCAGATGGCCCTCGCGCTCCCGGAGGCCGTCGAGCAGGGGCACATGGGCCATCCCGACTTCCGGGTGAAGGGGAAGATATTCGCCACCCTCGGCTACCCCGACGAGCGGTGGGCCATGGTGAAGCTCACGCCGGAGCAGCAGACGGCCTTCATGGAGAGCGCGCCGGCGGTCTTCGTGCCCGTCAAGGGCGGCTGGGGCCTCAAGGGCGCGACGAACGTGCGCCTCGAAGAGGCGACGCGGCGCGCGCTCGGCCCCGCCCTCGCCACCGCCTGGCGCAACGTGGCGCCGCGCGCGCTGGTGGAGGCGGAGTCGGAGACGCCGGCGCCTCGGAAGCGCGGGAAGAGAGGTCGCGCGTGATGAGAACTCGTCTGGTGGCTCGCGGGGGGATGGCGCTGGCCTGCGCCGCGCTTGCCGCCTGCGGATCGTACAGCCCGGCGGCAGCGCCGGCTCCCTCGCCGTCGCCGGTGACCTTCGACGTCCAGCTCGCGAGCAGCGTACCCGCGTCGGGCGGCACGCTCGAGCTGGCCAGCCCGAACGACACTCCCGTCTCGCTGGCCCTCCGCTTCTCGGTGACCGTTCCTCCGGGACGGGCCGGCAATTACTTCTGGACGGTCGCCGTGCAGGCCGCCCAGCCGCCGGGCACCGGCTTCGTCGTGCCCGTCGTGACCACGCGCGCGTTCGAGCCGGTGGCCCTGATCGAGGGAACGAACACCGTGAGCCTCTCGGACTTCCACACGACGAACGCCGTGTGCTCCACCGCGAGCGACCGCCCGGACATGTCGACCAGCCTCGACATGGACATCCGGACCGTGGCCTCGCCGGGGGGACAGGCCTTCTTCGGGAAGAGGTTCCCCGTGACGTTCGTCCTGCACTGCCGATGACGACGGGCGTACGGATGGGCACGTGGTGATCCTGCCGGCGATGGCCATCGCGGCGGCAATGGGAGCGGCGGCGGTGGCCTGCGATCCGAATCCCGAGCCGGTGGCGCAGGCACGCGCGGTGGCCGTGGGCATCGTGGACGCCGACAACGCGTCCGCTCTCGAGCGCGTGCTCGAGCACTACGCTCCCGACGCGATGCTCCTGCCGCCCAACGAGCCGCCGGTCGAGGGGCACGCCGCCATCCGGCCGCGCTACGAAGGGCTCTTCGCCGCCTACCGGCCCGAGATCGTCGCGCGCGTGGACGAGGTGTGCGTGAGCGGCGTTCTCGGATTCGTGCGCGGGCACAACGGCGGGCGGCTCGTCTCTCGAAACGGAGGCGCGGATCGCACGCTCGACGACGTGTACATCATGATGCTCCGGCGCGGAGCGGACGGCCGGTGGCGCATCAGCCATCTCATGTGGCATCGCGCGGGCGGGGACGGCGGGGCCGCCAAGGGAACCCGGGACTAGTCCCCCGGTACGCTCGCCCGGCCTTCAGTCGATGTGGCGCAGCTTGGGCCACAGCTCGGGCAGTGGAGTGACCATGGCACGGCACAAGAGGATCGGCGCGCCGTTCTCGTAGGGCATCGCGTATTTCGCGCCGAAGTGGTGGACGACCTCGAGGGTCGCGCAGCGCGGGCGCCAGACCTTCTCGTCCCCGTTGATGCGCAGGACGACGCTCCCGTCGTGCCCGCGCGGCCCCCAGAAGCCGTATTGGTTGTGACCGGAGATGGCCGGCGGCAGGCCCAGCGCGGGCCCGTAGAAGTCGATGGCCGCCGCCTCTCCGTAGTTGCTGGTGAGGAGCGCGGCCTTCTCGCGCTCGGGGGCGGGCAGCTGCTGGAACGCCCACGCCACCTGAAGGGCGTACGTACGCCAGCCGATCATGTCCGCGAACTCCTGGGGCAGCTCGCTCTGGGCCCGCGTCTCCGTCGGCGTCGGGTTCGCGTCCAGCACGCGGATGTAGTCCGCGAGCACCGGTGGATCCAGGATGGGCATGGCCAGCGGGGACGCGATCGCGCTCATGACGACGGCGGGGGCGAGGGCGGCGGCGCGGATCGCGCGCGAGCGGACCCATTGCTCGACCGCCGCCCCGCCCACCGCGAACATGCCGGCGTAGACGGGCGCGAGGTAGTAGTCCTTGGCGTGCATCGCGATCATCAGGAGGAACGTCGAGACGAAGGCGACGCTCAGGAACCGCCAGGGCGCGAAGCGGCGATCGACCCACGGCGCGACGGCCCCGGCCAGCCACAGAGGCGCGAAGAACGGGTTCATCACCACGATCTGGTTGACCGTGAACGCGAGCGGAGCGAGCACGACGTTCTTCCCGGCCGCGCCCGCCCGCACGAGATCGCGGAAGGGCAGCCCGTGCGTGAGCTGCCAGATCAGGCTGGGGGCGGCCAGGACGGCGGCCACGAGGATCCCGATGGCGAGCTCGCGCCGAAGCAGGGCGCGGCCGTGTCCGGTGACGACGAGGGCGGCGCCCAGGCAGACGAGGTAGAGGGGAATCGCGTATTTCGCCTGGAGGGCGAGGCCGCACGCCAGGCCGGCCACGATCCAGGCGCGCGGCTCGCCGTCCAGGACGGCGCGCGCGACCAGGAGGGCGACGAGGGTCCAGGCCAGCGGCTCGAACGTGCCCGTGTTCAAGGTCGTCGTGAGTCCCAGGTACATGGGCGCGATGGCGGCTGCCGTCCCCGCGACAAAGGCGCCGTAGGGCCCGGCTCCGGCGCGCCGCCCGAGTGCGCAAGTGACCAGCACCAGCGCGGCCGCGGCCAGGGCGGGCACGAGGCGGAGGACGACGAGGCTCTCGCCGAAGACCTGCGTCGCGGCGGCGAGGAGCGGGACGAGAGGCGGCTGGTCCGCATAGCCGAAGGCGGGGTGGCGGCCGCAGACGATGAAATACAGCTCGTCGCGGAAGAAGTCGTAGCGCCCGGCGACGGCGGCGTGAAACAGGAAGGCGGCGGCGGCGAGAGCGCGGGAGATCCGCTCGGACGTCATCGCGGCGTCCTACGCGCGGCGTGCGACGAAGGTTCCGTTGGAACCCTTGCCCTACGCGAAAGCCCGGCGCAGCACATCCAGGCTCTTGGCCACCGCGGTGTCCGGCGTCTCCTTGCCTTCCATCTCGAGGGAGACGTACCCGTGGAAGCCGGCCTTGCGCAGGATGCCCGCGATGCGCGGGTAGTCGAGGTCGAGCGTGTACCACTCCCCGCCGCCGTAATACGTCTTGGCCTGGACGATGACGGCGTGCGGGGCCAGCAGCTCCAGGCCTGCGTAGGGATCGGTCGCGAAGTTGCCGGTGTCGAGGTTGATCCCGAGCCAGGGCGACTTCACGGCCTTGTAGATCCGCAGCAGGTTCTCCGGACGCGTGGTGAGCCCCCAGTGGTTCTCGAGGGCCAGGATCACGCCCGCCTTCTCCGCCACGGGCAGGCAGGCCTCGATGGACTCGATGCACCACTTGAACGCGTCCTCGTCCGTGTACCCTGCGATCGGGGGCTCGTCGCCCTTCACCTTCATCAGGTCGTCGAAGGACTTGATGGTGTTCCAGCGGCCCGAGTTCAGGCGGATGGCGGGGATGCCGAGATCGCTCGCGAGCTGGATGCAGCGGATCGTGTGGTCGACGTCCTTCTTGCGCGCCGCCGGATCGGGATCCACGAAGTCCTGGTGGATGGAGAGCATCACGAGGTCGAGGCCGTTGCGGAAGGCCGCCTGCTTGAGCCCGCTCACGTAGGCGGGCGTCTCGTTGTCCATCTGGCGGTGCAGGATCTCGACGCCGTCGAAGCCGAGCGCGGCCGCGGAGTCGATGACCTTCTCGATGGGGTACTTCTCGGTCTTGAAGTGCCAATACGAATAGGTCGAGACGGCGAGGCGGATGCGCGGACGCGCGGGCGCCCCCGCGGGCTGCGCCTCCAGGGACGAAGCGATGGGCGCGAGGGCGGCGGCGCCGCCGATCTGAAGGGCCTCTCGTCGGGTCAGGGTCATGCGCGCACCGTATGTCAGGGCCCGTCCGCGCGCAAGGGCCGCCGGCTTGACGCGCAGTGGTACCGTCGGGGGGTCGGCATCCGAGAAAGGAGCGCGCCCAGTTGCGGTTCGAGACCTTGGCCGTGCACGCGGGGGCTGCCCCCGATGCGGTGACGGGCGCGGTGATGCCCGCCGTCCACCTCTCCACCACGTTCGTGCGGGCGCCGGACGGATCGTTCCCTTCCGGCTATTCCTACATTCGGGACGCGAATCCCAACCGCCGCGCGCTGGAGGCCGCCCTGGCCCAGCTCGAGGAGGGCGCGTC
>Ga0105248_10007927_pt1 | contig 11673 bp, 10 predicted proteins | sample KBSS34metaG_FD_81524 | JGI IMG/M metagenome (GOLD analysis project Ga0105248, IMG submission 81524) | Switchgrass rhizosphere microbial communities from Kellogg Biological Station, Michigan, USA - KBS S3-4 metaG | ecosystem: Host-associated > Plants > Roots > Rhizosphere > Soil | place...
ACTGCGGACGCCTCGGCGCGCATCGCGGTTCAGAACGCGCTGTTCGCCGGACGCCAGCGGCTGAGCGCGCTGACGATTCCCTGGTGCACGTATACCGACCCGGAGATCGCTCATGTCGGCCTCTACGTCCGGCAGGCGCGCGAGCGGAACATTCCGGTGGAGACCTTCACCATCCCGATGCACGACGTCGATCGGGCGATCGCCGACGACGAGGAGGTGGGCTTCGTGAAGATCAACGTCAAGGAGGGAACGGACCGGATTCTCGGTGCGACGATCGTCGCCCGGCACGCGGGCGAGATGATCAGCGAGATTACGTTGGCGATCGTAGCAGGGGTGGGCCTGCGCACGCTGGCTCGCGTCATTCACGCCTATCCGACGCAAGCCGAAGCGATCAAGAAGGCGGCAGATGCTTACACTCGCACGCGCTTGGTGCCGCGGGCGCCACGGCTGCCAACCGCGGGGCTGCGATGGCTGCGCCGAAGGTAATCAATGCACGTGCACGAGATTCCTGTAGTGATGCCGTACCGTCTCGATCTCACGGTGAGCGTACTCCGGCGGCTGTCGACAAATGTCGTCGATGTACTCACGCCACAAGGTACATATATCCGCGCCCTCTCCGGCTTTCCCGAGCCCGTGGTGGTGCGCGTCACGCAGGGCGCGCACCACCCCTCGCTCTGCATCACGATCGAGGGCGACGCGCGCAACGACGCCGCCGTTCTTGAGCTTGTCCGCCAAGTGCTCGGAGCGGATCGCGACCTCAGGAAATTTTATCGAGCGGCCGCGCACGTCCCGTGGCTGGCTCCCTTGGTCAAGCGGATGCGGGGTGTGAAGCCGCCGCGCTATCCCAGTCTTTGGGAGGCATGCGCGAACGCGATCGTGTTCCAGCAGCTCAGTCTCCGCGCGGCGAGCGCGATCATGCACCGCTTGATTCTTGCGGCTGGTAAATCGGTGGAAACGCGTGGCATACCGGTCCCGTTGTACCCGTTCCCCAGCCCGGACAGCGTCCAGCGTGCACGCGATCACCGCCTGCGGGCAACCGGACTCAGCGCCAACAAGATCGCAACGCTGCGGCGGGTTGCCGAAGCGCTGTCGTCCGGCGCGCTCGACGCAACAGCGCTGGAACGGTGCACGAGCGCCGACGCAGCGGCGATCCTGTGCCGGATCAAGGGGATCGGCCCATGGACGGCGGCGGTCATTCTGCTGCGTGGATTGGGCCGACTCGATGTGTTCCCCCTCAACGATACGAGCGTCGCGAGAAACGTCGCGCTCATTGCGGAATCGGCGCCGTTCGATGCACAGCATGTATTGAAGACGCTCGGTCCGCAGCGCGGAATGCTGTACTTTCATCTTCTGCTGGGACGCCTGGAAGCCTGCGGCGAGATCGGCCGGCAATCGTTTGAAATGCTCCGTGCAGGACGTTCATGTCGACCACGCTTTCGGCCCATGATGCTGACAGTTGCGCCGGAAAGTAGCCACCAGAACTGAGACGGTTTGCTTGAAGCCCGGGCGCCAGCACACCGTCGCCGGCACACCATTGGAGGCGTACCGATGAGCGAGCGCAAGCCAGGGCAGGAGGCACGCGATCCGGCGTCCGCCTCGGCGCCGTCAGTTGCACGGCAGGTCAGCCTCGCGCTTCAGGGCGGGGGCGCGCACGGCGCGTTCACCTGGGGCGTGCTCGATCGCCTGCTCGAGGATCGGCGCATCGTCATCGAGGCGATCAGCGGGACGAGCGCCGGTGCGATGAACGCAGCCGCGCTCGCGGCCGGCTACGCGGCTGGCGGCCGGGAAGGCGCGCGGCAGGCCCTGGACCGGTTCTGGATCAGCACCAGCGAGTACGCGATCTTCAGCCCGATTCAGCGCACGCTGATCGAGCGGCTACTCGGAAGGTGGAACCTCGACCGTTCACCGAGCTATCTCTGGTTCAATCTTCTCGGCCGCGTGTACTCGCCGTATCAGACGAACCCGCTCGATCACCATCCACTGCGGGAGATCCTCTCCCGGCAGATCGATATCGATGCGGTGCGCGCGTGCGAAGCGCTCCGCGTCTTCGTCACGGCGACCAATGTGCGCACCGGCCGCCCCCGGGTTTTCGACCGCGACGATATCTCGCTCGACGCGCTGCTCGCCTCCGCGTGTCTGCCGCACCTCTACCAAGCGGTGGAGATCGATGGCGACCCGTACTGGGACGGTGGCTACATGGGCAATCCGGCGATCTGGCCCTTGGTCTATCGCTGCACGACTGCGGACGTCGTGATCGTCCAGATCAATCCCGTGGTGCGCGAGGGCATTCCGCGCACATCGCTCGAGATCGACGACCGGATGAACGAGATCGCGTTCAACTCCTCTCTCATGCACGAGATGCGCGCAATCGAATTCGTGCAACGGCTGTTGGAGGAGGGCGCACTGACGGAGCAGGTCGCTGCCCGCTACAAGAACATGCGCATCCATGTGATCGGCGACCAGGAGACGATGAAAGCGCTCGGCGTTGCGAGCAAGTCGAATGCAGAGCGCGCGTTCCTCGAGCACCTCAAGGCCGCGGGCCGCGCGTGCGCCGCGCATTGGCTGGAGGCGACCATCGACGACATCGGTGCGCGCTCCAGTGTGAACGTCCGGAACACCTTTCTATGACGCGGGCCTTCGTGCTTCCGCTGCTACTTTGCTCCGCGCACACCTGCCTCGACCCTGGCACCCAGGTTCCGGTCGACACTGCGCCAATACTCGAGGGCTCGCACCAGCACCGGTTCGCTCACTCCGTTGCGCAGATGGCCCACGATGTTGCTGACCAGCCGGTCGCGGGCGGCGTCATCGAGCACGTCCCGCACCAGCGTGCCAGCCTGTCCCCAGTCGTCGTCCTGCGAATGCAGCGTGTAGGCCGCATGGACCATGTCGCCGTCGGTATGCCACCCCGCCGGCTCCCCGAAGCGCGCCATATCCGCGTTCGGTCCGCCCTTTGAATTGGGTACATAGACCGGATCGCCCGGATTGTGGTGGCGCATGTGCCCGTCCTTGGAAACCGAGCGCCGTTCGGCGTTCTTCGGTGCATTGACCGGCAGCTCGTTGTAGTTCGCGCCGATCCGGTAGCGGTGGGCATCGGGATAGGAGAACAGCCGGCCCAGCAGCATTTTGTCCGGGCTCGGCCCGATGCCGGGTACCAGATTGCTCGGCTCGAACGCGGCCTGTTCGATCTCGGTGTGATAGTCGCTGGGATTGCGGTCCAGCGTCATCTTGCCGACCTCGATCAGCGGATAGTCCTTTTGCGAGATGGATTTGGTCAGATCGAAGGGGTTGAAACGGTAGGATTTGGCCTCGTCGAACGGCATGATCTGCATCTTCAGCGTCCAGCTCGGGAACTCACCGCGGCTGATCGCGTTGTGCAGGTCCCGGGTGTGGAAGTCGCCGTCCTTGCCCGCCATCTCATCCGCTTCGGCCTGCGTCATGAACTCGATTCCCTGGTCCGTCTTGAAGTGATAACGGACCCAGAATCTGGCCCCCGCGGCGTTGACCCACATGTACGTATGACTGGAGAAGCCATCCATATGGCGCCAGGTCCGTGGAATGCCGCGGTCCCCCATCAGCCAGGTGACCTGATGGGCGGATTCGGGCGAGAGTGTCCAGAAATCCCACTGCATATCGTGGTCGCGCAGATTGGTGTCTGCCCGGCGCTTCTGCGAACGAATGAAGTCCTGAAACTTCATCGGGTCGCGCAGGAAGAAGATCGGTGTGTTGTTGCCGACCATGTCGTAGTTGCCGAGCCTGGTGTAGAACTTGATGGCGAATCCGCGCGGATCACGCCAGGTATCGGGGCTGCCCCGTTCCCCCGCTACGGTGGAGAACCTCAGCAGCAGCTCCGTCTTCCGGCCGGGCTGAAACAGGTCCGCCTTCGTATAGGCGCTGACGTCCTTCGTCACCACGAAGTGACCGAAGGCACCACCCCCCTTGGCATGAGGCTGGCGCTCCGGCACACGTTCACGATTGAACTGCGCCATTTTCTCGATGAGGTAGTGATCCTGCAGGAGGATCGGCCCGTCGGGACCCGCCGTCAGCGAATGTTCGTCACTGGCTACGGGGATGCCCGCATCATTGGTGGTGAAATTATCTTCGGACACCGTTCTCTCCGCGTGCCGGCTACTTCGCAGCCGGCGCTGTTGCCAGCGATTGGTGCGGCGTGTTGGCGGGTGCCGGAAAGCGCTCGGGCCGTCGGTCCGGAACGACTCCATCGCGGTTCGGCATTCTGACCTTCGCGAGGTTGTCGGCACCGAGGACTGCGTCGTCGGGAACGATTTTCGCCTGCGCGAGAATGTAGGCCGTCACCGCATAGACCTGGTCGCTCGTCAGGCTGTCGGGTGCGGTGAACGGCATCGAGCGCTTGATGTAGTCGAACAGCGTCGTCGCATACGGCCAGTAGCTTTCGACGGTCTTGACCGGCGCTTTTTTCGGGTCGGTGTTCACGAGCGAGCCGCGGCCGCCGATCAGGCGATCGCCGATCCCGCCTTGCAGATTCTCGCCGTGGCACGCAACGCACTGCGCCTCGTAGACAGTCTTGCCTTGCGCGACCGAGCCCGACCCTTTCGGCAGACCGCGACCGTCCGGCAGCGGCGAGAAGAATCGCACGAGCTCGGTTTCAGGCGGTGTGGCGCCAAACCCGAACGTCGCCTTCTGCGCGCCGGCAGCGAAGGCTGCGGACGCGGCCACCGTTAATGCGACGCCGAGAACACGTCTAATATTGATGGACATTGGAGACCTTTCCGTCCGTCGCGACGTGCCAGCTCTGGATCGCGTTGAGATGATAGATCGACCCCAACGGCCCGTTCAGTCCACGCACGGCAACCAGTTGTCCGAGCGTCGGCTGGACGTACCCCGTTTCGTCGACGCAACGACTCTGCAGGATCGCCTCCTGGCCGTCCCACTTCCATGGCAGGCGGAAGCGCGTGTGACAGATCGGCAGCACCGGCCCCTGCAGCGCCGCCTGCCGCCAGGTCTTGCCGCCATCCGTGGAAACGTCGACCCGCCGGATCGTTCCGCGTCCCGACCAGGCGATGCCGGTGATTTCATGAAACCCGGGCCCGTCGAGCATCATTTCGCCTGACGGTGCCGTGATGACCGGCTTGGCTTCCATCTCGTACGAGAACTGCACGGCTTTCCCATCCGGCAACAGATCGGTGTACTTCGATGTTTCCTCGCGCGTCATGAAGGGGGCATCGGACAACTCGAGCCGGCGCAACCACTTGATGTTCATGTTGCCCTCGTAGCCGGGCACCATCAGCCGGAGCGGATAGCCCTGCTCCGGGCGGATCGCCTCACCGTTCTGGCCGTACGCCAGAAAGCAGTCCTGCAGCGCCTTGGCGAGCGGAATGCTGCGTGTCATCGCCGCGGCATCGCCGCCCTCGGCCAGCAGCCACTTCGTGCCGGAACGCACGCCCGCTTCATTCAGGATGGTCGCGAGCGACACGCCGGTCCATTCCGAGGTCGACGTCAATCCATGCGTTCCCTGCACGGTCCTGAGCGTCGGCTTCGACCACTCGGTCAGGCCGTTTCCCGAGCATTCGAGGAACATGATCCGCGACGTCGAAGGAAAACGCCGCAGATCCTTCATCGAGAACTTCTTCGGCTGCCGCACCATGCCGTGCACGTAGAGCGAATGCGTGGCGGGGTCGATGACGGCGGTGCCGCCGTGACTGCGCTCGAAATGCAGCCCGGACGGAGTGACGATGCCGCAGCTTTTTTCGAGCGGCGTAAATGTCCAGGACGATTGCGGCGTGCTCGTCTTGAACCGCGTTCGCACTTCCGTTTCGAATTGCGAGCGTGTTCCGTAACTCTCGTCCGCCAGCGGATAGCCCTGCACTTTGCTCGCGTCCGCAGGGACGTCATGCTCGGTCGCCCCCAACGGCGCTGCCGCGCTGGCGTGACGCGTCAATGCGCTGCCGACGCCGAACGCGGCCATCGAACCCAGCACAAAACGGCGCCGATCCGCGCGCCGCGGACCGCTGCCGCTGGAATAAGGTGAACCTGGATCCGTTCGCTTCTGCGCCAGCGCACGCGCTTCGTCGGCCAGGATTTGATCGGTGCCTGACGTGGGTCGTTCGGCGTTCGCTTCGGCAATGTCGGCGTGCGTCATAGCTCCTCCGCTGATGACGGGTGTTGGGAGTCGGTGCGGTCGGTGCGACTTGCGCGTTGCGCGGTGCACAGGAGTTGCCTCGCGGCGGCGGATCTCGATCGACCGATCGCTCATTCTCCGCCGATTGTCGTGGCGGTGGCAGTTATTCGGTCGGAGGATGAAGCACACGTCCGGCACCGCGAGCGAGGTCTCGTCAAGGAACGTCGGCAGTTGCCGCGCGAGTGCAGCGGCATCGGAACCGACCGCGAAAGCGTGCTAAGAGCGCGAGACGGCCACTACTGCAGCATCCGCAGCTTGCGGCGGGCAACGTATGGATCGACCCGCTTCAGCAGCCAGTATGCGGCGCGCTGTCGCAGTCGCTGGCACCAGGATGACGTGGGCATCAGTATCGGTCGGCTGTGTTGCAGGTCCGCGTCGAACATCGCGCGCGCCTGCTCCGCCAACGCCGGCACCGGGAGACGCAGCATCAACTCGTAATTGATGAGGCGGCTGCGCACGTCGAGGTTGGCCGAGCCGACGTAGACGACGTCGTCGATCACCAGCAGCTTGCCATGCATCATCTGCGGCAGATACTCGAAGAACCGGATGGCGATACTGCCGAGGCGCCGGATCGCGTGCAAGCTGGCGAGCTGAGCCACGGGAACGTCGCTATTCGCAGGCATCAGAATACGCACCTCGCCACGCAACGCCACATCGGCCAGCATGCGACCGAGCTCACGCGATGGCAGGAAGTAGGCAGCATGCACGGTCACCCGGGAGGCAGTGTGCAGGTCGGCTTGCAGTTGCCGGAGCAGGTCCACGGTGCGACACCCCGGCCCTGTCAAGAACAGCGCCGGCCCGGATACGTCTCGATCCAGGCGCGGATTCGTGCGGGCGAAGTCGCGGAGGCTCGAAGGATCGAACGCCGCCAGCGCCCACATACGCTCGAAGCTGCCGGCCAGCGCATCGACCGTCGGCCCTTGCAGTTCCAGCACGACATCGCGCCAGCCGTGGGTCACGCCGTCGCCGTCGTATTCATCGGCGAGATTCAATCCGCCGACAATCGCCGTTGCGCGGTCGGTCACCAGCAGTTTGCGGTGGTTCCGGAAGGTCAGGCGAAGCAGCCGCATCGGGTTGAACCAGCGCAATTGCCCGCCGCACCGCTCGAGTTCGCGCCAGTACCCGCCGGCAACTGCATCGGAGCCGAACGCGTCGAGCAACACCTGCACGCGGACGCCGCGCAGGCTCGCCGCGATCAGCGCGATGCGAAAACGGTCGGACACGACGCCCGGCTTGCAGATGTAGAACTCAACTGCGACGCTGTGTTCCGCCCGCTCGATGTGTTGCAGCATCGCCTCGAATGCGGCGGTACCAGTCGCCAGCCAGCGAAAGACGTGCCCGGCCGCTGGCACCGGCGCGAATGCCATGCGCTGCACGCCGTCGGTTGGCCCAATCGTGGCTTCGCTCATGTCCCTACCTGCGTGGCTCGCCTCGCTGAACCGGTGCGCCGCCGCGCTGTCCCAGTAGAACCCTGGCTGCGTTGACGACAAGCGAGCGCGACAGCCTCGCCCGGATGCTGGGCGAGCGCAAGAGGCTGTTGCGCGAGGAAATCCGCCGGGGGCTTGCTCGCATGGGGAACGAGCGTTACGCCGACCTCCTGTCCGGCACATCGGACGCCGGCGACGAATCGGTGGCCATGCTGTTGACCGACGTCGCCAATGCAGAAGTGGCACGCGATGCCGCCGAGTTGCTGGACATTGTCGCGGCCGAGGCCCGCATCGCGGCCGAGACCTATGGCACGTGCATCGACTGCGGGCAGCCGATCCCTTTTGCGCGCCTCGAAGCGTATCCGACCGCGAAGCGCTGTCTCCGCTGCCAGCAGATCCGCGAGGCGACCCACGCACCTGCCTGACGTGCGCGTGCGCTGCACGGGAGATGCACGTTGCAAATCTTCATCTATCGCGGCCGGAAAGCGGCCGCCGCGATGATGGCCACCAGCAGGATCAGCGCCGCGGGCAACATCCGCGCGAGCGGCGGATGCAAATGCCGTATCAGGGCAGTACTCCAACTGTGACGTCAGGCCACTGCGCGCGCTGATGGGCAGCGGGTAGTCGAACGATAACAGGATGCTTACCATGAACGCACTCGAACGCGATTATTCGACCGTGCTGCTGGCCGCGCACGAACCGCCGTGCCTCTCGCTCTTCCAGCCGACGCATCGGCTGCATCCGGACAATCAGCAGGATCCGATCCGCTTTCGTAACCTCGTCAAGACGCTCGAGGCGTCGTTGCGACACCGGCATCCGGAGCGGGACATCAGACCGCTGCTGGCACCGTTCCACACCCTGGCCGGTGACCGTGATTTCTGGAACCACACGCTCGACGGGCTTGCCGTGCTGGCGACGTCCGGCCTGTTCAAAGTCTACCGGCTGCAGCGACCGGTTATCGAGCTGGCGATCGTGGCCGACACATTCCACATCAAGCCGCTGCTGCAGTCGTCCGATCGCTACCAGATCCTCGGGCTGAACCGGCACGCGATGCGTTTGTTCGAGGGCAATCGCGACGCGCTGGACGAGGTCGAACCGGCCCCGGGAGTCCCCCGCATCATCGCCGATGTCGTCGTTCACGAATCCGGAGAACCCGAACGCACGATCCGCGCCTACGGCGCGACGGCGACACCCGCTTCGACAACCCGCCATGGCACCAATGTGAAGGAGGATGCGACGGACCATGAAACCGAACGCTTCTTCCGTGCGGTCGACCGCGCGGTCATGGATCATCATTCGCACCCCTCGGGGCTGCCCTTGCTGCTGGCGGCGTTGCCCGAGCACCATCACCTGTTCCGTGCGGTGAGCCACAACCCGTTGCTTGCGCCGGAGGCAATTGACATCCATCCGGACGACTTGTCGCTCGACGCATTACGCGAGCGAGCTTGGCAGCTCATCCAGCCGCATTATCTGGAGCGGCTGCGCCACCTGGTGGAAGCCTACGGCACGGCAACGTCGAAGGGCCTTGGGACTGATGACGTCCCGGAAGCCGCCAAAGCCGCCATCGCCGGTCGGATCGCGACTCTGCTGATCGAAGCCGACCGCCAGATCCCCGGCACGCTGGACGCGACCACCGGCGCGATCAGGCTGGACGATCTTGCAAATTCCGAAGTGGATGACCTGCTGGACGATCTGGGCGAACGCGTACTCAAGACCGGTGGCCAAGTCGTTGTCGTCCCGTCCGGGCGCATGCCCACGCAGACCGGTATCGCAGCGACTTATCGCTTCTGATCGATCCGTACGTGTGTAACCACGCGACGGCGATCATGCCACGGCGAGTGGCTCCTCGCCCTTCGCGAATTGCACCTTCGCGGCGACAAACGTGCGGTATCTCGCACGAGTCACCATCATGTCCTCGTACCAGTTCACGAGACCGCCCCAGGGGTCGTGCACGTTGTTGAGACCGGAGACGAACGCGACCACCGTTCCGACCTCCGTTTCGCCGTTGATCACGTACCAGCCGCCGACGCCGAGAACGATCATCTTGGCGAAATTGTGCGTGAGGTTCATCAGAAAATGCATCGAGTATCGCAGCTTCACGACACCGAGATTCAGCGAGAAGATTTCCGCGAAGCGCAGCTCTTGCTTCATTACTCTTTCGACTTCGGCTTCGCCGCCTCCCGAGACAAGCACGCCGACGCTGGCCTGGCGCAAGACGTTGATGCGGGATTGGACTCTGCGGTTGATCGCCGCCTGTATTACGGGAACGAACACGAACTGCGGCGAGAAAATCGCCAGGCACGTAAATGCCAGCACCGGCTGCATGTAGAACATGTACGCGAAAGCGCTCAGCAGCGTGCCGGCCTGCATCACGAATTCGGAGACCACGACGCCGACGAAGGCGCCGATCGGCTCCGGCTCGGGAAGGATCAGGGAGATCTCGACGCCCTGGATGCCGGCACGGGCGCGCTGCTCCGGCATGGAGTCGACCAGTGCACTGGCCGCCAGCCGCAGCACGCGCACGGCCTTTTCGCCGATCCAGCCGCGATAGATGTTCATCAGCAGCTTGACGAGGCCCTCGGTCAGCACGATGCCCGCATAGATGACCGCGAGGACGAGCACGCGCGTGAGGTCGCCGTCGAGGACAGCGGCGTTGAGAATTCGCCGCTGCATCTCGAGCGGCGCCGTGGTCAGGACGAAAACGACGATTGCCAGGCACGAGGCACACAATTGGCTCCAGCCACTCACCCGCCGCACGAATGCGACGAGCGTGCGCGGCATGCCGTGGTGGGCGAGCGACTGCGAAAGATGATCGACAGGCGGCGCCCACCATCGGCTCGGCTTGGCTTTCAACTCAGTTGGCCGGCCTGGGACGCATTACGGTTTCTTCCCGATCGAAGTCCGCAACTCCGGATGCCTGCTCCACTCGTCCCAGGAACCGGTGTAAAGCGAGACGCGCGGGTAGCCGAGCAGAGCAAGGGTGAAGTAGGTGGCGGCAGAGCGGACGCCCGTCGAGCAATAGGGGATGACGATCTTGTCGGGAGTGACGCCGGCGGCTTCGTACATGGCGCGGAGGTCCTGGCGGGATTTCCAGACGTTGGGCCTGGTGGCGACTGCATTGTCGATGAACGGGACATTGATTGCGCCGGGGATGTGCCCCTCGGCGTATTCCGCGGACGTACGGGCATCGACGAGGACGACGTTCGGATCGTCGAGGGCCGCTTTCACCTCGTCGAGGGTGGCGAGGGCAGCGGCATTGGGCGTGCCCTTGTAGGATTGGGTAGCAGCGTGAACCGTGGACATTCCCTTTTCGACCTTGCCGCCGGCATTCGTCCAGGCAACGAGTCCGCCGTTCAGGATGCGCTTGTCCCGATGGCCGAGCTGATCCAGGATCCACCAGAGGCGAGGAGCGTAGAGCGTGCCATCATCGTAGATGACGACGGTGTCGGACCGCGAGATGCCCAAGTGGGTAAGTGCTCGCTCGATGTCCGCCTGCCAATGGGTGATTGACGGATTCGAGGTGTCGGCGAGGCCGAGGTCGGTCCAGTCAATTTGCGCTGCGCGGGGAATGTGGCCGCTCTCGAATTCCGAGCGCCCGGTGAGGGCGATCACCTTCACATTCGAATCGTTCAGGCGCGTTTGCAACCAGGCGGCATCGGCCAGCCAGTCGGCGTGGGCATAGCCGCTCTGCGTGAGCGTGGCAGCCCGGGCCGGTCGCGCCGTCTCGGCAGTCTGGTTCGCGACGGTCGCAGCGAACATCGATGCCGGCGCGGCAAACAGCCCGAGCATGAACGAAATGAGAATGAAATGGCGATCGGCGATGCTTGTCATGATTCCTCCGGTGCCGGGAGCAGCCCGCGACGGCCGAACGAGCGGAACGCAACGACGATCAGCTACGCAACCGCCGATGAACCACCGGAAGGCGCGACGGGCGTGATGTCCACCACGCATTCCGATGGGAGCCGTACGGTGAAGACAGTGCCCACGCCCACCTTGCTTTCGACGCTGATACTGGCGCCGATGAAGTTCGCAAGCCGGCGGCAAATGGCAAGGCCGAGACCCCATCCCCGGTTGCGCTCTCCAGCCGTCATA
>Ga0105248_10007931_pt1 | contig 11672 bp, 12 predicted proteins | sample KBSS34metaG_FD_81524 | JGI IMG/M metagenome (GOLD analysis project Ga0105248, IMG submission 81524) | Switchgrass rhizosphere microbial communities from Kellogg Biological Station, Michigan, USA - KBS S3-4 metaG | ecosystem: Host-associated > Plants > Roots > Rhizosphere > Soil | place...
GGGCAAGGCTTCGCGCGCTTCGCGTCTTGGCCGGCGTCGTCCTGAGCCATTGGCTGCTCGACGTGATTACTCATCGCCCAGACATTCCGCTGTCGCTCAGTGATCAGACAAAGTTGGGGCTCGATCTCTGGGCGTCCAAGGCCGCGACGATGGCGGTGGAAGGCGCGATGTTCGTGACGGGCATCTGGCTGTACCTGTCCGCGACGCGCGCGAGGGATCGAGTCGGGAATTATGCATTCTGGGCACTGGTGGTGTTTCTCACGATCACCTACGTCGCGAATCTGTTTGGGCCAGCGCCGCCGAGCGCCACGGCGGTCGCCTGGACAGCTCAGGCGATCTGGCTGCTGGTGATGTGGGGCTACTGGATCGATCGGCACCGCGTGGCGAGGGCGCGGTCATGATGGACTTCGCGTTCCCGGACGATCTCGCCAGCGAGGTGCTCGCGCGGTGGGACTCGTTCGCCTCGCGCCAGGCGCCGCCGCTGCCGGCGCCTGACGATTTGCGCCGCATCCTGTCCACCGCGTTCTTTGCGAGCCTCGAGCGCGAAGAGGGCAGGCCGTTGCATTTCGTCCTGTGCTGCGCGCCGGACGTGGACATCGTGCGCGACGGCTTCGGCGAGTCCGTGCCGGTCGTGCCCCTGGATGTGCCGCGTCTGTTGACCGTCGGATCGATTCGATCGCTCGCGCCTGCCGTGAGTCCCGTGAATGCCGCCATGCTCGTGCGCTTTCCGCGAGAGGGCGGCCGAACGTCGCAGTGCGAAATCGCCGGCATTCTCCACGTCGGCGAAAACGTCGCGCGGGCGCGCAGTGGCCGCGCGTTCTATTACCGGCCCGCGCCGTACTCGCTGACGGTCGAGGTGGTCGACGCCGGCGAGCTGCACGTGTACCAGGGCGGCGCGCGCCTGATTTCGCTCCAGGCCGGCCGGCTCCACAACCTGATTGCGTACTCGGCGCTCGAGTTTCTGCCGATCAGCCGTCTGCTTTCCAGTGGCGATCACGTCTTGAGGCCGCGCATCGTCGCGCCGGGGCACGAGCCGCTGCGCGAGACGTCGGACTTTGAATGGACCGCCTTGCTCAATACGATCCTCTGCATCGTCAACGGCGTGCGCGCGCATGGTCATGGCGGCACGGTCCTCCTCGTCGCGCCCGGGCGTGCCGATGCGCTGCCCGTGCGGACGAAGTTCGCGATTGGCGGCGGCCAGGAGTCGCTGCTGGGCGTTCGGTTCGTGGAGTTCTTGAATACGCGGCACGTGCTGGCTGAGGCCCGGTGGAGGCAGGAGAAAGCCGGGACGGTGCTGACCGGCGAGCACTCGCTCTTACATCTGCAGAACGCGGCGTTCGCGGCGGAAGAAGATCTGGTCGGCGCGGCGGAAGTCGTCGCGGGGCTGACGGCGGTGGACGGCGCGCTGGTGCTGACGGCCGATCTGCGTCCGGTCGGCTTTGGCGCCGAGATCGTCCTCGATGCCGCGGAGCCGATGACGGCGTACGAAGCGATGGGTCTGTCGCAGCCGTCGGAGGCATGGCCGACGGTCGACAGCGAAAGCTTCGGCATGCGGCATCGATCCGCGCTTCGGTGCGTCGGCGTCAGCGAGGACGTCGCCGCCTTCGTCGTGTCGCAGGACGGCCAGGTCAGTCTGTTCTGGAAGCAGGACGGCCGCGTGTTCATGAAGCGCAACATCAACACGGCCAATCCGAACATGATTGGGGGATAGGGTGTTCATCCGTCCGATACGTGCCGTGTCCGGAATCGCGGTGGCCCTGTTGGCGCTCAGGCCAGCGCCGACGCGAACGCAGACGACTCAATCAGCCAACGAGCCGCTGGTGGCGGCCGTGGATGTTCAGGCGGACGAAGCGCTGGCTCTGCTCGAGCGCGTCGTCAACATCAACAGCGGCACGCAGAACTTTGGCGGCGTTCGCCAGGTCGGCGCGATCTTCCGGGCCGAATTCGATGCACTTGGCTTCAAGACCGAATGGGTGGACGGCGCGGCCTGGAAGCGCGCCGGGCATCTCGTCGCGACCCATCCAGGCCCTTCTCAGAAGATTCTGCTCATTGGGCACCTGGATACCGTCTTTGACAAGTCGAGTCCCTTTCAGCGCATGGAAAGGGTCGATGCCAATCATGCGAAGGGGCCTGGCATCATCGACATGAAGGGCGGCGACGTCGTCATCGTCCAGGCGCTCAAGGCTCTCAAGCGCGTTGGATTGCTCGATGGCCTGAACATCACCGTGGTGATGACTGGCGACGAGGAGGACGCCGGCCGTCCGCTTGTCGTCGCGCGCAAGGCGCTGGTGGACGCCGCGCAGGGCGCGGCGGTCGCGATTGGATTCGAAGACGGCGACGGCGATCCGGCGCATGCCGTCGTCGGGCGCCGCGGCAGCACGTCGTGGCGGCTGGAGGTCACGGGCGTGACCGGCCATTCCTCGCAGATCTTCGGCGCCGATCTCGGCGCCGGGGCGATCTATGAGGCCGCGCGCATCCTCAATACGTTTCGCGATCGACTCGCCGGCGAAGCGCACCTGACATTCAGTCCAGGCGTGATCGTCGGCGGCACCGCCGTGGATTTCGATCCGGTGGAGTCGCGCGGTACCGCGGCCGGGAAGACCAACGTCGTCTCCGGCCGGGTCGTGGTCGCCGGCGACCTGCGCGCACTCAGCGTGCCCCAGTTCGATCACGCCAAAGAGGTGATGACGGCGATCGTGAAGGACTCGCTACCCCGTACTGGTGCGACGATCAGCTTTGACGATGGCTATCCGCCTCTGGCGCCTGCTGCGGGGAACGAGCGAGTGCTGGTGATGTACGACCGCGCCAGTCGCGATCTGGGATTTGGCGCCGTGACGGCCGTCAGTCCAGACAAGGCGGGTGCAGCCGATGTGTCGTTTGTGGCGTCCGTGGTGCCGATGATCATCGACGCCGTCGGCCTCAAGGGCACGGACGATCACTCGCCGGCGGAGACCGCCGATCTCCGAACGTTGCCGATCCAAACGAAACGCGCCGCGCTCTTGCTGGCGAGGCTCGCACAGATGAGGTAGATGACGTAGCCGGCAGGCTTTAGCCCGCCGCTACCGCTTCAGCCCGCCGGTGTCGCTCACGCCGCTGCGCTCCCATGCGTCAATCGATACCCGATCACCGCGCCGACCGTCAGCAGCGTGGACGCGAGCACGAACGGCGCTCCCGGAAAGTTGTACCGAGCGAGCGGCCCAATCGCCGTCGCGAACGTCATGCTGAATAAACCGGGCCCGACGATCCCGGTGATGCCGGATACGCTGCTCAGCGCGCCCTGCAGGCGTCCTTGTTCAGTCGGGCCGACGCGGCGCGTCATCAGGCCCTGCGCCGACGGCCCGTACAGACCCCACATCGACATGACCGGAATGCCGGCGGCAAACCACCAGCCGGTCGTCGCCAGGCCGTAGAAAGCGAATCCGATCGCGCCGGCGATCAGTCCCGCCACAAGCGTGCGGCGCTCGCCGAAATGGCCGACGAGCGGACCGACCAGGCCGCCCTGGACGATCGCAAACGCCACGCCGACGGCCGTCAGGGCCCAGCCGACGTCCGCGGTGGTCCATTGGTATCGATAACTCGCATACAGCACGAATACCGACGCGAGCGACTGGTGCGCGAGGTTGTACAGGAAATGGACCGTCGCAAATCCCATCAACTGCGGATGCGATCGCAGAAGGCGTAGCGATCCCAGCGGATTGGCGCGGGTCCATGCGAAGGGTGCGCGGCGTTCTGGCGGGAGCGACTCCGGCAGGATGAACAGTCCGTACATGCCGTTCGTCAGGCTCAGGCCTGCGGCCACCCAGAACGGCAGCCGGGGACTCACGGAACTCAGCACGCCACCCATCGCGGGTCCGATGATGAAACCGATTCCGAACGCGGCGCCCATCAGGCCGAACGATCGCGCGCGCTTCTCAGGCGCCGCGATGTCCGCGACATAGGCGAAGGCCGTGACGATGCTGGCTGAGGTGACGCCGGAGATCATGCGGCCGACAAGCAGCCAGCCGATGGACGGCGACACCGCCATGAACACGTAATCCAGGCCGAGGCCGAAATTCGACAGCAACACGACCGGTCGGCGGCCGAAATGATCTGACAGCGCGCCAAGGATGGGCGAGGCGAGAAACTGCATCGACGCCCACAGGGTGCCGAACACGCCGATGAGACGCGCGGCCGACGCGGTATCGCCGCCTTCGAACTGTTCGATCAGTTTCGGCAGTACTGGAATGATCATGCCGAGCGCCAGCATGTCGAGCATGACCGTGATGAAGATGAAGGCGAGCGCGGCGCGACCGTGAGTCGGTTGGGCAGCGGGCGTCGGCGGCTCTTCGGACACGTGCCACGAATCTAGCACAGGGACTCACGTGGATTCGGTGACGCAGCCTCGCGAACGAAGTGAGCTTTGCCCAAGCGCTCTTGAGAAGAGGCAAAGCGAACGAGAGAGCGAGTCGGGGGTCTGGGGGCGAAGCCCGCAATGTCACGCGCGAGCTTCGCGAGCCTCGCGAACGGAGCGAGCTTTGCCCAAGCGCTCTTGAGAAAAGGCAAAGCGAACGAGAGAGCGAGTCGGGGGTCTGGGGGCGAAGCCCCCAGATCACGTACGATGCCAGTCATGCGGCCCGCGACGTCCACGACTCTCTATGACATCGCCGCGACGACATGGGATGGGCAGCCGATCCGGATGGATCGCTTTCGCGGCCAGGTGTTGTTGATCGTGAATGTCGCCAGCCGATGCGGTTTCACGCCGCAATACGCCGGCCTGGAATCGCTGTACCAGCGCTATCGGGAGCGCGGTTTCACCGTGCTGGCGTTCCCGTGCAACCAGTTTGGCCGGCAAGAGCCCGCGGACAACGCCGCGATTCATCAGTTCTGCCAGGAGCGCTACACGGTCACCTTCCCGTTGTTCGAAAAGGTCGATGTCAACGGCGCCCGTGCCCATCCGTTGTTCGTGTTTCTCAAATCGCAACGTCCTGGCTGGCTGGGCCTGCAGGCGATCCGCTGGAACTTCACGAAATTCCTGATCGACCGCCAGGGGCGCGTCGTGTCGCGCTTCGGTTCGGCGACCACACCGGCAAAGATTGCAGCGCGGATCGACGCGTTGCTCGATGCGCCCCGATGAAAGCGATCCTCGTCCATCACGCGGAGGCCGTCGGTCCAGACGTGGATCCGCAACGGCCATTGTCCGCGCGGGGCCGCGAGCAGGCCCAGCGGCTGGCCGACGCGCTCCTTGCGAGCGGCGTTGTGCCCGCCGCCATCTGGCACAGCGGGAAGTTGCGATCGCGCCAGACCGCGGAAGCCTTTCTACGGCGCAGTCCGTTTGCAGATTTCCGTATGGTGCGGGGCCTGCGGCCGGAGGATCCGCCGGTGTGGATTCGCGGCGATCTGCTGGCAGAGTCACGAGACATATTGCTGGTCGGCCATATGCCGCAGATCGCCGCGTTGGCGCATTCGCTGGCGCCAGGCGTCATGACGTTTCCGCTTCATGGTCTCGTCGGTTTCGATCGGGACGGCGATGCGTGGACGGAATCTGTCAGATTTGAATAGGGGTCTGACCCCTTCGCTCGCTATCGTTCGATCACGACAGGTGCGGTCAGCTTCATCGTCAGCAACGATCCGGCGGGGATCCGAAAATCCCGGCGCGCCGGATTCGCGGGCGTGGGCTGGGCGCGCGCGGGTCCCTGGCGCGTCATGCCGCCGGCCAGGAATGCGTTCAGAGCCGATCGCCCGCTCGTCGTCGCCGCATCATCGGTGGGATCGCTTTCGCGGAAGATGGTGTCCACCTGGAGCGGCACTCGCCGGCCGTCCGCCAGCACGATCGTCGTAAACCTGATGCCGATTCGGACACGATCCATGGATCGTGATCCACCCTCCAGCACCGCGACACGGCCTTCCACACAAGTGCCGGCGGCGAGCGCTGGCCGATCGTCCACGAGGACGTCGCGCGCCACGCGCGCGCTGACACGATCGTCCACACGGGCTGTCTCGGTCGTGATCGCCCGATCCAGCCGGACGCCGATGACGGAATCCTTCTTGATCGTGATCGACAGCAGCCCGGTCGGCTCGCCACCGGTGGGGGCGAGATCGGATGAGGCAGCCACCGTCGCGCCTGGCTCATTTGGTTCAGGCGTTTCACCGGCCGGCGCCGGCGTCGTGGCCGGACTGAGCAACCGGCCAGCTGCGGCCTCGTCGCGGTCAGTCGGATCCGGGTGGGTGATGGCTGATGCGCGTTGGATGAGGGCCGGCTTGGCATTCGCGTGCGAGATGAGAGCGGGGAGGGGCTGTGGGCGCGAATCCGTGCCGGGTGGGGGAGAACCACCGGGATGAGCGGCGATCACGAGCGCAAGCCCGGCGATTGCCGCCACGCCAAGGGTCAAGAGCCCCCTTGCCTTCATGCATCAAAGATGAGCAAGGCGTGTGCCGTACAACGGGCTCATGTTTGCGGCTGAATCCGCTGGAATCGGCCCGAGGGAGGACACGGGACCTGTGCGCCTTTGGGGACGTACGTGTTTTGGAAAACAAGTCGGTCCCCCAATACTCTGTCCATATGCATGTGATCGTCATCGGGGCTGGCGTGATTGGAGCGGCCGTCGCCGACGCTCTGGCTCTGCGCGGCGCCAGCGTGACGGTGATCGACATGCGATCGCCCGGCCGCGGCGCGTCGCAGGCCTCGGCGGGGGTCCTTGCGCCGTTCACCGAGGCGTCGGGAAAGACGGCGTTGTTCGACTTGTGCGTGCGAAGCCTCGGGCTCTATGACGCGTTTTTGACGTCGCTGACGGCACGAAGCGGACGCCAGGTCGAACACGTCCGCAACGGGACCGTCGAAGTGGCGCTGACCACCGACGAGGCCACGCTCCTCAAGTCGGCGCAGTCCTGGCTGGCCGGCCACGACATCCCGTGTGACTGGCTCGATCCGGTCGATCTGAGAATGCACGAGCCCGCGGTCGCCCCGGCGGCCGTCGGCGCTCTTGCGATTCCGTCGCAAGGATTCGTGAACGTGCCCGCGCTGGTGGGCGCGCTCGTGCAAAGCGCAAGACTTGCGGGCGCCACGTTCGAGTCCCAGAGAGAGGCGATCGAGGTGATCCCGTATCGCGATCGCGCTGAGGTTCGAGCGGGTGACGCGCGCTATTCCGCAGACCACGTCGTGATCGCCGCCGGCAGCTGGTCCGGCCGCGTCCGGGTCGCGAACGTGCCGGCGCTGCCTGTTCGTCCCATCCGCGGCCAGTTGCTGCGCCTGCAATGGAATCGCGGGCCCATGCCGACGCGTGTGGTGTGGGGCCATGACTGCTACTGCGTGCCATGGCACGACGGCACGTTGCTGGTCGGCGCGACGGTCGAAGATGTCGGTTTCGATGAAACCTCGACCGTCGAAGGCGTTCGTGCACTGACGGATGGCGTCGCCAGACTGCTGCCCGATGCAAAGCTCGCCGCGGTCGCCGACGTGCGAGTCGGGCTCAGGCCGGCATCTCCCGATGGGCTGCCGCTCATCGGGCCACTGACGATGGCGCCGACCGTGACGCTCGCGACCGGCCACTTTCGCAATGGCATCCTGCTGGCGCCGCTGACCGCACAGCTCGTCGCGCGTTCGGTCCTGGACGGCTGGCGCGACCCGATGCTGGCCGTCACCACACCAGATCGATTCACTCGTCCGATTCCTCACGGAGCGCAGGTATGAAACTGACACCGCAAGAGATCGCAGAACGTCTCCGCGCGCACCCGGGCTGGTCGCTCGAAGGCGCAGCCATTCGCAAGCTCTACACGTTCAAATCATTTCCAGACGCGATCGCATTCGTGACCCGGCTCGCGTTCGACGCGCAGGACGCGGATCACCACCCGGATTTGCAGATCAGCTACCGCAAGGTGACGGTCACGTGGAGCACGCACGACGCTGGCGGCCTGACGGCGAAGGATTTTGACGGGGCGGGGCAATCGGACATGATTGCGTCGCGAATGGTGCCGGGGGACAAAGGCTAGCGTGCGGCTCAAGACGAGTTACTCCTCCCGCGAAGTCGCCGCACTGACGGGACTCACGGCGCGGCAGCTGCAGGGCTGGGACGCATCGCGCGTGTTTCTGTCCGCCATCGCGTCGCGCCGAACCAGTTCCGGCGGCTTCACCGAGCGCCGCTATACGCCCGTGGACGTGCTCGAGTTGCTCGCGCTCGCCGATCTGCGCCGCCGCGGCTTCGCGCCCGCCACGCTCAAGCAGGTGATGGACACGCTGCGCGACTTCTTCCGGCGCCGCCTGTCGGAAACACTGGACGACGCGGGTGAAATGCGCCTGCTCACCGACGGCCGCGGCCTGTTCCTGCGCACGACGCAGGGCCACATCTTTGATTTGCTCGTGGACCCGACTCAGCCGCTGATAACCGGCGACGGACTGCCGCTCGAGCCTGTCAATGGCCGCGCCCGGCGACGAACGAAGCGGAAGAAGAGAAGCTGATCGTTCCAGCTAGCGCGATCCGACGGCGATTGGTCGGAGGCGCCGCCAACCCAAAACGCCCTTGTTGGCGATCAGGAGGGCGAGGGTCGTCTTGAATGTTGGCGTGGTCCCGAGCAGCGTGATGGCAAAGACCAGGTATGGAACGACTCTCACGCAGATACCTCACGCCGTGCTCGGGCCACGGCACTCTCTTAGGCAAACGCCGATCCAACGAGCGCTCGAGTCTGAACAGCGCGTGTTTGGCCTGATTCCGCCGAAAACTGCAAGAGTTCCAGCGCTCATCTGGAAGTGAGACGAGCGGTTTTCCAGCCGATCGCCGACAAGAGTCAGCTCACGAGCTGACTTCTACAGATGTACTATGCCCCGCCGACCGTGGCGCATCACGCAGCACCTTCACACTTTGGCACACTGAATTCGCGCGACCTCCTTGGCCTCTGGCTGCTCGCGTGCGCCGCGTCGGCCATCGTCGGCACGCACGGCATCCTGTATTGGGACGCCGGCGACTACACCACGCTGGCGATTACCGGCGGGCGCAGCGGACTGTTCCTGGGACGCCCGCTCTTCCTCTTGATTTCGCGCGCGATCGTTCGAGCCGGCGTGGATCCCATGTGGGCCGAGCCGGTGCTCCGATGGTTCTGGATGCTGGTCGGTGGCTCTGCGGCCCCGGCGATGGCCGTACTCGCGGCCAGGCTCGGGCTCGATCGACCGTCGGCCTGGCTGGCCGGTGCAATGATCGCGGTCTCGCCTTCGTTCGCCCACACCGCGCATCAAGTGTTGACGGATGCGCCGGCGCTCGCGCTCTCGATTGCGGCGCTGGCCGCCGCCGCGAGCGGCCGCGCGATCCCGACCGGCATTCTGCTCGGCGCTGCCATCCTCATGCGCGAAACCGCGGCGATTCACATCGTCGCCGCCGTGCTCCTGCTCGGCGCGCGACGCTCCGGAATCGCCATTGCGGCAATGCTCGCGATTATCGTGGCCACACTATGGGCGTTTCCAGCGGCTGGACTCGCACGCTGGGTCGAAGCGCTTTCGCATAACGCGACGGCAAGCCCGCCTGACTGGAGAGGCATCGGCGTCTCGATGCTCTGGGTTTTTGCCGCAGGGCCGCTGCCTGTGGCCGTCGGAATACTCGGACTTCGGCGGGAGACCAATCGCCGTGTCATGCTGGTGGCCGTGCCCGCGGCGATTGCCACCGCCGCACTCCTGTTCTATCCGGAAGGATCCTACAGCCCGCGCTATGTGCTGGCGTCCGCGCCGGTCGCGTTTCTGCTGCCCGCGGCGACATGGCTATCGACGCGAAGACGGCTGGCGGCCGTGGGTCTGGCGATTCCGCTCGCGATGGTCCCACTCCTGACTCACACGTCGCGTGTCGTCGCCGCGCGCGGCGCCGTCGTTCAAGGCCAGATGCAGCTGTTACCGGACCGGTCCCTCGTCGTGCCCGCTCACTACTGCCCGCAGGCACGCCTTGGCGCGGCGATCTACAAGCGCAGCGATCTCAGCCTGATGTGTCCGGGTTGGGATTGGCCCGCCGACCCCGCAGCCACGCTCGAAGCCTCGCGCGCATCGGGCCGGACGATCGCGCTCGACTTGAACAGCGAGGATTGGTGGGGCGCCCACGAAGCGGCCGATCTCGTCGCGATCCGCGCGTGGGCCAATCGCCACTCTGGCCGGGATGTGGCCGGGTTCTTCGTGGTCGATCGGTAAGGCGCGTTGAGGGTGTGAGCCCGAAGGGACGAGTGGACTAGTCGATCGGAAAGATCTGACCAAGGCCGTCGACGGGCCGAGGAATCACGTGCACGCCGACAAGTTCGCCGACTTTCCTGGCGGCGGCCGCTCCCGCGTCCGTGGCCGCTTTCACGGACGCCACGTCGCCCCGCACGATCGCGGTCACCAGCCCGGCGTCCACCTTTTGCCATCCGACGAACACGACATTGGCGGTCTTCACCATCGCGTCGGCGGCCTCAATCATGCCGACGAATCCGCGCGTTTCCACCATGCCGAGCGCTTCGCCGGGGAGTGACTTGGCCATTGCGAGAGAACTGTAACAGAAAAACGGAGGGCCAACAGATTCTGCAGAGCGCCACCGCGGTGTCAGTAGTTCTTGCCTCGCGCGCTGACGGCAATCCGGTCCACAACCGTCAGCCCATCCGCGAGGATCAATTCGTCGGCGAGATTCGTCACGACGCACGCGTGATTGGGGACGATGCGAACGCGGTCGCCGGGGCGGAGGGTGCAATTGGGCAGGACTCGCGCGACGGCGTGCTCTTCCGACAGGCGTTCGATCGTGATCGACGGCTGCGGCGTGTCGGTTTCCAGATCCGGATAGACCAGTCCGTGGCCGACCGTCGTGCCGAATCCGCGCGCCGCGTCCGAGGTCAATGTCTTGCTGCCCGCGTCAAAAATCACTCGAGAAGCGACCGGCCGGCTGACGACGGTTGAGACGACCGACATCGCGCATCCGGAAAGCGTCGTCGCCCCCAGCCCGACCTGGGTGCGATCGTAGAAGACGTAATTCCCGGGCCGCATTTCGGTGACGCCCTTCTGAATGGTGATGAAGCGCGCGGTCGGCGTCGAGCCGACGCTCAGCTCCTGGATCTCGACGCCGGCGTCTTTGGCCCGCGCGGCCATCGCGCGAAGGAGCCCGATTTCCTTGTCGGCGATTTCGGCCAGCTCATGTGCCGAGTTTGCCCCGTAACTGTGACCGGCGTGACTGAGCAGTCCGCGGAGTGACAGGCCGCTGAACTCGCTGATCGTCCGGATCGCCTCCACGGCATGCGGAGAATCGGGGTCAATGCCGCAGCGGTGAAAGCCGACATCCACTTTGACGAGCACCGCCAGCTTCGCTCCCGCGCCCGCCATTGCCTGCGACCATTGCCGAGCCACCTCGACGTCGTCCACGACAATCGAAAGCGTGACACCGCTCGAGAGCAGCGCGCGGACGCGGTCGGCATTGACGGGATTGACCGGATACGGCACACGGATGTCTTTGATGCCGGCCTCGGCGAAGACTTCCGCCTCGGCCAGCTTTGCGCAACAGATGCCGATCGCGCCGGCCTCGAGCTGCCATCGCGCGATGGCCGGGCTCTTGTGTGTCTTGGCATGCGGCCGCAGCGCGACGCCCGCCGTACGCGCCAGTTCCTGCATCGACGCGATGTTCGATGTGACGCGCGCGCGATCGATGGCGACGAAGGGAGTCGGGAGCGAGTGAAGGTGCATCACCCGCATTTTAGGTCACAGGTCA
>Ga0105248_10007934_pt1 | contig 11668 bp, 11 predicted proteins | sample KBSS34metaG_FD_81524 | JGI IMG/M metagenome (GOLD analysis project Ga0105248, IMG submission 81524) | Switchgrass rhizosphere microbial communities from Kellogg Biological Station, Michigan, USA - KBS S3-4 metaG | ecosystem: Host-associated > Plants > Roots > Rhizosphere > Soil | place...
AGGCTTCGATTTCCCGGTCGACCACATCAGCCGCAAGGGCGCCGAGGCTCTGACCAGCTACTGGTCGCGCAACGTGCTCAGCCCGGCCCTGCGCGCGGCGATCCAGGCCAACGGGAGCGGCCTGCAGACGCTGTTCGAGGATTCCATCGAGATGCCGTTCACGCCCAAGTGGACGGACGACTTCCTGGCCGAATGGCGCGCCCGGCGCGGCTACGACCTCACCCCGCTGGCCCGCAATGCGCAGCGGCTGCAGGCGGCGGCCGATCCCCTGCAACCCGCGCCGAGACCGGAAACGACGATCCTCGAACTGGGCGACGCATTCTACGATCGCGTGACGCCGGCCCCCTTCCCGCAGACGATCCTGCGCTTCCGCAACGATCGCGCCGCAGCCGAAGTCGGGCTCGCCGGGCTCAGCGACGACGAATGGATCGCGCATTTCGCTCGCTTCGAACCGATCGCCGGCAGCCTGCCCGAGCCGCTTGCGCTACGCTACCACGGTCACCAGTTCCGCGTGTACAATCCCGACATCGGCGACGGCCGCGGTTTTCTGTTCGCACAACTGCGCGATGCGCGCGGGCGCCTGCTCGATCTCGGCACCAAAGGCTCGGGCCAAACGCCCTATTCGCGTTTCGGTGACGGTCGGCTGACACTCAAGGGCGGCGTGCGCGAAGTACTCGCGACCGAGATGCTCGAAGCGCTCGGCGTAGAGACCTCGCGCAGCTTTTCGCTGATCGAGACCGGCGAGGGGCTGGTCCGCGGTGACGAGCCCTCGCCCACGCGCTCATCGGTGCTGGTGCGGCTCAACCACAGCCATATCCGCATCGGTACGTTTCAACGGCTCGCCTATTTCCGCGAGGCCGAGCCGATGGCCCGGCTCGTCGACTATGTCCTGCGCACTTATTACGGCGAAACGCCGGGCGAAGATGCGCCGCTGCGGCTGCTCGAACTCGTCGTCGAGCGCACTGCAAGGCTCGCCGGCCAATTCATGGCCGCGGGCTTCGTGCACGGCGTGCTCAACAGCGACAATATCAACGTGACCGGCGAAAGCTTCGATTATGGCCCGTGGCGCTGGGTACCTGTGTGGGACCCGGCTTTCACTGCCGCCTATTTCGATCATTCGGGCCTCTATGCGTTTGGCCGCCAGCCCGAAGCGATCCACTGGGACGCGATGCAGCTCGCAGCCTCGCTGCGCCAATTGGTCGACACCGAACCTCTGGTCGAGCGGCTCGACCGGTTCGGCGAAAATTATGGGCATTACGTCGTCGAGGCGATGCTGTGGCGGCTCGGACTCCAGCCGCTCAGGACCGATGCGGACGTCGCGGCAGTCCAGGCGGTCGAGCGCCATCTGCGCGAGACCCAGGCGCCGATCGACCGCTTCTTCTTCGACGCGTTCGCGCGCCCCGACACTTTGCCCGAACTGGCCGGCCACACTCCGCGCAAGGACCGCGACCACGCCTATTGGTCCGACTCCGAGCCCTGCGCCATGCTGATCGACGAAGTCGAGGCGATCTGGGCGCCGATTGCGGAAAGCGACGACTGGGCGCGCTTCGATGCCAAGATCGCGGCCGTCCGCCGCATGGGCGAGGCGCTAGCCTAGAAAGCTTACGTATCGCGGCAGACGGCTTCCGCTATATCCCAGCACGACGGCCCTTGATTCCGCAGCAAATCCCCGTGGTGGAACTTTGGGATCGTTTCGCGGTAGAACAGCTTCACAGATGGCCGTCGAAATCATTTCCACCGAGCCTGCGACCGGCGCCGTGCTGTGGCGCCAGCACGCCGGCGACGCCGATGCGGAAGTGGCGCAGGCCCGCGCGAGCTGGCCGGCATGGGCGTCCAAGCCACTTGCCTATCGCATCGAAGCGCTGCGTCGCTTCGCCAACGTCATGCGCCAGCGCGCCGACGCCTTCACCGACCTGCTCGCGCGCGAAACCGGCAAGCCACTGTGGGAAGCGCGCAGTGAAGTCGAATCCGTGATCGCCAAGGTCGATATTTCGGTCGCCGCCTTTTCCGAGCGTACCGGCCAGCGCCGCATCGAATCACCGATGAACGCGCGGCTTGCAGTGCGGCACAAGCCGCATGGTGTGCTCGCCGTGCTCGGGCCGTATAATTTCCCGATCCACTTGCCCAACGGCCACATCGTGCCCGCGCTGCTCGCGGGCAATGCAGTAGTATTCAAGCCTTCGGAAAAGACGCCGGCGAGCGGCGAAATGCTCGTCGAATGCTTCCACACCGCCGGCGTGCCACAGGGATGTATCCGGCTGCTCGTCGGCGGGCCCGACGAAGGCAAGGCGCTCGCGAACCATCCCGATATCGACGGGCTGTTGTTCACTGGATCCGCGCATGTCGGCATGGCGCTGCATCGGCAGTTCGGGTCGCGACCCGACAAGATCCTCGCGCTTGAAATGGGCGGCAACAATCCGATCGTCGTGTGGAGCACGCCCGATCTCTATTCGGCCGCAGTGCTCGTCGTGCAATCCGCATTTACCACTGCCGGACAACGCTGCAGCGCCGCGCGTCGCCTGATCGTCGACCAGAATCTGTTCGACCCGTTGATGGCAGAGATCAATAAGCTGATCGGACGGCTGATCATCGGCGAGCCACATGCCGATCCCGCCCCGTTCATGGGCCCGGTAATCGACAACGACACGGCCGACATGCTCACCGAGAGCTTCCTGGCGCTGTCGACGATGGGCGGACGGCCGCTGCGGCACATGGAACGCCCGATCGACGGGCGGCCCTTCCTCACCCCCGGGCTGATCGACATGACCGAGGCACGCGAACGCCCCGACATCGAACTGTTCGGTCCGATCCTCCAGGTCTATCGCGCGACCAGCTTCGAGGACGCCCTGATCGAAGCAAACAACACGCGCTACGGACTGTCGGCGAGCCTTATCAGCCAGGACCCGCAGTTGTACGATGCTTTCTGGGCCAACATCCGCGCCGGCATCGTCAATTGGAATCGACCTACCAACGGCGCGTCGTCCGCGGCGCCGTTCGGGGGCGTCGGCTGGTCGGGCAACCATCGCCCGAGCGCCTTTTATGCCTCCGACTATTGCGCCTATCCGGTCGTGTCATCGGAAGCGGAACAAGCGCGCGCCTCGATCGGGATCGGGCTGCGCGACGCCTGAACGCGCCGCTCCCCAACCCGACCGCGCGACCCGGCTCTTGACTAAGCCGCCCGCGAGCCCAACATTGCGAGCGCGGACCGGGCCCCTCTGGCGGCGGCTTTTCAAAGCCCCGTGATGTCGGACCGCATCGAGCGCGCTCGGTGCAGGTTAGGCGGCCCCTTTCCCCTGAACCCCGAGCCGGTACCGGGCGCACTCGATCGTCGAAACTTTGGACGATGAGGCAGTAATGAATCAGTTGATCGAGCGGCTGATCGCCGCGCACCGGATGCTCAACCGCGAGATTCGGCGCGAGCGGACGCGCGTCGCTCCCAATCATGTCCGCCTGACGCAGCTCAAGAAGCAGCGGCTCGCGGTCAAGGACCGGCTTTTCCGTTTTTTCCCCGACGCCGACGTGATGCGGGTGGTCGCCAAATCGGCACTTCGCCGCATGCGTGCCGCGCGTATCTGAGGAGTTTCAGAATGGACCCGCTTACCAGCTTCAACAGCCGCACAGCCGCTTATGTCGAGGCGCGCGACGAAGGGCTGCGCCGCTACATGCTTGGCATCTTCGCCAATATGGGCGTCGGACTGCTGATCACCGGCGCCGTCGCCGCGGCGGTCGCCAGCACGCCCGCTCTCTACGGCCCGATCTTCGGCACCCCGCTCAAATGGGTGGCGATGCTCGCACCGCTCGGATTCGTGTTCCTGCTGAGCGCCGGCATCCACCGCATGAGCGCAAGCGCCGCGCGCACCGCCTTTTACGCCTTCGCCGGCGTGATGGGCGTGTCGATGGCGAGCATCTTCCTGGTGTTCACCGCGACCAGCATCGCCGGAGCGTTCTTCGCTGCCGCGGCGCTGTTCCTCGGCATGACGCTGTGGGGCTACACGACCAAGACCGATCTGACGCGCTTCTCGACCTTCCTCATGATCGGGCTGTTCGCGGTCGTGGGTGTCAGCCTGATCAACCTGCTGATCGGATCGAGCGCGCTGCAGATGATCGTCTCGGTTGCCGGCATCCTGGTGTTCACCGGACTCACCGCGTGGGACGCACAGCGGCTAAAGAGCGAATATTTCGCATATGGCGGCAACGGCGAGCTCGCCGCCAAGCTCGGCATCATGGGCGCGCTCTCGATGTACCTAAACCTGGTCAACCTGTTCCAGCTGCTGCTGGGGCTGTTCGGTCAGCGCGAGGAATGATCTCCTGCCCGCTCCCCTCCATCACGGAGGGGAGCGGAAACTGTTACTGGGTCACGGAAAAGATTCCCTACCCTAACCCCAAGCATCCGTCGGTTGCCCCCAGGCGGCGCCACGCCCATCTGCCCCAGCATGGTGACCCTTCTCGATCCTTCGGCGCGTGGACGCGTGATTCTGGTCGGTGCCGGACCCGGCGACCCCGGGCTGCTCACCGTGCGCGCGGTCGAGGCGCTCAAGCAGGCCGATGTGCTGGTGCATGACGGCCTGGTCGACGAACGCGTGCTCGATCTCGCGCCGCACGCGCATCGCATATCGGTCGCGAAGAAGCGCGATCGCCACACGCTGCCGCAGGAAGCGATCAACGCGCTGATCGTCGCGCATGTGAAGACCGGCGCGATCGTCGTGCGGCTGAAGGGCGGCGACCCGTTCATCTTCGGCCGCGGTGGCGAGGAAGTCGAAGCGGTGCGTGCCGCGGGGCTGCCCGTCGAAGTGATTCCTGGCGTCTCGGCGGCGCTCGGCGCGGCCGCCGAGGCGATGCTACCGCTCACCCACCGCGATTGGTCGAGCGCGGTCAGTTTCGTCGCCGGCCAATGCAAAGGCCTGAAAGACCAGGATTGGTCGGGCCTCGCCGGAAAGGGCCGCACGCTCGTCATCTACATGGGCGTCGCGACATGCCCCGACATCGCCGACAAGCTGATGGCCGACGGTGTCGCGCCCGAGATGCCGGTCGCCGTGCTCGAACGCGCCACGCTCGACGGGCATCGCGCGCTGCGTACCTTGCTCGCCGATCTCGGAGCGATGGTCTCGCGCGAAAAGGTGCTGAGCCCGGCGATCATCGTGGTCGGCGAAGTGGTGATGCTCGCCGATGCCGAGGACAAGCTCGCCCAATGGGCCAGGACTGCGGAGACACTTGCGTGAAATTGCTGACGGGTAATGATCTGGCGACCGGTGACGTGACCTGGTGGACCGGTGACGGCTGGTCGCGGCATATCGAGGACGCAGTCGACGTCGGCGATCACGGCGAGGCGCTGCTCGCGCAGGAGACTGCGGCGCTGCGCGTCAACGCCGCCTATCTGATCGACGCGACCGCCACGCCCGAGGGGCCGCGGCCCGCGCACATCAAAGACCGTATCCGCGCGCTCGGCCCGACCGTGCGCCCCGACCTAACGCGCAAGCCGGCCGATCCCAACGCCGGCAGCTGGGTGATCTGACATGTACCAATACGACAAATATGATCAGTCGATCGTCGACGCCCGCGTCGACGAATTCCGCGAGCAGACCGCGCGGCGCATTTCAGGTGCGCTGACCGAGGATCAGTTCAAGCCCTTGCGGCTCAAGAACGGCCTCTATCTGCAGCTGCACGCCTATATGCTGCGGGTCGCGATTCCCTATGGCACGATGAGCGGCCGACAGATGCGGATGCTCGGCCACATCGCGCGCAAGTACGACCGCGGCTATGGCCATTTCACCACGCGGCAGAACATCCAGTATAATTGGATCAAGCTCGAAGAAGCGCCCGACATCCTCGCCGATCTCGCGACGGTCGAGATGCACGCGATCCAGACTTCGGGCGAAAGCATCCGCAACCTCTCGTCGGACCAGTACGCCGGGGCCGCAGCGGACGAAGTGTGCGATCCGCGCCCCTGGGCCGAGCTGATCCGCCAGGCGACGACATTCCATCCCGAGTTCAGCTACCTGCCGCGCAAGTTCAAGATCGCAGTTACTGCCGCGGAAGAAGATCGCGCCGCGATCCGGCTGCACGACATCGGGCTCAAGCTGGTCAAGAACGACGCCGGCGAACTCGGTTTCGAAGTCTATATCGGCGGCGGCATGGGCCGGACGCCATTCGTCGCCCCGCTGATTCGCTCATTCCTCCCGGCGGACAATCTCTTCTCCTATTGCGCGGCGGCGCTGCGGGTGTGGAATCGCTGGGCGCGCCGCGACAATATCCACAAGCAGCGCATCAAGATCCTGGTGCACGATCTCGGCACCGAGGAATTCACGCGCCAGGTCGAAGCCGAATGGCAGGAGATCCTGCCGCTGGGAACCGACGTGCCGCGGGTCGAACTTGACCGCATTGCCGAATATTTCGCGCCGCCGCCGTTCGAGAGCGAGTTGAGCGACAATGTCGATCGCAGCGATCCCGATTTCGCGGTGTGGCTGGACCAGAATGTCGCGGCGCACAAGGCGCCGGGGTATGCGATCGTCAACATCAGCCTCAAGCCGATCGGCGGCATCCCTGGCGACGTCTCGGCCGATCAAATCGAACTGATCGCCGATATCGCCGAGCAACACAGCTTCGACGAACTGCGCGCGACGCATGCGCAGAACATCGTGCTGCCGCACGTCCGCAAGGACCGGCTTTATGCGATCTGGCAGGTCCTGCGCGATGCCGGCCTCGCCGAGCCCAACCTCGACCTGATCAGCGACATCATCGCCTGCCCCGGGCTCGATTATTGCAGCCTGGCCAATGCGCGCTCGATCCCCGTCGCGCAGAAGATCGCGACGCGCTTCGCCGATCTCGGCCGCCAGCGCGAACTCGGCGAGCTCAAGCTCAAGATCAGCGGCTGCATCAATGCCTGCGGCCACCATCATGCGGGACACATCGGCATCCTCGGCGTCGATCGTAAGGGCACCGAGAATTATCAGTTGCTGCTCGGGGGCTCGGGCGCGGAAGACGCCAGCCTCGGCTCGATCACGGGCCCGGGCTTCAGCGAGGATGGCGTGGTCGACGCGATCGAAAAGGCAACCAACGTCTATATGCGCGAGCGCGCCGAGGGAGAGCGGTTCCTCGATACCTACCGCCGCATCGGCATGGCTCCGTTCAAGGAAGCGATCTATGGCTGAAACCAACCTGCGCTTCCGCGACGACGAGCCGCATGAGGAGCCGGCGGTCTCGATCGAGGCATTTCTCGGCCAAACCAACGCGACCGCCGTCCGCATCGAGGCCGGCGAGGACGCGCGGCTGCTGCTACCCTATCTCGATCGGCTCGCACTGATCGAAATTGACTTTCCGCGGTTCCGCGACGGTCGCGGCTATTCGTCGGCAAGCATCCTGCGCGAGGCAGGCTACACCGGTGAACTTCGCGCCTCGGGCGATGTGCTCGTCGACCAGATATTGTTCATGCGCCGTGTCGGCTTCGACAGCTTCGCGCCGGAAACGCCGATCGACCCGCATGCGCTCGAACGCGCGTTCGAGCGGTTCGGCTATTTCTACCAAGCGGCGGCCGATCAGGCCGTCCCAGTGTGGAAACTGCGGCATGGCTGAGCTGGCGCGCCGGACGGAGCGCGAGGTCGACCGGCTCGACCTTCGCCCGCATTTCACTCAGGCGGACACGATCCGCCTCAATAACATGTTCCGCGGCGTCGACACGCACGAAATGCTGCGCACGGTGCTTGGCGAGCGCATGCTCGGCGATGTCGCTTTGGTCTCGTCGTTCGGCGCCGAAAGTGCAGCGCTGCTGCATCTGGTCGCGAGCGTCGATCCGACGGTGCCGGTGATCTTTCTCGATACCGGCAAGCATTTCCCCGAGACACTCGCCTATCGCGACGAACTCGCGCGCTTCCTTGGCCTCGGGGATCTTCGCATCGTCACGCCCGATCCCGATGTCGTCGCCAAGAAGGATGAGAACGGCCTGCGCTGGTCCTATGACCCCGACGGCTGCTGCGAGATCCGCAAGGTGATCCCGCTCGAGCGCGCGCTTCTGCCGTTCGACGCGAGCATCACCGGCCGCAAGGCGTTCCAGGCCTCGACACGCAATGCGATGCCGCGCTTCGAAATCGACACCACCGACAGCCTCGGCCGGATCAAGTTCAATCCGCTCGCGACCTGGACCAAGGACGATATCGAAGCCTATTTCGAGAAGCACGCGCTGCCGCGCCATCCGCTCGAAGCCGAAGGCTATCTCTCGATCGGCTGCGCGCCGTGCACGAGCATGGTCAAGCCCGGCGAAGACCCGCGCGCCGGCCGCTGGCGTGGTTGGGACAAGACCGAGTGCGGCATCCACACGCCGATCATGGATGACAACGATCCGAACCTGCCGGCATTCTGACAGGCCTCGATCGCGATCGCTACCAAGTCAATGTGATGCGGCCATTCGCGGGCACGTGATATTCCACGCGCTCGGGGCTCTCGATTCGCGCGCGGATGCGGTCGCCCGATGCGCTCGACACGTGGAATTCCGGCAACTTGGCACGGCCGGTCCGCACAAGGCTGAGCGCAGCCTCGCAATTCTCGGCGCCGCCAAGCTGAAAGGTGATCGCGCGATCGGCGGGCCGCTCGCTGGCGAGCAGGAAATGATCACAGAAGATGCGGAACGGCGCGTTCCTGACGTTGTGGAATGTCCGACTGGCAAAGACGAACGCCGCGCCCGCACCGTAAATCTCCTGACCAACCTGGCCTGCGAGCTGGCCATCGACGTAGAGGTCCTCCAGCGGGAACGACAGGTTGCGGTCGACATGGCCATTCGTCGGCCGTTGCTTGGGTGAGATCGCCTCAGGCGGAAGCGCATCGGGATAGTAGAACCACGCACGATCGAGTGCGAAGCGACAATATTCGGTGACGAGCAGGCGCGCGGCGGGATCGAGATCGGGGCCGCTGTCCTTGAGCAGCCGCTCGAACGCGGCGAAGCTGTCGAAACACTCGTAGAGTGCCATGTATGGCGCGTCGTGGAGCGCAGTGACGCCAAGGAAGTTGCGATAATGCTTCGCGTGCTCGATCTCGGATTCCCACATCGCGGTGTTGTGGAAGAAGCTCGCGAGATAGACGTAACTCTGGCGGAGATAGGTCTCGTCGTTCGTGACTCGCCATAGCCGCAGGCAGGCGGCCGCGCCCCAGGCCGTCAGGTTCGCCTGATAGTTGAGCTCGAATCCCAGCCCCTTGGCCGCATCGATTGCCGCGCGCGCTTCGTCGAGATAGCGCCAGTCGTCCGTCAGCTCGAATGCCTGCAGCATAACATAGGCATAGAAGCCGCCGACGTCGGTCTGGCCGCGCCCGTCGCCGTCGCGAGCAGCCTGGATCACCGCGAAATCGGTGACATTGTACTGGATCGGCCATTTGTACTTGAAGTGATGTGCCGCCTTGATGCCGAAGTCGATCGACTGGCGGAACAGGCGCAGCGCCGACTTGTCGCCGTCGATCGCCAGCCGCCCGAGGTTGAGCATCGGATGATAGAGATACCAGCTGTCGACGGCATCCTTGTCCTTGTCCTTCCCGACGTTGGGAAGATAGCGGCGCAGCGTCTTGAGTTTGGGATCGTAGAATTTGCGCAGGCCCCGGCCCAGCTCCGCGCCGATCGGGACCTTCGATGCGGTCCACACCTCATAGTCGCGGATTGCCGCGAGCACTGAAAGCTGGACCATCGAATCGGGATATTCGGCGGCCGTATAGGGATGGATGTAGCGATGTCCGTAGACGCGAACACTGGCTTCGGGCGCTCGGGTCAGGTCCGCCAGTGTCCGCTCGGCCCGGCCGGGCCAGTCGCGAAATTCGGTCTTGGGCAATTCGATATGCATGTAGATCGCGCCCAGCAGCGTGAGATAGCGACGCGCCACTTCACGCTCGTCCGCGTCGCCCGCTTCGTGAAAGGCGAGAAACGCATCGCTCATCACCGTCTCGCGACCAGCCGGCAGCGGATCGGTCGGCGGCGTCCCGCTCTGCGGCGGAGTCGGCGGCAAGTAACCGATCTCGGGCCATTCCCCGCCCACGGCGCCATCAGGCTTGGTCCTGGTCGCCGCGAACCACGGGTTGAGCGCCGTAAGATCCTGGAAATAGAGGACGCTGCCGAAGTCCCCTTCCATCCGGAAATAGCTCACGGCGCTGTTCATCCCGCGTTGCGCGGCGATAACCTCGCCGCGCGAGGCGGCAGGATCATCGTCGGCATCAAGCGGATATAGATCGCGCGGCAGGAACGGGATCAGCAGATTCGCGCGTGGAGTAAGTGCAGAGCGCACGCGCAGGATCGGCACTCCTCCCTGCCACAATCGGATCCCGACACTGTGACGCCCCATCGCGCTGTCGAGTTCGAGACGAAGCGCTTCGCCATGCTCGGGACGGCGCCTGGTCACCTCGCCGCATCCGCCAGGCGCGTGTGCTAGGCGAAGCGCGAGTCCCCCGCAGCCCGCGCGGCGGATGATCGCCCAAAGTGCGTCGCGACCGCTGCGGATGTCGATCGCGAGCGTGCCCAGTTCCAGCTTCGCGACCGCTTCCATCGAACCGGCTGCGAGTTCGTCCCGCAGCGTCAGAACATATTGCGATACGCCGCGGTCGCTGCGCGCCACGCGCGCAGGCGCGGGGGCCCTTTCGAGAGTCGGCATCGATCAGGGATCCTCGAAATGTCGGGGGTCAAATCAATCGGCGGCTTGGCTGGTTCCCTGCGCCGACGCGCAGGCCACGCGGACGGCGATGGTCAGCCGTCTGCCGACCCGGACTGCTTGGCACGTGCGTCGTGCGGGCACTCAACCGCAATTTCGCTCGACGTACGCTGAGGATCGGCGGATACCTTACTGGGCTGAGTGAGCGCAGGTTCGCCGGGACGGCGGGTAGCGGTCCCGCTCATCGGCTATGCTCCGCGCGAAAATAATCCTCGATGCGGTCGACGCCGTTTCCAACGGCCCGCACCGCTTCTTCCAGCCGGTCGCGCGAGACGCCAAATCGCTGCGTCCAGTAGCTGACCTCATAATCTTCGCCCAAGGCAACCCGCGAGGCGTCCTGCGGCGCGCGTTGGCCCTTGTCGTCGCTCATGCCAACTCTCCTTCGCGCGCTATAAGTGGCAACGCACGCATTGGTTCCCGCATCAAGCATCTGAATCAGATAGAAATTGCTGCGGCTCGGCGGGCATCGTCACGGCGCGTGTGACGCTGCTCCGCGAACGAGCGGATCGGAGATCGCGCCCTTGCCGATTTGCGGCTCGTCGCTGATCTGGGCCGCGCGCCGCTCATATTCCTCCGCAAATCGGAAATGAATCAGCGCGACGGAATTGTCCTCGCAACCGCTTGCGATATCGCGCTCTTCGCGGGCCCGGCGAAGGAAATATGCGCGATGGCCGTGGTCAGTCATCGGCGTCACTCCGAACGCCCGCCCCGCATTGGCTAATAGTCGATTCGACAGTCCCGACGAATAACCTGGATAAGTCCCGCGATGCGGCGCTTGTCGCACGCGACTGACTGCCCGCGCTCATACGCTTTCGAGGCATTCGGCAGTCGCCGCGACGCCGAACACCGACTTAGGAATGTGGGTGATGCGGCAGGCAAGATCCGCCTCGCCCGACGCAACGACATAATGATCGCCGGCATCCGCGATGCCGGTCGTGAACACGACGTCGCGAATGTACATCCTGTCTTCCAATGGCCGCGTGAGATCGGGCGCG
>Ga0105248_10007936_pt1 | contig 11666 bp, 8 predicted proteins | sample KBSS34metaG_FD_81524 | JGI IMG/M metagenome (GOLD analysis project Ga0105248, IMG submission 81524) | Switchgrass rhizosphere microbial communities from Kellogg Biological Station, Michigan, USA - KBS S3-4 metaG | ecosystem: Host-associated > Plants > Roots > Rhizosphere > Soil | place...
GGAACCAGTGCAAGGCCTTCGGCATCGGCGGGATCATGCGGCAGCCCGGCCGCCTGCGCATCACGTGGCAGGACGACAGCACCTTGAAGCTCGAGTTCGATGCCGGGACGCAGACGCGTCTGCTGTCCTTCGACCGGGCGGCCGTGCCGCCCGCCGATCGGACCTGGCAGGGGTTTTCGAGCGCACAGTGGGAGGGCCCGGGCGTGGGCCGGGGGCCCGCGACGGACCCACGTGTGGCCGGCGGCGGATTGCTCGATCGCGGCGTGCCGGGCGGCGGCGGCCAGGGCCTGCGCGGCGGACCACCGCCTCGCGGCATCGCGCAAATCAACCGCGGCGGGTCGCTGAGAGTGGTGACGACCCAGTTCCGGGAGGGCTACCTGCGGAAGAATGGTGTGCCCTACAGCGACAGCGCGACGATTACGGAATACTTCAACCGCCTGCCGCCGCATCCCAACGGCGACCAGTGGCTGCACGTCGTGACGATCGTCGACGATCCGCGCTACTTGCGCGAACCGTTCTACACGAGCACGGATTTCCGCCTCGAAGCAAACGACGCCCAGTTCAATCCCACGCCATGCCAGACCGCGCCGCCGCTGCGATGACGTGAGCGGATTGGGGATTGGGGGTGAGCGGTTGGGATTGGCTCCAGGCGGCATCAGCAGTCGATGAAGATCAGACAACACGAGATCGCCGCATCCGCGAACATCACGCGGCTCGTGTGTGCAGGCGCCGCCGTGGTCCTGCTTCATCTCGTCGCCCTGCCGCGGGCCCAGTCGGTCTATCCCACCGGCACGACCATCTACGATCCCGATCGCGCGTGGAACGGTTACACGGTGCTTTCGCCGCTGGCCACGCAGGCAGCGGTCGTCATCGACATGAACGGCAGGGTCGTGAAGCAGTGGGAGGGCTACAACAACGCCGCTGGCGGACCGGCGCGCGTCATGCCAGGCGGCTTCGTCGTCGGCGCCAGCGGCGCGCGTCCGCCGCACCAGGAGTCGCTGGAACTGATCGAGCGGGACTTCGCCGGCAACATCGTCTGGCGCTTTTCCGGCCACGAGCAGGTTGCGACGCCCGACGCCGGCACCGTCCGGTCGGCGCGCCAGCACCACGACTGGCAGCGCGACAGCTTTCCGGCCGGCTACTACTCACCAGAAAACACACCCACCATCACCGGCGGCACGACGCTGATTCTGACGCACACGGACCGGAAGCAACCGGCGGTCGCCGATGTGCTGCTCGAAGACGACCGGCTGATCGAGGTGTCGTGGAACGGCGACATCGTCTGGGAGTGGGTGGCGAGTGACCACATCGACGAGCTTGGGTTTTCGCCCGAGGCGAGAAAGGCGATCAAGGCCGCGCCGGGATTCAACGCCGCCCGGGGCAGCTTCGACTGGCTGCACGTCAACTCGGCGACGTATGTCGGGCCGAACCGGTGGTTCGATCAGGGCGACAGACGATTCGCGCCCGACAACGTGATCGTCAGCAGCCGCGAGGCCAGCCTGCTCGCCATTGTCGGCCGCGACGGGTCGATCGTCTGGCGGCTCGGCCCGGACTTCACCGAATCGAAGGAGCTCCGCGCCATTCACCAGATCATCGGGCAGCACCATGCGCATCTCATCCCGAAAGGCTTGTCCGGTGCCGGGAATCTGCTGGTGTTCGACAACGGCGGGGCCAGCGGCTACGGCTTCGTCAATCCCATCGCGCCGGATGGCAGAGGTGCCTTGGCGCGCCCCACGTCGCGGGTGCTCGAGATCAACCCCGTCACGCTCGAGCTGGTCTGGTCCTATTCGAATCCGCGGTTCTTCAGCACCAACATCAGCAGCGCACAGCGGCTGCCCAACGGCAACACCCTGATCGCCGCCGGGGCCGGGGGACGGATGTTCGAAGTCACGAAAGAGGGCGCCATCGTCTGGGAATACATGTATCCGCTGTTCAGCGGCGCCAACTCCGCGAACGCCGTCTACCGTGCCTACCGCCTCCCATACGGCTGGATTCCGCAGCTCACGATGCCCAGGGAGCAGCGAGTCACCCCTCCTGCCCTCGGGGAATTCAGGGTGCCTTAGGAATTGCGCCCGCCTTCTAAGTTCTGACTTCTCAGTTTCCAGTCCCCGGCATGGCATCCGACTCATTGTGGTGGCGCTTCCGTGGAACGCTCCGCGCCCAGGTTGACAATCGTGACCTCGCCCTGATACCCATTGAATCGTTCCACCTCGGTGGCAAACGCTGACGAGTCATTCAGGTCGTTCGCACCCCCACCGCCGTCCCAGAGAAACATGCCATGGAGGGTCGTCGTGTTGGCCTCGGAGGCGGCATCACCTGGCCTCAGCGCTTGTGAGGCCTCCATCTTCGCGGTGTTGATGAGCCACTGTGTATGGCGACGCGTGGCGACGTCGCTCGGGTCTTCATCGCCGACGCTGATTGGTCCCAGGTGGTCGGTATCAATCCAGATTTCTTTTTTGTCCTTTCTGTCGCGCATACGCAGCTGTTGCAGCCGTCGATGCCAGTCTGGCGATGCCAGCGCCGGCCAGAGAGGCTGATCGACTTCGCTGCCAACCGGTTCGCGCATCATGATCCGAAGCCGCGCGCCCATCTCCAGGCAGACTTCGGCAAAGATGACATCGCTCTCCGTCTTGCCGCCGCAAATCCCCAAATCATTCGGACCCACGGACCAGCCGCGCAGCGTTTCCCCGATTTGCCGTGAGAGATCCTTGGCCCGATCGACCGGAAACCTTGATACCTGCTGACCGGGACGATCGAGCCCGTAGCCGTGCCAGAGAATCACTCGCCGGCAAGCACACTGACCGATTTTGGCAATCAGCGTGCGCTCGACGGTCTCGAGGGCTTCGCGAGTGCTTTCCGTCTGCACGTCCAGGTCGACGAGCAGTTTCAACCGGTCGCGAAGGTCCTGCAACTGAAACGAGGTAGCCGCTGGGATCGCGCAGGCCTCATGAATCTTGTTCAACGCGGCCTTGCCGTCGCCATCGATCAGCAGCAAGCCGGCGAGCGTCGCAGTACACCAGAACTGTTCCACGTAGTCGCCGTCTTCGAGCGCTTGTTGTTGTACGCCGTCGGCGGTATATCGGACCAGTGTCTTCAGATCGTGATGGTTCGTGGTCCACAACTGCGACACCTGACCGAGACTGATCTCAGACTCCGGAATGCCGATCTCCTGCAACACAAATGCGAGCATGAGCGCATTGAAGCCGGTGAAGTAGGCCCTCGGGTCGCGTCGGTGCGCGCGGGCAAAGCTGTGGATCGCTGAAATCGCCAGTCGACAGGCGCGTCTGGCCTTCTCGCGGCGTGGCTCGCCGTCGGCTTTTTCGGTCTGCCATGAGACCCGCCACAGGGACCGGAATACCTGGCCCAGCATCTCGTCGGCGCGCGAATCCGTCCGGTGCTGCTCGAGAAGCTTTCTCAGGCGGTGTTCGGCCAGCGTGGTCGATTCCATGTGCACGGCCACCACGGCGAGCCGGAACTGCGCTTCCCTGTGCTCCGGATTGAGGCGAATCACCTCCAGCAGCACCTTTTCGGCGGCGGCATATCGGCACAGATTAATCAGTGCAATCGCCGTTTCATACAGGAGACGCGCCTCGTGCATCCTGGTCGGTGCGTGTCCGGCCAGCGTCAGGATATCGCCCGGGTAGCCATTGGCCTGGGCAATCTTGACGCAATCCATCCAATCACTGCGCAGCGCCTTGAAGTATTTGGCCTTGGACGTTTCGATATGCTCCCAGTCGACCGGTATCAAGCCGGGCAGATGGGCGTAGACGGGGCTTCCAATGGTCTGCCGATCGACCGTCGTCGCGTCGTGAAACGTCTTGGCCAGCGAGTCGACGGCGTGACTCAGGTTGGCATCCACGACCGGCACCGGGGCGCCTTCGGTATCGATGAACGGAGAGGCATCGTAAATGAAACGACGGTCGGGAGCGACGTCGAAGGGAACCGATTGAGCGAGGTCCGCGTTCACGATGAACACGCCCCGTGGGCAAACGCCGTGTCTCACGCCCAACTCATAGTAGACGTTGGCGTTCAGGATGCTGATATCCGCGACGACGAGATCGGCGGTGACCAATTCGAAAAACATGTCCGTGCGAATGTCTCCGGCGTTGGCACTGCTGTCGGCCCTCGCGACTTCATATCCGGCTTTTTGCAGTGCTGGCTTCAACAGGCGGTCGTAGATCTGCTCGAAATCAAGCGCCGGTACACCGAGCGAGGCGGCAGGGTGAGCTCCAAAGTCATGCGTCGGCTTCTTCCTGCCGAACGGCATGATGACGAATGCGCGCGGCTCCATGTCGACTCTCCGTTCCGTAAACGTGATGTCCTGACCAGGGTGTGCGGCGAATCATCACACGGGATGTGCGGGCTGTCGAGCAGCTGTTCAACTGGACCTTCGGAGATATCGAGCGGGCGCGCCCGGTCGGCTCTATACTTGCCGGGCAGGAATGATCCTCAAGAAACGCATCGCGGGACATGTCGCCGCGTTGGGGCTGACCGCCACCGTGGCGGCGAGCGGCGTGTCTGCGCGCGCCACGGACCCGCCCGCGGACATCAAGGCAACCCTGCGGGCGCACGGTGCACAGTCCATGACCGTCGCCGGCCTCGACGAAGCGCCCGATCTCTACGCGTTCATCGACGTCATGAAAGCCAGGCTGAAAGCGCTCTTTCCAACCCTTTCGCCGCTTCCCGCCGTCGATCTCATCCGCATCGACCGGCTGAACGACATTTCGACCTTCGCCGGAGCCTGCGACCAGGAGGGGAATACGTGCGCCCTGGTCATGACCGAAGCGACGAGTAGATTGCCGCCGGAGAAGCAACGGGCCGGGCTGGCCCATGAGATTTCGCACATCATCATCGAGCGCGAGGGCGTGGAAAAGCTGCTCTCCACCTTGCCGCCTCAGGTCGTCGCCGCGCTGGTGAACGACTTGAGCAACCACATCCACGCGATCCGCGACTATATCAATCAGCAAACGCCGTTCCCGGACGAGCGCAAGGAAATGTACAACTACATTGCGGGGGCGCAGACGGAGGAGATCTTGTCCGATGCGATCGGCAAGCTGATCCTGTGCGACGGCGAGGTCTTCAAGACCATGATCGACAGCCCGGTCGATCTCCAGCGACAGATCGCCGACGCGACCCAGCGCTACATGGAAGAAAAGAATCTTCCCGACTCCGGCAAAGAGCGATTCAAGCGGCGCTTCGATATATTGAACCTCGTCATGCACCACCCAGGCGGCAAGGACCGCAAGCGCTTTATCGACCTGGTTGACCTGCAAAGCGCCCCAGGGTGCGACGCCAGCCCCAGCCGCTGACTGTTCCGCAATTTCACCACGAACTCCGGCGTCACTCTCGCCGCGGCGCCGTTTCCGGAAGATTCACCAACTGGGGGCACATCAACGTCAACACGCCCATGGCCGCGGCGGGCAGCCCTGCCATTCTCACGTCGCGCCCTGTCCCGAGAACTTCAGTGAGGATGTCCTTCGTAATCGCCACCCAGCCGCCTGAAGTCTTGTAGCTGACCACGTACTTCCCTTCTCGTCGATCGCTCAACAGACGTGGTTCGTCACAGAACACAGCCTTCTGCGCCGCCACAAGCTGCATGTCCGACGATGCGATATACCGGACCGGAAGATCGGCAATCGGCGCCGTCGTCGAATCAACGTGAGGAGGGTCGTCGGACCCGATGAACAGGCGTCCGCTCCGTACACCGCCGTTCACCGCGTGGCCGGCGACGCGCCTGCGCAACGCCTGCTCGAGTCGATCGAAAATGTCTTCGGCAAACTGTTGTGGGTAATCGAACAGTTGCTGTACTTCGCGGGTCAGGTGCGGCAGCTTCCGCCAACCGCTCACCCAGTCGAGCCTGCCGGCGTTGGTCTCCTCGCCGACAAAAACATCTTCGAGGCTGAAACGTGGCACGGCATCGGGCTGTGAGGCCTTGAGCGCCATATGTTCGATGAGATGCGATGTGAACCCGTAAAGAAGACCATACGGAGAGTAGGCGCCGGCAGCCGGCCGGAAGCGTGGACAGTCTTCGAACAACGGCTTTGACAAACGACCGATCAGTGCTTCGTACTCCTGGAGCAGTTGAACGTGGCGTTGCCCCATGGGTGTGTAGCCAACCTGCCCGTTGTGATTGGTCGTGACAAAGAGATACTCGATCATGCTGTATGCACCTAACAGCACGACCTGGTTCACGAACAACTCCGCGTCCGCGGAAATGCCCTGGCAAATGGCGCTTGCCAGTTCGAGCCTCCTCGGGCCATCGGCGGTCTGCCAGGCATGTTCGTAGGCTTCGAGCAGCGGCACGAGCTCTTGAATCAGCAGGGCAAAATCAAGGGCATTGGAAGTGCGAGTGCTCACAACCAGGCTCGGCTCATCAAGCGACACGGCCTTCTGAATGGAGAGGTGCCGAGTCTGTGAACGTAAGTGACCGCCAGTCATGCGAACGCCGGCCTTGTGGATCTCGATCCGGTCCTGTACCGGAAGGGTCTCGGCGACTTTTTGCGCGACGTCAAAATAGGCGCCCAAATCGTCTGTTGCGGGGCTCTGCGCTAACTGGATCAGCCACCGCGCGTCTCGAACAAACACCGGCTGATCGGCCGGTGTGATGGTCCGGAGCTGATCGAGGACGCCTTGAATTTGCGACAGCCGCTCGCCGGCGCTACCCGCTCCGGCGTCCCACAAGCGCAGACTCAACAGTTCAAGGCGCCGCAGTACGTAGACAATGAACAGCGTGTGAGCGTACCGGACCCGCCCATTGCGACCAGGCCATCGCGTCTGCTGCCACAAATGAAAGACCCGGGTCATCATCTCCGCTGGATCGATCAGGCCGTTGTACATGTCCGGCATCTCGCGAGGCCTGAATCCACTGGCCCAATGTGCTTCCTCCAGTTGACCTCGAAGACGCGATTGGCTGCCGGTGGCGTTCGTGAGCGTAAAGAAGCAATCTTCAAAGTGACGAGACAGACTGGGCGTATCCCGCAGGAATTCGATCGGCCTTCGTTGGGCGTTCAGCAGTGCCTCTATTCTCTCGACGATGTCATCACGATGAGCCAGGAAGAAGTGAAGGAGCTCGATGTGGGCTTGAAACGACACCTGAGCCGGATGCGGTCCGGACGGCCGCTCTTCCGGCGCAGCGAACGGATGAAGAGGCGGGCGTCGACACAAGCCGTGAATCACAATGCTCCCTCAATGGTGCGCTTCACGCGGGAGTCAACGATCGCGATCATTCGGGGAGGGGGCGACCCATCGTCTCCGGGCCGAACCAGATCGCGACCAGCCCGATGAGATAGGCGACCGTCGTCCTGAGCGCGGCGTCCGAGTTGATGGTCGTCGCCGCCGTGCTCGACGCGACGATCCACGTGGAGAGCGTGCGCGGCCGGCACGAGATCGCCATCGCCGATGACCTGGTCACCATCTCACGCCGAAGCTACGCCGCGGCAGCGCAGGCCCCGACAGCACCCTTCACACTACTTGAGGAGGGCACGCCAGCCGATGACGACGTTGATCTCGCTCGGCCTCGGGGCAGCCGTGTAGTCGATGAAATAGAAGCGTTGCCCGTCTGGCGACACGTCGTACTGCGTTCCCCAGTGCCCCGATCCGATGAGCGGCACGGCCAGCGGAACGGCCGGACCGAGCGTCAGCTCTCCTCTCGGGTGGCGTTCGACCGATCGACTGCGAAGATGGCCGTCGAGATCGACGTAGAACATCTCTCGTCCATCGCGGCGCCAGACGGGTTGGCTGCCGCCGCCGTTGGACACGACCAGACGCCTCGGTGGAACCGACATGGCGCGAACGGATACTTCCGGTCGACCGGTTTCCTCCGAGACGTAGGCTAGCCACTGCCCGTCCGGCGATAGGCGGGCATCATACTCGGGGAACGACCCGGAGAGAATCGCCTCGGCCGACCCCCCGACCGCGAGCGACACGCGCCAGACATCGCCGTACGCACTGTTCATGGTCTGGCGTGTGTTGACGATGAGATCGCCCCCATCGGGTGACCAGTCGGTCGGCTCGCAGTACGGATCGGGACCCGGACACGGGAGCTCCTGTGTGACGCCGGTGCCATCGGTCGACGCCAGGCTCAGTCGTCGCTCGTTGAGGCTGCTGCCGGATCCGTATGCCAGCCGCCGCCCATCCGGGGACCACACCGGAAGGACTTCAGTACCCGCGGCGGTCGTCACGCGGACAAGCGTCCCGTCCTGGAGATCCTCGACCCAGATGTCGGGATTGCCGCGTGCCGGATCGATCATCTGCCGGGCCATCCGTCGTCCGTCCGGTGACAATCGCGGCCAGCCTTGTTGCCGGGCCGCGGATATTCGAACTCCGGTCCCATCTCGCGCGACGTTGCCGAGCCTTACGCCGTACGGCATCGGCACGCCCACTGTCGCAAGCAGATCGCCAGAGGTACTCAACATAGCCGAGTGGTAAGGCGTGTTGGCGCCCGCCGCCACGGGAAGCGTGCGCGGGTCCCCGACGAGCCTGAGCGCAGCAGCGTCGAAGGGTCGTGCCTGCAACCGACCGTCGGCCGCGGAGAGGAGCACGCCGCGCTCTCGACCGGACGTGGGGACGAACACCGCTTCAGATTCCGAGCGGAAGAGCGGCGAGCCAGGTGTCGACGCGGGCCGGTCGATGCGCGCGACGTACACACCGCGCCGCTCGTCCGCGGTGGCCCGTACGTGAAAAAGCACATGAACACCGTCCGGCAAGAACACAGGCCATCGATGCGAATTCTCTCCGCGGTTCACGTCGAGCAGCGTAACGGGCTCCACCGCACCGCCGTTCGCCGACACCTTGGCAAGCCCTTCGAAGATCAGGGTGGGGCTGAATACGATGGTGCCCGAAGGACTCCACGTGCCGCCCCGCCCGTCTGACGCATTGCACAGGACGATGGGGACGCCGCCGGCGACGGCCACCTTCATGAGCTTGCCGGCGGCGAAGAAGCCGAGCGAGTTGCCGTCGGGCGACCAGAACGGCTGCTTGGCTCCCTCCGTGCCGCCGATGGCCGTGGCCTCGAGCGCGTCGAGCGATCGCACGAACAGGCGTGGACTCTTGTCGCCGCTCACGGCCGTGAATGCGATCCGTCCCCCGTCAGGCGAGATGACCGGTGCGGAGTCGAGCCCGGTTCCGGGCGGAAGCGACCAGGTGAAGCGTGTCAGCCTGGGCGCGACGGATTCGCCGCGTGTCCGGCTACCGAGCCATCCGCCGAACAGCGCCACGAGAACCGTTGCCAATCCAGCTGCGGCGGCCATGATCCAACCTCTCCGCGTGCCGGGGACTCGGCTGGCCGTCGCCAGCCGTAGCGCCTGCGCCTGCGCCGCGCTCGGGTCGATCTGCTCCAGAGCCCACAGAAGATCGGTGGCTGACTGAAACCTGGCATCCGGCGCCTTGGCGAGCAGGCGTCTCACGATCGCGGTCAACGCCGTGCCGCGGGGTAGTAGGTCGGGTGGGTCGTCATGGACGATCGCGTGGAGGATATCGATGGTGTGCACGCGCGCGAAGGCACGCTGCCCGGTTATCAGCTCGAAGAGAATCGATCCCAACGCGAATAAATCCGTCCGCGCATCGACGGGATCGCCCGTGACCTGCTCCGGCGCGAGATAGCCGGCGGTGCCCAGGATGACTCCCGTGAGGGTGGCAAGGCCGCGTGGCAGCGAGGGATCCTGCGCCAGCTTCGCAATGCCAAAGTCCAGGATCTTGGCGGTACCCGCCTTGGTCACGAAGATGTTCTCCGGCTTGAGATCGCGATGCACCAACCCGCGTGCGTGCGCGGCTATCAGGCCGCTCGTCAGCGCAGCGGCGAGGCCGCGAGCGTCTGCCGGGGTGACCGGCCCTCTCAGGATCGGCGCGCGCAAGGTCTCGCCTTCGAGCAGCTCCGAGACCAGGTATGGGCGCCCGTTCGACATGCCGACGTCGAATACCTTGACGATGTTGGGGTGGTCGAGCGACGCGGTGACACGCGCTTCCTGAACAAATCGCTCGAGCGCGTGCCCATCGTCGGGCTCCGCCCTGGCCAGCGTTTTGAGCGCGACATCTCGACCGAGCCGCGGGTCGGTGGCCCGGTAGACGTCTCCCATCCCTCCACGAGCCAGCAGCGCCACGATCCGGTAGGGTCCGACGAGCGTGCCCTCAGGAAGCGCGGGCTCGTCCTGCGCCAGATCTCGAGCGGCGAGGGCCAGGGCAGGAGTCTCGAGAAATCCGTCCACCGCTTCACTCGAGGCGGCAATCTGATCGGCGATCTGGAGCAGGTCCGGGTGCTCCGTGGCGAAGAGAGCTCGCAGCCGGGCGCGATCCTCGACGGGCGAGGCCAGCCATGTCTCGTGCCAGTCGGAGAGCACGCCCCAACGGTCGGTCGTCATGTGTGTCCTCGTTTCGTGAGCTCGTGGTGGAGCCAGGCGCGCGCCGCGTTCCAGTCGTTGATGACGGTCCGTACCGACACGCCCAGCGTCTCCGCCGTTTCCCCGACCGAATAGCCCCCGAAGAATCGGAGCTCGACGACCTGGCTCGGTCTGGGGTCGATCTCCGCCAGTGCCCCCAGCGCATCATTGAGGGCGACCACGTCCACGCCGAGTGCCGGCGCCGCGACCTCAGCCGACTCCGATGTCAGGGTTTCCATTCGGGGTCCGCGTTTCACCGCGTGACGAGCCCGCGCGGCATCCACCAATACGCGGCGCATCATCCGGGCCGTCGTCGCGAAGAAATGCGCCCGATTCTGCCAGTGCACTGCCTGCCAGTCGAGCAGACGGACGTAGGACTCCTGCACGAGGTCTGTTGGCTGCCACCCGATCGCGAAGCGCTCACCCGAGAGCAGCCGGCGAGCGATGCCCCGAAGCTCGCGGTGCACGAGCGGCGCCAGCTGTTCCAGGGCCTCCGAATCACCGTCGCTCCAGGCCCGCAGCAAACCGGTCACGTCGGCAGCCTGGGTCACTCCCCGGAGTCTATCCGGTATCCGCGGGTTCGCGTCGCCGGATTCCGCCTGCAGAAGCACACTTGCACTTCCTGGTGCCGGATTCCGCCTGTAGAAGCAAGCGCTCCCACAATCCTGGGAGCGCGCCTTGAAGGAGGACACATGCGACGAATTGGTTGGGTCTCGGCAACACTGTGCGCGGTGACGGTGGCGATGGGCGGCGCGCAGTTGGTGGGCGCCAATGGTCAAGACAGGGACGATCATCGTGACGGGGGACGCTGCAGTGCGGCCACAATCCGCGGAGACTATGGCATCCAGATTCAGGGCACCAGGCCGGCGCCAGGAGGCCTGACCGAATCGGTCACCGGCGTCGTCCTCCGCAACTACGACGGTCGGGGGAACATCAGCCAGATCGACAACGTGAAAGGCTCGATCACCGGAATCGTTCCCGATCGGCAAGGCTTCGGAACCTACGAAGTGAACCCCGACTGCACGGGCATCATCCGGGCCCAGCCGCTTCCCGGTGTCGTCATCGAAGAGCGGTTGGTGATCGTCGACGAGGGCCGCGAAATCCGTGCGGCGGTCATGACGCCCACGGCGGTGGTGATCACCAGCGTTCACCAACGGATTCATCGGCGCTAGGAGGTCAAGACATGTCCGCGCTGCTTCATCGTCGGAAATTTGTCGCCGCCGGGCTCACGTTGCTTGGGGGTGCCGCCGTCACCGTTGGTTGCGGCGGTGGCTCGAGCAGCCCCAGCAGCCC
>Ga0105248_10007937_pt1 | contig 11664 bp, 4 predicted proteins | sample KBSS34metaG_FD_81524 | JGI IMG/M metagenome (GOLD analysis project Ga0105248, IMG submission 81524) | Switchgrass rhizosphere microbial communities from Kellogg Biological Station, Michigan, USA - KBS S3-4 metaG | ecosystem: Host-associated > Plants > Roots > Rhizosphere > Soil | place...
AACGCTCGGCACCACGACCTACCCGCGAGCCTGGACGTCAGACCCAGGTCCCGCGACACTCGTGGCCGCGAAGCAGCTCGTATCGCCGGCTACTCGACCAGGTTCGAGGCCCTCCGAAGGACGAGGGACATGCTCACTACATATTGGCGTCGACCACGCGGTTCGCTCAGCTTCCGTCGAAGTGCTGCGCCAGCCGCGTCCACGGTGATCGCCGTGTTGATCTGGGCCGGCCTCGCGTGTCCGGTCGGCGGCGAGGAACGGGTCGCGGGGCCGCGGTTCGATCGCGGGGTCCTCTCGGACATTGCACAGGACGTTCTGCGCCGCGGGGCCGCGGGCCCTGATCAGTCCGTGCCCGAGCCAGTCTCACCCGGTGCGGAGGCACAGCAGGCGATCGCCGTCACGGCGAGTGGGCTCGATCCGGTCCCGGATGTCACGCACGCGGCCCCCGCTCGCGAGGCCATCAGCGTTCCCATCCCGCCCACGTCCTCGGCGCGGCTGAAGGCGCCTCAGAAGGTGCTTCCGACGGCGCCGGCCGCCAGCTATCAATCCAACTCGTGGCGGCAGGCGCGGCCCGAGACCGCGCGCGCGCTCAGCTTCTCGTCGGGCGTCCTCGCGCCATCCTCCGGGCTCGACCCCGCGCTGAAGGCCCACGCCAGCGGATTGCGCGGGCAGGACAAACAGTTTGTGTACGGGTTTGTGCGGCTGCGGATCCAGCCCGACAAGGCCCTCGAGAACACGCTGGCTGGTCTCGGCGTCCAGCTTCTCGGTCCGCACGACGACCACCAGAAGGTCCGCGTGCCGGTCGGGTCGCTCGAGGCGGTCGCCGCGCTCCCCGACGTCGAGTGGCTCGGGGTGAGCGCGGCGGAGCAAAAGCTGAGCTCGGAGCTGACCGATCTTCGTGGCCCGCAGGCCAAGGCCGCCGCGGTCGACTCCGCGACCGGACTACCGATCGTCATCAACCTCTTCGAGGGAGATGACAGTGGCGAGTTCCGGCGGCAACTCGAAGCCATCGGGGCCGCCATCGGCGAGTACGACCCGGCGCTCAACTTCTATCGGGCCGTGGCCACCGGGCCCATGATCGACAAGATCACCGCCCTCGACTTCGTGCTGTTCGTCGAGCTGATCCTGCCGACGTCCGCCGGACATGACCAGAGCACCCCGCTTGTCGACGCCGATCTGATCCGCCCGGGAGGCGTCACGTTTCCTGAACGATTCGGCGGCGCCTCGGTGACGGTGGGCATCCTCGACACCGGCTTCATGCTGGGCGCCGGCGGGCATATGGACCTGAACAAGTGGGGCTGCGGCCGCAACTTCACGACCGACGCCGCAGGCGTCTTCGTCGACGAACAAGGCCACGGCACTCACGTCCTGACCACGATCTCCGGCACCGGCGCCGCCAACAGCCGCTACCGAGGGGTGGCCACGGGTGTGGGAAGCACCAGCGACCACCGCATCAGGGCCGCCAAGATCTGGAAGAAGGACCGGACGGGCGAGCAGTCCTGGATGGAAAGCGCAATGGACTTCATGTCGGACCTCTCCCATTGCGACAGCCCGCCGCCGCAGGTGATCAACATCAGCGGCGGAGGCGCTGGAACGGGCCTCACGGGCACTGATTCCACGTCCAGAAAGCTGGATGACAAGGTGTGGACCAACCGCCAGGCCTACGTGATCGCCGCGGGCAACGAAGGACCGGGGACCCAGACGATCCGCAGCCCGGGTTCTGCGAAGAACGCCCTCACCGTCGGCAACGCGATCGACAACGGATACCTCTCGGTCGGGGTCATCAACAACGGGAGCAGCCGGGGGCCGACCGGAGACGGCCGCATGAAACCGAATCTCGTGGCCCCCGGCACCGACGTGACCTCGGCCAAGGCGGGGACCACCAGTGAGTACATCCCGAAGGAAGGCACCAGCATGGCCGCGCCCCATGTCACCGGGCTCGCGGCCACGCTCATGGAGCACTACCCCGAGTTTCAGGGCAACCCGGCGCTGCTGCGCGCCCACATGATGGCCTCGGCCATCGCCCACAATGACGTGACCGCGAAGAGCAACGACTATGGGCTCGGCCACGTCTCGGGATATCTCGCGCACTGGAACCAGCTCGATGCTGCCGGGTGGAACTCGTACCGGTTCTTCGGGTACATCGACTCCTCGGCGTTTCAGTTCGGCGACATCCCGGTGCCGGCCGGCACCCAGCGCCTGGTGGTCGTGCTGACATGGGACGAGCCGGCGGCGAGCGCGGGCGCGAGCCGGGCCGTCACGTATGACCTCGATCTGTACGTGGACAAGGACGGGAGATGCACCGCCGTCAACGGCGCGTGCGGCACCCTCGGGTCCATTTCCAGCATCGACAACGTCGAGTACATCGTCTTCAACAATCCCCCGCCGGGCATCTACCGGTTGAAGGCCTCACCGTTCAATGCCCCCAGCAGCTTCTCGCTGCCCTATGCCATAGCGGCCATGGTCGTCCGCGGCGATCCGACCCCGCCCATGACGGCCTTCCTATCGGCGCCGTCGCGCGTCGACGTTGGCGCCACCTTCAACGTGGCGGCGACCGTCCTGAACTCGTCCTACGTGGCGTCGGGGGTGCAGGTCGAGCCGACGTTCATCCCGCTCGGCGTGTTGTGGACTGACACCTGGACGCAGCGCTGGGATGGCATTCCGATGAGCTTCCTCGGTGTCACGGACGCGCTGACGCTCGGCAACGTCGTCTCCGGCGTCCCTCGAGCTGGGTTCTGGACCTTCAAAGCGCTCAACCCCGGCCCGAAGTTCTTCAAGTTCCGGGTGTGGTCGGAGAATGGGGGCGAGATCACCCTGACCCAGACGGTCCAGGTCGGGCCCCCGCCCGCCATGCCTGACTTGGTGGAAACGGCGATGACGACAAACCCATCCACGCCTATCAGGGCACCCGGCACCACGTTCTCGGTGACGGACACGGTACAGAATGCCGGGACGGCGCGCTCGGGGCCCTCGACGACGCGCTACTACCTCTCGCTCGATGGCGTCAAGAGTGCGGACGATACGCTCCTGGCCGGGAGCCATTCGGCCCACGGTCTGGATGCCGGGGCCAGCCATTCCGCGACAGCCACGGTGACCATCCCCGCGGCCACCCCGCCCAACACGTACTTCCTGCTCGGCTGCGCCGACGACCAAAACGCCGTTGCGGAGAGCGACGAGGGCAACAACTGCATCGCCACGGCGACGGCCATCGTGACGGTGGCGAGGCCTGACCTGGTGGAAACCACGGCGACGACGAACCCGCCCGCCCCCATCAGGGCACCCGGCACCACCTTCTCGGTGACAGACACTGTGCAAAATGTCGGACCGGCGGCGTCCGGGACCTCGACAACGCGCTACTATCTCATCGATCCCACGATCGCCCTCGCCCCCGGAGGCACGGGCCGAGTACTCCTGACCGGGAGCCGGACGGTCCCCGTTCTTGCGGCCGGCGCGACCAATTCCGGGACCGTCACTGTGACCATACCCGCGGCCACGCCGCTCAATGCCTACGTCCTGATGGCCTGTGCCGACGACCTGAGCGTCGTGACCGAGACCACGGAGGACAACAACTGCTTCGTGAACACCTCGTCGACCGTCACAGTGACGAGGCCTGATCTGGTGGAGAGCACGGTCTCCGCTCCGCCGGCGACCAAAGCGCGCGGCACAGGATTCCCGGTGACGGACACGGCGCAAAATCTCGGCGGGGTGGCATCCGGGGCATCGACGACGCGCTACTACCTCTCGCTCGATGCGGTGAAGAGTGCGAATGACACGCTCCTGACCGGGAGCCGAGCGGTCCCCGCTCTGGCCGCCGGGGGCAGCCAGGCCGGGACCGTCACGGTGACTATCCCCGCGGTGACCCAGCCCAATACCTATTTCCTGCTTGCCTGTGCCGATAACGCGAACGCGGTGGTGGAGACCGACGAAACGAACAACTGCAAGGCCTCCGGCACCACGATGACGGTTACTCCCTGAGCGGACTGTCACCGCGGCTCCCTCCCCGTCGCGTGGGGAGGGGGCCGCGGCCGATCCGCTACGCCCACGTTCGGCGACACCCGCGGCCGTGAAGCCGACCGTGGCTCGGCTCGCAGGCCAATCTACCAGCTCCAAACCCCAAGGAGGACTACGAGGTGTTCACGACAGATTCTCAACAACCACGCCGTCTGATCATATTCCGCAGAAGTCTCGCCGCTTCCGCGGTGATCGCACTGCTCTGCTCCGGACTTGTCTCTTCTGCTCGCGGTCAGCAAGGGGCCGCGGTGCCGCTGCTCGACCGCGGGATCCTCTCGGAGATCGCGCAAGACGTTCTGCGCCGCGCGTCCACGGGCCCCAGTCAGTCCGTGCCCGAGCCAACCTCACCCGCCGCGGACGCGACGGAGGAGATCGCCGTGGTCGGGACCGTGCTCGATCTGGACGCGCCCATCACGCACATCGATCCCGCCCTCGAGGGCATCAGCGTTCCCATTCCGCCCACGTCCTCGGCACGACAGAAGGCGCCACAGAAGGCGCTGGCGACGTCGGCCGCCGACAGCTATCAATCCAACTCGTGGCGGCAGGCGCGCCCTGAAACGGCACGGGCGCTCAGCTTCTCATCGGGCGTCCTGGCCCCGTCGTCCGGGCTCGACCCGGCGCTGAAGGCCCATGCCGATGGACTGCGCGCGCAGGGCCGGCAGTTCGTGTACGGCTTTCTCCGGCTCCGCGGGCCACTCGATGGGGCGCTGGAGAAGACGCTGGCCGGCCTCGGTGTGGAGCTCCTCGGCCCCCACGACTACCACCACAAGGCCCGCCTGCCGGTTGGATCGCTCCAAGCGGTCGCCGCGCTGCCCGACGTCGAGTGGGTCGGTGTGAGCGCGCGCGAGCAGAAGCTGAACCCGGAGCTGACCGAGCTCCGTGGCCCTCAGGGGAAGGCGGCCGCGGTGGACGATGCGACCGCGCTGCCGATCGTCGTCAACCTGTTCGAGGGTGATGAGAATGGGAGCTTCCGGCGGCAACTGGAAGACGTCGGCGTCGCGGTCGGGGCGTACGACCCGGCGCTCCACTTCTATCGCGGCGTGGCCACCTGGCCGACGATCGACAAGATTGCCGCCCTCGACTTCGTGTTGTTCGTCGAGCTGATCCGGCCGATGGCGGGCGGGCACGACCAGAGCACTCCCCTCGTCGACGCCGATTTGATCCGCCCGGGAAGTGCGTCGTTTCCGCCACGATTCAGCGGCGCCTCGACCACGGTTGGCATCATGGACAGCGGCTTCATGCTGGGCTCGGCCGCGGCGGTCATGCACAGCGATCTGAGCAAATTCGGCTGCGGCGTCAACTTCACGACCGACGCCGCCGGCGTCTGGAACGACGAGCTCGGTCACGGCACCCACGTGCTGGGCACGATCGCCGGCACGGGCACTGCCGACATCCGCTACCGAGGCGTGGCCCCTGGTGTGGGAAGCACGGCAAACCGGATCAGGGCCGTCAAGATCTTCGACCGCACCAACAACGGCCTCGCGTCCTGGATGGAAAACGCGATGGACTGGATGGCGGACGATTCTCATTGCGACAGCCCGGCGCCCCGGGTGATCAACCTCAGCGGAGGGGGGCGAGGGATCGGGCTGACCGGCACGGATTCGACGTCGCGAAAGCTCGACGACAAGGTCTGGACCAACCGCCAGACCTACGTGGTCTGCGGCGGCAACACGGGACCGGGAAGCCAGACGATCTGGACCCCGGGGGTCGCGAAGAACGCGCTCACCGTGGGCAACGTGATCGACAACGGCTACCTCTCGGTCGGAGTCCTCAACAACGGGAGCAGCCGGGGGCCCACCGGGGGCGGCCGCATGAAGCCGAATGTCGTGGCGCCCGGCACCACCGTGACCTCTGCCAAGGCGGGGACCACGAATGAATACGCGCCCGACTTCGGCTGCAGCATGGCCACCCCCCACGTCACCGGGCTCGTGGCCACGCTCATGGAGCACTACCCCGAATTTCGCACCAACCCGGCATTGCTGCGGGCACACATGATGGCGACGGCCGTGGCGCACAACGACGTGACCGCGAAGACCTTCGACTATGGGCTGGGAAAGGTCTCGGGGTACCTCGAGCACTGGGCGCACCTCGATCCTGCCGGGTGGAGGACGAACTGGAGCTGGGGCAGCGTGGACGCCTCGAGGTTTCAGTTCCAGGACATCACGGTGCCGGCAGGCGCGCAGCGCCTGGTCGTCGTGCTCGCGTGGGACGAGCCGGCGGCGAGCGCGGGGGCGAGCCAGGCGCTCACGTATGACCTCGATCTCTGGGTCGATCTCAACGCGGACTGCAGCAGCCCCACCGGCGCCTGCGGAGAGTGGACATCAAATTCCGGCATCGACAACGTCGAGTACGTCGTCATCGACAATCCCCCGGCGGGCCTCTACCGCCTGAAGGTGTCGCCGTTCACCGCGCCGAGCGGCTTCTCGCTTCCCTATGGCATCGCCGCCATGACCATCCTCGGCGATCCGACCCCGCTCATGATCGCCTTTCCCGACGCGACTGTGGGGAATGTCAAGGTGGGAGACACGTTCGTCGTGCAGACGAACGTCTCGACCCCGTCCTACGTCGCGACAGGGGTTCAGGTCGAGCCCACGTTCATCCCGCTCGGCGTGACGCTGCTCGATGTCCAGGCGGGGCGGTTCGATGGCGTCACGACGCACTTCCTCGGGACCAACGTCGGAAACGGGCTGACGCTCGGCAACGTGATCTCCGGCTTGCCCCGATCGGTGGAGTGGGTTTTCAGGGCGGACACGCCCGGCCCGAAGTTTTTCAAGTTCCGAGCCTGGTCGGAGAACGGGGGCGAGGTCATCGCCACGAAGACGAGACAGGTCGCAGCCCCTCTGCCTGACCTGGTGGAAACCGCGGTCACGACGAACCCGGCTGAGCCCGTCAGGGCGCCCGGGACCACCTTCTCGGTGACGGATACGGTGCAGAATGCCGGGACCGTGCGGTCCGGGCCCTCGAAGACGCGTTACTACCTCTCGCTCGACGGGTTGAAGAGTGCGGGCGCCACGCTGCTGACCGGGGGCCAGGATGTCCACGGTCTGGATGCCGGGGCCACCCATTCCGGAAGCGTCACGGTGACCATCCCCGCGGCCACTCCGCCCAATACCTACTTCCTCCTTGCGTGTGCCGATGATGCGAACGCCGTGGCGGAGGACAACGAGAACAACAACTGCATCGCCTCGGCGAGGGAGGTCGTGACCGTGGCGAGGCCTGACCTCATGGAAACCGCGATCACGACGAACCCGCCTGCGCCTATCCGGGCGCCCGGGACCACCTTCTCGGTGACCGACACGGTCCAGAATCGCGGGCCGGCGACGGCCGGGGCCTCGACGACGCGGTACTACCTCTCGCTCGACGCGGCGAAGGGTGCGGGCGACACGCTCCTCACCGGGACCCGCGCGGTCCCCGCCCTGGAGCCGATCCCCACCCTGACGGCCACGGGCACCCATTCCGGGACCGTCACGGTGACCATTCCCGCGGCCACCCCGCTCAATACCTACTTCCTGCTCGCCTGCGCCGACGACCTGAACGCCGTGGCGGAGAGCAACGAGGGCAACAACTGCATCGCCTCGGCGACGGCGACCGTCACGGTGACGAGGCCTGATCTGGTGGAGAACACGGTCGCGGCCCCGCCAGCGACCAAAGCGCGCGGCGGCACCTTCTCGGTGACGGACACGGTGCAAAATGCGGGGGCGGTGGCGTCCGGGGCATCGACGACGCGCTACTACCTCTCGCTGGACGCGGTGAAGAGCGCAGGCGACACGCTGCTGACGGGGAGCCGGGCGGTCCCCGCGCTGGCGGCCGGGACCAGCCATTCCGGGACCGTCACGGTGACCATCCCCACGGTCACCGCACCCAATGCCTACTTCGTGCTCGCCTGTGCCGATGCTGCGAGCGCGGTGGTGGAGACCGACGAGACAAACAACTGCAGGTCCTCCAGCAGCACGGTGACCGTGACACCCTGATCAAACGTGGCGCCTCGGCTCTCGTCCCCGTCGTCAGGGGACGGGGGCCGAGGGGCGTGAACTCGGATTGCGCGGGCGACGCCGGCGATCGAACACCGATTGGCTCGCGTCAGTCGACGGCTTCCGCCAGAACCAATCGTCACTTACACGCGGGAGCTGGGCCGGTAGAACGGCACGCGGGCATCCTCGTCGAGCCAACCGTCGTAGAATCGCTTCACGACGGGGAATACTTCGCGGGACAGGCGCCGCCGCCCTTCCTCCTCGGGCGTGAGTGGCGCGCGGAGCGACGCAGCCAGCTCCGCGAGCGCCGCCGCCTTGTCGATCCGCGTGAAGTGCCCATCGCGGAGCACCACCTCGCCCGCCACCATGACGAGCGCCACCCCGGACGTCTTGGCTCGATGCACGACGGCGTCGACCACCGATGTGTCCGGATCCAGGTACGGATGGGCGATCTGCGACCACGACAGCAGCACGACGTCGGCCGCCTTTCCGGGTGCGAGCGTTCCGATCTGCCCCGCATACGGTGTGGTGGCGGCGCCATCCTCCGTCGCCATGCGCAGCACCTGCGGACACGTGGGCACGACGTCGTCCATGCCGGGCACGCGATGCAGGCGCAGCACGAGGCGCATCTCCTGGAGCATGTCCCGATCGTCGTTGATGCCGGCCTCGTCGAGGCCCATCGCCACCTTCACGCCGCGCGCCGCCCAGTGATTGAGCGGGGCCACGCCGCTCCGGAGGCGGAGGTTGGAGCTCGCGTTGTGGCAGATCATGGTGCCGGTCTGCGCCACGAGGTCGATGTCGTCCTCGGTCAGCCATACGCCGTGCCCGAGGGTGAGGCTCGGGCCCGCCAGGCCGCGGTCCATCAGATGACGGAATGCCGTTCGGCCGGTGCGCCGGCGCGCGTACTCGCGCTGGTAGGCCGTTTCGACGAGGTGCATGTGCATGCCGACCTGGTACTTGGCCGACCAGTCGCGCAGCGCGGCGAGCGCCTCATCGGAGCACCAATGGAGGTTCGCCGGCGCGAGCTGCACGCGCGCGCGGGCGCGTGTGTTGCGGCCGCACTTCTCCCACAGCTCGGCGAAGATGCCGTGATGGTCCTCGATCGGGATGGCTTGCGCGCGCAGGTAGGCGAGCAGCTCCCCGGATACGGGCGCCGGAAACCGCGCGGCGAAGGCCTCGTCGGCCTCGTACGCGAGCCGATTCTGGTCGCGGAGCGCGTACGAGTACGACACGCGCATGCCGATGTCGTCGTAGGCCTTGAGCACGCGGTCGGCCACCTCGATCACCTTTGCCGCCGGCCCGATCCGCAAGCCGTGCAGGTGCTGCACCGTCGTGATGCCGGACTCCAGCATCTCGAACGCGGAGTACAGGGTGTCGAGATAGGGATCCACGGCGCGGGCCGCCATGCGGCTGGCGAACCAGAGCTCGAGTGGATAGTCGGGGGAGCCGAGCTGGAAGGGCGTCAGCCCGACATGGTGATGGCCATTGACGAAGCCCGGCACCACCACATGGTCGGGAGATCCGAGCACCTCGTCGGGCCGGTGCCGTGCGGCGAGGTCCGCGTGAGGGCCGATCTCCACGATGACGCCGTCGCGCTGGAAGAGGGCGCCGTCGGGGATGACCTCGGCCTCGGTGCGGCTCGCGACCTTCGCGACGACATATTTCCCGCGGATCAGCGACGATGCCATGGGGGACTCCTTCACTTGATGCGCGTGTCGAGCATCTCCCCGGGGAGAGTTGGCGTGATAGTGGGTGCCCGGCGTCAGTCGAGCGCTTCGGTCAGAACCCGTCCCTCGACGTCCGGCATCGGCACGTGCAGCAGATGCGCCAGCGTCGGCGCGACGTCCCGGCTGGTGATCGCCGGCAGCACGCTCCCACGGCGGATCCCCGCGCCCGCCGCCAGGAAGAACGCGCCGTTGTCCGCATGGGTCGGGAGCTGCCCGTGGGTGCCGAGGTATTTCGGCGGGCCGAGGACCTCGTCTCCGTCGGCGTCGTCCACGAAGCTATACCCCGGCGCCGCCTCGAGGAGCAGATCACCCGCATGCGGGTTCGCCAAGGGCGTCGGCAGGCCGAGCGCTGCATAAGCCTCCGGGGTCCAGACCTGCGACACGCCGGGGAGCGGCGCGAGCTCGGACACGAGGTGCCGCGCCATCGCCGCCGCATTCGCCGGATCCCGCACGTAGAGGTAGGCCGCGCCGTGGTTCATCACCACGCGCGCCTCGGCACGCTCGATCCCCCCGTGACCGTCCGCGCGCAAGAGCCCGAGCTGCCGCAGCCGGACATTGGGGCGGATGGACTGGGTCGACGGCAGGAACCCGTGGTCCGAGACGACGAAGACCACGGTGTCGCGGTCGAGCGCGCCGGCAAGCGATGTGAGGACCCGCCCGATCCGGTCGTCCACGTACTCGATGGCCCAGTAGGCCTCGGGCGAGCGCGGCCCGTAGAGGTGCTGGAGGCTGTCCGTCGACAGGAAGTGGACGAGGAGCAAGTCGGGCGCGTGGCGCGCGAGCACGTGCATCGCCACGTCCCCCACCATCGCGTCCTTCATGAACCGCTTCGGGAGCTGCGCCCATTCCCCCTGGCGATCCATCGGGAAGCCGAGCGCGCCGAGCTCGGCCCAGACGCCGGGCGCCGTCTGGGACTCGAACACACGCTGGTCCTTGAAGAACGGAAGGTTCCAGTCGAGCGACGTCGCATGGCGCGTGGCGGGCCAGTCGACCGCCGCGGTCTTGAGACCGGCCTCGTGCGCCCGATCGCAGATCGTGGGCACGCGCAGGAGCGCCGACGCGTCGTGGATCGGATCGCCGGTCAGGTCCTCCACCCGGCCTGTCTGCCGGTTCAGGATGTGGTTGCCGGCCACCCCGTGTCGCTCGGGCCGGACACCGGTGACGAGGCTCACGTGGGTCGGCCACGTCGTGGACGGGAACACCGCTTCCATCCGGGGCGCGACGACCCCGCGCTCCGCGAGCCGGCGAAGAGTGGGGATCCGCGCGCGCGGATCCTCCCAGTAGAATCCCGCGAACCCGTCGATGCTGATCACGATGGCCTTCGTCATGGCAGGGCCCGGGCGCCAGCATACACGAGCCCAACCCCGGCGAGCGTGGGTCCTCGGCGGCTTGAACGCAGAACTCGTCCCATGTACCGTCTGGAGCGCCAGGCCGAAAGCTCGACGCGCGGACACCACATGAGGAGGCCGAAACATGTACGAGCCACGGAGCGCTGCCGATCGTCCCGATGGACTCAGTCGCCGGGCGTTCATCGTCCACGTCGGCGCCGCGGCAGCCCTGCTGAACACGGGCCGTCCCGCTCTGGCCCAGAGCGCTTCGCCGGCGGTCCCCGGCAAGGAGCGGCTCATCGTCCGGAGCCCTCGGCCAGTCAATCTCGAGACGCCGCTCAAGGAGCTCACGAGCGAGGTGACGCCGGTCGAGCTCTTCTACGTCCGCAACAACTACGACGGACCCGAGATCGATTCCGCCCGGTACGTGCTGAAGGTGCAGGGTGAGGTCGACAACCCCCTCAGCCTTCGACTCGACGACCTGCGGCGCATGGAGCAGGTCACCTACAACGTCACGCTCGAGTGCGCGGGAAACGGGCGGGGATTCTACGCCCCCAAGGCTGCGGGCATTCAGTGGGAGCACGGCGCCGTGGGCACCGGCGTCTGGAAGGGCGTGCGCCTCGCGGA
>Ga0105248_10007938_pt1 | contig 11664 bp, 10 predicted proteins | sample KBSS34metaG_FD_81524 | JGI IMG/M metagenome (GOLD analysis project Ga0105248, IMG submission 81524) | Switchgrass rhizosphere microbial communities from Kellogg Biological Station, Michigan, USA - KBS S3-4 metaG | ecosystem: Host-associated > Plants > Roots > Rhizosphere > Soil | place...
ATCCGCTGGAAGGTGCTCGTCGTGAACGCCTGCTACTCTGGCGGCTTCGTCGATGCGCTGCGCGACGACTCGACGATGGTGATCGCCTCCGCACGCGAGGACCGCACTTCATTCGGCTGCGGCGCCGACTCGGACGTCACTTATTTCGGCAAGGCCTTCCTCGTCGAGGGACTGAATCAGACAACCTCGATCCGCGATGCGTTCGACCTCGCGAAGAAGTCGGTCGACGGCTGGGAAACCGCGGACAAGGAAGAGCATTCCGAGCCGCAGATCGCGACCTCGCGCAGCATCGAGGCGAAGCTGGCTGCGTGGCAGCGCACGCTCAAGGCAGGCGCGCCGGTGCCGTTCGTGCCGGCGGCGAAGACCGAGTCGACCGAGGAGCAGTGATGGCTCGGCGACGGCGTTCGACGTTCGGCGCTGCACTGGCCAATCCGCCTTCGTAGCCGTCCTTCTTGCAGAGTACCTCCGCTTCGTCATTTCTGCGGAACGCCCTTGTTGCCGTCATTCCCGCGCAAGCGGGAATCCAAATGCATTTGCTCGCCACCGACGAAAAATAGATTCCTGCTTGCGCGGGAATCTATTTTCGAGGGCCGCGAGGAAGCAGATGGATTGACCAGCTGCGCTGTTGTGAAGCGCTTCCGCTTGTGCGGGAATGACGACGACAAACACGGGGTAACCCGAGTCTGCCGTCGCACGCAGCACTCATCGAACCCTCGGCCTTCGTCTTCGGTGAACCCTCGAATCCTGCGCAGCACAGGGATGAACCGCTGCGGCTTCTCCTAGCGAATCCTTCCCCTGCGCAGCGGGGGAAGGTGCCGGCAGGCGGAAGGGGGCGCTCTTCGGAAGCAACGTCGCCCCCTTTCGGCCTTCGGCCACCTTCCCCCGCACGCGGGGGAAGGAACAGCGTCCGCGCTTCCAGGCGTCGACGCCTCCTAGCGAATCCTTCCCCTGCGCAGCGGAGGAAGGAACAGCCATGCGGGTTTTCTCGCAGGCAAGCCATAGCGCTCCACTGGCCTCGCCGATCTTTATGGGATTTTTATACCTCCCCCGCCGATTCCTACACGGCGCTTATGAGGCGACGCCTAATGTAGCGGTCCTGTACCGCAACGATCTCGGGCCATGGACATCGTCTATCTGATCTTCCTTTTCGTCCTCGTCGGGCTCACCGCCGGCTATCTGTGGCTGTGCGGAAGCCTGGAGGAACGCAAATGACCGACTTTTTGCTGGTCGAAGCGGTGCTCGTGCCGATCGCCGTCGCGCTCTATTTCGTCTGCCTCCGCAACAGGACCCGCTCATGAGCCTCATCCAAGGCCTGGCCGCGCTCATCGCGCTGGCTCTCTGCGTCTACCTGACCGTCGCCCTGTTGAAGCCGGAGTGGTTCGAATGACCGCCAACGACTATCTGCAACTCGGCCTCTTCCTGGTCGTGCTCGTGCTGCTGGTGAAGCCGCTGGGGGCCTACATGGCGCTGGCGTTCTCCGACGCCCCCAATCGCGTGACGCGCTTCGGCGCGCCGATCGAGCGCGTGCTCTATCGCATCGCGGGCGTTCGCCCCGACGAAGACATGAGCTGGAAGCGCTACGCGCTGGCGATGCTCGTGTTCAACGTTCTCGGCCTGCTGGTCGTCTACCTCCTGCAGCGCGTGCAGCAGTGGCTGCCGCTGAATCCGCAAGGCTTCGGCGCCGTGAGCGCCGATTCGGCGATGAACACCGCGATCAGTTTCGCCTCGAACACGAACTGGCAAGGCTACGGCGGCGAGTCGACGATGAGCTACCTGACCCAGATGCTGGGCCTGGCGGTGCAGAACTTCCTTTCCGCCGCGACGGGCGTCGCCGTGCTGATCGCGCTGATCCGCGGTTTCGTGCGCAAGACCGCGAATGGCATCGGCAACTTCTGGGTCGACATGACGCGCTGCACGCTGTACGTGCTGCTGCCGCTGTCGCTGCTGCTCGCGCTCGTGCTGACCTCGCAGGGCGTGCCGCAGAACTTCAAGCCGTACGAGACGGTGCCGCTGCTGCAGACGACGACCGCGACCGAAACGGTCAAGGACGCCGACGGCAACACGCAGAAGGACGCTGCCGGCAAGGACGTGACGAAGGAATCGACTGTCAGCGAACAATCGTTGCCGCTCGGCCCGGCCGCTTCACAGATCGCGATCAAGCAGCTCGGCACCAACGGCGGCGGCTACTACAACGCCAACTCGGCCCATCCCTACGAGAACCCCACGCCGCTCAGCAATTTCCTCGAAGTGCTGGCGATCCTGCTGCTGCCGGCCGCGCTCTGCTACACCTTCGGCGCGATGGTCGGCGACCGCCGCCAAGGTTGGGCGCTGCTCGCCACGATGCTGGTCATCTTCGTGCCCTTGCTGCTCGCCTGCACGGCTGCAGAACAAGCCGGAAATCCCGCCTTCTCCTCCTTGGGTGCGGATCAGCTGGCGTCGGCCGTGCAGGCAGGCGGCAACATGGAAGGCAAGGAAACGCGCTTCGGCATCGTCAATTCGACGCTGTGGGCGACGGCGACGACCGCCGCCTCCAACGGTTCGGTCAACGCGACGCACGACTCGTTCACCCCGCTCGGCGGCATGATCCCGATGTGGCTGATGCAGCTCGGCGAAGTCATCTTCGGCGGCATCGGCTCGGGTCTGTACGGCATGCTCGCGTTCGCCGTGGTCGCGGTCTTCATCGCCGGCCTCATGGTCGGACGCACGCCGGAGTACCTCGGCAAGAAGATCGAAGCGTACGAAATGAAGATGGCGAGCCTGGTCGTGCTGATTCCGTGCGCGCTGGTCGTCGTCGGCACCGCGATCGCCGTGCTCGCGCCGGCAGGCCTCGCCGGCATCGCGAACCCCGGCATCCACGGCTTCAGCGAGATCCTCTACGCGCTGTCGTCGGCCGCGAACAACAACGGCAGCGCGTTCGGCGGATTGTCGGCGAACACGCCGTTCTGGAACGTGCTCCTCGGCATCGCGATGTTCCTGGCGCGCTTCCCGCTCGCGATCGGCATGCTCGCGATCGCAGGTTCCCTTGCGGCAAAGAAAGTCGTGCCGACCTCGGCCGGTACGCTGCCGACGCACACGCCGCTGTTCGTCGTCCTGCTCGCCTGCACGGTCGTGGTGATCGGCGCACTGACCTTCCTGCCGGCGCTCGCGCTCGGCCCGATCGCCGAGCATCTGTCGGCATTCGGGCACTGATCAGACAGCACGAATCGACATCGCCTCTACATGACGCCGTCATTCCCGCGAAGCGCTTCTCAACAGCGAAGCTGGTCAAGCGGGAATCCAAATTGCCCTAGAGCAAAGCACTTGGATCCCCGCGTTCGCGGGGATGACGCCGGACCACAGAACGTCAACACACACTACGTGACGAAATCATCATGACTACTTCCACCCGCACCAGCGCATTGAGCAAGGAACTGATGGTTCCCGCCATCGCCGACGCCTTCCGCAAGCTGTCGCCGCGTCAGCAATTCCGCAACCCGGTGATGTTCGTCGTGTTCGTCTGCAGCATCCTGACGACGGCCCTGTGGCTGCAGGCCGTTGCCGGACACGGCGAAGCGCCTGCGGGATTCATCCTCTGGGTCGCGGTCTGGCTCTGGTTCACGCTGCTGTTCGCGAACTTCGCCGAGGCGATCGCCGAAGGCCGCGGCAAGGCGCAGGCCGCCTCGCTGCGCGGCGCGCGCCGCGATGTCGTCGCGCACAAGCTGTCTGCGGTCGACAAGCGCGACCAGATCCTGCTGGTGTCCGCTTCGGACCTGCGCAAGGGCGACCTCGTCATCGTCAAGGCCGGCGAAGCGATTCCCGGCGACGGCGACGTCGTCGACGGCGCGGCGTCGGTCGACGAAAGCGCGGTGACCGGCGAATCCGCTCCGGTGATCCGCGAATCCGGCGGCGACCGCAGCTCGGTCACCGGCGGCACGCGCGTGCTGTCGGACTGGATCGTCGTGCGCATCGCCAGCAACCCCGGCGAGAGTTTCCTCGATCGCATGATCGCGATGGTCGAAGGCGCGAGCCGGCGCAAGACGCCGAACGAGATCGCGCTGACGATCCTGCTGGCGAAGTTCACGCTGATCTTCCTGCTCGCCTGCGCGACGCTGCTGCCGTACTCGCTGTATGCGGTCAACAGCGCCGGCCATGGCGATCCGGTGACGATCACCGTGCTGGTCGCCCTGCTCGTCTGCCTGATCCCGACCACGATCGGCGGTCTGCTCTCGGCGATCGGCATCGCCGGCATGGATCGCATGATCCAGGCCAACGTGATCGCGATGTCCGGCCGTGCGGTCGAAGCCGCCGGCGACGTCGACGTGCTGCTGCTCGACAAGACCGGCACGATCACGCTCGGCAACCGCCAGGCCGTCGCGTTCCATCCGGCGCCCGGCGTCGAGGCCAATGCGTTGGCCGACGCGGCCCAGCTCGCCTCGCTCGCCGACGAAACGCCGGAAGGCCGCAGCGTCGTCGTGCTGGCGAAGGAGAAGTACGGCCTGCGCGAGCGCCAGGTCGCGGGCGGCGGCATCGTGTTCGTTCCGTTCACGGCGCAGACGCGCATGAGCGGCGTCGACATCGGCGACAGCCGAATCCGCAAAGGCGCGATCGACGCAATCAAGAACTATCTGGCATCGCTCGGCAGCGAACTGCAGGCGCCGGTACTGAAGATCGCCGAAGAGATCGCGCGCAAGGGCGGCACGCCGTTGATCGTCGCGGAGAACGCGCGCGCGCTCGGCGTCATCGAGCTCAAGGACATCGTCAAGGGCGGTATCCGCGAGCGCTTCGCCGAGCTGCGCCGGATGGGCATCCGCACGATCATGATCACCGGCGACAACCCGCTGACCGCGGCGTCGATCGCGGCCGAAGCCGGCGTCGACGACTTCCTCGCCGAGGCGACGCCGGAAGCCAAGCTCAAGCTGATCCGCGACATCCAGGCCGAGGGCCGCCTCGTCGCGATGTGCGGCGACGGCACCAACGATGCGCCTGCGCTCGCGCAAGCCGACGTCGCCGTCGCGATGAACAGCGGCACGCAGGCGGCCAAAGAGGCCGGCAACATGGTCGACCTCGACTCCAATCCGACCAAGCTGATCGAGGTCGTCGAGATCGGCAAGCAGATGCTGATCACGCGCGGCTCGCTGACGACGTTCTCGATCGCCAACGACGTGGCCAAGTACTTCGCGATCATTCCGGCCGCATTCGCGGGCACGTATCCGGCCTTGAACGCGCTGAACGTCATGCATCTGGCGACGCCGCAGAGCGCGATCCTGTCGGCGGTGATCTTCAACGCGCTGATCATCATCGTGCTGATCCCGCTCGCGCTGAAGGGCGTGCACTACACCGCCATGAGCGCGGCGCAGCTGCTGCGGCGCAACCTGCTCGTATTCGGCGTCATCGGTCTCGCCGTTCCGTTCATCGGTATCAAGTTGATCGACATGCTGCTGGTCGTTTGCGGACTGGCGTAAGGAGAATTCCATGCGTACCCATTTGCTCAGAACCGTGTATCCGTCCCCGGCCATCGAGGCCGTCGAACCCGACACCGGCAACGCGTCCAACGACGAAGACTACGCGCCTACCCAGGCGCCTGCCGCCACGAAATCCGCGCGGGCGCCGCTGATCACCGTCGTGAAGGCTGCTGCGGAAACGCCCAGCGACGACAACGACGACTACTACCTCGGCGGTTACGCCGGCATCTGATTCAACTGAAATCCCTAGGGGACTTTTTCGTATGCAAAGCCTGACCTGCGGACGCTCCGCTCGAATCCACCCACTGTCCGCGCAGATCGCCTTCGCCCTGCTGCCGATGATCGGCTCGCTGCACGCGCAGACGACCGAACCGGCTCCTGCGGCGTCCGCGACGACCGCAGCGGCCTCGACGCCGAGCGCCGGCTCGAGCAGCGACTGCTCGACGAACTTCTTCGACCGCCTCGCGGCGGCGTACCACGAAGACGCCAACCCGGCGCCGGCCGATCCCAATGCGCCGGCCACGCCGCGCCGCGCGATGGCCTCGCCGTTCTCGTCGCCGCCGTTCCCGTCGGCCGAATGGCAGCTCGGCGGCGTCGCGTACCCGATCGGCGTGCCGAATCTCAACTCGCAGTATCCGCTCGAGCGCGCGCTCGGCTGCACGTCGCTCGGCCGCTGGATGCAGGACAACCGCATCGAGGTTTACGGCTGGATAAATGGGTCGGCCAATGTGAGCACGTCGGACAACACGAACTATCCGCTGTCGTACGCCGTGCGCCCGAACCGCTTCGAATTCAACCAGTTCCTGTTCCGCATCGAGCGCCTGCCCGACACCGTGCAGACCGATCACATCGACTGGGGCTTCCACCTCGACAACCTGTACGGCTACGACTACCACTTCACGACGATGAAGGGCGTGCTGAGCAATCAACTGCTGAACAATCCGAACCCGAACCAGCCGCTCAACGGCAAGGTCTATGGCTACGATCCGATGCTGTTCTACGGGGACATCTACGTCCCGTGGATCGCGCAAGGCATGGACATCCGCATCGGCCGCTGGCTGTCGCTGCCGGATATCGAGGCGCAGTTCTCGCCGAACAACTATCTCGTCACGCACTCGATCCTCTACACGGTCGATCCGTACACGCAGATGGGCGTCATGACGACGACCAAGCTCAGCGACCAGTGGACCGTGCAGCTCGGCATCAACGGCAGCAACGACGTGGCCGTGTGGAACTCCGCCGCCCGCGCTTCGCTGCAGGCGTGCGTGCGCTGGGTGTCGGCCGACAACAACGACATGCTGTATCCGTGCGTCAACAACTGGAACAAGTCCGACTACAACTACAACAACGTGCAGATGTACGTCGTGACCTGGGGTCACCGCTTCACCGAAAACGTGCACATGCTGACCGAGGCGTACCGCATGTACGGACGCAACATCCCCGGCTTCGGCCCGGTCGATGCGGTGACCCAGACCGCTGGACCCGGCACGGCCGGCGAGTTCGGCATCGTCAACTACTTCAACGTCGAATTGAATCCGACCAACATGGTTTCGTTTCGCAACGAGTGGTACGACGACGAGAAAGGCCAGCGCACCGGCTACGCGACGCGCTACAGCAGCCACACGCTCGGCATGACGCACTGGATCTCGCCGGACATCGAGCTGCGTCCGGAAATCCGCTACGAGCATTCCTACGACGTGGCGGCCTACGACGGCGGCAAGAAGAGCGATCAGACCACCGCGATCGTCGACCTGATTTTCCATTTCTGAAAGCACGCGATCGGAGACTTTCATGCGCACCTTGTTACGCCCCGCTCTGACCCTGCTGCTGGCCCTGACCGTGGTGACCGGCATCGTCTATCCGCTGGTCGTGACCGGCCTCGCCCAGGTGCTGTTCCCGGGGCGCAGCAACGGCAGCGTGATCGTGCAGAACGGCAAGCCGGTCGGTTCGGAGCTGATCGGCCAGGCCTTCTCGGATCCGAAGTATTTCTGGGGCCGCCCTTCGGCGACGTCGCCGTTCGCGAACAACTCGGCGTCGTCCAGCGGCTCCAATCTCGGCCCGACCAACAGCGCGCTGACCGACGCCGTCAAACAGCGCATCGAAGCCCTGCGCGCCGCCGACCCCGGCAATACCGCGCCTGTGCCGGTCGACCTGGTGACCGCGTCCGGCAGCGGGCTCGATCCGCAGATCTCGCCGGCGGCCGCGGCGTATCAGGCCGCGCGCGTCGCCCGCACGCGCGGCCTTGCCAAGGCGCAGGTCGATACGCTCATCGCGGAAGCGACCGAAGGCCGCCAGCTCGGCGTCCTCGGCGAGCCGCGCGTGAACGTGCTCAAGCTCAACCTTTCCCTCGACGGCACTCGCTGAGCGGGCGCCGCCTGCGGGACAATTCCCCACCTCCTCCAAGAGTTCCCATCTTCCTATGAACACGATTCCGCGGCTGCCGCTTCGCCATGCGGCGCTGTCGCTCTGCTTCACGCTGGCTGTATCCGCAACGGCGGCACAAGCCGCCGAACCGGCCATCAACGGCCGCATCCACCATGTGCAGGCTGACACGCTCGACGTGTGCTTCGACCGTGGCCATTCGCCCGCGGTCGGCGATCGCGTGCAGCTGATCCGGCACGAATTCAGCGCGCCGCCGAAAAGCGTGCAGACGATGACATCGAGCACGGTCGGTGCCGCCGAGATCGTCGCCGTGAAGACCGACCGCTGCGCCAGCGCACGCCTGCTCGAAGGCAACGCGCGCGCGCTCGACTGGGTCGCCGCGCAGCCTTGAGCGGCCGACCGCGAATGGATTCGCATTAGTTGAAAAGTGGATTTCGCTCTCCGCGCGGTTTGGCTAGTATCGGCCGCGGGAGTTCGCCCGAGCATGCCCGCGACGCGCCCCATTCCGGCGCGCCGCCGGTGCGTGCGCCCGCGAACGCCGCATCCGATCCCTCAGCGAACCGCCCGCGCATGCGCATCTGCCTTTCCATGATCGTGAAGAACGAGGCAGCCGTGATCGAGCGCTGCCTGCGCTCGGCGCGCCCGTTCATTCACTCCTGGGCGATTTCGGACACCGGCTCCACCGACGGCACGCAGGACCTCGTGCGACGCGCGCTCGCCGACCTTCCGGGCGAGCTGATCGAACGGCCGTGGGTCGACTTCTCGACGAACCGGAACGAGGCGCTGGCACTCGCGCGCCGCCACGGCGACTACGCGCTGATCATCGACGCCGACGAAGTCTTCGAGGCCGACGCCGGTTTCGCGTGGCCTGCCCTCGACGCCTCCGGCTACCTGCTCGAACTCATCTATGGCGACCTGCGTTATCGCCGCATCGCCCTGCCGCGCCTGGATGGGCGCTGGGAATGGCGCGGCGTGCTGCATGAAGCGCTGAACTCACCCGATGCCGCGGCCGCCCAATACCTGCCGGGCCTGCGCATCCGCGTATTCAGCGACGGCGCGCGCAGCCAGCTGTCGCTGCAGGAAAAGTTCTCGCGCGACGCCGAAGTCCTGCGCAAAGCAGTGCAGGACGAACCGGGCAACGCACGCTACGCGTTCTATCTCGCCCAAAGCCTACGCGATTGCGGCCTGACGGCCGAGGCGCTCGCCGCCTACGAGGCGCGCGTCGCGATGGGCGGCTGGGCGGAAGAAGTGTATTTCTCCAAATTGCAGGTCGGCGCCCTGAGGGAGCGCCTCGGTGCGCCCGCCGCGGAAGTGATGCACGCCTACGCCGAGGCCTACGACTTCCGCCCGACGCGCGCGGAGGCGCCGTGCGAGCTGGCGCGCTACTGCCGCCTGCACGCGCGCTACGTGCTCGCACGCGATTTCGCCCGCATCGCCGCCGCGACACCGCTGCCGGCCGACGTGCTGTTCATCGATCGCACGGTCTACGACTGGCGCTCGCGCGACGAACTGTCGATCGCGCTGTACTACTGCAACGAGCGTGAAGCGAGCGCGAAGCTCTGCCGCGAATTGCTGGCCGATTCGCGCCTGCCGACCGGCGAACGCGCACGCGTGCAGGCCAACCTCGAATTCGCGCTCGGTACGCGCGGCGGCTGAGCATGCGAGAATCACGCGTGGCCGCCAGTCACTCCGACCAACGCCCCGACCCCGACGCCCTGCTCGCGCGCGTGCAGGAAGAAGACAGCCGCGCGCGCCGCGGGCGCCTGAAAATCTTCTTCGGCGCGACGGCCGGCGTCGGCAAGAGCTACACGATGCTGGAAACGGCACGGCGCCTGCGCGACGACGGCGTCGATGTCGTCGTCGGCTACGTCGAGCTGCACGGGCGGCCCGAAACCGAAGCCCTGCTCGAAGGCATGGAGATCCTGCCTCCGCTGCAGCTCGAACACCGCGGCATCACGCTGACCGAATTCGACCTCGACGGCGCCCTCGCCCGGCATCCGCAGCTGCTGCTGGTCGACGAGCTGGCGCACAGCAATCATCCCGGCGCGCGCCATCCCAAGCGCTGGCACGACATCGAGGAACTGCTGAACGCCGGCATCGACGTCTACACGACGGTCAACGTGCAGCACATCGAGAGCCTCAACGACGTCGTCGCGCAGATCACCGGCGTGCAGGTGCGCGAAACCGTGCCGGACCAGGTGTTTGCCGCAGCTGACGACGTCGAGCTGGTCGACCTCACGCCGGACGAACTGCTCGAACGCCTGGCCGAAGGCAAGGTCTACGCAAGCGACAAGGCGCGCCAGGCCGCGCAGGGATTCTTCCGCAAGGGCAACCTGATCGCGCTGCGCCAGCTTGCGCTACGCGCGACGGCCGACCGCGTCGATGCGGCGATGCGCGAATACCGCGACCATCACGCGATTTCCGACACCTGGGCGACGACCGACCGCGTGCTGGTCTGCGTCGGACCCGATCCGCTGTCCGCGCGCCTCGTGCGCGCCGCGCGCCGCATGGCCAGCGCGATGCATGCACAGTGGCTGGCGGTGTACGTGGAAACGCCGTCGCTCGCGCGCCTGCCGCAATCGGCGCGCGACGGCATCTTGAACACGCTGAAGCTGGCCGAGCAGCTCGGCGCGGAAACCGCCAACCTCAGCGGCGAAAGCGTTGCCGGCGCGCTGCTCGACTTCGCACGCCAGCGCAACGTCAGCCGCATCATCGTCGGCAAGCCGACGCGCAGCGGCTGGCTCGCGCGCCACAAGCATTCGCTGGTCGACGAACTGATCGACCGCAGCGGCACGATCGACGTCTACGTGATCACCGGCGAGGCCGGCGCGGAAAGCCCGGTGCCGCCGCGCATCCCGATGCGCAACAGCCGCTGGCCCGCGTATCTGAAAGCGCTCGCCGTCGTCGCCGTGGCGACCCTGGTCTGTTCGCAGATCAACGACCTGTTCGAGCGCACCAACGTCGTCATGGTCTACCTGCTCGGCACGGTCATCGTCGCCGCAAAGTTCGGCCGCGGCCCGTCGGCGCTCGCGGCCGTACTCAGCGTCGCCCTATTCGATTTCCTGTTCGTGCCGCCGCTGTTCTCGTTCGCAGTGTCGGACACACAGTATGTGATCACCTTCGGCGTGATGCTGGCGACCGCGCTCTTGATCAGCAACCTGGCCGCACTCGGTAAGCGCCAGGCCTCCGTCGCACGCCAGCGGGAGCGGCGCACGGCCGAGCTGTACGCACTCAGCCGCGAGCTGTCGCGCCGGCGCGCGCTGGACGAACTGGCGAAGTTCCTCGTGCGCCACGTGCTCGCCAGCGTCGACGGCGAAGCGGCCGTGCTGCTGCCGGACGGCGACGGCAAGATCCAGGACCCGACGCACTTCTGCGACCGCGGCGCCGAGCGCACGCCGTCCAGCGTTTCGCGCATGCCGGTGCCCGGCAACGACCTCGGCATCGCGCAGTGGGCCTACGACCACGGCAGCAAGGCCGGCCTCAACACCGATACGCTGGCCAGCGCGAGCGCGATCTACCTGCCGCTGAACGCGCTCAAGCGCTGCATCGGCGTGCTCGGCCTGCGCCCGACCGAAGCGCGGCAGCTCGCGATCCCCGAGCAGATGCACTTGGTCGAAGCGCTGGTCAACCAGGCGGCCGTCGCGATGGAGCGCGTGCAATTGGCGCAGGCTGCGCAGGTCGCCGGCGTGCAAGTGGAATCCGAACGCCTGCGCAACACGCTGCTCAGCGCAATCTCGCACGACTTCCGCACGCCGCTGGCGACGATCATCGGCTCGGCCTCGACGCTGCGCGACAGCGCGCCGGGCACGCTCGATGCGACACAGCGCTCGACCCTGCTCGA
>Ga0105248_10007944_pt1 | contig 11662 bp, 11 predicted proteins | sample KBSS34metaG_FD_81524 | JGI IMG/M metagenome (GOLD analysis project Ga0105248, IMG submission 81524) | Switchgrass rhizosphere microbial communities from Kellogg Biological Station, Michigan, USA - KBS S3-4 metaG | ecosystem: Host-associated > Plants > Roots > Rhizosphere > Soil | place...
AACCTCCGCATAGTCGTCGAGCGACGTCTCAAAGACGGCTGTTGTCCCTGTTGGATCGAAATCGCCGACGCGCTCCGGAACCGTGAGCTTGAGGCGATACCAGTTGAAACCAAGCCGGCCATTGCCACGCCGCTGGTCCAAAGTGGTTGGACTAATGACCTCCCACTTTGAATCATCAAAATCCGCGCCGCCCGCGTGTGGCGTGTAGTCGTAAGTTTTAACCGGCGCGCCGGTCGGCTGTTTGTCCGGCCCGGGGCCGCGAAAATCAGCTTCGACGATCTTCGTGTCGCTGTAGCGCCATTCGCCTTTGACAGTCCGAACACCGTCGATGGAGCCAAGATCGATCATCGCCTCGGGTTTGTCTCGCCGGCTGCTGTGGGCCATCAAGCGTTCGCTTTCGTCCGGTGAAACTGCGCTGCTGGACAAAGCGGAGCTCATCTTTGTTTCCGCGAACACGTTCGCGCCCGCAGTGGCGACCTCTTCATCCTGCTGCGCGCTGGCCGCGCCACTCACGCCGATCCCGCCGACTATCTGGCCGTTGATCGTGATCGGGACGCCGCCTTGCAACGGCGTGAAGTAGTCATCAGGCAATGCCAGCAACGAGGTGCGGCCGTTTTTGATTGTGTCTTCAAAACCTTTGGTTGCGCGTTTGAACAGCACGGCCGTGCGTGCCTTACCGATCGAGATGTTTGCGGCGGCCGCAAACGTTCCATCCAACCGTTCCAGCGCGATCAAGTGGCCACCGTCATCGACTACTGCAATCGCGCCGCCCGGTGCGTTGTTTTTCTTCGCATAAGCGACGGCGCCCGCAATCACTTTTTTCGCGCCGTCGAGCGTGAGTACCGACTTCTGCACCGTCTGCGCGCTAGCGAAAATCGCCGCGCACAACACGATCAGAGCCGCGATACTGGTTTGTGTTTTCATGGTTACATGCCCCCTTCGGAAGTGATCGTGACGCGAAAATACTCGGCGTTTCGTCCAGCCCAGCGCGCGTCGTTCACGCGGTGGACCACGCCGTTTTCCGCGTCGCCCGTGTTCAGGCCTTTTTGCCGCGGTCCCTGGTTTGGACCAATGCCGATCTCTTCATCTTTCTCGGTGCCGGCGTCCCACAGGTAGAGCTGATCGGTGACGTCGCCGGTGAGCGGATTGCCTTTCGCGTCGAACAGCGCGATGCCGTTTGGTCCCGGAGCGTAGAACCAGTCGTTCGACTGTCCGAACATCTGCGTCATGAAGAGCTTCATTCCCGGCATGGCTGTCACGGTGAACTCGAAAGAGTCGCCCGGACGGATTGGACCAGCGGCCATCGTGCCGATCGGCATATTGAAAACTCCGTGCAGGTTAGAACTGTGATGCATCGTGGTCAGCGAGCCGACCAATCCTGAGGGATCGCCGTCCTCCGCCTGCATCTCCAGACCGTTCATGCGCGCCGGTTTTGCTTCGGTAAAAAGCGGCGCACTCCTCGCGCTCAGCACGAACATGCCGGGTGATAAGGCAAACGGAAACTTCTCGCCGTTTGAAGCCGTCATCCCGTCGGCTTTGGAAATGTTTTCCACGCGAACCTTGAATTTGATTGGTTGATCTTTACGAGTCGCGACTGCGACCGTGAACTGTGTCAGGTAACAAGCCGCCAGGAAGGCGAGACCGATTACGAGCTTTCGATGTTTCATGATTGTCATTCTCCTTTTAATAGTTGGGGTTTGAAGTTGCACCGAAAGATGCAACGCTGGTTGTTGTGGTGATGCAGCTTCGCGCACGCGATTGCCGCGCCCGCGTTCAGCCGTTGGTAAACTTCCGCCGCCAGCAGCATTCCCAGGGGCGGCGCGACGAAATAGATCCAGAGCGACATCCAGACCTGGGCGCCGGCGGCGGAACTAAACGTCCGCGCCGGGTTCATGCTCATGCCCGAGATCGGCGACTCGATCGTGATGTAGATCGCGACGAGTGCGCCCGCGAACATTCCGGTCCAGCGCGCCAAACGTTTCGTGTTGGAAACGTTGAGCACGACGGACATCAGAATGAAGGAAATGAAGATCTCGGCGAGAAAAGCGACTCGTGGTCCATCCGACCCGGGAAGCGTTACGGCGTAATTAACCGTTCGGTGCGCGATCAACTTACCGAGCGTGAGCGATGCGATCGAGACGCCGGCGAGGCCGCCCGCGAATTGAAACAATGTGTAGAAGGCCGCATCCCACGCCGCGATTTTTCCGAGCCGGAAGAACGTCCACGTCACTGAAGGGTTGAAGTGCGCGCCCGATCGTTTGCCTAACGGCGAGAAAACGATCGCGATGGCGGTCGCGCCCATCGCTACTCCCATCAACAGCCGTCGCAGCACGCCGTCGTGAATCGTTTGCGCGATTGGCGATGACGGGTGATACAGGAAGACGGTGAACGCACATGCAGAGAACATGAACAGACCGAGTTCGACCGCTTCCATCAAATATTCAGGCCAGTGTTTTTTGATTGCTTCAACCATTCTGCTGGGTAGTCGCTCGTGGTTGATATTCCTTACAGAGGCGTGAGGTCGTGTGGCGGTATTAATCCTGGCGAAGAAGCTGTCTGAAGAATTTGATCTGCTCGAGGTAACGCGCGCACCAGGTGCAAACGTGGAGATGCAGTTTTAGCTGGAGCGACTCCCATGGTCCAAGCGGACGGTCCAGCGATTCCGACATGAGGGGAACCATTTGCCGGCACGGCTGGAGCGATCGCAGCAGCCACCGTCTGAATGCTTTTTTGATTTTTAAATACGCTTTCAAGCTTACCTTTTCATTCGATCACGAGAACTGAGTTCAGGCCGCCGAAACTGTCCGGCGTTTTCATCCCGTTGCTGGGATCTTCAAGCCAGCGTTTGCCGTCGATAACAAACTTGTATTCGAGAAACCCGGTGCGGGGCGCGGCGATGTCTGTGGTCCACAGACCGGAGCCGTTGCGTTTGAGCGGCGTGGCAACTTGATTCCAGCCATTGAAATCGCCGGCAACTGACACGCTCTCAGCGCCGTCGTCGTGAAAAACAAACAGCAAACGACCGTTTTCGACTCGAGGCGGTTTGCAGCCCACGACGTTTAGCGCGTGGCGTTCTGTTTTTGCCAATTCCACCGCCCGCCTGGCGTTGACCACGCCGTATCCCTGCCGGATTGCGGGCTCAGTAACGATTCGATCCGCCGTGGAAATCAGAATGTTCTTGATCGCACCCGGCGTCAGCGAGGGGTTTGCCTCGATCATCTGGGCCACGATCGACGTCACAATCGGCGCCGCGAAAGACGTTCCATCCACGTGCTGATAATGCGTCGCGACGATCTTCTGCTGCTGCAACGCCGCTTCGACGTCTGATCTGTTTTCGGCCTGACGCGACAACGCTTCCGCTCGTTCGTAAAACTCGGTTCCGGGGAGTATCGGCGCAGCGATCCACATCGCCGGCGCAACGATCTCGGGCTTGACTGTTCCGTCAGCAGTAGCGCCAAAGTTCGAGTGATAAAGGTAGCCTCCGACCGTGATTACGGAAGGTGAATTCGCGGGCGGAATAGAATGCCGTCCTTCACCTCCGGAGTTTCCCGCCGCCGCCACAACTACGATTCCGTGACTGATCGCTTCCTCAGCCGCCTGGTCGATGATGCTTTTCGAACAAGGAACGTCCTCGTCGCCGCCGAGAGAAATATTCAGCACGCGGATGCGGTAACGCTCGCGATTGGCAATCACCCAATCGATACCGCGCGCGATGTTTTCTTCGGTTATGCGACCGCGCTCACTCGCCTTCACCAGCACGAGCGCGGATTCGTGCGCCACGCCGCGATAAACGCCATCGCTGAGCTTTCCATCACCCGTGGCGGAAACCACGGTCTGCGTCCCATGCCACTGCCACGACTCGCTGGGACCACTCGAAACCAGTGAGCAACGCTCTCCCGCAACGTCGTGATAAGCGACTATGCGATTGCGCGGCGTCAGCAGATCCGGATGCGGATAAAACCCCGAATCCAGAAAAGCCACTGTTACGCCTCGGCCCGTGTAACTCGGGTCGGCGTTCAGCCTCGCGGGCGTGGGAATAACCGCGAACCGGTTCGGCGCGTGTTGATGATCGTGGTTTGCAGAGTCCATCTTGCTCCTTTGTCGCCGGAGCAGACGAAACCTTACAGACTCGTTTAGTTTTGATTGGTGAGGCGGCGGCGGATACGTTCGCGTGCTTCGTTAGAGAGAGTTGCTCCGGTCATTTGCTCGGGCGCTGCGGCGGCCTGCGCGCGGGAGGTATCGCGAATGAGTTTCAGATGTTCCAGGTACCACTGGCACCAGACGCAGATCCAGAGGTGCAGTTTTAGTTTGATAGTTTCGCTCGTGGGCAGCGGCCGCTCCATCGATTCCGAGATCGTCGCGACGGTCTGCTGGCAGGTCGGCAGCGTGCGCAACAGCCAGTACCGAACAGCGTGCTTGAGTTTGTCGTAAAGTTTCAGCGCCATATCACTGTTCGGGTTTGAACCAGTTTACCTCCAGGCAATTACGCAAGTGCAGCCGGGCACGATGCAGCATGACCCAAAGGTTGTTAACTTTGATGCTCAACATCTCGCAGATTTCTTCGCTTTTCCGATCTTCCACTTCGCGCAACGTGAAAGCGCTAACGGTCCGTTGCGGCAGCGGCGAGAGACAGTCGTTGAAAACTTTCCAGAAATCACTCCGCTCCATCAGCTCAGCCGGCGTCGCGTGCCAGTCGGTCGGCGCTCGATCGGTGTTCCAGTGACCCTGCCATTCATCGACGCGCGCAAAAAACTCCTGATGCTCGGGACCATCGTCGGATTCGTCACCCAGTTGAGCTTCACGACCGATGCGCCGAAAGTGATCGATAATCTTGTGTTTCAGTATTCCCACGAGCCAGGTTCGCTCTGAGCCTCGTCCTTCAAAGCCTTGATACGCTTTCAACGCGGCGAGAAATGTTTCTTGCACGGCATCCTCCGCCACGTTATTGTCGCGCAGCCGAAACACCGCGTATTTGAAAAGATAGTCACCGTGATCATCCAGCCAACGATCAGGGTCGGCAGACTGATAGGGGGACTTAGCCTGTGCCTCGCTCATAGTTCGGCTTTATATTACCACCAGCAATGGACCAACAGCGATGACTGGAAAAACATGTCGCGATTGCGGAAACGTGCTCGAGCCGGAGGCGCGCGGCTGTCCGCGATGCGCGCTGAACTTTGAAGCTGAGACGATGATCGATCGCTTTATCTGGCGTCGTTTTGTGCCAGGTGTGCTGGTCGTTGTTGTTCTGGCCGTGTTCGCGTTGGTTTACTGGTGGCGTAATTATTGACAGCCGTGCACTTTCATCGTAGATTCCTCACGATTTTTCCGTACCTCTTAACCAGCAACCTACAACCTCAGTTCACTAAGCGACCCTCACACGGTCGACTTACAAAGCCAGGAGATTAACGATGCCAAAAACTCAATCCCCCTTCACGCGCAGATCTTTTCTGCAAACAAGTCTCGCGGCTGCTGCGGGCGCGGCTTCGCTTCCGGTTACCAGTCACGCGTTCATACCACCGACGCCGCCGCAAGCCAAATACACTCGCTACAACGTCATGAGCAGTGGCGGGCAAAGAGCACTCAACAGTTACAACAACGCCATCCAGGTGATGCTCAAGCTGCCGCCCAACCATCCGCAAAACTGGTTTCGCAATGCGTTCATCCACATCATGGATTGCCCGCACGGCAACTGGTGGTTTTATGTGTGGCATCGCGGCTACGTCGGTTATTTCGAGGAGACGATTCGCAACCTCAGTAACGACAGCACCTTCGCTATGCCTTACTGGGATTGGACCACGCTGCCCGAGATTCCTGCGTCGATGTTTGAGAGCGTGCTGACTCCGATCGCCGATCTTTACTCCAACTTCACGAAGAACCTCTCGGTGTTCACTTCGTTCATCAAGCCATCGCTGCAAACGTACTGGAACAGTCTCAACTCCGCGCAACGCAACCAACTCAACATTCGCGGCTACACGAATTTCGACTTGATGTGGAACGATGTTACCGGTCTGGATCCGGGCTCGGGTAACGGCATTTCCGGAAACATGGCCTACGCCATCACCTGCGGCGCGCGCTATCTCAGCCGCGATAATCCGAAGCTGGATTCGGCCACGGCCTACGACTGCTCGCCGCCCGTTATCGATGCCGGGTTGAAACCAACGCAGTTCTACAACCCGTCGATCTCGCTGAGTTTCACCAGCACGAAGACTCCGTCGCACAACACGCCGCCCGGACAGAACACCCAGTTTTCAATCCTCGAAGGCTTCCCGCATAACAAGGTCCACAACTACATCGGCGGCGTTGGCCCACTCGATCCCGGACCTTACGGCAACATGACGAATTTCCTGTCGCCGGTGGATCCGATCTTCTTTCTGCATCATTCCAACCTGGACCGTTTGTGGGATGTGTGGACCCGCAAGCAACAGAGTATGGGGCTGCCTTATCTGCCGACCGGCACGGATCTGCAAACACTCTCGAACGAGCCGTTTCTGTTCTATGTCAACGGCGCCGGCCAGCCCGTGGGAAACAGCCAGGCGGGTGAATATCTGAGCATGCAAAGGTTCAATTACCAGTATCAGCCCGGCTACCCGGAAAGGTTTGAGCAAACCAGCGGCGTGCAGAACAGGCCCGCCCGACCGCCAGTGAGAGGAACGGTAAGAGGTAACCGGGCTACTCTCGCTCTTCCCTCCGGCGTGGTTAAAGAACACCTCGCGGCGCCTGCCGCAACGCTGATTGCCGAAGTCACGGTGCCACATCCGACGCCGAGTAATCCGACGAGAGAGTTTCACGTTCTCGTGGGAGCTCCGGCAAACGTGACTGACGCCGGTCCGGACAGTCCGTACTACGCAGGCACGATTGCGTTCTTCGGCAATATGGCGCATGCGCATGGAGCGGCGCCTAACGCGACTTTCGCAGTTCCCTTGCCCAGAACGCCACAGGCTTTCACCGGTCTCGAAGCAGTAAACGCGGGTGTAAACATCAGCATCGTACCGGCACACGGACGCAGACCAGTTGCCCCCGTATTAAAATCTGCGATAGTACGAGCGATTTAGAGTTTTCGATGCACACCCTTCTCGCAGCCTTAATCTCTTTTGCACTTTTGGTGCAGACAGCCGGCGCGCCGGGACGAGTCGTCAATCTCGTCCTGCCGCGCAGCCTGGCCGAGAATGAAAGCGTGGTGGTGGAATTGAAACTCGGAGTGCTTGCACGCGGCGCCGAGATTCAAGTGGAAACAACGTCGGGCAGGATGTTGGGTGTCATTTCACCTTACGGCATTCGCTCGGGTAACGAAGCCGGCACCTACACCGTGCCTGTGCCGCCGGAGGCGATCTCAAACCAGCGCGTCTCGTTGCGGATCACGCTCAGTCACAATCACAGCAAACGCACGCCGACAACGAAAGAAGTGCGCAGCGTCCGGCTACAGATTACTTCCCCCGATCGGTAGCAGCAGCATTCACTTTCGCACTGAACGCGAATGCCGTGGCGAAGGAGTCGGCGTCGGAGTTGGTGTCGGCGTCGGAGTTGGTGTCGGCGTCGGAGTGCCAACACTCAGTTTTCGCAGCACGATCAGACGGCGCGACTCAATCATGTAAGCCGCAGCCTTTTGTGCGCTTTCCGAATCGAATGCCAGCCCGTAACGGCCGTCCTGTTCGCCGACGGAAATCGCATGGTCCGTGAGTTTAGAAACTTCTTCCTTACCGTCCGTTGACGCCTTCACTCCAAAAACGATTACCTCTTCACCCGGAATCATACGGACGCTCTGGTCGGCCGGAAGCGACATGACCCAGCGGCCCTCCAAACTGGCTGGAGTTACTGGAGAACTTTTGGAGATCAAGGCTGAGGTCAGAATCGTTCCTTCCTGGAGTGCAGAGACGGTGACTCTCCCAACAGCCTCATCGGTTCGGGCGACAGCGCCCTCAGGCGCGTTTCGAACCGCGTCTTTCATCACATCTGTAGAACCAATGACGCTTAAGGCTGGAAGATCACGTTTGAGCGTGATTACGGTCTGAAGACCTTTGTTACTCGCCCACAGCACTTCAAAACCGCCGGTCGCAAGCAGTAAACCGACGACGATCCATGCCATCGACTGCCGGTGAATAAAGGCTCGGGCTCGTTCACGGAAGGTGGGCTTTTTTGGCGGTGGCGGTGTTTCACACGATGGCGGAGTTCCCGACTCCGTAGTCTTCTGCAAGTCAGCCGCCCCTGGCGCCGACTCCTCTGCCTTTTTTACTTCCATAGGAACTTCCGCGGCGGGTTTCGCGCCGGAATCCGCGACGACTTCCGCGGGTTTGTCCGGGGGAATCGTTACCGGATTATCAGCAACGGGTTTGGTCGAGATCGTAAGGAGGTCGACGCCACCGAGTGCAATCACGGTTGCTTGCGCGTCAGGCGCAGCAGGCGCCGTTACTCGATTGTCGTAATAGAAGTCATCGCGTTCTTCGGCTCCAGCCGCGCTCTGACTCGAGGCGGGTTTGTCACCACGCGGTTGCCACGGCACTTGATAACCAAAAACCCACGATTCGAGTTCCTGCCACAACCGTTTTTCCTTCCGGGCTGCTTCAGGAAGTTTAATACGCATCTGTTTCAGCAGCTCACCGCGATAAAGATCGAAGCCAGTGCGGACCTGCTCACCGTAAACCACCGCTTGATTAACGGCTGCGTTATAGCAGGCTCGAGCCAGCACGACGCCAACCACAAGGTAAGCAAAAATCAACCACCAAAACTGATTTAGCACAGCCAGCAGTACGCTACCGGCTAACGTCGCGAGAATCAGAGCAGTGCAGAGATTCAGTAGCGCGAATAGCGGAGTCAGCGCGCTATCGACCTGAGTGCGAAAGGCTTCCGGTAGAACCGCCGTCAGCCGGCTCCACCAGATGGCGGCGTTCGCTCCATACATCTGGTCCGGGTAATCGTAGGCTGCTGTGATGACGTTGCCGAGCCGCGTAGCTTGCACGCGTTTGAGCGAATACAAGTAGAACCAGTCATAAATCTCCTTGCTCGTTGCTTTCGCTTGTCGCACGCCTTCTCGTTGCTCTCCCCATCGCTTGAAGAACCGGAGCGGCCAATAGCCGGCATACAGTCTTACCAGCGAGGTTTGCGCTGCTTGCAAAAGAAAGGCTACGAGTGAAATGCAGAACAAGGCTGCAAACAGCATTACCGTGGTCCACGTCACACCGGCGGCGTCCCATCGCCGCACCATATCACTGAAGCCGTGCAAACCGATCCACGTACCCGCCAGAATCAACGCGCAAGCAAACACGGGAACCCAGAAGGCGATGATGAATCGCCGATCAAAAAACCCGCCGAGCTGGTCGAGAAAAGTCGGGATCAACGCCAACCGCCTTTCAGCAGGTGCAGGGTTGTTTGAAAATCAGGGTTTCATTGTGGGTGGGACAACAAGCCAGATCGTCGTTATCCCGCGTTGCCGTTCCCGGTGGAACCTGATGCGGGATCTTCGGACAACAGTAACAAGAGCCACTCGGCGGGTTCACGAAAGACGGTGAGCCAAATGACGGAAACATAGTTCGCGGAAACACGTTGACGAGTCTGTGCATGGTTATTAAACCCACCGGACTCCCTCTTTCCATCACTACAAATCCATCCAGGGTACGCTCGTACGCCATAGCCTCGGCGAGTTGGATGACGTTTGTATTTGGATGTGTTTGGCCAATTATCCGCAACTGCCGATGGTGCTGGGAAAGGCTGCCGGGCTGGGTGATGAGCCGATGTGCTCCTTTGAGCGAGAGTATCGCGCACGCTTCACCATGCGCCTCGACAAGCGCGCTACGCCCACCGATCAGTACTCTTTCGCTCGCCTGTCGCGCGTTGTCTTCGATAGATACTTCGATCATGTCGAAGGGAACCATTATGTCCGCAGCACTCTGAGTCATGGTGAGTTAACCTCCAGAATGTATTAAAGCTGCCAAAGCCAGGAATGCGGCGAGTTGTAGGGCTTTAGCGGGCGGGAATTCTACCACAACCTAAAAAAGCGAGGAGAAGTGAACGCGAACGCTCACTTCTCCTCCGCATCAACCTTTGCCAGGCTCGAAAGCTGAAGCATTGATGAAACTACTCAGGGACAGATCGTGATCGGCTCCTGGCCGCCGCCACAATACGTCGTACAGTTGTTGGTATAAAACGGATCGTACGGATCGCAATCCTGATCGTCATACCAACCGTCGCCGTCACTGTCCGGTCGATCGTTTCCATAGCCCGTCATGCTCGCACTGCCGACTATATTTAAATAGTAGCCCTCCGAGGTCATGTTGGTGACTCGGACGTAATAGGTCCCCGAGTAAACACCGGAGAGATCAGGCACCGGCGCCACCAAAGAGGTGCCGCCACCCGAGACAGAGTTGGCAGTCACCGCTCCGACCATGTAACCGTCGGCAAAATACTCAACCTGCGGCATGCCATACGTCGCATCGAAACTCTGACCGGTGATGGTGACCGTTGACGGCGGACTCGCCAGATTCACCGAAGACGGGCTTGCGGAAAGAGTCAGATTGGCATTGGTAACCGCACGGATCTGCAAGTTGTAGCATTGATACCCGTGCGATGGAACGGTGATGTCGCCGCTCGAATTGGCTATACGCGTTTCCACTATCGGCGGGACCGTGGTGGGAAAGCTGTAAAACACGCGATACCAAACACCGGGAGTAAGGTTATGGAAGGTGCAGGTGCTCGGACTGGAAGACCCGCAACCCGGCATCACAAACACGGCCGCCAGCACGAAGACAAGCAATACAAATGGCAACAGCTTTTTCATTGCTTTTCACCTCCTTCGTTGAGGTTCAGCATCTTGTTCACCGAATTTCTGGTGAAGAAGAGTTGTGCTGCTGAAGGGTGAAGCCACCCGTGCGGTCCGTATGGCAGGGCTGAGTGATTTTTTTGCGCCTGCCACTGTTCCCGCGTCAGCCCCGCTGCCATTCTCTGCTGCTTCAACATCTCGCCGAGCTCGGCGCGCGAATTTGTCAAAGGGTCGTCAGCCGCGACCGAGTAAGCGATCACGAATGCTTGCGTCGGTGTGAGGCCTTTGGAGCTTACGTTTCCGAATTGCTCGGGAAGATTTGTGCCGAGCTTGCTTACGCGATCGTTGACTTCTCCTTCGATCATCGAACGCAGTCCGACCTGCAGCGCGGCATCACCACGCCGGCTCCATTCACGACCGGCTTGTGCTTGCTGAACCAAGCCTTGTTTGGTCAACACGCCCCACTTCGCGCTGGCGCGCGAGCGGATTTCACCGTTCTCGTCAGTCGAGGCTTCGGTCGCCTCGTCGATCTCTTTATCAGTTAGCGTGGCCAAGCGATCGACCACTGCGGTCGTCATGCGGTCGGTCAACTCACTAACGCTGATGTATCCCGACTTGCCGTTGAGCACGTCGCGCTCGGCCTTCGCGAGTCTCTTTTTGAAGTCATCGGACATCTTCCACCCGGAGCGCCCGTGAATAAATTCGGCTGCCGACGCAACCGCGTCTTCGGCGTTTTCGGCCCTGGACGCGAAGCGAACTTCGCTGCCAATGCCTTTCCGCAGTTCGTTTTGTAGCTGCTGTTTGCCTTCGGAAGCGGCCGTAGCCGGCTGCCTGGACGCTTGCCAGACTGCCGCTCCCACGACTAGGCATGCGAGGACTGTTGTAGTTGCAATCAATGGTCTACGGTGTAGA
>Ga0105248_10007946_pt1 | contig 11660 bp, 13 predicted proteins | sample KBSS34metaG_FD_81524 | JGI IMG/M metagenome (GOLD analysis project Ga0105248, IMG submission 81524) | Switchgrass rhizosphere microbial communities from Kellogg Biological Station, Michigan, USA - KBS S3-4 metaG | ecosystem: Host-associated > Plants > Roots > Rhizosphere > Soil | place...
GCTGTCGGTGGAACCGTTCGAATACATCGAAGCGCCGCCGCCGGTCGCCGGGACGCTCGTCGGCCTCGCTTTCGCCGACTACCACCGGGGCAAACAGTCGATGGGGCTGGTGGCGGTGCAGCGGTTCACCGGATACGGCATGACCGCGGACGACCTAGCCCGGATCGAGGCCGCCGACATCGCCTTCCGGATCGTGCCGGACCTGCCCACGCTGTACCCGTACCAGCCGCAGCGCGGCCACCAAATCGGCCCCATCGTCGAAACGCTAACCGGGCTTCCCGAAGCGAAACTGCGGGACCTGGCCTGGTGGGCCGCGGCGGAGGCTGTCCGTTACGCGGGGCGCGGCGACGACCCGGATATCGCCGCCAGCCTCACCGCCCGTGCCCTCACAGAGGCCGCGCACCTCCGCGCCCGCCGGTCCCAACTCGAGGGCGGCGAACACCCCTGGCTCTGGCTCGCCCTGCACCGAGCGACCAACCCGGACCCGCTCGCGGCAGCGACGGAGACTCTGGAAGCCGCCCGCTTTGCCGCCGGCCCGCACGCGGCCAACCTGATCGCCGACGCCCAGGCCCGGACCAGGTGACCGGGCGGCCCCACGACGTCGTCAACCCTCGAGGTCTCTCCTAGCCGGAGGTAGACCCCGCCTCGACACGACTTCGATCGGCAGCGATCGCCGACGGGGACGGGACCAAGAACCGTATGCGCAGGCTGGCCGGCGAGCCTCGCCCGTACAGCGCGGTCAACGCGACAGCGTCGCCCTCGGTCACCGGCCTGATGTGCACGATCCGGCCATCAATGGTCAACGCGTCCGAGCCGGCGATGGCGTGACTGCCCTGCAGCATCTCATCTGTTCCTCCTCGGCCGGCCGAAGTCGCATCCTCCGCGCTGGCCGGTCCAAGTCACCTGCGCGCCCTTGATGCAGACCCATCCAGTGGGCAACTCGCCGGAGTCGAGGAATACGCCCAACTGCGCGGCCGTGGTGAGCGCCGCGTCGGCTTGGACGTACAGCGCCTTCTCGTCCTTCAGGTTGTGGTGTCTGAGTTGGACGGCTAGTTGACGGCCGCGTGCAGGTGCTGTGTCGCGCGCCGCGGCTGAGGCCATCGCGCCTTCCAGCGAATCGAGCGTCTTCCAGATCTGCGCGTGCTCGCGCAGCATGACGACCACCGCAGCATCCAGCCCAGCGTCCAACAGCGCAGGGAACAGGACTGCTCCTCGGCATGGATGTGGCGGCGCAACGCGTGGATCGCGCGTCCTATGCCCTGCCAGCCCGTGGCCGGAGTCGCGACCGGGCGGTGAATGCCTCGATCTCGTCGTCGATCTCGCGGTGCTCGTACTCGAGAGTCGCCGCCAGCGACTCGATCTCCATATCCGTCACCCCGTTTCCGGTGCTTGAACCGCGCGGAGCACGGCGACAAGGAAGTCGCTGGCATGGCCGAACGGTCGGAGGTCCCATGTGGACAGCAGCAGGTCCGGCAGGAGCCCGGACACCCCGGCGTCGTCAAGGAACTCGGCGAAGTCATATCCACGGCCGGCACCGAAGCCGACGACCAGACGGCCGCCTTCACGCAGGTGGCCACCCATCCGGCGGAGAACCTCCACCCGGGTATCTGGTGCGAGGAACGTCATGACGTTGCCCGCGCACACCACCACGTCGAAGCCCTCGACGATCCCCGCTGATGGCAGATCGAGTTCGGCCAGGTCCCCGAGGAGCCACGTCGGTCGCGGATACGCCCGCCGAGCCGCATCGATCAGCACCGGGTCCAGATCCACCCCCACCACGTCGTGGTCGGAGGCGGCCAAGCGGCCGCCCACCCGGCCGGTGCCGCATCCGGCGTCGAGAATGCGCGCGCGGCGCCTCGCCATCGCATCGACGAACCTGGCCTCACCTGCCAGGTCCGTTCCCGCGTCGGCCATCGAGCGGAATCGGTTGATGTACCACAACGAGTGGTCCGGGTTGGTTTCGAGGAGACGCAGCCAACCGTTCTTGTGATCCACGCCGCCAGCCTTCCCCGACAGACCTGATCCGGTGGCCCGGCGCCATGATCCCGCCGCGGCCCACCCGAGTCTCTCCCGAGTCGGCAGGACTCGAAAACGGCCAAAGGTCCCGTCCGATCCGGGACCAGTGACGCTGTCAGGAGGTCGCGGCCGGAACAGAGCCAGCTCCATCCACCGCCCGGGGCGCCGCTGGCCAACGATGCGCCGGTCACCAGTTCCCCAGCGGTCCACACAGGACGTCGCGAATAGACAACAACCACGACTGGGATGGCGACCAGCCTCCCCGCTCTGGGAGGTGGGGTCTGTGGGTCTAACGGCTCCTCTCTTGTCAAGCCGCTGAGATCAGAGAGGTCTCCAACTTGCGAGACAGACCCGGGAGGTGCCGTTTCTCCTGCCGCCGCGGGACGAAAGCCTCTGACCGCGGCGACGGAATCTGCGGCAAGATCATCGAGGGTCGGGCTCGGGTCGCCCATCGCAATGCTGTGGAAGGAAGGACCGCCGGTGTCAGGTGTGCGCGGTGTTGCCCATGCGGATCGGCCTGGTGGCCTTCCACCGGTGATCATCCAGGGCGGGATGGGCGTTGGTGTGTCCGGCTGGAGGCTGGCCCGAGCCGTGGCGGCGACCGGGCAGTTGGGTGTGGTGTCCGGGGTAGCGCTGGACGCGGTCCTGGCGCGGCGCCTGCAGCGGGGTGACCCGGACGGACACGTGCGCGAAGCGTTGGCCCGCCTTCCCCTGGCGGGAGTTGCCGAGCGGATCCTGAGCCGGTACTTCGTGGCGGGCGGCCTGCCCGCCGGCGTCCCGTTCCGGCCGACCCCGCGGCTCGGGCTGCGCCCAAACCCCGCTCGCGACGAGCTGATCGTGGCGGGCAACTTCGTCGAGGTGTACCTGGCCAAGCTGGGCCATCACGGGCCGGTGGGCGTGAATTACCTGGAGAAGATCCAGCTCGCGACAGCGGCCGCCACGTTCGGGGCGATGCTCGCAGGCGTCGACTATGTGCTCATGGGTGCCGGCATCCCGGCTGAAATCCCGGGAATGCTGGACCGTCTGGCCCACGGCGAGCCGGCCGAGCTGACCGTCACCGTGGCCGGCGCGACGGCTGGACAACGCCACACTGTCGTCTTCGACCCCGCGGCCTTGGTCGGTGCCGAGCCAATACGGCTGGTCCGGCCGCTGTTGCTCGCGATCGTCTCCTCCGCGGTCCTGGCCGCGTATCTGACCCGCAACCCGGCCACGACACCGGACGGGTTTGTGCTGGAGACCGCGGTCGCGGGCGGGCACAGCGCGCCACCGCGCGGGCCGTTGCGGCTCAGCGCCGAGGGCGAGCCGGTGTATGGTCCGCGCGACGACATCGATGTGACGAAGGTGGCGGCACTGGGGTTGCCGTTCTGGCTGGCCGGCGGGCACGCCGGCCGCGACGCGGTGGCCGGGGCGAAGGCGCTGGGCGCGGCCGGCGTTCAGGTCGGCACCGCGTTCGCGTTGTGCCGCGAGTCGGGCCTCGACCCCGACCTGCGCCACCGAATGAACGGGCGGGCGTTGGCCGGCGGGCTGGTCGTGCGGAACGAGCCGTATGCCTCACCCGCAGGCTTCCCGTTCAAGACCGTTCAACTGCCCGGCACGCTCTCCGACGACGGGGTGTACTCCGGCCGAGAACGGCTGTGCGACCTGGGGTACCTGCGCGCGCCATACGACCGCGGCGACGGCGCGATCGGGTACCGCTGTCCCGCCGAACCCGTGGCAACCTACGTGCGCAAGGGCGGCGCGATCGAGGACACCGTAGGCCGCAGGTGTCTGTGCAACGGTCTGACCGCCACGATCGGCCTGGCCCAGCGCCGTTCCGACGGGGCCGGCGAACCGCCGCTGTTGACCCTCGGCCAGGACCTCGCTTTCCTGCCCGGCCTCGTCGCCTCCGCCGGAGCGGACTTCGGCGCGGCGGATGTCGTGGCCCACCTGCTCGGGCGTGCGCATCCGTGACGTCGGGCGTCACTCGGACCTGGCCGAACGGACGGTGACCCGGACCGGTCGCGGCCCCTGCGAGACGCACCCGCTACCGGCCAGGGCACACCCGTGACAGCTGCCGGCGGTCTCCTCGACGACCAGCCCGCGCCGAAGTGGCCGTAGCCGATCACGGGCGTCGAGGTCGTCGCGACTGACCCCGAGATGCCAGGCCAGTTCCTCGAGGGCTGTGATACCGACCACGAGTCTAGTCGCCTTCGCCGAGGCGTTCGGCGACCACATTGGAGCGCAGCGTCCGAATGCGTTCATGAACCCGGCGTCCTGATCTTGTGGCCTCAACGCTGACCACACGCTGATCCGCCGCGTCGATGTGCCGGTCGATCAGGTCACGACCGGTCAAGGCTGCTAATCCGGCCCCGGCGTGGGCCTGCAGGAGGACAGAGCCGGCGGATTGACGGGCAGACAAAGGAGCCACGCGTACCGATCGGTACGCGCGGCTCGCCTGTGGGGCGTCGGTCAGGGAATCTGGTGCCAGGTGTCGGGCTTGTCGAGGTTGTCGAACGTCAGGCTTTCGCCGATGGCCTTGAGCTCCGTCTCCGACAGGGTGTTGGCCGGGTCGCGGACGACGACGGCGTACCTGGTGTCAGGAATGTCCCAGCTGCAGGACAGATCGGTGTCTGATGAGAAATAGCCACAGGTGCTCTTCGTCTTCGGCGCGTCCGGTGGCGGAGGAACCTGCTGGTGGATGATGGTGAACACCACGGCCGGGCCGTCACTGGGGTCCGCGAAGTGCCGCACGGTATTGCCAGCCACCGCCGAGGACGGCGCGAAGATGACCGTGACCGATGGGAGATCCTCGGTGGTGAAGCTCCGCCCGCTGATCGACGCGAGCTTCCAGCCGGCCGGCAGGTGCCCGGCCTGTAACGGGATCCGGGCCTGGGCCGGTGCGCCCAGGCTGAAGGCGTCGGCCAGCGCCCGCTCGTCCGCCGCGGTCATTTGGTGGGGCAGGTCGGTCGGAAGCTCGATAACGCTGTTGATGACCGCCCACCCATTGGCCCCGTACTGCCAGGCGAGGGAGTTGGCCCTGGCGGAGACGGCGTTGCTGAACTTGCCGCCTCCGTTGACGTAGTTGTAGGTGTCCTGGTCGTGCTCGTTGGCGAAGCCCGGCTGTCCGTGCACGGTTACCTTGGTGCCGTAGAGGAACTCGGCCGGCGGACGCACGCCCGGTCGGTACACCGTCAGGGTGCCCACGTAGGAGATGGCCGCCTTTCCGTTCGTGTCCTTATAGTCCGCCACGATGTTGGCGTCCTGGTACGTCGTGGTCACCACCTGCGGCGGCAGGACCCGGAAGCCGCCCGCGGAGAAGGTGTCGAACATGAACGTGAACGGTGCGATCGCGACCGCCGGGGCCGGCTGTTCGGCCACGACCGGCGGCGCGACGTTCGGCGGGGTGACCGGGCGGTTGGCCGACACCATGGCCGTGTTGGCGACGAGCAGTCCCGAGACCGCAAGGCCGACCGCGACAAACCCGGCGCTGCCGATGCGCTGAGTCAGCAGACGCCGGCGGCGCCGCTGCCCGGCGGCGATGATGTCGTCCACCCCGTACGGTGGGGGGGGCGCGTGTCCCTTGCCAATTTCCAGTAGGTCACGGATTTCATGCATCGGTTGCCTCCTTCAGAGCCTCACTCAGTGCGATGTCCTGTGTTGCCAGCAGCCGGCGCAGAGTGGCCAACCCTCGCATCGTCTGGCTCTTGATCGTTCCCTCACTGCGGCCGAGCACTTCCGCCGCTTCCTCCACGCTCATGTCCGCGTAGAAGCGGAGAACCAGAACGGCCCGCTGACCCGCCGGGACCTGGCGCAACGCGGCCCGAACGCGCATGCGCTCGGCGACCGAGTCGGTCAGGTCCGGCTCGCCCACCTCCGGGAATGCCTGGCTTGCCGAGACCTCTCGCCGCCACGGCCGGCGGACCTCGTCAATCGCGGCGCGCACGACAACGCGAGCGGCGTACCGCTCGGGGGAAGTTACTCTCGCCCAACGGACGTACAGCCTCGAAAGGCTCCGGGCGACCGCGTCGTCGGCGGCCTGCCAGTCCCCGCACGTCAAGTACGCCAGGCCGCGTAACGAGTCCAACCGTGCCGACACGAACTGCCGGAACTCCTCCTCGCTGCGGTCCATAGGCCGTTCCTCCCTTCCTCGGGTCCAAGACGGTGCCAGCCGGCCGACGGGTTGCACGGGCGGCGACGCAATCTTGGTGACGTGTCGAATCGTGATACAGCGGTGATCGTGATACAGCGGCCCGATCCGCCGAGCACCCAAGGGCGGCGTTCGTGGGTACCGAGGATCGGAGATTGAGGATTGAACGGATGCGGGGGCCATGCGCGACGGGCTATACATGGACGGCGCGGAGTCGACGCCGCGGCAAGGCCTGGGCGGTCCTGGACAAGTCTGTCGTCGAAGCAGACCGGCTACGCCCGCGGCGCAACCTGGAGCCGGCGTCGGCCGAGCTGCTCACTGTCGCGCTGCGGATCGCCCGCGCCCGTACCGTGGTAGAGATCGGCACGCCCAACGGCTACTTGGGGATCTGGCTCGCTGATGCACAAAGAACACAACCCCGCCGGCGGAGGTCACCCCAAGGCGTGGCGGAAGTCCGAGGTGGCACTGTCGTCGGTCTACCGTGGCGGTGTGGTGGTCACGCTGCGCCCGCTCACGCTCGACGACATCGACGCTGTCCACGGCTGGGCTCAACTTCCCGAGTCCTGCCGGTACCAGCCGTGGGGACCCAACACCTACGAGGAGTCCGTGGCGTACGTCAGGCGCGTGCTGGCGGAGGGCCCTAACCACTTGGTGCACGCGGTGGTCGTGGACGGCGAGGTCGTCGGCACCGCGGATCTGACGCTGCACGGCCCTAGTACCGGCGAGATCGGATACGGCATCCATCCGCAGAGGTGGGGACAAGGCATCGCCACCGCGGCCGCGCGTGAGTTGCTGCGCCGAGGGTTCACCGAGCACGGCCGCCACCGCATCTTCGGCACGTGCGACCCGCGAAACATCGCCTCGGCGGCCGTCATGCGCAAGGTCGGCATGCAGTACGAGGGAAGGATGCGCGGCACCGCCCTCATCAGGGACGGGTGGCGCGACTCGGACCTGTACGCGATCCTGGTGGACGACTAGGACGGGGAACCGGCATGCGGGTAACAATGGCGACCAGTCAAGGAGATCCGCGCGGAGACAACGAGGACTTCGTTGCGGCCGTCCCCAACGCCGCGGTCCTCCTCGACGGCGCCGGCATCTCCGGCATCGAAGACATCTGCCACCACGGCGTCGCCTGGTACACGCACCGCCTCGGCGGGGCGCTCATCGCAAGGCTGTCCAGAGAGGACGGACGGGATCTGCGCGACATCCTGGGTGAGGCTATCGAGGAGGTGACCGACGACCACCGCGACACGTGCGAAGTCACCGACCCGAGCAGCCCGTCCGCGACCGTCGCCCTGCTACGGGTCAACGAGGAAACCGCCGACTACCTCGTACTCTCGGATTCGTTTGTGCTGCTCGAAAACAAGGACAGCACAACGCGGGTCATCACCGACGACCGCGAGGTCGCCATCAGGCAGCGGTTCACCGCGCCGATGCTTGCAACAGTGAAGGACACCCCGGACTACGAACACGCCCGAGAAGAGGCCATCAAAGGCTTCCGGGCCACGCGCAACCAGCCCGGCGGGTTCTGGGTGGCCAAGAACGACCCCAGCGCCGCGCAGGAGGCGGTCGTGGGCAGCGTTCCGAACGCGGATGTCGTCAGCGCGACGCTGCTGAGCAACGGCGCCAGCCGCATCGTCGACCGCTTCGGTCTAACGGACTGGCCAGGCGTCGTGGCGATGCTCGGCAACGACCGACCAGCGGCGATCATCGAAAAGGTGCGGGAGGCGGAAGCGAACGACGGCCAGGAAGCAGACGACGCCACCATCGCGTACTGCGAGCTGAGTGTCAGTCGTCCGGCAGAAGCAGCAGCCCGTCGTTGTTGAGGTTGACCTGCGGCGCGTTGACATCCGGCTCGTACGCGAACGCGCGGAACCGGGGTATCCCGTCGATGCGTACGACGGTGTTGAGCGGCATCACCTCGCCCTCGGCGAGCCGTTGGCCTATCGCTCGCACGGTCCGGGCCGCGAACGGCGAGGGCGTCATCTGCTGCGGTACCAGCACATCCGGCCGGGCAAACTTGATCATCCCGCGGGTGTGCACCAGGTTGTCGCGGCCATCGCCTTCCTCGATGATCACCTTGACCTCCCGGTTGACGTCGAACGGGCGGTCGGCCGGCCACGCCATGACCGCCGCGCCGTCGTGCCACCGGGCGCCGTGGACGTCCACAACCGTCGTACAGCCGGAGTCGATCAACCAGCGGGCCGCAGTCCAGCACGCCTGCAGGTAGGCCAGGTCGGCCTGGTCGGGTACCTCGCAGGAAATGGTGAAGCAGAACCTCGCCGCGGAGAGCTGGTCCATGGTCGGCAGCTCCTCCGCGGCAACGATGCCGAACGCTCCGGTTCGCCAGTAGTCGACGACATCGATGCCGTACCGACGTGTCTCGACGAGACCCCACGCCTCCACCGATGGCAGACCGTGACGGCCCGGTAGCACACCGACATCCTCTCGCCTGTCCCCCGAGCTGAACGCGATCAGGAACACCTGTGCCTGGGCGTCGGTGGGCTCGAAGCGAGGACGGGGCCAAGCGGCGACAAAGGGCACGCCCGATTGTGACATCCGCTCTGATACAACAAGGCGCGCAATGTTCCCGGTCCCCGGACCCGTCTGTGGTGAGGAGGTGGATGAGTGACCTATGACGAGTTCGTCGAGGACCGGCTCGCGGCGCTGTCGCGCTACGCCATGATGCTGACCGGGGATCCGCACACGGCGCAGGACCTGGTGCAGGAGACCATGGTCCGCGCGCACGAGAAGTGGCACCAGGTGTCCGCGGCCTACGCTCCGGAGCAGTACGTGAAGCGCATGCTGACCAACCTCTTCCTCGAGTGGCATCGGGGTTCCTGGCTCAAACGGGTGCGACTGCGTCCCGAGCCCCAAGAACGGCCCGCCCCACACGATCACGCCCAGCGCTCCGCCGACCGCGACGAGGTCTGGCAGGCGCTGGCCACGCTGCCGAGGCAGCAACGCGCGGCGGTCGTGCTGCGCTATTACGAGGACCGGCCCGACCAGGAGATCGCCGAGATTCTCGGCTGTTCCGTCAGCGCGGCCCGCAGTTACATCTCCCGAGCCCTGGCGACCCTGCGGTCGCGGGCCGGCACCCAGCTCAGCACTGGAGGACGGCGATGATCGAGCAGCAGTTGCGGGAGTCGTTCGCCCGCCACGAAGGGGAAGCGCCCAACGTCGATGAGCTTCGACAGGGCATCGTCACTCTGACCGGAAAGCGCCGGCGCCGGCGGATCGCGCTCAGGTACACGGGCGTGGCCGCGATCGTCGCGGTCGTCCTGCTGGTGGTTCCGCTGATCGTCAAGAATGTGCCGAACCGAGTGCCACACATCGCGCCGGGCGTGACCACCGGCCTGCCCGACGGTCCGCTGAACTTCCTCGTCCTCGGGCTCGAACCGTTCGACCAGCCCGGTTCGGACAGCGTCACGGTGGTCCACATCAGCAGCGACCACAAGCGCGCGTACCTGATCGACTTCGAGCGCGACCTGCTCGTCGACATCCCCGGGCACGGCCAAGGCAAGCTCACCTCGGCATACAAGCTCGGCGGAGCGCCGCTGACGGAACAGATCGTGCAGTCCTTGACCGGGATCACGTTCAACGGGGTCGTCACCATCACGGTCGACGCGTTGCGCGACCTGACCACCGCGGTCGGCGGGATCCAGATGTGCCTGCCCGTCACCGTCAAGTCAATCCACACTGGACGGACGTTCCCGGTGGGTTGCTACCCGTTCGATGGCGCCGCTGTCGCGGATCTGGTGCGGCAGCGGATGAACCTGCCGATGGGCGGGTACACCCGGGACGCGAACATCCAGCGCGTGATGATGGCCCTGGTCTCCAGCGTCCACCGGCTCAACCTGTTCACCGACGCGAACCGCGTCGCCGCACTCCTGCACGTGAGCGGCCTTCAGGTCGACCTGGGCGACATCGACGCCATCGCGCTCGCGGCCCAACTGAAGAACCTCGACGGGAAAGACCTGACCGGGATCGTGTCTCCGAACTACCGCACGCTGGACAAAGCCGGGGTCGCGTACGAGCAGCTGGACCCGGTCGTGACGCCCCAGCTGTTCGGGGCGCTACGCGACGACGCGCTGGCCCAGTTCGCGACCGCCCACCCCGACTGGCTCGTGAACCACTGAACGCGAGAGGACCTGGCCTCGTACCAGAGGCCAGGTCCACAGTGGACGGAGTGAACGGAGTGGAGAATCAGGACGGCAGCTGGTGCGTCTGCTCCCGCAGGTGGTTCGCCGCCGCGAAGAACACGAAGAAGTTGGGGATCTGGCTCACCGGCTTGGTGGACCAGCGCGACCAGCCGGACGTCTTCTTGATCCGCAGGTACCCCTGGTTGACGTCGATCTCCTTGATCTCGTCCCACCGCAACGACTTCGAGCCCGTCGCGATGCCGCCCCGGTTGATGACGAGCGGGCCGAACGTGACCGAGGCGCCGGACTCGAGCGAGGCGACCACACCGGGCAGCTGGGCCCGGGTGATGCTGGCCTGGATGGCCGGGCCCCACTCCGTCGGCTTCTCGTAGAAGTTGGTCACCTTGACCTTCTTGCCGTCCCGGGTGAGCAGCGTGTAGATGTACGTCGTCCCGACGTAGACGCCATTGACGTACCGCTGGGTGATCGCCTGCAGCACGCTGATGCTGTCCCAGGTGTAGAAGGCGACCGGGCCGGACGCCTCCGCCAGGATCAGCCCACGCTCGAAGAAGTGCAGCCGCTTGGCCGCCCGCTTCGAGTTGAGGTTGGGCGTCATGAAGGCCAGCACCAGGAAGAAGATTCCGACCACCAAGATGAGGAAGAGAATGCCGAAGATGAGCTGCCCGACGAGCTGGATGGTCTTGATCTTCGCGGCGCGGTAGCTCATCCGGTACTCGCCGAGATTCTCGCGCTGGGCCAAGGCGACGACGGCCGCGAACGCGGCGGCCTCGGCCGCTTGCTTGTCGGACATACAGGACTCCCCGGGATCGAAGGCGGCGCAATCGCGGATGTTAGTGCCGCCCCACCGACCCGGCAACCCCGCTACGACAGGCGACCGTACCGCTCCGCCGCGCGGGCGCGAGCCTTGTCCGCCTCCACCTGCCGGTCCCGCTTGGGCGCCTTCGTCACCATCGACACGAGCAGCGTCGTGGTGGCCGCGGCGACGGCCCGGACAGCCTCGTCAAACGCCTCCTGGTTCGCGGTCGACGGATGCGTCGTACCGCTGACCTTGCGGACGTACTGGATCGCGGCGGCCACGATCTCATCCTTGGTGGCCGGCGGCTCGAAGTTGTGCAGGACGCGGATGTTTCGGCACATGTCTCCTACCCTGACACGTCACCGGCCGATCGTCACTGCCGCTCAGCCTCGATCTGGATGCCGGCCGGCGACAGGGACAGCAGCGTGGGGACCATCTCGCTCGGCTCGCACGGCGACCGCAGCACCGCCTCCTCCACCTCGGGGGCCCAGCCGGAGTTGATCCCGGTCAGGACCAGTGTGTCCGGTTCGGGGACCGCCGCCAGCAGGTGGTCCGACCC
>Ga0105248_10007951_pt1 | contig 11656 bp, 11 predicted proteins | sample KBSS34metaG_FD_81524 | JGI IMG/M metagenome (GOLD analysis project Ga0105248, IMG submission 81524) | Switchgrass rhizosphere microbial communities from Kellogg Biological Station, Michigan, USA - KBS S3-4 metaG | ecosystem: Host-associated > Plants > Roots > Rhizosphere > Soil | place...
ATATCGGAGAGCGCGACGTTGACGACAGTCACGTCAAGCATCGCCATGATGAAACCGCACGAGACGGTGAGCAGAATCGAGATCTGCCTGGAGCGAGAAGGAAGCGAGGACATGTGGGGCGCAGGTGAATCGGAGGCGCTGCACGCTGATGCGGCAAGGATCGCATCAAGGTGACTGACGCGGCGCTTATGATAGGGCATCTGGCAGGTCCTTGCTGCGGCTCGCACCGATTCGATCGGCATTGACCTGCGCAGCCAACAGACGCTAGGATGGTCGACATGTCTAGCTTCGCCACACTTCTCCCTTCGCTGATCCGCGCATGTTGTCAGAACGTGCCGGGGGGAAGCTGCGTCTAGCAATCTGGCTATACGTTCAAGCAATCGCCTTCTGGCCGCCCGTTGCAAAACCGGCGGCCTTTCTGTTTTTGTCCCGATACTTTTGGGGTGGAGAGACTCGATGCCGCTTGCGCTATATGACACCTGGTCGCGTACCGTGCGCCCGTTCACTTCAATTCACGCCGGCCAGGTCGGCATGTATTGCTGCGGGCCCACGGTTTATGACTACGCGCATATCGGCAATCTGAGAACCTATGTCTTCGAGGACATCCTGCGTCGCGTGATGATGCGCAACGGATACCAGGTCCGGCACGTCGTCAATATCACGGACGTCGGCCATCTGACTTCGGATGCGGACGAAGGCGAAGACAAGATGGAAAAAGGCAGCCAGCGAACCGGCGAATCGGCGTGGGCCATCGCGCGGCGCTACACCGATGCTTTCATCGCGGACTGGCGCGCCCTGCACCTGCTCGAGCCGACCGTATGGTGCCGTGCGACCGATCACATCGCCGAACAGATCGCGTTCATCGGCGAGCTCGAAGGGACTGGCTACGTGTATCGGACCAACGACGGTCTCTACTTCAACACCAGCAAACAGGACAATTACGGCCATCTCGCGCGGCTAGACCGCGCGGGCTTGCATGCGGGCAAGCGGGTCGCACTCGGCGCGAAGAAGAACCTCACAGACTTTGCGTTGTGGAAATTCAGCCCGGCCGGTATCAAGCGGCAGATGGAGTGGGAGAGCCCATGGGGTCGCGGCTTTCCGGGTTGGCATATCGAGTGCTCGGCGATGTCTGCGAAATACCTCGGCACATGGTTCGATATCCATTGCGGCGGCGAAGACCATATCGCCGTGCATCACAGCAACGAAATCGCCCAGACCGAGGCCGCCTACGGCACGCGGCTCGCAAATTTCTGGCTGCACGGGCACTTTCTGACGCTCGATGCAAACACGAAGATGTCGAAGTCGAGTGGCGATTTCGTTCGTCTGCAGACCCTGCGGAGTCGAAGCATCGATCCGCTCGCGTTCCGTTACCTGTGCCTGACGGCACATTATCGAAACAACCTGCATTTCAACTGGAAGTCGCTCGATAGTGCGCAGACGGCCTTGAACCGGCTGCGCCATCTCTATTCCGGTTGGCCCGACGGAGGCAGCGTCGATCCGGAATTCGCTGCGCGATTCGACGCAGAAGTGAACGAGGACCTCAACCTGCCGAGGGCGCTTGCCGTACTTTGGGAACTCGTCAAGAGTGACCTGCCACTCGCGGCCGTGAGAGCAACCGTCGATAGCTTCGACGATGTGCTTGGTTTCGGTTTGCGGGACTGGAGGCCGGTCGCGCCCGACATTCCGGAAAACATCCGCGCGCTACTCAGCGAGCGCGAGCGGGCCAGAGCGAAAAAGGATTGGCAACGAGCCGATCATCTACGTGAAGCGCTGAGCGAACGTGGCTGGAGAGTCGAGGACAGCAAAGACGGACAACGCGTGATCGGCATCGCTATGAACCCGGGCGATGCCGGCGATGCACAAAACACTTAAACCCGGCAGCAATCCTGATAGTTCGCCTTCGACTGTTTTCATAATTGCTTTCGCACATGCTTTCAATATCCATCGATCTTCTCTCTAAAAAGCTTGATCGTGCGCGAATCCGCCTAAGCTGCTAATCTGCCGCGGCAGCATGCAGAATGCGAACGCTGCGTTCGTCTAATGTGCTGAGCAGTTCACGCCATCATCGGTCTCAAGCCCCCTCGAAATCCAGAAGCACCCTGATCGGAATCAGCGAATGAATCTATTTTCTTCCGCGACACAAGACTTGCCTCGTCTGGATGGCGTCGAATCGGACGAAGCGGCGAAGACATATCGAAAGGTTACGTGGCGCCTCATTCCGTTTCTGTTCCTGTGCTACGTGGTCGCCTATCTCGACCGGACGAACATTGGCTTTGCCCAGCTGCAGATGAAACAGGCGCTTGGTTTTAGCGATGCGGTCTATGGTTTGGGCGCAGGCGTATTCTTTGTCGGCTATTCGCTCTTCGAGGTCCCCTCGAATCTGATTCTGACGCGCATCGGCGCGCGCGCAACGCTTACGCGAATCTTGATCCCGTGGGGCCTCGTGTCGATTGCGATGGTTTATGTGTCCAGCCCGGCAATCTTCTATGTCATGCGCTTTCTTCTGGGCGCATTCGAAGCCGGGCTCGTTCCCGGAGCACTGTTCCTGCTGACCCAGTGGTTTCCGCAGAAGCGCCGTGGTGGAGTCATCGCGTTGTTCATGCTGGGCATGCCGATCTCGGGTCTGCTTGGCGGCCCGCTCGCGGGATGGGCGATGGAGACCTTGCAGGGCGTATTCGGTCTCGCCGGATGGCAGTGGCTGTTCGTGGTCGAAGGCATTCCTGCGGTCGTGCTGGGCATCGTGTGCACGCTGTTGCTCACCGACTCTCCGGCCAAGGCCAAATGGCTTTCCAACGACGAGCGCGATGTGATCGCCGAGGGCCTGCGTCCTGAACTGGAAAGCGCGGTTCATGCTAAGTCTCACAACTTCCTGCAGGCGGTGCGCGATCCGAACCTGTACATTTTGACTGCGGCGTATTTCACCTGCATTTGCGGCGTGTATGTGGTCGGCTTCTGGCTGCCCACCGTGCTGAAAAGCACCGGCATCCGCGACGTATTCTCCATCGGCCTTTATTCGATGATCCCGTTCGGCGCGAGTGCGATCGGCATGGTGCTGATCTGCCGCCATGCAGACAAGCGCCTGGAAGGACGCTGGCATCTGGCCATTTGCTCGGTAGTGGGCGCGGCGATGCTAAGCCTGATTCCTTTCGTCGAACATAGTCTTGCGCTTTCGCTCGTGGTGCTCAGCATCGGCACGACAGCGATCTATGTGACGCTGCCCCTGTATTGGGTGATCTGCTCGACTTATTTTGCAGGGACCGATGCGATGGCGGGTAGTCTTGCGTTGACGAACAGCATCGGTCTGATCGGCGGGTTCGTCAGCCCCATCATTGTGGGCTGGTTCAAGACGACTACAGGCAGTCTCGCCAGTGGTCTGTATGCGATGGCGGCGCTGCTCGTGATTGGCGCCATTGTGCTGTTGACGTGTATTCCGAAGGCGGTGCTGGAGCGCCGCGGCGCGGCGCGCTAACGCGCACTGGTCATTGTTGTTCACGAGCACGCGGACCTCGATGCACTGGATGGTGCGCAGGTCCTGCGGCTTCTGGAGTAACGCCCGGTATGAAAATACACGCGCTGTCGATAGCGCTTTGGGTCGCAGCGGCAAGCTTCGCAGTGACGGCCAAGGCACAGAATTCTGGGTGGGTTGCAACCACCACCAGTTCTTCGACCATTGCTAGCGGCGATTACGGCGACGGTCTGCTGATCGGAATCAACCCAGACAATCACGCGGTCACTGGGTACTTTTCGGCAAGTACTGGCCAGGGACAGTTCAGCTGTATTTTCTATCTGACGGGCAAGCTGGGCAGTTCCTCAACGCCCATTTCGACCTACTTTCCAGATACGCCTGCGGATAAGATCAAAGGCGAGCTTGTATCGGCACCACCCGATGGATTAAAAGTGCGCCTGTCGTCCGAACATGGCGGCTGTTGGAACGTGCAGCATTTTGCCGATGACAGTCAGCCTGCCGAATTCACCCTGGTGGAGAGACACCCTTGGGTATCGATCGCAGTGGTCCGGAGCAAGCGAGCGTACTTCTTCGACACTCCCACAAGCCCGGTGCATCGTAAGGCTTATATTGTGCAAGGCGACGGCGTCGGTGTACGTGCAGTTCAGTCGGGCTGGCTTCAGGTTGACTTCGTGGCAGGGGGCAAGATGGCGTCGGGGTGGATCAGACAGGCTGAGGTCTATCCGGTCGAATAGCTTACCCATCGGGGGATGCATAAGAGCGTCTTTGGTCTGACTGAGCAAAGGGTCAAAAATGCGAAAGTGGATTTTTTTCACGTCAATGGTTCTTGTATTTGGAGGCGTTCCGCTTTTACTGTCGGGAATTGTTCCGTATGGGCTCGATCTCACGCGATACATCGTAACGTCCGACAACGATGCTCCGGCTGTAGCTGTCGATCTGGACGGGAAACTTTATGAAGTGGAATTCGGACCATTAAATGTGGCGGTGGACCGCTCCGGAAGCCAGCCACACTTCTATGTTTTTACTCATGAAGAAGACAGGCAGGTTGGACAGTATGTCGCTATTGCCAGCGGCGATTTCCGGATCAACGACAAGCAGGACAACCCTTTCTACGACGGTGTGATTGGTGCGGAAAATCCGGCTCAGTACATTTCCACAGAAAAGCATTTCGTTAACGCCTCCGAATACAAAGTACGTTATCGCCTGCTCAAACCCGGGAGCGGCGAGGTATCGGAGTTCATGGATGGTTTTGGTGGAACATACACCCAGGCCATTCACCGCTGGAAATGCCAGAACTTCGGATCGCGTACCTCGTGCGGCACGGTAAATTACGCCTTCACGGATATCAGCAAGATCGTCTCACTGTATGGAAAAACCTTGATCGGCCGCTATGACGAGAAGAAGAAAATGGTCATCCTGTCGATTTCACCTCGTTAAATCTTCGCATTTCTCCAGGAAGGATTCATGCTGAAAATCCATCACCTCGGCCACTCACAATCAGAGCGCATCGTCTGGCTTTGCGAAGAGCTTGGCGTCCCGTATGAGCTCGAGAAATACACGCGCGACCCGGTCACGCGCCTGTCGCCGCCGGAGCTAAGGGCACTCCACCCGCTTGGCGCCGCGCCACTCATCGAAGCAGAAGGCATGTTGCTCGCCGAGTCGGCCGCCATTGTGGAATTCATCCTCTCCCGCTATGGGCGTGGACGTTTGCAGATTGGGCCGGACCATCCGGATTTCGCGCCTTATCTGTATTGGTTCCATTTCGCCAACGGCAATCTGCAGCCGGTAATGGGACGATCGATGATCGTCGATCGCTGCCGGTTAGCACCGGATCATCCGGTTCAAACGTCGGTGCAGGAGCGGTTGGACAAAGTGCTCGCGCTGCTTGAAGCGCGGCTGGCGCAAAACGACTATCTCGCTGGAAGTGAGTTCACCGCGGCGGACATCATGAGCGTTTTCTCGCTGACCACAATGCGTCTGTTCCAGGCACTCGATCTTGCGCCGTACCCCAACATACTCGCGTATCTGCAGCGCATTGGCGCGCGGCCCGCTTATCAGCGAGCGATGGCCAAAGGTGATCCGGACCTGACTCCGATGCTGACCTGAACCGGTCGACACTCGTTCAGAGGGCGTCAATCGGCATCCGGCTTGCCGGTCAGAGCATCTGCTACCTGACGGGCAAGCCGACTCGCGACGTCAAGCCGGTGAGTAGCCAGCACTCACGGTCGCGTTGCTGTGACGAGACGGGCGCAACATGGAACGAGACAAAGCAGCACCGCCAACAACCAGAACGCGCCCGGCAAACCCACCGCCTTCGCAGCGAAACCCACGCCCGCCGGACCGACGAGATTGCCTGCATAGCCGGTCGTCGAGATGGCAACCACTGCGAGTGCGGATGGCATCGCCCGTTGCGAGCCCGCCTGCCGAAACAGCATTCATGCACACGTACTATCGTGCACAAACAAGAATGTAAACGTGCATAAACGTGCATATCCAGTTGTGCCTTTATAATCCGGCATGACTTTCTTATTCTCCCTTGCAGCAATGCTACGAGCGGCGCCAGCGTCCGCATGAAAATACCCAAACGACTCCAGCCGCTTCTCGACGAAGGGCTCATCGACGAAGTAATCGGCCAGTTGATGAGCGGCAAGGAGGCAACCGTCTATGTCGTGCGCTGTGGCGACTCGACGCGTTGCGCCAAGGTCTACAAGGATGCGAAGCAACGCAGCTTTCGACAAGCCGCGTCGTATCTGGATGGCCGCAAGGTCAAGAACAGCCGGCAGGCACGCGCGATGGAAAAAGGCACGCGCTATGGCCGCCAGATGCAAGAGGAATCGTGGCAAAACGCTGAAGTCGACGCGCTGTTCCGACTCGCCAACGCTGGCGTGCGCGTGCCGCAACCTTATATCTGCACCGATGGCGTGTTACTGATGGAACTCGTCGTGGACGAATCGGGTGACGTCGCGCCACGCCTGAACGACGTCGAGCTGACTGAAGCGCGCGCGCTTGAAATGCACGCGCTGCTGCTCAATCAGGTGGTGCGGATGCTTTGCGCGAGTGTGATTCATGGCGACCTGTCCGAATACAACATTCTGCTGGCCGCCAAAGGGCCGGTAATCATCGATTTGCCTCAAGCCATCGACGCAGCGGGCCACAACGAAGCCGCCTCGCTGCTCAAGCGCGACGTCGATAACCTGGCCGCGTACTTCGGACGATTTGCACCGCAACTCCTCAACGCCGACTACGGCACGGAGATCTGGGCACTGTTCGAAGCGGGCAGTCTGCATGTTGATGTCGAACTGACCGGCCGCGTGGAAGCCCCCACCGAACCAGTGGACCTCGATGATGTGCTGCAGGTAGTCGAAGATGCGCGCCTCGAAGAAGACGCCCGCGTGCGGCGACAGCAGGAACAGGACGCCGGCCGGTAACGGCAGCACTGCAGGCAGCGGTGCTCACGATGGCCTATCGTTTCACCAGCCCCAGCACATACACGCAGATCGCTTTACTCTGGTTGGCGAATACGCAGGGCACGGGCGGCCCCAGTTGCAGGCAATCCCCTTTCTTCAACACATGGGTGACTTCACCCTCCGTGAACGCCAACGTTCCCGAGGTCACCCAGATCTGTTGATGCTGGAACGTGAAAGCCGATGGCGGATAAGCGACCTGCGCGCCCGCGGGCAAGGTCACTTCCACCAGTTCGAGTATCGAGCCGTTCAACGGTGACAACACACGCCGCGTATAGCCCGTTTCCGGATCCTGCCAGACGGGCTGCGTCTGCGCCCGGCTGATCCGCTCGCCGGACTGCTCTGCCAGAGCGAGCAAGGTGGAAAGCTGCAGTCCGAAAGCCCCCGATAACCTGCCGAGCACACTGGCCGTCGGACTGGCTTCGTTGCGCTCGATCTTGCTGATCATGGCCTTCGAAACACCGGATCGCTCCGCGAGTTCGGCAAGGGACCAGTTGCGCCCCATGCGTTCGGTCTTGATGCGTGCCGCGATGGCGTCGCTCGGATCGCTTGTCACTCGAACTCCTTATGCGTCAGACCAAAAGAATAGCTTCATTCGCAGCCAATCGTCCACTATAGTAGATGAAATGTGGGACGCGTGTTGCGTGCCATCCGCTCATCAGGAGATTCTTGCTGTGAAAGCATCCAGACGCTATCGCTTCGAAACGCTCGCGGTTCACGCCGGCCATGAAGTCGATCCCGGCACGGGCGCGGTAACCGCGCCGATTCATCTGTCGACCACGTTCGAACGCGATGCGGATGGCAGCTATCCGCACGGCTTTATCTATGCGCGCAACCACAACCCGAATCGCAACGGCCTCGAAACCGCGCTGGCCGCGCTCGAGGGAGGCGCAGCCAGTGCGGCCTTCGGCTCGGGGCTGGCAGCCGTCACGGCGATCATGCAGGGGCTGCAGCCGGGCGACCATGTGGTCGCGCCTGCCGACATCTATCACGGCACGGCGAACGTGCTGAAGCATCTGTTCGCGAAGTGGCAGGTCGGGACGAGTTTCGTCGATATGACGCGCCTCGATGACGTCGCGCAAGCGCTTCGTCCGAACACGCGCATCGTGTGGATCGAAACGCCGTCGAATCCGCTGCTGCAATGCGTGGATATTGCGGCGCTGGCCGACCTCGCGCATCGCGCCGGCGCACGCGCGATTGCCGACAATACCTTCGCGTCGCCGGTGCTGCAGCGCCCGCTGACGCTCGGCTGCGACATGGTGATGCACGCCACCACCAAGTACCTCGGTGGCCGCAGCGACGTGCTCGGCGGCGCCGTCATCGCATTGAACGACGACGATGTGTTTGCGCAGGTTCGGCAGACCCAACTGCTTGGCGGAGGCGTACCGTCACCGTTCGACTGCTGGCTCGTGATGCGCAGCCTGCCGACCTTGTCATACCGGATGCAGGCGCATTGCGCGAATGCGCGCAAGGTTGCGGCCTTTTTGCACGGGCATCCGAAGGTGTCGGTGGTTCACTATCCCGGCCTGCCGGACAATCCGTTCCATGCACTGGCAGCCCGGCAGATGAGCGACTTCGGCGGCATGCTGTCGTTCGAAGTGGCCGGCGGCAAGGACGCTGCGATGACAGTCGCTGCCAATGTCGAGATCTTTACGCGCGCGACGAGCCTGGGCGGCACCGAGAGCCTGATCGAGCATCGCGCGTCGATCGAGGGGCCCGATAGCAAGACACCGCAAGGACTGTTGCGCGTGTCGATCGGCCTTGAGCATGCCGACGACCTGATCGACGATCTGACGCAGGCTTTGGAGCGCGTGCAGTAGGCTTCGATTGTGACGACACATCGACATCACACGGCCAGATGGGTAACCCGCTCGCGCGCGTTGCTCATCGGGCAGATCGGACCCGTCGCGACAATTTCGCTCGCGCAGCTGTTCGGCACTTCGCTGTGGTTCAGCGCGAATAGCGCCGCCGGTGATCTGATGCATGCGTGGCATGCCAATGCGGCCGACATTGGCTGGCTGACCAGCGCCGTGCAGGCCGGCTTTATCGTCGGCGCGCTGGGCATCTCCATCAGCGGCCTCGCTGACCGTTTTCGTGCAAGCTCGATCTTCGTATGCTGCGCCATTCTGGGTGCGCTATTCAATGCGGGCTTCGCATGGTTTGCCAATGACGTGGCGAGCGGAATGGCATTCAGGTTTCTGGTAGGCGTGTGCCTCGCGGGTGTCTATCCGGTGGGCATGAAGCTGATCGTCAGTTGGGCACCTGAGAGGACCGGGCCTGCACTCGCGCAACTCGTCGCGATGCTGACGCTCGGCACCGCGTTGCCTCATGCGCTGAAAGTGGCCGGCGCGGATCTGCCGTGGCAATGGGTCATCGACGCATCTTCGGTGCTGGCGCTGGTAGGCGCGTTGATGATCTACGTGCTTCGCGACGGCCCGCATTTGCGTGTCGAATCTCGTCCCGCAGCCGGATTGCCCGCGTCCACCGAAAAGCCGCCCCATGTACTCGATGCCTTTCGCAATCGTGGATTTCGCGGCGCGGCGCTCGGTTACTTTGGCCACATGTGGGAGTTGTACGCGTTCTGGACGATGGTGCCGCTGTTCGTCTCGGGCGCTTCGCTTGCCACAGCCATTCATGCCGGCGGTGTCGCGGGATTATCGTTCTGCATCATTGCTGTCGGTGCGCCGGCGTGCTGGTTCGGTGGCCGGCTGTCGCGCCGGTTCGGCAGCGCGAAGGTGGCGGCCGGCGCGCTCGCCATGTCGGGTGCGTGCGGTTTGATCTTTGCACTTGGCTGGCGTCACTTGCCGCCCGTTGCGTTGTTTGTTTTGTTGATCGCGTGGGGCGCATCGGTGATTGCCGATTCGCCGCAGTTTTCGGCATTATCGGCGCAAGCGTGTCCGCGGGAACTGGTCGGCAGTGCATTGGCGATTCAGAATTCCATCGGCTTTGCCGTCACAGTCGTGTCGATATCGGCGATGACTCATCTGTACGGGCACATCGGGCTCGATGCCGCCTGGCTGTTGTTGCCGGGGCCCATTCTGGGGCTGATCGGATTTGCGCCTGTTCTACGCCGTTCTGCCGTTATGCGGCGCTGAGCGGATGCTCGTCGAACGCCTGAGAGGCGCCGCTCACCTTTATACGGCCCCCGCAGCAAGCCGACGAGCCAATGCGCGGATATGTGCTTCGCTGGTGCCGCAACAACCACCCAGAACTCTGGCGCCCCGTCGATGAAGCGTTGTCATATGCTGCGCGAAAGCCTCAGGATCGTCGCCCGCTGCGTGCGATAGTTTCTCCAGTTCCTCGGGCGGCAGAGCCGATGCGTTGGCCTGCAAGCCCAGAACTCTCGATGAGTCGGGCCATGTCGTATGAGTCGAAGCATCGAGGTAATGATCGGGGTGAACACAGCCGACCTGAAAATGCATCGGCGGCCGCGCAACGCTGGCATCGATCCGCGCAACCGCATCCGCAAACGACACACCATCCGGCAAATAACCATCAGCGTTGATGACCGGAGCAAGGACGTAAGGCAGCGCCGTCGCAGCGCAAGCGCGGGACAGGCCGACTAGCTCTTCGGTACTGGCAAAGGTCGGCGCGTATAGAACGTCGACTCCGCTTTTGGCAAGGACCTCGATCTGCGCGGCATGGTAGGCGTAAGCATCGTCTGCATCGGGTGCGCCGGCGGCATCATAGCCGTCGACCCGCGGGCCGATCACGCCGGCGATGTAAACAGTCCCCTCGAGCTGAAGCGAACGACGCAATTCCTGCAGAAAGACAACCGCTTCCTCATTCACTCTCTTCAAATCGTTGGGCGCCACAAAGCCCTGCTTTTTCAGCCCATCCGGATGCGCTCGCCAGGTTGCAGTGCCGACCTGCATCGGAATCTCGTATTGCGCCGCTATGGCCATGTAGCTTTCGTAAACGGCTGTCAGCGCACGACGGCCATCGTCTTGAAACAGCTGCACAAAGCTCGCCGAATCCGGCACAGACAACCCAAATTCATAGACCAGGCGCGTCACGATTGCGCCTTCCGTCAGGATTGCCGGTGCCGATTGCACTCGCTCCAAAAAGTCCATCCATACTCTCCAAAGTGTGCGGCAGGCTCATTGATCAGTACCTTACGTTCGCAGATTTGCCCGATACGGACGAACCTGCGGCACTGCCTCCTTCACCGCTCGGCGACACGCCTCTCGGCTTCCACGATTTTAGCTGGTAGGAGGTTTCAGTTCGACCGAAGCCGGCGCGCGCTATTACCGGCGCGCCAAGGCAATCCTCGCAGACGTCGGCCATGCGCATGCGGAAGCCCGCAGCACAGTTACCACCGCAAGCGGGCACGTTCGCGTCCATTCGTCGCCGGGGCTCGCTCAACGGTTTGTCACCGCTGCGCTCCTCGCGTATCAGGTCAGTCACCCAGATGTATCGGTCGAACTCAGCATCGATCAGAACGTGCCCAACCTCGTTGAAGACGGGTTCGACGTATCGCTGATGTGTGCGTCGCAACTGCCTGATTCCGGCTATGTCGCGAGCACCCTTGGGACGACACATCTGGTGCTCGTCGCGTCGCCCGCGTACCTGGCGAGGAACGGAGTGCCAACCGTGCCCGCGGATCTGGCGAGCCATGTATCACTGCGATTCCTGAGCCCTGTTGCGCCCGCAAACGAGTGGCACCTCGAAAGTGCCGGCGACTCAGTGGTGGTGCGGCTCGACGCCTCGCCGTTCCAGGTGAACA
>Ga0105248_10007952_pt1 | contig 11656 bp, 17 predicted proteins | sample KBSS34metaG_FD_81524 | JGI IMG/M metagenome (GOLD analysis project Ga0105248, IMG submission 81524) | Switchgrass rhizosphere microbial communities from Kellogg Biological Station, Michigan, USA - KBS S3-4 metaG | ecosystem: Host-associated > Plants > Roots > Rhizosphere > Soil | place...
CCGCCAGCGCTCCATCGCGGCGAAAGCGATCTGCCATTCGTGCCATACCAGGAGGGGGTCACCTTCCAGCTCCTCCAAGTCGACATAGAAGCAGGCTTTTTTGTGGTTCGTGTACGCGGCGAGCCTGGCAGGACAATCCAACGGCACAAACATACGGGCGAAATCTTTGCGTTCACCTCGGCGGGGTCGTGGAAGTACCTTGAGGAGCCAGGGGTCAACAGCGCCGGATCATATCTCTACGAGCCCGCCGGAGCGGTTCATACTCTTCGCTTTCCCGCGACTAACACAGAAGTCACTGACGTGTCGTTCGTGCTGCATGGAGCCAATCTCAACCTGGATGGTGAAGGAAACGTTGAGTCCGTGCTCGATGCTGGCGCAGCGCTTGCCGTCTATCGTGCCGCTTGCCGAGATAGCGGGTTTCCCGATCCAAATGTAATCGGTGCCTAGCGTCCGCTTTCGACCCAAAGCAGACATTAAGTAGTTACCGTCACGCGCCATTCATAAGAGTGTGCTACAACGGGCTTATCACCTGAGATCGCAACCGAGCGCCCTGTGACAGAGAGACACTCCAGTGCTCTCGCTCGCGGGAGATCAGATCATGGAAAGAGCATATTGGTTAAGTCGCAAGAGGGCCTCGCTCAAGCTGGCGCAAAACGCAGCCAGCTCCGAAGCCCGATTGGTTCATTACGATCTTGCCGGTCGCTATAGTTTGAAAGCAATGTCAGCCGAAACACTGGCGATCGACCTGGCTGACTCCATACCTCCGACAATCCTCGCGAACCGTAGGATCGGCACCCTTAGGTGCAACCATGGTTGAGGCCGCAAACATCTTGGGACTCCTGGCGGCCATTTTGCTCATGATGTCGCTGATCGCTTGGGCGAAGCTCCTGCGGGGTCCCCCGTTGCAACGAGCAGACGGCGGCACTGAAATGGACTCGGATCAGGGCGAGGTCGCATCCAAGTTACTCTTCTGGGCTTTCGGGCTGAGCAGCGCGGCGGCGTTCCTCGCCCTCGGCGCATTGATCTTCGGATAAGCGCCGTCCTTAATTCAAGTTAGGTTTTCGCGGCAAAGAGCGTATGATGACCTATCACCGGCATTCGCAGGCGAGCTGGTGGCTGAGAGTCGTGCGACGCTCCCGCCCAATGGAGCACAATCATGAAGGAGTTTCGCGATCGTGCAGAGGCGCAAGCTCTTGCGCTCGCGATCGTCGACACCCTTCCCGAACCGTTCCTGGTCCTCGATGATAAGCTTCATCTTCTCGCCGGCAGTCGCTGTTTCTACGAGGTATTCGGGGAAGATGCAGCGAAAGCGCACGGCCTCTCCCTGTTCGATCTGTCGGATGGCGAGTGGGACATCCCGGGCTTGCGCCAACTGCTCACGAGCGTGGTTCCACAGCGCACAGCGGTGGAGGGCTTTGAGTTCGAGCAGACGTTCGCGCACTTGGGCAGGCGCACGATCCAGCTGAATGCCTTACCCATTCGCGACGACATCGGGGAAAGCCGAATGGTCCTGCTGGCCATTAAGGACATCACCGAGCGACGCGTAGCTGAGCAGGAGAAGCAGCGTCTGCTGGAGCATACCGAAGAGCTGCTGGAGCAGCAAAGAACGCTCCTACGCGAGATGCGCCATCGGATCGCCAACAGCCTCCAGATCATCGCCAGCATCCTGTTGTTGAAAGCTGGCTCGGTCACATCCGAGGAAACAAAGAACGAACTCCGCGCGGCGCACCAACGGGTGATGTCGGTCGCCGTCGTTCAGGGCCATCTGAGCGCTTCGGACGGCATCGAGCAAATCGAGATGGGGCCGTATCTGGCGAAGCTGAGCGCGGGGCTCGCTTCCTCCATGGTAGGGCCCAAGCAGCATATCGACATTGCGGTAGCGACCAGTGAAGGCACCCTTCCCACGAGCCACGCTGTCAGTATTGGCCTAATTGTCACCGAGCTGATCATCAACGCGATCAAATACGCCTTTCCCGGGCCCCAGGTGTCGGCCCGCATTCGTGTGACGTTCGAGATGGCGAAGTCAGACTGGAAGCTCACCGTGGCGGACAATGGGGTCGGGCGGAACGGCAAGGAAGAACCGAACGCCTCGACCGGTCTCGGAACTGCCTTGATCGGGGCTTTGGCCAAGCAGCTCCAGGCCCAGATTAGCGAGGCGTCATCGACAGATGGTCTGAGCGTTGCAGTGACGCATTCGACATTTGAATCCCGTCTGCCGGTAGCCGCCTAGCGTCGGCTTTCCACCCATTGCGGACGTAAGCAATCTGTCAGGGTGGTTACGAAGTAAGGCGGCCCGACAATTTGGAGGGAGCCGAACCGCCCCGTCCTAAGATTCACCACCTCTTCAAAGCGAGGAGTTTCTGTGGCTAGCCTTGGGATTTACTTCCTGTAGACCTGTTCTTGCAGGAGCATGCTGCCGCCGAGGTGGCGATATTTGGCCCGTGCGCCGCTCTGCGCGTCCCCCTGCCGCGCACTGGACTGCAGAAATGCGTTCGTCTGGTTGGCTCGCGCCTCGTCCTCAGCCGGCGTTGTCGGACGGTCTGCGATCGTAACGAGGTACAGATCGGGTTCGCCCGCACGCTTGTTGACGTTCGCAAGGATGTATGAAGCCTTGATCCAACCCTTGGACTTCTGGAAATCCGTCGACTTGCGATAGAGGCCGGCGAGATGGTCGGCGTAGTCGCCGAAATGGCCGTCATCGATCGTGATTTCGGAGACTGTCCAATAATCGACGCCTGTGACCGGGAAATATTGAGCCGCAGCCGGAAATGCGAACAGCATCGTGGCCGCGCCGAGCGCGGCTAGCATGGTCCTACGCATGTGAATTGCCTCTCTTGCTACACAAGCGCGAGGGCTCTGCAGCGCGGGCGGCGTCGTCAGATCGGCAGGAACGCCGGAGAATGCGGCGCCGTCCACCGAAACCGTACACCTGTTACTGTGAGACGCCTAACGCAAAGTAACTGGCAGCTGAGGAACCCTATGTCCGCTTTCCACCCAAACCGGACGATAGAGGTCAATGTGAAAGGGTGCCCTTTGTTTCCGGCTCCCATCCCGACGCGATGGGCGTCCTGATCCCTTGTTCTAAATCGCCCTGTTGAACCTGCGGCCGATGACGATACCATTGCTGTGACTTAGCATTAGTGCTTGGGTCCGGTTGCTGGGACTCGGGGACGGGCATCGTGAAATTGTATCGGATCAACAAATTGACTGGGCCGGGAGGTGCAGTCGTCAAGAAGAAAGACGTCCTTGCCGCGTCTGACAAGGACGCGGTGCAAAGAGCCGCCGATAGTGACGACTGCCCAGTGTGCGACGTCCTTAAGGACGGGCAGACGGTAGGATCGATAACCTAGGCGTCATCTTCCTCGCATTGTTTGCGGTGACGGCGCAGCATCTCGTCAGATTCTCCCACAAGACGCTCAGTCTCAGCAATGCTTCTGCGCAGGGCATCCTGGCTCGCCTGGATCTCTGCCGTATGCTGCTTTCGGCGCTCAGCGCGCTTTTTGGGGTCTGACACAGGACATCAACGATCTGCGGGTGAGTTTGAGCCCACGCCGAATGTCGGCTTCCACCCATTCCGGACACTAGCGGTCTAGCGCAGCTTTCGACCCGAGACGGACATTAATCCCTCAGCCCAGCCGCCTGCGATTCCTGCGTACGCGTTTTCCGTAGATCGTGAGCGCCTTTTGCGCGGCGGCATTCGGGCTTTTCACACTTCCTCCAGCAAGCGCTCCGACAAGTTCGGACCCAGCCTCGACTTTTTCACCGACCATCATCTCGAACTCGCGCTTCGCGGCGGGGCCGCCTCCCATCATTCCCCATGAGCGAAGTGCAACAACCACGCTTGCGTCGGCCCACAGGCGGGAGGCGTCGAGCATCAGGCGTGACCAAGCAGCATTCGAGTTGGAGCGGGCCATGAGAATCCTTTGGTGAAGGAAAATAGGAGTGCCAGAACGCGCTGCACACAGGTTCGGGCCCGAGGACTTTGCGAAACGAAAATGTCCGCTTCCCACCCAATTCGGACACTGAAGGAGCAAGCGCGATACGCAGGCGATACGCCCATTTTCCGTAGACGGTTCAGCAATTAGGCCAAAGGGGTCAGGCATGGTAAACAGGCACATCGCGCGAGGTATGACGCCGTAGGCATGGCGCGACTGAGAGATTCGACTGTGCTCCCGCTTACTGGAACGGAGCACCTATGAAAAAGACCCCTCGCAAGACCCCGCGACGGCCAGATCAACGTGGCCAGCGAAATGACACTGCCGCCCACTGCCATGCGAAGGCTCAGTCCCTCGTTCACGCGGCAATAAACACGCCCATGGGTATCGAGCGCTCGTTGCTCGAACGAAGCGCCGCCGCCTGGAGCATGCGCGCCGAGCAGTTGTCTCGCGCCGAGACGCGACTGGTTGCCAAGTTGCCTGAACCCGGATCCAACGTCGACGATCTTCGGCTAGCAGGCCCAAGTACCTAGCCGGCAATCTTTTCCGCTGCCGGCGTGCACTAAAAATACAGGCTGGGAGTCCCCATCTATGGGATGGCAACCAGACATTGATGTCTGCCTTGCCTGTCGAAGGCGATCATGGCCGAATCCAGGACACTCAAGCCCAAGAGCTTCACCGTCTTTCGATCCGCTGCCGAGGAGGCGAAGATGAAAGAGGACGAGCAGAATTGGGATAACGAAGGCGGTCACATGAGCTGCACGTCCGGCCGGATCATTGCGATAACCGGCGGCGACAAGTCCTTCAAAGTGATCATGTCGCGTGCGGGCGGTGAAACGTCCGAGCACTGGTTTGCAACGATGCGGGAAGCGGAAGCCTTTGTTCGGCGGAACACCCCCCGTCCCCCCGAAAGATCGACGGTCTACGATCGTGAAGGCACGTAGGAGCGGTTGGGTGGACGAAGAAACGGCGCGAGCCATGCTGGCTGTTCAAGCCGACACTATTGCTCTTCGGGCGGCAATGAAGGTCCTGTTGCGCCGGGTTTATGGGATGGGCGACCGGACATTGGGCGCCATCAGGGAAGATGCGCTCGCTGCGGTCGAGATTGCGCTCAGAGACAATGAGGCGGACGAGCATCAGCGGTTCTTTCACCAGGCCGTGCGCGACGCAATCACAGATCTGTTGACGCCCCTTCCAAGATGACGAGGACCCGCGTTAGGCGGTCGCCTTTCGCTTGGACGTTTAGACGCTAACGCGAATCATCGGAGCATGCATGCCGAAGAAGTCGAACTCACCCAAACGTTCATTGATCGACCTGCGAGACGAACGGGATGACCTGAGCGTGCGTCTCAGCCTCCTCGAAGACAACCGCCTGACGCCCCCGGCAGAGCTGTTTCGCTTGAAGCAAGACCTTGCAGTTCTGGAGCGGCGCATCGCCAAAGAGAGCGCCTGATGACAGTGGCGTAACGTCCGCTTTCGACCCAAAGCGGACATTGCGATCTAGGCCGACAGGCCGCGCGTGAACCATGCGGCGCCGCGGGGTCGCTAGCCTGCGCTGGCTGGCAGGTCACTGTTGAAGATGTCCGCAGCGGCCTTCCACTCGCTGCCGATCTTCCGCCAGACGACCACGTACTTGCCGGTATCGGTCTGCGAAGTGCCGTCGCGCGCAATCGTGAGACTATATGTCCCACGATCGAGCGCCATGTCACCCGACGCCGAAACAGCGATCTGCTCCGGAGCGAAGGTCAGAGCGAAGCCGGGCGTCTGCATCAGCGATGCCCAAGTTTGCTGGATCGCCGCGCGTCCTTTGCCGATTGGCGCATTGGGTGGCATCACCGCGCCGTCCTCGGCGTAAAGTGCCGCAATGCCTGCAGCATCCTTGGCTTTCACGAGCTGTAGCCAACGATCAACCTGCCCGCGGATTGCCTGCTCATCCGCGCCAGTGTTGACTGCAGCAGCAGCATTCACTTCGGCGGTGTTGTTTCCGGACTTCTGACCTGGCTGGCACGCGGGCAGCAGCAGCGCAGTAACGGAAAGTAGCAATAGGGTTTTCGTCATTGGGACCTCCTCTTGCTCTTCCTCGCCATAGCACGGCTAACGTGCCTCGCGTGAGCGCGCCGGCGTCCGCTTTCCACCCATTACGGACATTAGCAGTCGCCGATCGATCGGTATCGCCGGAGCAATGCGTGAGTTGACCGACTCGAACTGCGGGGAGCAGAGCGGCGCCGGCTGCCAGTCGGCGCGCATCATTGGCCTTGTCCGCGGCCCTGTCACGCGTAGCGAAGCGTGAACCCCCGAACCGCGACAGGAGACCCCTATGCCCGGATTTCATCCGTTGCTTGCCCGCCGTCATTTCCTGGCAACTGCAATGGTCGGCACGATTGGAGCGCTTGTTCCTGTGAGCTGCGCTCACGCCGAAACGGGCGGTCCCGAGACAGGAGCGGATACACTCTCACCGACGCTGCAGGCGGGAGCGAACCCCGTGGCGACCAGCGCAGGCTCGTCACTCAGCGGGTCGGCCGCTGTGCCGCAGCCAACTGGCGATACGTCAATCCGGCCCTTTAAATATCGAGCGTCAGACGAAGAGCTCGCGGACCTCAAGCGGCGCATCAGGGCGACAAAGTGGCCCGACCGCGAGACGGTCAACGACGACACGCAAGGCGTGCAGCTGGCCATTATGCGAAAGGTCGCCGAGCACTGGGTCAACCACGATTGGCGACGCGCCGAGACGCAGATCTTCTCTTATCCCAATTTCGTCACAAACATCGACGGCCTCGACGTTCACTTCATCCACGTAAGGTCGAAGCATCCCAACGCGCTTCCGGTAATTATCACGCACGGTTGGCCGGGATCGGTCATCGAGCAGCTGAAGATCATCGACCCGCTGACCAATCCGACCGCCCATGGGGGAACAGAAGCCGATGCTTTCGACGTCGTGATCCCGTCCTTGCCGGGCTACGGATTCTCAGGGAAGCCGACGGCCCCCGGTTGGACCGTACCGCGTATCGCGACTGCCTGGGCGGAATTGATGAAACGCCTAGGGTACAAGAAGTATGTCGCGCAGGGTGGCGATTGGGGCAATGCCATCAGTGAGGTCATGGCCCTGCAACAACCGCCGGGGCTGCTCGCGATCCACACCAATATGTCCGCGACGCTTCCGGAAACGATCAGGAAAGCTCTTCCGGCCGGTCCTCCGCCCGCTGGCCTGTCACCGGACGAGCAGCACGCGTGGGAGCAGCTCACGGACTTCTATGTCCATGGACTGGGCTACGCGATCGAGATGAATCAGCGGCCGCAAACGCTCTATGCGCTCGCGGACTCGCCCGTCGGTCTCGCGGCCTGGATGCTGGATCACGATATTCAGAGCTATCGGCTGATCGCCAAAGTGTTCGACGGCGCTAGCGAGGGCCTGACTCGCGACGACATCCTCGACAATGCCACCCTCTACTGGTTGACCAACACGGCGGTGTCCTCGGCCAGGCTCTACTGGGAGATGCGCAATAGCAAGGCGGGATTTTTCGATCCGCGCGGTGTGCCCCTGCCAACCGGCATTAGCGCTTTCCGATCCGAGATTTACCAGGCACCGGAGAGCTGGGCACGGACGGCTTACCCGAAGCTAGTCTATTATAAGGCGCACGACGTAGGAACGCATTTTGCGGCGTGGGAGCAGCCTCGGTTACTTTCCGAAGATCTGCGCGAGACCTTCCGGTCAGTGCGGTAAGTCGAACGAACGGGCGGCGTGCCCGCGCCGCCCGGTCATTCGATTTTCCAGATTGCTTTCCCCCCAAGCGAACCCTAGCTGCGCCAGGCCTCCATCGCCTTGTCGTAGGCCGAACGAGCGCGGTCACGCTTCTCTCTCAGTTTATCGCGATCGGTCTCATGCTTGCGCTGGAGATCGCGGCGCTCGCGCTCCAGCGCCTGGACCCGCTCGTCGATCTTGCGCAGCTCCTTGCGCTGCTTCTTCTCCGCTCTCTCCAGTGCCTCCTCGGCCGCGTCGAGCTCATCCCGCTTCGGCTTCGGCTTGAGTTTTGACGGCTTCGACTTCGGCGTGTCCTCTTTCGATTTTACCTTCCGCCTGGAGGCCTCCCTGCCGAGCGCGGCGACATGCTCCTCATGCGTTCCCCGGACGCGCTTGATGACTTCGCCCGGCCGGGCAAGTGGCTCCTCCATCAGCTTTGGATCGGTGACCTGCTCGGCAATGCCCTGCGCAAAGATGTTGGCGTCGGCGCCCCACGCCTCGAGTGCAGCCTTCTGGCTTGGCGCCGCGACATAGGCATCGTGGAAGCCGATGGGCGTGCGGAAGACCTTAAGCTTCTGCGAGCGCGGCTTGTCCCTGGGCGTCTTCGCCATGGTTTCTCAACGCAGCAATGCGCCTGAGGTCTCCGGACGGACGCCGGGCAGCCGCAGTGCAGCTGCCCGGCTCTCTCCCCTACTCCGTCTTGTTCGCAGTCCCCGTGACCTTCGATCCGTCGCGAGGATCGCTGCTGACCCAGGTGGAGGATTTCCCGTCGGCCGACACGGTGGTGACCGTCTCGTTCACGACCTTTCCGTCGCGGGAGAATGTCTCCTTCAGGCCATTGGCGTCGCCGGAGACCTGAACGGTGGTTCCGCCGATGTCGCCCGTGACCGGGACGGCAGGCCCACCCAGCTCGGCAGTATAGGTTTGGCCCTGGCCTGACCAAGTCACCTTATTACCCTCGATCTTGTACGTCGCGCTGAGGGCCGCGTCCGAATAATCGTTGACCTTCTCAGGCACCCACTGGCCGGAGATGGCATGGGCACCCTCAGGGGCCGGCCCGACGCGCTTCAAAGAGGACTGACCGTCGATCGGCGGATTGACGGTGGCGTCGTGGAACTTGGCAGTCCCAGAATTGCCGTCCGCGGAGACTGTGATCACGCTGGACGAGACCTCCTTGTCACCCTTCTTGCGATGGAACTCGACCGTCTTGTCGTCCACCACCTTGATCGACAGGCTGTCGTAATAAGGACGGTCGGCGACGGGGTGGAACTGCCCGTCCGCGGCCGCAGTGAGCGGCGGGATGCATGTGTTGCAGCTGTAGGAGCCGTCCTTCAGCAGATATTCGTCCGGCTTCTGTTCGAACTTCACGCTGTCACGGTCGGTCTTCCACGTGCCGTTCAGGGCGCTCAAATCAGCGGCGGCGGCCTCGGGTGTTGCCGTTGCTTCGTTTCCGCCGGCGGCGGGTTGCTTCTGGCATCCTGGCAAGGTGAGGACGAGAGCTGCTGCGATTGCGGTGCAGGTGAGCAATTTCATTCGACGTACCCCCTTCAAGTGCGCGAGGGGACAGTCATGATTGACGGCCCACTCGAAGGGCGGCCCCGCCTAGTGCGACACCAGGCTGGGCGAGGTCGTCCGGCGGCGGGAGACTACAGCTGTTTAACGTAAAGTAAACAAAACTAGTATCCCATGAGTGCAAGCACTTCGCGCCTGCTTCGCTCATCCGCGCGGAAAGTGCCCATCATCCGGCTTGTGGTCATCATGACGCCCGGAGTCTGAACGCCGCGCGCAGTCATGCACGCGTGGCTGGCCTCGATGACCACCGCCACGCCTTTCGGCTGGAGATGCTCCCAAATGGCATCCGCGACCTGCGCCGTCAGCCTCTCCTGAACCTGTAACCTCCGCGCGAAACCGTGGAGCACACGGGCCAGCTTGCTGATCCCCACCACCTTGTCGCCCGGCAGATAGGCTATCGACGCCTTGCCGATGATCGGTGCCATGTGGTGCTCGCAGTGCGACTGGAAGGGTATGTCCTTCAGCAGCACGATCTCGTCATATCCGCCCACTTCGTGAAAGGTTCGGCTGAGATGGACCGCCGGGTCCTCCGCATAGCCTCGCGCATACTCCCGCCACGCTTTTGCGACGCGGCGAGGCGTGTCGAGCAGGCCCTCGCGGTCAGGATCGTCGCCCGCCCAGCGGATCAGCGTCCTGATGGCCTCGCTGACATCTTTCGGGATCTTGCCGGTCGCGCCGTTCTCGACGAGGTCGCCGTCCTCCGGCTCGCCATGTTCGAACGCGCTCATCGAACCAGTTCCATCGCAATGTCCTCCGCGACCTCGGCCGCTTGGCCCCTGATATCGGGTACCGCGATGATTTCCCAATAGCGCCCCTTGGTCATCGGCCCCATCGCCCAAGCAAGCCTGGCGCCGGCGATCCGTGAGCGTTCATCAACATCGAGCGCGATTCCCAAAGCATCAGGTTTGGCCAGTCCGTCCGCGAGCATCCCCTTCAACATTGGATCGCGCGTGCGGGAAATGGTTCCCAGAGGTCCGGTGCAGTTGATCATGTATGCGAAGGAGCGTTCTTCGACGGCAGTCCGGCTGCGTCGGCGGCATGTGACGGTCAAACCGTGCTGTTCCTCCTCGACGGACTCGATGCGACCCGCGACGATCTCCAGCCGGCCTTCCGCGATCATATCGTGAAGCCGCTGTGCGACCTCTGGCGCGATACGATGCCGGTGAACGTCCCACCATGGCCGGGCGTGTCGCGAAAAACGTCGCTGCTCTTCCAGCGGGAAAGCCTGCCAAAGGCGGTGCGCGTGGGGACGAAGCGAATCCACCGCCGCTCGCCAGCCCACCTGCGCACCGCGCTTGCGCAACCAGCGCCACAAAGTGCCGACATGGCCGTGAGGCACCTCGTCGGCCTCGACCGGCGCGGGAACCATGTCGTTGGAATGCCCGCGAGGGATCAGGCCGCGGCGAGATAGACCGACGATCCGCCCTCGATGCCCTGCGGCATCGAGCGAGAGGACCGCATCGACCATCGTCAGTCCAGTCCCGACTAGCAGGACGTCCTCATGCGAGCTGGCCAGATCTTCGACCGCTGCCAGAGCCTCACCGCCCCAGGGATTGTTGATGACACGCGCGCTATGCTGCCCGAACGGCAAGGGTTCGGGCGGCTGGTTGCCGAGCGCCAGTACCAAGGCGCTCGCATCAACCCGTTCGCCGTCATCCAATCGAACGCTCCATCCCGATGCGCTGGGTTCCGCGGAGATTGCCTGATGGCGGGCAACCTGCACGAGGCGCGCTTCCACGGCCTCGTTGAGGATCGTCCGCAGATAACGTCCGAACTGCTGCCGCTGCACGAAGTCACGGCGGGTATCGCCCTCACTTTCGGCGGCACGGACAAAATGCTCGAGATCGTCCGCCCAGGCACTCATGACTTCCGCACGCACATTCAGGACGTGCGCAGGCTCTTGCGTAGAATAAGCGACGCCCTGGCCTTCCCGACCGCTGCCATCAATCAGGACGGACTCAATGCCTTTGCGAGCGAGCTGCGCCGCAACCATCGTTCCTGAAAATCCGCCACCGACGATCGCGACCGGGAGCGCCCGGTCAGATTTCATAGTCGGGCCATGCGTTGGGATTCTTCGACCCCGCCTTGCGCTTCACCATATGATCGTGAAGCCGCACAACCGTTCGGCCGGCCGTCTCCGTGAACCATCCCGGTACAATCGCATGAATGATGCAAGCCGTCCCGGCTCCAATAAGCTCGGCTCCGATCTTGACGGCACCCGTGCCGTGACTGGCCCAGGTCATTCCGAGTGCGCGCGGATGCTCCGTAAAGATATTCCCGGTCCGCGAATTCTGCTGCTCTACAGCCATGGTCCCCATCCGCGCTGTAACCAAATTGGTGGCCCCGGCAGGACTCGAACCTGCGACCTGCGGTTTAGGAAACCGACGCTCTATCCTGCTGAGCTACGGAG
>Ga0105248_10007955_pt1 | contig 11655 bp, 9 predicted proteins | sample KBSS34metaG_FD_81524 | JGI IMG/M metagenome (GOLD analysis project Ga0105248, IMG submission 81524) | Switchgrass rhizosphere microbial communities from Kellogg Biological Station, Michigan, USA - KBS S3-4 metaG | ecosystem: Host-associated > Plants > Roots > Rhizosphere > Soil | place...
CACGATCGCCGCTGCTGCTGGCTCATCGCCGAAACCCGTTGGTGCGGCGCCATCACCCGCCACAGGTCGATTCCGGGCAGCGGGAAAACGGCCAGCATCATGTCACCGCGCAGCCACGACGTCGCGCCCCCTCGCTTTAGATCGATGTCGGCATGGACGTCGGCGAGCACGAAGCGCTCCACGACCGGCACGCCGGGGAAGCCGATCCCCATCGCCTTGCGGACGACGCTGTGCGCGCCGTCGGCGGCCACCACCCAGGAGGCGTCGGCGTCGGATCCGTCGTCGAGGCGCACCCTGACACCGTGGCGTTCCGGTTCGAGTCCGGAAACGCCTCGCCCCCATTCGACGTCACCACCGAGGGCGATCAGGCGGTCGCGGAGGGCGGCCTCGATGTCGGCCTGGGACATGATCAGTTCGCGCGGACCGCCGAGACGGGTCGCCTGCCCGACCGGGAAACTCGCCAATTCACGCCGGTCGACACTGATGGTGACGGTGCGGATCGGCAGGCCGCGATCTGGCAGGTCTCCGAGCGCGCCAAGGCGGTCGAGAACCTCGACGCCGCGCGGTTGCAGGCCCAGCGCCCGAGATGTCACCGCAGGCCCTGAGGCCTTGTCGAGCACCCACACGTCGACGCCTGCGGCCTGCAGGCCGCACGCCAACGTGAGCCCGTCGGCCCGGCTCCCACCACGATGACGTCCGTCACGTCGCCTCCAGATTGATGTTAGTTACTAACATGTTATCTGACTAACATCATTGCCGACAAGGGTCACGTTAGGGTGAGCCGTGGCCGAGACCGCGCCGCTACGCGTGCAACTGATCGCCAAGACCGACTTTTTGGCACCGCCCGACGTGCCGTGGAGCACCGACGCCGAGGGCGGTCCGGCGCTGGTGGAATTCGCCGGGCGGGCGTGCTACCAGAGCTGGTCGAAGCCCAACCCGAAGACGGCGACAAACGCTGCATACCTGCGACACATCATCGACGTCGGCCACTTCTCTGTGCTCGAACACGCGTCGGTGTCGTTCTACATCACGGGTATCTCGCGATCGTGCACGCACGAGCTGATCCGTCATCGGCATTTCTCGTATTCGCAGCTGTCACAGCGGTTTGTCCCCGAACACGACTCCGAAGTGGTCGTGCCGCCGGGAATGGAGGACGACCAGGAGCTGCAGGAGATGTTCAAAGCCGCCGCGGACGCCAGCCGGGCGACGTACGCCGAGTTGCTCGCCAGGCTCGAGGCGAAGTTCGCCGACCAGCCCAACGCGGTGCTGCGGCGCAAGCAGGCGCGGCAGGCTGCGCGCGCAGTGCTGCCGAACGCGACCGAGACACGCATCGTCGTGACCGGTAACTACCGCGCATGGCGGCATTTCATCGCGATGCGGGCCAGCGAGCACGCCGACGTCGAGATCCGCCGGCTGGCGATCGAATGCCTGCGGCAACTCATCGACCTGACCCCTCAGGTTTTCTCCGACTTCGAGATCTCCACCCTGGCCGACGGCAGTGAGGTGGCCACCAGTCCGCTGGCGACCGAGGCGTGACAGACCTGGCCGTATATGGCTACGGAACCGTGAGGTTGAGCAGGTAATCTTGGTGCTCGTGAGTACCAGCGGAATCGACGTGACCGCCCGGTTGGGCACCGTGCTGACCGCGATGGTCACTCCGTTCAAGCCCGACGGGTCGCTGGACACCGATTCCGCGGCCCGCCTCGCGACCCATCTCGTGGACTCCGGCTGTGACGGCCTGGTGCTGTTCGGCACCACGGGGGAGTCGCCGACCACCACCGACGACGAGAAGATCGCGCTGCTGCGCGCGGTGCTGGAGGCGGTCGGCGACCGGGCGCGGATCGTCGGCGGAGCAGGCAGTTATGACACCGCGCGCAGCGTGCATCTTGCGAAGGCCTGCGCTGCCGAGGGCGCGCACGGCCTGCTGGTGGTGACGCCCTACTATTCGCGCCCGCCGCAGGCGGGGCTGGTGGCGCACTTCGCGGCGGTGGCGGACGCCACCGAGCTACCGGTGATTCTCTACGACATTCCGCCGCGGTCGGTCGTCGCCATCGAGTGGGACACCATCCGCAAGCTGGCCGAGCATCCGAACATCGTGGCCGTCAAGGACGCGAAGGGCGACCTACACGGCGGCGGGCAGATCATCGCCGACACCGGGCTCGCGTACTACTCCGGTGACGACGCGCTGAACCTGCCGTGGCTGGCCATGGGTGCCGTCGGGTTTATCAGCGTCTGGGGGCACCTGGCCGCCGGTCAGCTGCGAGACATGTTGTCCGCTTTCACCTCTGGTGACATCGCGACGGCACGCAAGATCAACGTGACGCTCGGGCCGCTCGCCAACGCCCAGGCGCTTCTCGGTGGCGTCACGCTGGCCAAGGAGGGACTGCGGCTGCAGGGCATCGAGGTGGGCGACCCACGGTTGCCTCAGGTGCCTGCCAGCGCGGAGCAGATCGAGGCGCTGGCCGCCGATATGCGCGCCGCCGCGGTGCTGCGGTAGTGAACGGAGACCTCAAACCGCCGGGGCCGCTGGCCCCGGGGGGTCTGCGGGTGACCGCGCTGGGCGGCATCAGCGAAATCGGCCGCAACATGACGGTTTTCGAGCATCTCGGCCGACTCTTGATCGTCGACTGTGGGGTGCTGTTCCCGGGTCACGACGAGCCCGGCGTCGACCTGATCCTGCCCGATCTGCGTCACGTCGAGGACCGCCTCGACGAGGTGGAGGCATTGGTGCTGACACACGCGCACGAGGACCACATCGGCGCGATACCGTTCCTGCTCAAGCTGCGCGGCGATATCCCGGTGGTCGGCTCGAAGTTCACGCTTGCGCTGGTGGCGGAGAAGTGCCGCGAACATCGGATCAAGCCGGTGTTCATGGAAGTCGCGGCGGGGCAGAAGTCCAAACACGGCGTGTTCGAGTGCCAGTACTTTCACGTCAACCACTCCATTCCCGGATGCCTCGCGATCGCGATCCACACCGGCGCGGGTACGGTGCTGCACACCGGCGACATCAAACTCGATCAGCTGCCGCCGGACGACATGCCGACCGATCTGCCCGGAATGTCGCGGTTGGGCGACGCCGGGGTGGATCTGTTCCTCTGCGACTCAACGAATTCCGAGATCCCAGGGGTGGGGCCCTCGGAAAGCGAGGTCGGCCCGACGCTGCACCGCTTGATCCGCGGCGCCGAGGGACGGGTGATCGTCGCGTGCTTCGCGTCGAATGTCGATCGGGTGCAGCAGATCACCGATGCCGCGGTCGCGCTCGGCAGGCGCGTGTCGTTCGTGGGGAGGTCGATGGTGCGCAACATGGGCATCGCGAGGGAGCTTGGGTACCTACGGGTCGCCGACTCCGACATCCTCGACATCGCCGCCGCCGAGATGATGCCGCCTGAGCGCGTGGTGCTGATCACCACCGGCACCCAGGGCGAATCGATGTCCGCACTGTCGAGGATGTCGCGCGGCGAGCACCGCAGCATCACGCTGACCGCCGGCGATCTGATCATCCTGTCCTCATCGCTGATTCCGGGCAACGAGGAAGCCGTATACGGGGTGATGGATGCGCTTGCCAAGATCGGTGCACGCGTGGTCACCAATCAGCAGGTGCGGGTGCATGTTTCCGGCCATGCGTACTCCGGTGAGCTGTTGTTCCTGTACAACGCGGTGCGCCCGCGCAACGTGATGCCGGTACATGGGACATGGCGGATGCTGCGGGCGAACGGCAAGCTGGCGGAGCGCACCGGCGTAGCGCCGGAGTCGATCATGTTGGCCGAGAACGGCGTCAGCGTCGACCTCGTCGCGGGCAGGGCGACCATCGCGGGCGCGGTGACCACCGGCAAGATGTTCGTCGACGGGTTGATCACCGGCGACGTCGGCGACGCGACCTTGGGCGAACGGCTGATCCTGTCATCGGGTTTCATCGCGGTGACCGTCGTCGTGCACCGAGGTACGGGGCGTCCGGCAGGGGCTGTGCACCTGCACTCGCGTGGGTTCTCGGAAGATCCCAAGGCGCTGGAGCCCGTGGCGCGCAAGGTCGAAGACGAGCTGGAGTTCCTTGCGTCCGAGAATGTGAAGGAGCCGACGCGGATCGCTCAGGCCGTGCGTCGCACCGTCGGCAAGTGGGTGGGCGAGACCTATCGGCGGCAGCCGATGATCGTGCCGACGGTCATCGAGATCTAGACGCTAGACCTTCTCCGCGTACCCAGCCCACTCGAGCTGCGATGCGCCTAGATCACGGCCGCTCGGCCGAATGTAGTTGTGCAAGTAGTAGTCTGGGCCTGCCTGCTCGATCAGACGCCAGCCGTATTCGGCCACGAAGTCCGAAACCTCGTCTGGATTCAGGCCGAATTGCCACACCTGCCGCCGTTGCCGGAACCGCTTGTACAGGATGGCGGCGTCGTACATGTTCGCCCCGTCGATGAAGTCGCGGCGGACGTATGTGAAGACCAGCCGGCTGCCGGTCGCGGCCCCCTGCAGCTCACCGAGCGTGGCCCGGACCGCGTCCTCCGTCAGATACTGGGTCACGCCCTCCCAGATGAAAAATGTGCGGGCATCGGCGCGATAGCCGTGACCGGTCAGCGTGGCGATCAGGTCGTCGCGCTCGAAGTCCAAGGGCACCAGGTGAACCGAGGCGGGTATCGCACCGATCGCGTGCCGCACAGCGGCCCTCTTGCGCTCGATGTTGACGGGGAGGTCGACCTCGAAGACCGGGATGTCAGATTGACGCGCGAGGCGGTACGCCCTGGTGTCCATGCCCGCACCGAGGTCGACGACGGCGCCGACGTTTCCGAGATCTGCGGTCAGCTTGTCATCGATGAAGCGCTTTCGGCACGCGATGAGTGCCCACGAGCCGGGCACCGCCCGCTCACCTGCCGATATCGTCAGGCGACGCAGCAGCGGCCACCGCATCGCGCGCACCATCGCGCGTTGGCTCGCCGGTAGGAAGGACAGCGCCAGATCGTCCTCGACCAACTGGCGCTCCGGCGGCTCGTACTGCTCGATGGCCGCCTGCACCATCGGGCCGAAGGCGGTCTGCGCAGCCGGATTTCGTGCCACGTCAGCGCTTGTTCACGTATCCCGCGTCAACCGGCAGTGTCACGCCGGTGATATAGCGCGCCTCATCCGACACCAGCCAGGCCACCGCTGCGGCAATGTCGTCGGCATCGAGGACCGCAACCGGCATCGCGTTGCCCATGTCCGGCGGTCGTTCCGAACTGGCAAACACGTTGGCCAGCCACTGACGGGTGTGGTCGTTGTCGATCATCGGCGTATTGACGCCGCTGGGATGCACGGAGTTGACGCGAACACTGTGAGGGGCAAGGTGATTGGCGTATGCCCTCATCAATCCCACAACGCCGTGTTTGGCTGCGGTGTAACCGAGTGAGCCGGGATCACCACCGCCGATGCCGACAAGACCGGCCGACGAGCTGATGAGAACTATCGAGCCGCCCTCGCCCTGCTCGATCAGCCGCGGCATTGCCACCTCCACCGTGTTGTGCACACCGGTGAGGTTGACATCGATGACGTCTCGCCAGCCGTCGGCGCCCGACTCCATCGGTGCGATACCGGCGTTGGCGACGACGATGTCGAGACGGCCGAAGTCGTCGAGCCCGGCCTGCAACGCGCTGGCCAGTGAAGCCTGATCGCGAACATCGGCCTCACGGGCCACGATTCGGGCGCCGGTGTCTTCGACGAGCTTGACCGTGGCGGCCAGATCGTCAGCGGTGGCCATCGGATACGGCACCGACGCGATCTGGTCGCAGATGTCCACCGCGATGATCTCCGCGCCGTCAGCCGCCAATCGGACCGCCTCGGCGCGGCCCTGACCTCGGGCAGCGCCGGTGATGAACGCGACTTTGCCTGCGAGCGAAGCCATCTGTGTTCTCACTTCCTCGCGCGAGCGCTCGTCAGGGACGCAGTTGGCCCTTGGCCGGGTCGCCCGCGACGACGGGTTGCAGCATCTTGATGTCCGGAGCGCCGTCGAGAAGCTCCCCGACCGTGCCGAACAGCGTGGCTACCGCCGGCGCCGCGCTGTGCGTCTTGAGTGCGTCCGCGTCGGCCCACTGTTCCACGAACACGAAGGTGCCGTCGGCCTCGTGCAGCGAGTAGAGATCGCAACCCGGTTCGGAGTGCACCGCCTCGATGGCCTGCTTACACGCGTCCCGGACCGCGTCCACCGACTCGGGCTTGGCTTTCATGGTTGCGACAACAGTTACGGGCATGTGCGATGGACTCCTCGCTGAGTAGTACTAACTACTAGTGCTTGACGGTTGCCTAAAGTATGTCGAATCACTTGGTGGAGTGTTTCGGCACCGCCCTTCTCGGGCGTCGTCGGTTCAGGCCGCTGGTGCGGTGCGAACGTCGGTTCCCGCGTCAACCAGGCTGGTTTCACCGGCACACGTAGGGCGCTGGTCAGAGCTGTCCCGTCGGCGGGCATTGGTGGCCCGGCCTCCGTGCTTGGGGGTCCGGGGATCGTGGTGATGCTCATGATTGGCCTGGCCCCAGCGGGCCAGGTTCACCGCGGCGTTGCTGTCGCGATCGGCACAATATCCGCAGCCGCAGGTGAAGACCCGATCGGCTAGTGTCAGATCGCTGTTGATGGCACCGCAGGACGGGCATAGCTTGCTCGAGGGATACCAGCGATCCGCGATAACGAGTTGGCCGCCGCGCCAGGCCTGTTTGTAGCCCAGTTGGCGGGCGAACTCGGCCCAGCCCGCATCGGAGATGGCGCGGGCGAGGTGATGGTTGGCCAGCATTCCGGTCACGTTCAGGTCTTCGAGGACGAGCCGGTCGTGGGTCTTGACCAGCGCGTTGGAAACCTGGTGCAGGAAATGCCGACGCACATTCGCGACGTGATGGTGGTGACGTCCCAGCTTGGCTACGGCGTCACGATGGTAGCGTGATCCTTTCTGCTTGCGCGACAGCGATTTGGCCAGCCGCCGTTGACGTTTCATCCCGGCCGCCAGCGCCTTGGGCGCATTGGCGATACGGGCGACCTCTTTGCCGTCGTCGTTTGCGACGACGGCAAAAGCCGACAAGCCACGGTCGACGCCGACCCAGCCACCGTGATCGGTGGCGTCGCGAGGCGAGTGCTGCTGGACGGGGTGGAGGTTGGCGGCTTCGGCATTGAGCGAGATCCACCAGCGGCCCGCGTGGTGGCTCACAGTGGCGAACAGGATCTTGGCGCGGTCCTTGGCGAGCATCCGCCGCAGCGGGCGGGTGTCGTCATGCACGCCGATCTGGCCGATGCCGGGCAGGGTGACCGAGCGGGGGCGGTCGTTGTCGCCGACGCGGATTGCTGACGGGCGGCCCTTGGGCCGCTTGTTGCGCAGTCGAAACGACTGCGTCGCACCAGTTTTCTTTTGGAACCTGGGAAAGCCGACCCGCTTGCCTTTGCGCTTGCCGGACCGAGAGTCAGCCCAGGCTGCCAGCGCTCGCCCGCAGTCCACAGCGGCTTCCTCGAATACCTGCTGACACACATAAGAGCGCCAGGGCAGGCCGGTTACCACCACCTCGGCGACGCCATCCGGATCGACAACCATTAGCCGGCCAGCGTCCTCGGTTTTCTTCCATCCGTTGAACACGTTGATGAGATCAAACCCCGTCCATGGCATCGCAACGCTGCTATCGGTTTTCCGCTGGGTGAGAGCGGTTTTCACCGTCGCAAGGCACTGGTTGAACGCAAACCGGGCTGCCCAGGCATGCCGGGCCAGTACATCGTGCTGCTCGACGGTGGGGTTGAGGCAGAACTTAAACGTGGTATGGCGAGACATCACCGGTGAGCATGCCACCACCCTCCGACAACGCCCTGACGTGCGGTGAGGTGGGCTGCACCATCACCGCACGCCGTCGGAGCGTTGCGCTATCGCTCAGCCCATGTCGACCCAAATCGTCATGCCTACCGCCGCCACCGCCAGCGCGGCGAGGAAGACCGTGTCGACGGCGCCCAACCGCGTGTCTCGGTCCTGCCGACCCGGAGCTCCCTGGCGATCAGGAAGAGCGGGAAGGTCACGCTGATCGCGATGGCGAGGCCGCCCACGATGTACGCCCACACGAACCTGACCCCGTGTTTACGGGCCTCGATGACCATCAGGATCGCCGCGGCGAGCAAGAACAGCACGATATCGACCGTCAGCGACCGCGAGGCGGGCGTGACCTTGGAGTCGTTGAAGAAGTCGAACAGGAATCCGCCGGGGTTGTCGAAATAGGCGGCGTTCTGGCTCCAGGTCGCGATCAGTGCGGCTATCGCGATCGCGCCGTAGACGGCGCAGAGCACCTTGCTTGAGGTGGGGAGGGCAATGGGAGGCTGCGATGCGGCCTGGGTCGTCGTCATTTCGGCACCGTAGAGCCCCAAGACCCCCGAATTGAGACGTTTCTGTGACCCGTGTGGCAGATGGTGAATATGGGGCCTATGCGACTAGGCTTGGGGCATGCCCAGTAAGACCGCCGCCCGTTCGAGCAGGTCAAAGGCCGGCTCGCGGGGCGGATCCCGCCCGGCGCCCCGTCGCAAGCCGGCTCGACGTCACAGTCCGTCGGCCATCTCGTCGGCAGGAGCGACCGTCGGTCGCGGTGTCCGCGCCGGGTGGTTGCTGCTGGCCAAGGGCGCCGGGTCCACGGCCCGATCGGTGGGCCGCGCGCGCGATCTCGAGCCCGGCCACCGCCGTGACGGCATCGCCCTCGCGCTGCTTGGTATCGCCGTGGTGATCGCCGCCAGCTCCTGGTTCGACGCTGCGCGTCCCGTCGGCCAGTGGATCGACACGTTTCTTCGCGTGCTGATCGGGTCGGCCGTTGTGCTCGTACCCATCGTGCTCGCGGGGATTGCCGTGGTGCTGATGCGCACGGAACCCGATCCTGAGGCACGGCCGCGGCTCATCCTCGGCGCGACGATGATCACGCTGCCCCTACTAGGGCTGTGGCATCTGTGGGCGGGATCGCCGATTGACCCGGCCGGGCGCAAGCACGCCGCCGGATTCCTCGGCTTCGCCATCGGTGGTCCGCTATCAGATGGGCTGACGGCGTGGATCGCCGCACCGCTGCTGTTCATCGGCGCGCTGTTCGGCCTGTTGCTGGTGACCGGCACGACGATCCGCGAGGTGCCGTCGACCGTGCACCGGATGTTCTCCGCGCGCGCGTTCCACGGTGAGGCGTACGACGACGAGTACGACGAGCCGGGGCGTAACACCGAGGCGCCCGAGGACTTCTCGGACGGCTATTACGACGATCCGTCGGCGTACGGGGGTGACGAGCCGCAGGCGTGGCCAACCGGCACACCGATGGAGAACTACCCGATCGACGACGAGGCTCCCACCGTTCCGGAGCCGACGGCCAAGGCGCGCAAGAAGCCCGCCAAGAAGCAGGCGATGTCATTGGATCGGGTGGTGGACGGCCCGTACACGTTGCCGCCGCTGGAACTGCTGAAGGCGGGCGATCCGCCGAAGCGGCGCACGTCGGCCAACGACCGCATGGCGGAGGCCATCACCGAGGTACTGCAGCAGTTCAAGGTGGACGCCGCGGTGACCGGCTGCACCCGCGGTCCGACCGTCACCCGCTACGAGGTCGAGCTCGGCCCAGGCGTCAAGGTCGAGAAAATCACTGCGCTGCAACGCAATATCGCCTACGCGGTGGCAACTGAGAGCGTGCGGATGCTGGCGCCGATCCCCGGCAAGTCGGCGGTCGGCATCGAGGTGCCCAACGTCGACCGTGAGATGGTGCGGCTGGCTGACGTGCTGACCGACCCGTCGACGCGCGGTGACCATCATCCGTTGGTGATCGCATTGGGCAAAGATATTGAGGGCGAATACATCTCGTGGAATCTTGCGAAGATGCCCCACCTGCTGGTCGCCGGCTCGACGGGCTCGGGTAAGTCAAGCTTCGTCAACTCGATGCTGGTCTCGCTGCTGGCGCGGGCTACTCCCGACGAGGTCAGGATGATCCTGATCGACCCGAAGATGGTGGAACTCACGCCGTACGAAGGCATTCCGCACCTGATCACGCCGATCGTCACGCAGCCGAAGAAGGCAGCAGCGGCGCTGGCGTGGCTCGTCGAGGAGATGGAGCAGCGCTACCAGGACATGCAGGCCAGCCGGGTCCGCCACATCGATGACTTCAACAAGAAGGTGCGCTCGGGTGAGATCGCCACGCCGCTGGGCAGCCAGCGCGAATACCGGCCATACCCGTACGTGGTGGCGATCGTCGACGAGCTCGCCGACCTGATGATGACGGCGCCGCGCGACGTGGAGGACGCGGTCGTACGGATCACCCAGAAGGCGCGCGCCGCGGGCATCCACCTCGTGCTGGCCACCCAACGGCCGTCCGTCGACGTCGTCACCGGCCTCATCAAGACCAACGTGCCGTCCCGGCTGGCGTTCGCTACGTCGTCGCTCACCGACAGCCGCGTGATCCTCGATCAGCAGGGCGCCGAGAAGCTGATCGGCATGGGCGACGGGCTGTTCATCCCAATGGGGGCCAACAAGCCGATTCGGCTGCAGGGCGCCTACGTTTCCGACGACGAGATCCACGCCGTGGTGCAGGCGTGCAAGGACCAGGCGGAGCCCGAATACACCGAGGGCGTCACCAAGGCCAAAACCAACAGCGAGCGCACCGACGTCGACCCGGATATCGGCGACGACATGGACGTCTTCCTGCAGGCCGTGGAGCTGGTGGTGTCCAGTCAGTTCGGCTCCACGTCGATGCTGCAGCGCAAGCTGCGGGTCGGCTTCGCCAAGGCCGGCCGGTTGATGGACCTGATGGAAACCCGCGGCATCGTCGGGCCCAGCGAGGGTTCCAAGGCCCGCGAAGTTCTCGTCAAGCCAGACGAACTCGCGGGCACGCTCGCGTTGATCCGCGGCGGCTCGGACGCCAACGGCGGCGACGAGGACGACGAGGTGGACTAACCGGCACCGAGGCCGATGTCGCCTTGAATGCCCACCCTGACCGGCGGTGGCGGCGGGAGCAGCGGCGGCTGGACCCCGACGCACTGACCGTCGATCACAGCCGTGCAGAGGCTTCCGCTAGGGCAGTCGGTCATCACAATCGGGCCGTTGTCGCATTGCGGTGGATCGGCCTGGGCCGGTGCCGACGCGATCAGATTCGTCGCAGCCACACAAACGGCGGCTGCGTAGACGACAACCCGACGCCGCACGTTTGTCACGGTACGCCGTAGCGCGTCGACTGCGTTCGGATGTTGCCGAGGAACCCAACGCCTGCCGCATCAGTACCTACGATCGCGGTGTGCCAGGGAGGATGGCGTTTCGACACGCGCGGTCTGCGCTGTCGCGGGAGTTCGCCGCGATCCGCAAACACGAACCCGACCTTGACGCTGGGCACATCACTATCTTCAGCATCCAATTGCTGCTCGGTCTGGTCGGGGTCCTCGCCATCGGCGTGCTGCCATTAATCGTCGTTCGCAGCAGCGCCGAGACCGATTCAGTGCTGGTCCCACTGGCGGGTTCATTCGCGCTGACCGCGATCTGTACCGCCGTCGTCGCCTGGCTGACGGCCAACGTGCTATCGAGCTTGATCGTGATGGTGCTTTACCGCACGAGCCCGCGGGCAGCGTCTCAGCTCGTGGTCAGGACCATGGTCGAATCCTTCTACCGGATCGAAGACCTCACCGGGCGCATCGCGCTGCTCGCCGTTGTGGCGGGGTTGTTGTCGCTGGCG
>Ga0105248_10007956_pt1 | contig 11654 bp, 6 predicted proteins | sample KBSS34metaG_FD_81524 | JGI IMG/M metagenome (GOLD analysis project Ga0105248, IMG submission 81524) | Switchgrass rhizosphere microbial communities from Kellogg Biological Station, Michigan, USA - KBS S3-4 metaG | ecosystem: Host-associated > Plants > Roots > Rhizosphere > Soil | place...
CGTGTGTGTGCGCGCGCTGCGCGAACTCTACGCATCGCGGGCAGTGCCCGCGGCAGAAGTCAGCGTCGAGCCGCTTGCGGTCAATGAGGCGATCGCGCTGGCGCGAGCCCTGCTTCCGCCCGGCACCGGCGATGTGTCCGCGCGAGCGGCGGCGATCGCGAGCGAGTCCGGTGGCAGTCCATTTTTTATCCAGGAGCTCGCGCTGCACGCCGACCGCGACGGCGACTTCGTGGTTGGCGACAGCTTCGATCTTGACGAGGTGATTCGTCGCCGCGTCGCGACCTTGCCGGCGGCGGCCCGATCAATTCTCGAGGTCGTCGCGGTCTGCGGACATCCGATCACCCGAAAGGCCGTGGCCGCGGCCGCCGAGGCGATTGGCGACGAGCGCGGCGCGCTGCGCCTGCTGCGAACCGCGCATTTCGTTCGCACCACCGGCTCCGGCGAGGACGACTGGGTCGAGCCGTATCACGATCGCATTCGCGAAGCCGTCGCGGCACGGTTGGCGGACTCAGTGCTGCGCGATCATCATCGGCGCATCGCTGGCAGCCTCGAGGCAGCGGGCAGCTTCGATCCGGAAACACTGGCGCTTCATTTCGAAGGCGGGCACGTTCGCGATCGGGCCGGTCACTACTACAGCCTCGCGGCGGATGCGGCGGCGGACATGCTGGCCTTTCAACGCGCGTCCACGCTGTATGCGAAGGCGCTCGAACTGCAAACGCTCACTCCCGAACAGGGCCGGCAGCTGCGCGTCCGCCTGGCGGACGCGCTCGCCAACGACGGGCGCGGTCCGGAGGCGGCGCGTCACTATCTCGAAGCAGCGTCCGGTTCGACGCCCGATCAACGGATCGATCTGCAGCGGCGCGCCGCATATCAGTACTGCGTGAGCGGACACCTCGATCAGGGTCACGCCACGCTCAAGACGTTGCTCGGCAACATCCATGTGCCCGTTCCAGAAGCACGCGGAGTGTCGATTGCGCGATTGTTGCTGCAGCGCGGGCGCCTGCGGCTCAGAGGATTGAAGTTTTCCCCGCGTGACGAAGCGCACATCCCGGCGGCGGATCTCCTGAAGAACGATCTGATGTGGGCGGCATCGGCAGGATTGAGCATGTTCGACGTGCTCCAAGGCGCCGAGTTTCAATCGCGCAATCTGTATCACGCCTTGTCAATCGGCGAGCCATACCGGATTGCTCGCGCGCTGGCGTGGGAAGCCGTGCATACCTCGAACGAGGGCGCTCCGGCGTGGGCGCGGACATCTCGGCTGCTGGCCGAAGCACACCTGCTGGCCGATCGCAGCGGCCATCCGCATTCCATCGGCATGGCCGCGCTCTCGACCGGCATTGCGGAATTCACCATGGGGCGATGGCAAAGCGCGCGCGAGCGGCTCGAGCACGCCGAGGGCATCCTGCGGTCGCGCTGTACCGGCGTGGCGTGGGAGCTCGATACCGGGCACGCCTTCGAACTGTGGGCGCGCATCTACGCCGGCGACTTCACGCAGATGACCCTGCGATCCACGTCACTGATGAAAGAGGCAGTCGAACGCGGCGACAAGAACGCCCTCACCACGCTCGGCGTCTTCATGGTGCCGCACACCCGCCTCGTGGCAGACGATGCCGGTGGCGCAGCGGCGGCAGTGGACGAGTACTTGAAGATCTGGGGGATGGAGGGCTACCACCTTCAGCATCTCACCGGCTTGATGAGCCTGACCTACATCGACCTCTACCGCTCACAGGGTCGACAGGCACTCGATCGACTGCAAGGCAAACAGGGCTGGTTCAGGGCCGGCTTCTACAGCACCAGCCAGGTCCTGCGTGTGTTCAATTGCTCGCTGCTCGGACGCACGGCACTAATGGCGGCACGAGAGTCTCAGCAGGATCGCAAATCACTGTTGTCGGTCGCCCGCAAGGCGGCGCGCAAACTCGAGAGTGAGAGGGTCGATTGGGTGCATCCGCTCGCGCAGACCCTGCGCGCCGGCGTCGCCCAAGCCGAAGGCGACTCCGACACCGCAGCCAGACTGCTCACCGACGCCGCCGACGCATTCGATCGTGTTCCCATGGACGGGTACGCCGCGGCTGCGCGATGGCGCGCTGCGTCATTGCTCACCACGTCGACCGCTGATGGCTTGAAGCAGCGCGCGGAAGTGTGGATGGAGCGCGAAGGGATTCGGAACCCGGAGAGGATCACCGACATGCTGGCCTTTGGATTGGCATCGTGACCGGCCAAACGCGCTGGGCCTGGGCGTCCGGACATCTCGAAGTCACGAACGTCGTGCTCGCGCCGGACATCGATGTCGTCAAGGCGCTGTTGCCCGCTGGTCTTTCGCTGGCGCCGCAAACGCTGACGCCGGCAGGCACGCATCCCGTGGTGCTGATGTTTGGCCAGCACTCCAACGTGCACCCGTGGTTTCAGCCACCGGCCTCCGGCGGTCATTACAACGAATGGATCGTGGCAACGCCGTGCCTGGAGTGGCGAGGCAATGGTCTCGTGAAACCGTGCGCCTACATGTCGCGCCTGTATCTCAACAGCCTCTACTACGTGTTCCTGGGTTGGTTATACGGCTATCCGAAGAAGCTCTCGAAGAGCATGGTGACGCCTTCCTCGTACGACGTGCGAACCTTCCCGGGGAACCAGCCGCGAGTGTCGATGACCAACGCTCCGGCCGGACCGGTGACGCCGTTTCCGAGCATGCCCGGCCACGAAGCCATCGCCTCGGTCTTCGAACTGCCCTTCTTTCAGCGGCTCGGCCCGATGCCCTGGCTGGCTTCGCGTATGTGGTTCGAGCTGGAAACCGCAACTGTGCAACCCATGACCGCGAATTTTTCAATCAACACCGGCTGCGCACCGGGTCTTCCCGCAATGTCGAAACAAGTCGGCAGCATCACCAACGGCATTCCGGGCGCATTTCACTTGTCTTGTGACTGGATGCTGTCGCGTCCCTTCCTGGCAAAAAACATCCCGCAAGGCTTTTACGGAACCAACCCTCCAGCATAGACTGCTCGCCCCCCTATGGAAAAACAACGCATTGCCATTCTTGGCAGTGGCGTCGGCGCCATTACCACGGCGTGGGCGCTCACTAGCCTCCCTGACGCTCACGATCGGTTCGACATCACCATCTACACGCTCGGCTGGCGGCTAGGCGGCAAGGGCGCAAGCGGCCGCAATGCCGCGTTCGGGCAGCGCATCGAAGAGCACGGCCTGCACATCTGGATGGGTTTTTACGATAACGCTTTCAAGGCGATGCAGGAGTGCTACGGCGAGCTGGATCGTCCAGCGTCGTGCCCAATCCGCTCGTGGACAGACGCCTTCTTCCCGCACAACGATATCGTCCTGTATGAGTTTTTCAAGGGGCAATGGTACGGCTGGCCAATGCGAGTGCCTGAATTGCCCGGTGTGCCTGGAACGCCGCGCAACGAGCCGAAGGTCGTCGAACTGTTCGGGAAATTGCTGCACTGGATGCGCGACTGGATCGTGCATCCGATGCACGAGCCTGCCTTGATTAAGCTCTTTACCAACTGGATCGACAAGGGCCGGCCGGGATGGGTGGAAACCGAAGTCCTGAAAGCCGAGAGCTGGGTCATGAACAAGCTGCACCCGCAATCGCCATTGCGCGACGACTCGGGTGGATCAGCGCATGTCGCGTGGCTCCTCGAGGATCTGAACAGCGCCGTCAGCAAGATCGAGAACCTCGACGCAGCCGGCATGGATGCTTTGGCCGACATTCTTGGCCACCTCGAAAAATTCGGGCAGCGCCTCGAGACACTGGCGCACGACTTCGTCGAAGCGCATCACGACGTCCGCCGGTTGTGGGTGCTGATGGACCTTGCCGTGTCGGTGTGCCGCGGCCTGATTCACGACGAGGTGCTGTGGAAAGGCTTTCACGCCATGTCGGGCCTTGACTTCCGCGCGTGGCTCGAAAAGCACGGCGCGAGTCGCGAGGCAAGGTCGTCCGCCACGGTGCGGACGATTTACGACTTGTGCTTCGCCTACCACGACGGCGAACTCGACTCACCCGACATGGATGCCGCGGTACTGCTCCGCACGCTGATGCTGATGGGCTTCACGTTCCGAGGCGGATTCATGTACCGCATGCGCGCGGGCATGGGCGACATCGTGTTTGCGCCGTACTACGAGGCGCTGAAGAAGCGCGGTGTGACCTTCAAGTTCTTCCACAAGGTCACCAACCTCGGTGTGTCCGCTGACGGTCAATCGATCGACACCATCGAGATGGACAAGCAGGTGACGGTTACCGCGGGTGACGATACCTATCAGCCGCTCGTAACGGTAAAGAACCTTCCCTGCTGGCCCAGCACGCCGAACTTCGACCAACTCGTTGACGGGAAGGCGCTTCAGCAATCAGGGCAGAACCTCGAGTCCTCCGAGTGCACGTGGCCGCCGGCGCAAGCGGTTGAACTCAAGCGTGGACGCGATTTCGATCAGGTGGTGCTGGGCATTTCAATCGGCGCCATTCCTGGAATTTGCGGTGAGCTGATCAAAGCGAATCCGCAGTGGCAGCAGATGGTGGCCAAGGTGCACACCGTCGAAACACAAGGCGTGCAACTGTGGCTGAAATCGTCGTTCAAGGATCTCGGTTGGGAAGGTCCGCCGAGCGTCGCCGGCACCTACGCCGAGCCGCTCGATACGTGGGCTGACATGACGGACCTGTTGGCGTTCGAAGACTGGCCGGCCGGCAGCCCACCGGTGGCGATCATGTACCTGTGCGGTCCGCTGCGGAAAATGATTCCCGCCGACACGGCCGTCCTGGATGCGTGGTGGCACGTTCGCCATCAGCAAGTGCTCAATGTCGCGCGCACGTGGGTGCAGAGTCACATGGCCGTGTGCCTGCCGAAGAGCGCCGGCACGCACAACCCGTCAGGACTCGACGTCAAGTGGCTGCACGCGCCGACCAAGCCTGACAATCCGATCCTCGATCAATACCTCCGCGCCAATATCGATCCCTCGGAGCGCTATGTGCTGTCGCTCGCCGGCTCGTCGAGCGCGCGCTTGCGTGGCGGCGAATCAGGTTTCTCGAATCTCGCTCTCGCCGGCGATTGGGTGTGGACACCCATCAATGCCGGATGCGTCGAGGCGGCAACCATGGGCGGGCTCGACGCGGCGCGCAAGATCAGCGGCGACGACATTCCGGTGTTTGGCTGGGACAACGTCGGGAAGCCCGGACAGGGAGATCAGAACTGATGGCGACGACGGGCAAACGGAAAATCGCAGTGCTTGGCGGCGGCGCTGGTTCCATGGGCGCACTCTGGGCATTGACGTCACTGCCAAACGCCGCCGACCGATTCGACATCACCGTCTACCAAATGGGGTGGCGGCTCGGCGGCAAGGGTGCGAGCGGACGCAACGCCGCCTTCGGCAACCGCATCGAGGAACACGGCCTGCACGTGTGGGGTGGGTTCTATCGAAACGCGTTCCGCATGATGCGCGAGATTTATGCGGCCCAGCCGAACGACGGGCGGCTCTTCAAGCAGTGGTCCGACGCCTTCAAGCGTCACAGCGCCGTTCAGCTCGAGGAGAGCGTCGACGGCTCATGGATTCCGTGGCTGATCGACCTTCCTGAAGATCCCGCCAACGATCCGGATTCAGACCCGACGTCCGGCGCAGAACTTCCACCGCCGGGCGAATACATTCATCTGATTCTGAACGCACTGAAAGACTTGCTGGACGATGCGCGACCGGAGTTCAAGTCGGAGCCGCCACCGCAAACGGGCATCGTTGCGGGAGGCTGGCTCCAGCGCCTCAGGCAGGAAATCGACGTCGTCACCGGCGACATTGCCGGGATGGTGACCCGCCACACGCCGCACGCGCTCGTCACGGCCGCGCGCGATCTTGCGGCGCTGCTGCCTGGCGATCCGAACCTGCATTCGGACTTGCATTTGGCGGCGATCGCCAACCTGATCATCGACGCCGATGATGCGGCCCGTGCCATCGCGACAACGCTTGACGGCCCCACCCATGACGATCGGCGCCTCGTCGAGATGATCTCGCTGGTCCGCGCCACCGTTGTCGGGCTGATCCGCGACGACGTGCTCAAGCGCGGCTTCGAATCGATCAACGACCTCGACTGGACGGTGTGGATGGCCAAGCACGGCGCCAGTCCTGAGGCCCAGAAGTCGGCGATGGTCCGCGGCATCTACGACTACGTGTTCGGCTACGAGAAGGGTATGGGCGATCGGCCGTCACTCGAAGCGGGAACCGCCGTGAACGGCATTCTTCGGCTGTTCTTCACCTTCAAGGGATCGCTGTTCTGGGAAATGCAGGCCGGCATGGGTGATGTGGTGTTCGCGCCGACCTATGAAGTGCTGAAAGCACGCGGTGTGACGTTCAAGTTCTTCCATCGCGTCGAACAGTTGCTGCCTGATGCCCAAAAGACTGTTGTCGATTCGATCGTCGTGCGGCAACAGGCCGATGTGCAAGGCGGCGGCGAGTATCAGCCGCTGGTCCGGATCAACCAGGTGCCGTCGTGGCCGTCGCAGCCCGACTTGAGTCAGCTGGTGGACGGACAGTCCTTCACCGGAGTGAATTTCGAATCGGCGTGGGCCGCGCCGACCGGCACGCTCCGCACATTGCAGCGGGGTGTCGATTTCGACGACGTCATCCTCGGCATTTCTATCGAGGGCGTGAAACACATTTGCAAGGACCTGCCGCCGCCGGCAAGTCCGTTCCAGCAGATGATGGACAACCTTCAGACCGTGCAGACGTGCAGCATGCAGCTATGGCTCTCGGCTGATGCTGGTGGGATTGGTGCGCAGGCTGTGCCGCGCATCGCATCGTGCTACGTCGACAACCTCAATACGTTCTCCGACATGACATTTCTCCTGGCGCGCGAGACCTGGCCGGCCAGCGGACCGCGCTACATCGGATATTTCTGCGGGCAGCTTCCCGACGCGGCCGTCATTCCGCCGTTCAGCGACACCACGTTCCCGGCGCAGCAGATGGCTCAAATGAAGAGCGTATCAATCGCGTGGATTGAAGCGAATCTCTCGACCATCTGGACCGGGTTCCAGTGGCCGCTGCTGTTCGATCAGGGCAATGCGGTAGGTGCCAATCGCATGGATTCGCAGTACCTGCGCGTCAACATCGACCCGAGCGAAAGATATGTGCTCTCGCTGCCTGGCACCTCGAAGTTCCGGCTGCGCGCGGGTGAGTCCGGCTTCACGAACCTGTTTTTCACGGGCGATTGGGTCCGTACGTCGATCAACGCCGGATGCGTCGAAGCCGCCGTGATGGCCGGAATGGATGCCGCATCGGCTCTTTCCGGTGATCCCATTCACATCGTGGGAGGTCTTCAGTGACGGCGCGCAAACGAGTGGCGATTCTCGGCGGCGGCGCCGGCAGCATGACAGCCGCGTTCTATCTGTCGAACACGCCCGAGATGCGGGAACGCTTCGATGTCACCGTCTACCAAATGGGCTGGCGGCTGGGTGGCAAGGGCGCCAACGGCCGTCGCGCCGACGCTGCGCAGCGCATCGAAGAACACGGCCTGCACGTGTGGGGCGGCTTCTACGCCAACGCCTTCCGCACGGTCCGCGAGTGCTACGCGCAGCTGGGCCGAGCGCCTGGCTCGCCGCTCGCTACCGCGGAGGACGCGTTTATTGCCGCGCCACACGTCGTATGGGAAGAAGTGGTCGACGACCAGTGGGTGCACTGGCCGGTCGAAGTGCCGACAACACCAGGATTACCTGGGGACGGCGGCGAGTTGCCGACCGAGCATGAATACATCGAGCTGCTGTTGGCGTGGATTCGCGATCAACTGGAATCGTGGCCGCATCCGGGCATCAGGCAGGAACTGGCGATCGGCACGCACGCGTTTGCATCGACCATTCACAGCGCGCTCGAGGATGCCGAGCATGGCATTCATGACCTGTTCGACGGATCCGCCATCTCGGCGCTGCGCGCCGCCATCGCGTCCGCACAAACAGCGGCTGACACCGGCGACGAGCGTCACTATGACGACTTGCTGGTCTGTCTCGACACCGCGTGGAACTGGGTGCGCAGTGCGCTGATGAAGGACATTCTCGATCACACCGAATCGCGCCGGCTGTTCGTCATGGTGGATCTCGCAGTCGCCATGGCTCGCGGGATGATTCGCGATCGCATTTTCGAGAAAGGGTTCACGTCGGTCGACGGCGTCGACTTTACGGACTGGCTCGGCAGCCATGGCGCCGACAACGCCTCACTCCAGTCAGCGCCGCTGCGCGGGTTCTACGATTACTTCTTTGCCTACGCCAACGGCGATTCGACCGAGCCGCGCATGAGCGCAGCCATGGGCCTGTATCACCTGCTGCGACTGGTCTTCACCTTCAAGTGCAGCCTGTTTTTCAAGATGACATCGGGCATGGGCGACGCGGTGTTTGGGCCTCTTTACCAAACCTGCGTGAAGAACGGCGTCCAGTTCCGTTTCTTTCACGAAGTGCTGGAAGTGGTGCCAGTAGACGGATCGATGTCGATTGACGCAATCCGCGTCAATCGACAGGTCAATACCAAGTCAGAGTACTCGCCGCTGGTCGTCGTCAATGGGCTGCCGAGTTGGCCGTCGGAGCCGCTCTTCGATCAACTGAGCGACGACGATGCTGCGCGGCTGCGTGCATCGAAGTGCGATCTCGAAGATCCCTGGAGCGGATGGAACGGCGGCACCGAAATCACTCTGCAGCGCGGCCGCGATTTCGATCTGGTCATTCTCGGCATCCCGGTCGGCGCTCACGGCATGATCTGTCCGAAGCTGATGGCACGCAGCCCCGAGTGGACACGCATGGTTGACTCACTGCAGACGATCCAGACGCAGGCGATGCAACTCTGGTGGACGAAACCGCTGACGGATCTGGGAGCGACCTCGGCGCTGGCCACCGGCACCGCGTACGGGCAACCGATGGAGAGCTGGTCGGACATGTCACATGTCCTGCCGCGCGAGTCGTGGCCGCCTGCCGTCACACCACCACAAAGCGTCGTCTACTTCTGCGGCCCGATGAAGAATCCCGACCGCGACCCGGCCGGACCCGATCCTGGCTTCGGCGCCGGGCAGAAGCTCGCCGCCCGGGCGATTGCGATGCGCTGGTGTCTCGACTTTCTTCCACATCTCTATCCGGGGACGATGAACGGCGGAGAGATCAACTGGGACTTGCTTGCGGTCGCCGATGGCAGCACCGGACCGGCGCGCTTTGACGCGCAGTACCACCGCGCCAACTACACGCCGTCCGAGCGCTACGTCCTCGATCTGCCCAACACATCGCAGTACCGGTTGGACGCGGGCGCTTCGGGCTTCGATAACCTGCTGCTGGCGGGCGACTGGGTGTTCACCGGACTCGGTGGCGCGGTCGAGTCCGCGGTGATCGGTGGAATGCAGGCCGCAGAAGCCGCCTCCGGGCAGTCTCTCGGCATCATTGGTGCGCTGGCCAATCCGTGGTCGCACCTGCCAAAATACCAAGGTTGAAGAACACCACCCTCGCGAGGATGATCGCAGCGCGCGAAGAATCGCGCGGCCTGCTGATCGCGTTCGAGGGCCCGGACGGCTCGGGCAAGACCACGCAGCGGAAGCTCCTGAAGCGGTGGCTTGAAAGCATCGGCCACAACGTCATCTCGACCCGCTGGGCATCGTCGCCACTCGTCAAACCGCTGTTGAAGTCTCGCAAGAGAATCCGCACGCTCTCGACCGAGGAATATTCACTGCTGCACGCGGTCGACTTCCGCCACAGGGTGGAGACCAAGATCCTGCCGGCGCTCTGGAAGGGCCAGACCGTCCTGGCCGATCGCTACCTGTTCACGGCGCTGGCCCGCGATGCCGCACGCGGGCTGGATCTCGACTGGCTGCTGCATGCGTATGCGCCGGTACTGTGGCCGGACCTTGTGATCTATTTTTCGCTGTCACCCGAAGACTCGCGACGGCGCGTCGCGTCAACGCGGGAGCCGCACTTCTACGAAGCCGGCCAGGACGTCACCGGCATCGAGGATCCGCTGGCGAGTTACAGCCAATTCATCGATCGCGTGGTCACCGAGTACCAGAACCTGTCTGTGGTCTTTAAGTTCGTCACCGTCGATGCCGGCGAAGCGGTCTATCGGCAGCACACCAAGGTTCGGGCGCTCATCGAGCAGGCGAAAAAACGCCCGTGGTCGACATTCAGCGGGGAGGCCGTCAAGGAATGGCTGGCAAAGTCACACTCCAAGGCCGACTGATCGCCGTCGACGGTACTCGTGGCAGGGACACGACGCGCGACGCGCAGGCGCTCGCCGATGAGCTGAAACGACGCAGCATCAGGTGCGCCGTCAGTCAGTGGGACGCGTCGGGCCTGTTTGCAGAGCTGGCACTCGGTTCCGATCTCCGCATTTCAGCGCGTTCGCTGTCGCTCGTCTACGCCGCGGACCTTGCCTTCCGTCTGCGATGGGAGATCAGGCCCATCCTCGATTCCGGCGGTATCGTGATCGCAGCCTCGTACGTCGACACGGCCGTGGCATTCGGTGAGAGCGTTGGTCTGCCGGGAAACTGGCTGCGTGAGTTGTTTCGTTTCGCGCCTGCAGCCGACGGCATGGCGCGCGCGGTCGAGCGCAAACTCGACAAGCCGTGGAAGCAGCGTCTCGACCGCGGTTACGCGGAGTACTGTGCCGCGATCCTGAGCCGGTCAGCACCGAAGGCGTACTCAAAATCCGCGCGCAAGAAGATGATTGGCGCGCTCGACGGCGCGCCCACAGCCCAGGCGACGGCGCTGACGCCGAAGGGCATCAACGCGTTCGCGAAGATCCTTACTGGCAACCGGCCGGCCGCGTCGAGCCGGTAGCCTTGGCCACCTCACAGCGCACGTAGCTGATCCGCGCGTCTGGAAACGCGAGCAGAAATTCTCGATTGGCCTGGTACTCCGCGTTGGAATACGGCTTCTGCGTGTCTTCCAACATCGCATCGTTGACCATGTCGAACTGTCGTTGCATTTCGTCCCGCATCCAGCCTGATGCGCTGTCGGCAGACTCGAGCAGCACGCTGAAATACTGCGACTGGTAGCTGCCCAGCGACAGACTCCTGCGGGTCAGCACGTTCTCGTCGAGGCGAGTGGTGATGCCAAAGTCTGGCTGCAGGAAGCCCACGTCTTCGTCCCAGGCGAGGAAGACGTGCTTCGGGCTGTTCTCCAGCCGGTACAAGAAGAAATTGTTCATGCCGTCGTAGCCGTTGAACCCGTCGTTCTGGGCCACGAAGTTCTGCGCGGAGATATAGCGCACGAACGCTGCGATATCGAGGCGCTGGCCAATCACTTGATCGAACGACGAGTCATCAGTGTTGTTCACGAGCCTGACCAATTCCTCGATCGGTCCCCAGATCTTCGCGTCGGTATGGCTTTCGTTGGTCTTGATATCGAAGCGGGCCTTGTAAGGCGCCAGGTCGGCGCCTTCGTAGGTGAACCGCCACGGATTGCCCAGGATGTAGTTGTATTCGAACAGGTAGCCGTCGTTCTGCACATCGTCACCGATGCTGCCGAACACGCGGCCCATCATGGTCTTGTCGACGGACTCGACGAGGCCGTACAAGCCGACGTAGTTACCGTTGACGTACAGCCGGGTGTGGGTTTCACGCGACGCCGGAATGCCGCTGAGCCGGGTGTAGAAGTGCATGATCGTGGTCTCGCGGATGCCGCTGCGATCCTGGGTCAGGTTGTCGAGCACGA
>Ga0105248_10007957_pt1 | contig 11654 bp, 7 predicted proteins | sample KBSS34metaG_FD_81524 | JGI IMG/M metagenome (GOLD analysis project Ga0105248, IMG submission 81524) | Switchgrass rhizosphere microbial communities from Kellogg Biological Station, Michigan, USA - KBS S3-4 metaG | ecosystem: Host-associated > Plants > Roots > Rhizosphere > Soil | place...
CCCTGATAGCACGCCAGCACGCCGGCGCCCAACAGCGCCCGAGCTCGTGATGCCGAGCGCTCGGATGCACCCGGCAGATCCAGCACGCGCTGGAGGATGCGGCGACCCTGCGTATACATGCCGCGGATCGACCAAAACCGCCACATGTTGCCGGCCAGCGTCATGGCCGTCACGGCGTCCGCGTCGTGCGCGCAACTGCGGATCGCCTCCAACACGTTGGCGTGTTCGGCCTGGACGATCGACAGCCAGCGCGGATCCGCGCGACCCTGCGACAGATCGGCGGACAGGCGCTCGGAGAGTGCCGCGAAGTAGTCGATGTGCCGCCGGCGACGCTCGGATGCGCCGACAGAGGTATCACGCTGGCGCATGGTGAAGCTGCGGATCGGCTCGAGATAGCGGTAACGCGGCTCCACCCGATCGCCGCGCTCGATCACCACGAACGACTTCTCGACCAGCCGGGTGAGCAGGTCGAGCATGGAGAACAAGTCGCCATCCCTTCCACACACCGCGACCGCGGACTCGAGCGTCCAACCGCCCGAGAACTGCGCCAGATCGGCGAACAGCGCGCGCTCGTCGTCGAGCAACCCGGCGTGACTCACGCGCAGCAGCGTCTCCAGTCGATCGTCGTGTCCCGGGGTCGTGGACGTGGCCCGCTCGAGTCGAGCCGCCACGACGTCGATCGCATCGTCGTGCAGCATGGCGCCTGCGAGCTCGAGCGCGAGCGGCAGTCCGTCCACCGCGCGCGCGATACGCGCGACAGCGTCGGCGCTCTCACCGTCGATACGGAACTCGGGTCGCGCTGCCTGCGCGACCGCGACGAGCAACGCGATCGAGGCGCAGTTCGCGATCGACCCTGCGGTACGGTGGATCGAAGCATCGGGAACCTCGAGCGGGGGAATGCTGAACGTTTGTTCGCGGTCCACGCCGAGACGTTCGCGGCTGGTCACCAAGATGCGTAGGTGCGGACAGGCCGTGAGCACGGACAGCGCATCACGGAGCATTACGGATGCGGCGAGCGCGTCGTCCAGCACGAGCAGGCCCGGGCGATCTGCCAAGCGGGGCACCAGGCCGCGAGCGGGCTCGTCGTTCGCACCGCAACCCAGCGCTCCGCGCAATGCAACGTCCACGTCGCTCTCGTCACGCACGGACGACAGATCGACGAACCACACGTCGCCCGGATGGCGTGCATCCCAGCGGCGAGCGAGCTCGATCGCGAGCCGTGTCTTGCCGACGCCAGGCGGTCCGGTGAGCGTCACGACGCGCGACCGTTCGAGCAACCGCTCGATGGCGTCCTGCTCACGCTCCCGCCCGATCAGCTCGAGCGGCGTCGCCGGCAGCGCGGCGGTCGAGCGCGGGGTCGCAGGACTCACGACGGGTCGGCCACCCAGGCCGTCGCGGATCGCGGCGATCTCGCTCGCGATCGTCCGCATGTCCGCAGCGCGGTCGTTGGGCTCACGCTGCAGCAGCCGCTCCACAATGTCGCGCAGCGCAGCCGGAGCGGCGGCCCGGAGCCGCTCCCAGTCCACGTCACCGTGGATCGTCGCGCTGAAGGTGTCGAACACCGTGTCTCGCGCGAACGGGCATGCACCTGTCAGGCACTCGTACAGAATGCACCCGAACGCGAACGCATCGGCACGCGCGTCCGCGTCGCGTCCCGCAAGCTGTTCGGGGCTCATGTAGCCCGGCGTTCCCCAGCACGACGACATCGGTCCGCTCGAGAGGTCGGCCGTTACGGCGGCCACGCCGGCGTTGGCGGGAGCCAGGTAGCGGCCGACACCGAAGTCGAGCACTTTGGCGAGCCCGCCCGCCGTGAGCATCACGTTCGCCGGCTTGATGTCCCGGTGAACGATTCCCAGCGCATGCGCGGCGCCGAGTGCGTCGGCGATCTGAACTCCGACGTCGACCGTCTCGGCGATGGACAGCGCGCCGTGATCGAGGCGCTGGGCCAGTGACTGCCCCTCGACTCGTTCGATGACGAGGTAGGGGATGCCTCGCTCACGCTCGATCCCGTAGATCCGCGCGACATTCGGGTGCTGGAGCCAGTTGAGCAGCTTGGCTTCCCGCAGCAGGCCATCCAGATGCTCGGGCGCATCGGGTCGCTCGATGTGAAGTGCCTTGATCGCGACCGATCGGTGCCGAACGGGATCGGTCCCCTGGTAGACGATGCCCATGCCGCCGCGACCGATTTCGCCGTCGACGACGTACGGACCGACGCGCTCGGGCCGCGCCGGTGCCGACGCCCCGGCGAGCGAGTCAGCCGGCACGCTCGGAACCGACAAGAAGCTTCGCGCGCCGGCATCCGCATCGAGCAGTGCGAGGGCATCGCGGCGGAGTGCTTCGTCGCTCTGACACACGCGATCGACGTAGGCGCGGCGCTCGGCGGGTTCGAGCTCCAGCGCGACGTCGAGCACCTTCTCCAACTCGGCCCAGCGCGCCGGGTCGAAGCGATCGAGCGGCGGCAGACTCACGCGGCGTCGTGCAGCGCGTGAAACAGCAGCGCCCGCGCCTTGCGCCAATCGCGCCGGACGGTCGGCTCGCTGACCTCGAGCACGCGAGCGACCTCCTCGACCGACAGACCCCCGAAATAGCGCAGCTCGACGATCTGCGCCAGGCGCGGGGAGAGCTGCGCGAGATGGGCCAGCGCCTCATCGAGCGCGAGGATCTCGACCACCGGATCCAGGGCGGCGGCGTTGGACGAGTCGAGCTCCACCATGACCTTGCCGCCGCCGCGTTTGGCCGCCGCGCGCCGGCGGGCGTGATCGACGACGATCTGGCGCATGGCCGCCGCTGCGACGCAATAGAAGTGGCGGCGGTCGCGCCACAGCGGCGTCGCGGATCTGAATAGCCGGAGGTAGGTCTCGTGAACGAGCGCGCCCGTATCCAGCGTGACGCTTCGACCGCCCGAGCGGAGGCGCTTGCGAGCGATCGCCTGGAGCGGCGCGTAGACCTCGGCCATCAGGTGGTCGAGGGCTTGCGGGTCGCCTTCACGAACCGCCCTGAGCATTCGAGTAATTGCGAGGGCCACCGTTCGTCCTGCGCCGAGGGGTGAGCAACCGTAGTAACGACAAGACGTTATTCCCGGCACTGGCGGTGGTCAATCGACGCCTACGCGAGCTCCCACGATGTCACCAAAGATTCTTTGACCGCTTACGGCCGGAATTTGCGTTCACTCGAGAGCAATGCGCGGCGTGGGGGAGCCAGGGGGAGACAGGCGACCCCACACCGTGACTTCGGCACATCGAGCTCTGTTGGTTGGTCGGTGCCGCGATTTTCGGGTCCGATTCCCCTCGGAACGGGCCTGCGCGCACGGCGCCTATCAGCCACAGGATGAAGGGCCGCACGAACGCGCGGACTCCAGTGCACGACTGGGGTCCGTGGCGTTTATCCGCTGCTCGGCGTAAGCGCTGGGTAACTCGCATCCCACACGCCATTTGGAACGCCAAGCTCGTCCACGGCCATTGGCATGTCCGATCCGAGCCACATTCTTCGTTCATGTTCCTGTGGAGGATTCTCGCAACCTGACTAGAATCGGCCGCACCGTATCGAAGCGCAGGAGTCGGCCCGCAAAATGGCGATGACGACGGGAGTCGTGTCAGGCGTGCCACGCCGCCCTATTACCGACTTGCTCCACGACGTTCGCAATGGTGATCGCCGAGCGGCGGACGATCTCATGCGCCTCGTGTACGAAGAATTGCGATCCATGGCGCGTGCGCGGCTGCGTTATGGGCATCGCCTCATGGCACTGGACACGTCCGCGCTCGTCAACGAGGCATACCTCAAGCTGTTCGGCGCGGGACAGGTCGACTGGCACGACCGCAATCACTTCTTCGCCGTCGCGTCGCGAGCAATGCGCCAGATCCTCGTCGACCACGCACGCAAGGCGGGCGCCGCGAAGCGTGGCAACCATGTGCAACCGATGCCTCTGGATGAGGGCCTCGTCGAGGCGGCAAGCACCGCCGACGAGATTCTCGCCATCGACGCTGCGCTCGGGCGCCTGGCGCGGCTCGACCAGCGTCTCGCTCAGGTCGTCGAATTGCGCTACTTCGTCGGCCTGCATATGGACGAGATCGCGACCGTTCTTGGCGTCACGGTGCGGACGGTCGGCCGCGACTGGGAAAAGGCGAGAAGGCTACTGAAGGCGTTGTACGAGGAGCCGCAGTGACACGCGCCTGGGTCGACGACATCGATCGCGATGAATGGAAGCTCCTGGAGCCCATCCTGAACCAGGTCCTCGAGCTCGATGCAGCCGACGTCGGTCTCTACCTCGACGGCCTGAGCGCCAACCCGCGCATTCGGGAACTGGTCGAGCAGTTCATCGCAGTGGATGGTCGTTCGGGGAAGTTGCCCGAGCCATTCGTCGCACGTCCCCCGACGCTCCCCGCCATCGACGCTGCCGCTCGCCTGCCCGAGCACCTCGGTTCGTATCGCGTCTTGCGCGAGCTGGGTCGGGGCGGCATGGGAATCGTGTATCTCGGGCACGATGATGCAGTCGGCCGGGTGGTCGCCCTGAAGATATTGCCACCCGAGTTCTCCGAGAATGCCTCGCGCGTCGCACTGTTTCTCGGCGAGGCCCGCATCCTGGCGGCATTGTGTCATCCGAACATCGCGACGTTCCACGGCGTCGAGAGAACCGAGCGAGGCGGGCACGTACTCGTCCTGGAATTCGTCGAAGGCCAGACCGTTGCCGATCGCATCGTGGCCGGCGATTGGTCGGTTGCCGAGGCCCTCGATGTCGGTCGGCAGATCGCGAGTGCTCTGGCGGCTGCTCACGCGCGCGGCGTCCTTCACCGTGACCTGAAGCCGACCAATGTGATGGTGACGTCGCGTGGCCTGGCAAAGGTGCTCGATTTCGGCATCTCGGGTCATGTCTCGGAGCGTCCCGGCACACCACCGAGCGCGCTGCGGACCAGCCCATCCGAGACGAGATGGGAGATGGGCACGCTCGGCTACATGAGCCCGGAGCAGCTGCTGGGATGGCAGGAATCGATCGCGAGTGACGCGTTCGGCTTCGGCTGCGTGCTCTATGAATGCCTCGCGGGTTCCCCCGCCGTGCTCCGCGTGAGCCGCGTCGCCACCATGGACGCGACGCTGCGAGCCACCGTCGATTATTCGAAGCTGCCTCGCGACGTGCCCGATTCCGTCTCGATCATGCTCCGCAGCCTGCTGGCCAAGGATCCGGCCGATCGTCCTTCGGACTTGCTCGAGGTGTCCGACGTTCTCGCCGAGGGTCTGCGCACGAGGGCGCCGCGTTCGCTGCGCAAGCGCACCTTTGACGACCGTTTCCCCGTTCCGCCCGGGCCGCTGGTGGGTCGGGAGCGCGACCTCGAGACGTGTCGCGACGCGTTGGGTCGCTCGCGTCTCGTCACGCTCACGGGTGCCGGAGGTTGTGGGAAGACGCGCCTGGCGCTCGAGCTGGCGGCACACCTCGCCGCCGACGAGTTCGAGGTCGTCTGGTTCGCGGACCTCTCGTCCGTCGCCGAGGAGGCAGGGTTCGTTGCCGCTCTGGCCTCCGCGCTCAACCTTCCCGGCCTGGAGCTGTCGGGTATCGCGGACGCCGTCGGCCGGCTGCTGGGCGAGCGGACCGGCCTACTGATCCTCGACAACTGCGAGCATCAGCTCGGTCGCTGCGCAGCCGTTTGCAACGCGATGCTCTCGCATTGTCCGCGATTGACGATTCTAGCGACCAGTCGCGAATGGCTCGGTGTGGCGGGCGAATTGACGTTGCGCATCGACCCGCTCCCTGTGCCGGAGCTCCTATTCCAGTCCAGAATGGAGCCCATTGCCGGGAACGAATCCGTACGCCTGTTCATGCTTCACGCAGCCGTCGCATGTCCCGACTTTCGACTCGACGAGTCCAATGCTGCCGATGTCGCACGCGTGTGCCGGGCGCTCGATGGCATTCCGCTCGCGCTCGAGCTCGCGGCGGCGCTCCTCGAGCAATACGAGCTGGGCGACATCGTGGCGGAGCTGGCTTCGCGGCTCGCGGTGGACACCCTCGAGACTCGCCCGACACGACACTCGACGCTCGCCGCCGCGATCGAGTTGAGCTATCTGCGCCTGGATAGCATCGAGCGCCAGGCATTTGAATGGCTATCGGTATTCTCCGGAGGATTTACGCTCGAGGCGGCGGCCGCGGTCTGTGGCAATGGCGCCGATCATTTCGGGATGCTGGATCGCCTCATGCATCTCGTCGACCGCTCGCTCCTTCGCGTCGAGCGGATGCAGGGGGACCTGCGGTACAGCTACCTCGAGCCCATTCGGGTGTTCGCGGAAGCGCGTCTTCAGGTGGCCGGTCATGACCGCGAGCCACGCCGCCGGCATTGCGAGCATTTCTGCGCAACCGCCGAGCTCCTGGAGCCATCGCTCAGCCATGGCAATCAGATCGATGCACTGGAGCGCTTCGAGGCCGATCACCAGAACCTGCTGACGGCGTTTCGCGCGTGCACGACCGTATCCGGTCTCGGCGCCACTCAGGCCCTGCGCCTCGCAAAAGCGACTTGGCGCTATTGGTACATGCGAGGGCAATTCGCGCTGGGGCGAGACGCGATCGAGGCCGCGCTGGCGCTGCCGGGTTCCGAAGACGTACCGCGGCTTCGTGCCCATGTGATGTCAGGCGCTGGTGTGCTCAGCATCTATCTGCGGGACGATGCAGCGGCCCTCAAGTGGTGCCGTGAAGCGTTGGCGTTGCATCGGAGAGGGGGAGATCGCTTCGGCGAAGCGAGCACTCTGAACCATCTGGGCGCGGCTTCGCTTCAGCGTGGTCGATACGATCGTGCGCGCGTGTTCTTCGAGGGCGCTCAGGCTCTGTTCGAAGCGTTGAAGGAGCCACGCTGGCTGGCGCTCATGCTGAACAACCTCGGCGCGGTCGCGCGGCAGCGTGGCGATCTCGATACGGCGTCACGGCGGTTCGAGCAGGCGATTCCATTGGCGCGCGAGGTCAACAATCTCGACGATCTCAGCCTCATGCTGGTGAACGCCGCGCTCGCCCACGTGCGCCTCGGACGCCTCTCGATCGCGCGCAATCGCATCGACGAGGCGCTGCGTGTGGTGCGAGGAGCAGGCGTCAAGCGCGTCGCCACGGCCGCGCTCGAGGTGGCGAGCGAGGTGCTGCTCGCGATCGGCCATCCCGACCATGCCGCCCGGCTGCTCGGAGCGGCCGAGCAAATCCGAACCGAAATCGGTGTGCCGCCCGATGACGACTGGCGCCGGGCGCAACAGCCATTTCTGGACCAGCTCTGCCTGGCCCTCGGGCCTGATCGTCATCGCGAACTCGTGCAACAAGGCCGTTCCATTCCCTGGGAGGAGGTCGTCGATCATGCGCGCAAGGTCATCGAAAACCGAGAGTAGGGGGTCGGCCCGGTTCGGTCTCGGGCCCTGGCTGCTGCTGGCGTCTGTCGCCCTCGTCATGTGCTCACCGAACACCTGCCGCGCCTGGTATTTCAATTGCGGCGCCGACACGGTCGGCTGTCTGACCGCTGGCGCCGACACGGTGGGGTGCTCGCTCGTGGTGTCCGGCGGCCAGGAAGCCGTCGTGTGGGACCATCACTCCACTCCCACGGTAGTGCTCGCCGAGAGGAGGCGCGGCGGTGAGTGGAGTCCGCGCGAAGTGGCATCGGCCGCGCGCCTCGCACCCGGTCTGTCGGTGGCATACGACCGGAATGGCCAGCCGGCCGTGGCGTACTGCAACGGCATCACCGGTACGCTCCATGTGGCGTGGCGCCGTGGCGGCGCCGGCTCGGCGTTCACCGCCACGGACGTGCCCAACAAGAGCAGACACGTGTTGCAATACCCCGTTCTGAAGACGATTCCCGAAGGATGGGCCGTCGCCTTTGTCGATTCGAATACCGGTACGCTGAAGTACGCCGAGAAGATTGGCGCGAATCCCTGGAAGCCGGTGACCGTCGACGCTGCGCACCGGCCAAAAGGGATCAGCATGGTCGTGAGGGGGAGCGCGCGCGCCATCAGCTACTACGATCGGAACAAGCAGGGCATGTGGGTGGCCACGCGATCCAAGGGGGCGTGGACGAGGGCCCTCATCGATAGCGGAGAAGGAGGCGCCTACCACTCGCTTGCGGATGATCCGGTTACGAACCATCTCGGGGTCGCGTATTACGACGCTGCGCACCGCCGTCTCAAGTATGCCTTCCAGGACAGAGATGGCTGGCACCGGACCGTGGTCGACGCAGGCGGCGACGTCGGCCGTTACTGTTCCTTGGTGCAACTGGGCCACTCGGTGACGGATTCGCTCATCGTGACCTATTACGACGCCACCAACGGGCATCTACGCTACGCCCGCAAGCTCGGCCAGGCCTGGGTCACGGACGTGCTCGACTCCGACTCCGACGTCGGCGCCTTCTCGTCTGCCGCGGTGGTCGGCGACTCGCTGCACGTCGTGTACCAGCGATTGAGCGATCACACGATGCGCTTTCTGACGCACTCCGCCTTCCACTGATTCCGTCGCCATACGAACCGCCGCATCGACCGTTTGACGGTCGGTGCGGCGTGTTCATTTCCTGTCCATGTCCGATTCCAACGCGGGAGTGCGTTAGGAGTGAGTGGGAACATCCATTTCGGATCTGCCCATCGTGGAAAGGAAAATGCCATGTCCCACGCGTCAACCATCGATCGTCTCGAGGACCGCATCGCGGCGGTGCGCGCGTCTCTCGCACAACTCGGCGCACCGACCGAGTGGGAAGAGCTGGTCGTGATCATGCACCGGCCGGGCTGGACCACGCTGGCGGAGCTGCTCTTCGCTGAGACCATCCTCGAACACATGTCGCGCGAGGTGGCGGCGCTCGGGGCGCTCAAGACGCAGCTTCTCAAGGCGAGCGCCGCGGTGGCGCCGGCCCAGCAGCCCGCGCATCTGTGATCGCGCTCCATGCATCGACGGCGGCGCGCGTTCAGGCTGGGCGAATCTTGGCAGCCCGTCGCAAAACGCTTGGAGTGGGCCTCAGAAGGGCATAGGCTTGACGAAGCCTTATCCCCCTCCCGCAGACCGCGAAAGGGGGGCGTAAGTCCTTCTGAAAAGGGGAGACAGCCCATGCGTAAATTGCTTCCACTGAGTCCCGTCGCTCTCGTCTGTGCCGCGTTGCTCACAACGCCCGCGCTCGCCGCGACGAACATTGGCGACCTGCACTGTAACGACGCCAACGGTGTCGCGCTCACGCTGAACAGCGTCGTCACCATCCAGGGCATCGTCACGGCGAACCAGCCGACGGGATCCGCCAACCGCTTCTACATCCAAGACGCGACGGGCGGCGTCAACGTGTTCGGCAGCCCGCAGGACTGCACCATCGCCGTCGGAGACGAGCTCGAGGTGACGGGCACCGTGGCTCAGTTCAACGGCGAGACGGAGGTGGCCAGCACGGGATCCCAACCGCTCGTGATCAACCACCTCTCGACCGGCAACCCGCTGCCGCCACCGGTGCCGGAGACCATCACCGACTTCAACAACACGTACCAGGTCGATAACTGCGAGCCGAATGAGTCGCGGCTGATGTCCGTGGGCGCCGGCTACATCCGGACCTCGACGGGCGCCATGCCGGTGCCGGGCGCGACGTACGCCGCGAACACCAACTACCGCCTGATCAGCACCGGTGCCGATTCCACGACCAATTTCGCGACGGTGCGCGTGGTGCAGTCGACCAACAATTGCAGCGTCACCAACTCCCTCGTCGGCGTCACGATCAACCCGGGCTGCGCGACGACCGTGACCGGTGTCATCGTCCAGTTCGACAGCAGCTCGCCGTTCACGACGGGTTATCAGTTGACCCCGACGGGTTCGGGCGACGTCGTTGCCGATTGCGCCGTGTCCAACCGTCACACGAGCTGGGGACGACTGAAGACGATGTATCGGTAGACTGCGAAACACACGACGGCCACCCCCGCGGGGGTGGCCGTTCGTATCTGCCCTTCTCTTGCTCGGGACTAAGTCCAATGTGGGAGATCGCTGACCTCACCGTTCTGCACCGGTACTCCTCGCTCTCACCATATTATGGGGTTTACGGCTCGGTGCCGGAGCCTGTAACCGTCCAGACGGTGGGATGGCTTGGAGATCGCGTTCCGACGACCGGCGAGCTGCCCGCTGAGTGCATTGAACGTCTCTTCGACGCATACGAAGCAGGGATGTTCGAGCCGTGGGGCGGGCTCGGTCCGCACATTTGCGAGGTGTGCTTGCGAGAGAATGGCGTTACCGATTACGACGGGGTTATCGAGCTGAGTCTCCTTCAGCGGCTCGTAAGTCCCGCGGTCCACTCGCGTGGAAGGACGATCCAGGTTTACGGCCATGGGCATCATTTCGTGAGGCTCGGCAACCGTGTCTTCGTTTGCCCGGTGCTGATTCTGCATTACATCCTGGATCACGGATATCGGCCCCCCACGGACTTCTTGGACGCCGTCCGAGCGGGCAACTTCATTAGGAAGGAGGATGTGCCCGCAAGGCGTACGCTCTGATCCGCCCAACGGTGCCGAGTCGAGCCGCAATCGGTGAATGGACGACGGACGGCCACCCGAGGTGTGGCCACTGAGAGTGCCGTCCTCGCCTGGCCCTATCGTCGCGCCGGGCCGCGTTGAGTATCATCGATCCGTGCGTCTCCTGGGCCTCAATCGTCTCTGTACGACTCTCGCATTCGCCGGCATGTTCGTCGCGGGCACGCTGGTCCTCGCGAAGGTGCGTGGTGTCGTGCCGCCCTGTGGTGTGAGATTCGACTGTGCCAGTCTCATCACGGGTCGCGACTCGAGCTGGTGGGGCGTTCCCATCGCGTTCATCGGGTTCGGCGCCTATGCCACGCTCGCGACTCTAGCCATCGCCCGTCAGCGCGTGCGCGTCGAGCGACGGCGTGCGCTGCTTCTGATCGGGCTTGCGGTTGCCGCCGTGGGCACCGTAATCAGTGCGGGGCTGACGCTCTATGCGATCGGCATCCGACACGCGGCCTGCCTCTGGTGTCTCGCGTCGGCGCTCATCATGACCGCATCGCTGGTCGTTCACGAGTCCCTACGCCGCAGCGCGCGCGTTGCGCAGGCGTCGGATGATCCCGACGACCGTGGCTTCCATGCGGCGCTCACCGCCGCTCTGATCCTCGCGCTCGGCATGATGACCTTGCAGCTCGACCACGACAGTCGCCGCATGGCGGACGCGAGTGGCGACCCGGCGGCCGCATCGCGGGGAGCCACGATCACTCTGGATTCGTTGGTGGCGGCCGATTCGCACATCGAGGGGGATGCCGGTGCGCCGGTCACGGTCGTCGAGTTCGGAGATCTCACCTGCGCGTCGTGCCGCAAATACTACGCACGGGTCCGTGCCGGGCTCGCATCCCATCCGAGAACGGTGCGGTTCGTCTTCCACAATCTGCCGCTGTCGATGATCCCGGCACACGAGAATGCGTTCAATGCCGCCGTCCTGTCGGAAATGGCAGCCGAGCGAGGACAATTCTTCGAATATGTCGGACGGGCTCATGCGCTCCACGGCGAGCCGCCCGACATGAGGGCCTTTATCCAGCTCGCGGGCACATGCGGCGTCGACGTATCACGCTGGAAGGAGCGAGCGCTCGATGACAAGGATCCCGCATTCCAGCGTGTGTTCGCCGACATGGAACTGGCGAGGCGCATCGGCATCGAGAGCGTTCCGACCTACGTCGTCTGCATGCCGGGAAGCC
>Ga0105248_10007963_pt1 | contig 11650 bp, 12 predicted proteins | sample KBSS34metaG_FD_81524 | JGI IMG/M metagenome (GOLD analysis project Ga0105248, IMG submission 81524) | Switchgrass rhizosphere microbial communities from Kellogg Biological Station, Michigan, USA - KBS S3-4 metaG | ecosystem: Host-associated > Plants > Roots > Rhizosphere > Soil | place...
CGTAGTGACGATGACGGGCCATCGAGATGCGCCAGGGCAGCGGCATGGCGCCTCGTTCGACTGGCGGGCCCGTGCCACCCCGCTCCAAAATCGTCAACCTCAAGAGCGGCGACGGCGACCACAACCCATGGCCGGACACGGACGGGGCATTGCTCACCCACTTTTAAGCATTGCCGGTGCAACGAACGTGAGGCGAATCGACGTAGCAGACCGGGCTCACCCGACAAGTTGATTGCCGGTGAGCCCGGTGACGCGAATGATTGGCGGCGCGGTCGCGCTACGTGGCGAACGACGCGCTGCCCGGCACACTCGGTGCGGGGCGATCTTTAAACGATTGGGCCGAGTCGCCCTCGGTCTTTCGCAGTTGTTCCTCGAAGCCAGGAATGCTTTCGCCCAAGAAGCTCTTGAGCCGGGAGGCGGCTACACCCACCAATGCGCCCTTGATGTGCTCCCAGGTTTCGAGAACCCGTTCCATCTCGCGATTGGCGATCCGATGTGACGCAATGACTCCGCTTCGAGATTCACTCGTCAAGGCCGGCATCGTTGAGGGCGACGACATGCCGGCTAGGCGATTTCGCCGTCCTCCCGTCATCGTCGCCAGCAGTACGCCGCCGCCGAAGGCAAGCCCGACCATCATCATCGGATTGTTCCTGAATTGCTGACGCCAATCGGTTACCGACTTGACCTTCTGCTCGAGCTCTTGCAGGTTCGAGCCGAGGTCTTCGCGGGCGTTTTCGATATGGGTGGCTATCTGGCGTGTCGTTTCGCCCATTCTACGTTCTCCTTGAGGCTTTCAATGGTCTTGTCCGGTGCCGGATGTACGTGCTTGAACTGCTCGGCCCCCTTCCTTAAGAGGACCGCGGTGGCAATCGCGAGCGCCACCCCCACGATCAGGGCCGCTGCCCAGTCCGGCACGACCCTGGACAAGGCGTACACGATCGAGAAGAGCAGAAAGAACGCGCTGAATGTCCCGCTCAGCGCGCCAACGCCGATCAGTACACTGGCGTGGCGTGCCTTGGAGATTTCTTCGCGGACTTCAGTTTTGGCCAAGCGAACTTCGGACCGCACGATATCCTGGATATTCCGGATGATGTCCTGCAGGACGTCCGATACGGAGCGGTCGGTGGTGGCCATGTCGGATCTCCTGTGCCGGATCGGCTAGTCGCTATTTGAGAATGCTCGTCCGACCAGAAAGCCGATGGCGGCGGCGGCGAGCAACGATTGGCCGGGATTGTTCTTCACGACACGTTCGAGGTCGACCATCATGCTGCTCACGTCGTGCTCCCGGACGTAGTCGGCCGTTGACGTCAGCGTGTCGGCGGCTGAGTGCGCGAGGCTGACAACCTTTTCGCCGCCGGGAAGATTTTCGGCGTTTTGATGAAGCGCGGAGGCCGCCGTCTGTAGCCCCCGCGCCGCGGCACCGCGATTCTCATCCGCGGTCGCCGCCGCGTTGCGGCCGAAATCAGACACAGCGGTCTTTGCCGCTGCGGCCGCGTCGGAAATCTTGTCGCTGACGCGCGAGGCGGCGTCCAGAACGGGGTTGTCTTGATGTGTCGTTTCAGATGGCATGTGTGTGTTCTCCTGATGCTTAGCCCTCGACAGCAAATGCGATGCCAGATGCTTGAGCGCAACAGCTGACGCAGAGGTCATCAGCATGAAGCGCAAACGCCAGAAGAACGTGCACCAGCTGTCGACGTGCGCGGCGGTATCGCACGCGCATCCTGACATTCGTCAGAGGCATAGGTAACCCACCGTGATTTGATTGCCCCGCAGGTGCCACTCGGTGTTATCTGGTTACACGCTGACGTTCTCGAGCACACCCACGGTCCAGAACGTAGCCGGCGGGTCACGAGCCCGTCACTTTCGGCCAAGTCTCGGCCAACTCGTCCGGCGTCACCGACCCCGACATCGAGTCTTAGTGGCTGGAACTTCGTGCTTCGGATCACGCAGGATATTCCGGTGCCGTCGCGTGGCCGCTTTTTGCAGCTGTCTGGCACCGCTAACGGTCAATCCGGGTTCTCACCGTAGAACCGTCTTTAGCACACGCCAGAATTGACCCGGGTTGCTCTTCAAAGTGGATCACCCTGACTTCCCGCCCGATGACGCGAGCATCTGCGGATTCCACGAAGCGTCCTTGTCGCATCTGCCGTCGCTGGTTTGTGCTGGACCGGCGCGTGGGCCGTCGCCAGCGTACGTGTTCGGCACCGACGTGTCAGATCGCGCGAACTGCAAAGACGGCGAGCCTCCTGGCGGCGGTGTAATCCGGACTACTTCATCGCACATGGCATCCAACGCCGCCGGCTGCGCGCCGCCGAGTCGCAAGCCGCGGTCGTGCCGGTGGTGCTCCCGCCCGCGCTCTCGCAGTTGCCGGGGTCTCGCCGAGGAGGCATTCGGGATCGCCGGTACCGGTTTTCTCGGCCATCTCGGTCGAGCGTTGCTCGTCGCCACGCAAGACCAGAAGCCGGGGGCCAGTCCTTGAGTCGACAGGACAAACGGGGCCGACTTCCCCCGTGAGCCGCGCAAGACCAGTAAGCCCGTCCAGCGACTGGCTGGCTTCGCCCTCACGGCCGACTTCCTAGACCTCCGCGCAAGACGTGATGGGCACGGTGCGAGAGTGGGCCCCATCGAACCGACAAACGGTGGAGTTGGAATTTCATCAGCTCGATGTGCGGTACGACCGGTTGCGCGTGACGCGAGACCTGACCTGGCTGGCAACCTGGTGCACCTGCGATGACTCACGCCAGGGGAAGTCGAACCTCCACACGTCATCCGGCCTGTCTCGCCGACCCTGCTGAAACACCCCTGCCACCGGCCGCAGCACCGTCGCCGTCGAGGAGCGGCCGCAGGCTTGGCCCCATTTGTCTCAGGAGTTCGACCGGGAGCGCGCTCGTGAACGCATAATTGGTTGCCGCCTTCCCCGACACGTAAGCCGTGAGCGTGCCGAAGAATCGGTCGCCGAGGATGAACACGAATGTGGCCGTGCGGCCCTGGACGAGCAGTTGCGGTCCCGCAGACGTGTGGATGATGAACCGGTTGTCGCCCGTGCCCGTCTTCCCGCCCACGGGGATCGTCCGTCCGCCGCCCATGTCGAGACCCCGCGCAAGTCGACGGCCGGTGCCAGTCGACACGACGCCGAACAGCTCTTGCCGGACGGCGCCGGCGATCTCGCGCGGCAGCACGCGCGCTTGGTCGTGCGGACGAAACTGGACGACCGTCTCATATGGCGTGGCCTCGGCGAAGCGGAGCCGCTCTACTCGGATGCGGGGGGAGCGGATGCCGTCGTTCGCCAGGACACCAACCAGATCGGCAAGAGCCGCCGGCGTATCTCCAGAGCTGCCGATCGCGGTCGCATAGGACGGGACCAGCGACGGAAATGGGTAGCCGAGCCGCTGCCAGTCGCGATGGATGCGTGCAAACGCGTCCTGCTCGAGCAGTGTCTGAATGCGGATATTTTGCGCGGCTGGGTGCCTCGTCTTGAACAACCACGCGTAAATCTGCTGTCGCTGATCGGTGCTCGCCGCCACCAGTTCGGATCGAGTCGCGTCGGGATGGTCGCGCCGGTACGCGAGCAGCCACAGTTCCAGCGGATGCACACCGGCGAGATAGCCACGGTCGTTCAATGTCAGGCGCGCCGGATCGAAGGTGCGGAACCAGCGCTCGAGGTCACGGCGCCCGGGCGTCGCAGCGCCCGGGCGCGCGCGCAGGAAAGCCACGAATTCATCGAGCGAGGCCTCGGGGTACACAGATCGGTAGATGACCGCCAGACGTTTCGGACTGGGATGGTGCGCCCGGATCAACGTCTCGAAAGCCTTGGCTGGCGTCTGCCCCTGGTAGCGGTCGGAGAACCGCCGCAGAAATGTCTGGCCCTCGACGTCGGCGAAGCGCTCGAGATACTGGCGGCGGGCCGGACTCGCTGGCTCGCGAAGGACGGCGGAGCCGGCACCGTCTGGGCCGAACATGAAGTAGTGGACGACATCGCGCATCAAACGGATGAATACCAGATTGACAGACTCGCGGAACGCCTCACGGATTGTAAGGATGCGGCCGTTGCTGTCGGGTTCGTAATTCTCAAAATAGTGAAGTCCGCCGCCGGTAAAGAATCCCTCCGCCGGGCTCGCCGAATACCGTCGCGCCATCGCCGCCTCCAGCATCGCCGGCAGACCTCGATCGGTGGCGCGCCTCAGGTAGTCCACCGCCCATCGGCTGAGCGCGTCGCCTGGATCGAGCGGCGTCGAGCGCAGCCGCTCGGCGGTCAGTCCCCCGTATCGCCCGTGCAGCGCCGCCACCACCTCCAGGTAGGTCACCAGCGTCCGCAATTTCGCGGTCGATCCGAGCTCGAGCCGCGTCCCGTCGCTGATGTCCAGCGGCCCGTCGAAGGTGTCGGCCTGGACGCGCAGCCGCGCTGCGTCGGGGCCGCGCTCATACAGGGTAAAGCTGTACGTGAGCCCAGCCGGATCGCCACGATCGAGGAGGTGCGCCCCGTTGAGGCCGGCGGCGGCGACTGATGACGGCGCCCGGAACCCGTTCAGGAACCGGATCACGCCCGCCACAGCATCGCCGTCGAGGGTTGTACGCACCGACAGGTCGAGACGATCGAGATCGTAGGTGCTCGACAGACCGAGTTGTCCAAGCAATTGGCGCCGCACGGCATCGGCCGCCTTGCGCTCGATGAAGGGCACTGGTGGGACGGGGACCTGCCGCCGGGGCTTCACGCGCACGCGCAAGGTCGCTTCACGGAGCGCCGGAGAAATGACACCCAACTCCGCGAGCGTTCCGAGATACCCGTCTACCCGTCGGTCGAGCAAGTCGGTGCCAGCGGACAGGTACACCGACGGCTTCTTGATCGCAAGCAGGAGCATGAGCACTTCTCGATACGCATGCGCTTGCTCCGCGAGGCGCCCCGCCCCGCCCGACGCGGGGACGTCCGTCAATAGACGATTCACGACATCGACGTCCGTGCCGAACCAGGCCGCAAGCCCGTCACCGAGTCCCGTCACCTCGCCCCAGCCCGCAATCGCGCCGAGCGGCAGCGAGTTGAGATAGTCGCGCACGATCCGCCGTCTGGCGTTCGTGGTATCCGGACCATCGAGATACACCTCCAGTGATGCCGAGAGCAATTGGCGTCCTTTGTCCATCGGCGAGCTGGTACGGCCGCCAGCGGAGTGGCGCAGCTTCGCCAGCTGGGTGGGCAGCGTGCTCCCCCCGCTGACCGGATGTCGCGGATCGACGACGTGCACGGCCAGGTCGGCGACCGCACGAGCGAGCCGATCCCATTCGACCGCCGGATTGCGGAACGGATGGTCGGGGTTCAGAAGCTCCCGATTCTCGATCGCGAGCAGCGTGTGCACGACAATCGAAGGGACGTCTTCGAGTCGTCGATACGCATAGACGGGACGCCGCGCCACGAACATGGGCTCGCCGCGTCGATCCAACAGCGAGAGGCCGGCTTGGGTCTTCGCATGGTAGGGAGGAAAGACGCCCACGGCCGCGAGCGTCACAAGCGGCGCTGACGGCTGCGCCTGTGCCACGACCTCGAAGCCGTCGTCAGATAACCGCCGGGTAAAATCCGGCAGCTGAGCGTAGCCGAGACGCATGTCGTACGGCCCGCGGGGTGCCTCGAGCGGTAAGTGGCTTGCCCCTGCGGCGAGCGGAGCGGTCAGGCGACGACCGAACGCCGCCAGAAGACGGGAGGAGAGCTGGCCGGTTCGCAGTTCGACGGCCGCGAACGCGGCGATCACCGTGGCCGCCGTCGCCACGGGCAACCAGCGCCGGCCACGAGTCGGCGCCCGCTGGGCCAGCCGTTCGAGCGAAGCGCTGACACCCCGCAGCGCACGGACCGACTCAGACGTGATCACATCAACCTCTGCAGCTTGGAATAGACGGGCGGTCGTCTCTCTCCACCCGTGAACCCGGATGCCGGTGTGATGACGCCACGTCTAATGGGACGATCCGCGTGGTCGGAAGAGGCCGGTCTCCTCGAGTCCATCCCCAGAGCGTTTTACGCCGTCGAGCAGGACGCGCGACGCGATGCCGTGAACACGTCGTCCATCGCCCTGTTCAGTAGTGTAGCGAACCTGATAGGTCGATTCAAGAATCGAAACGAAACACAATATGCCTAAATCGTTACAGATCCGAACTATCGGATCGCCCTCAGGCAGAATGAGTCTCAACCCGTTCACCCAGTCGGTAATCGTTCGAGCTGCTTTCAGCCGCGCGCGTTCATCGGTGGTCAGCCCGGGACGCTCACCGGCATCGCGCTCCGCCTGTCGCACTTAGTGGCGCAACGATTCAGTGCGGATGCCGAGTTTGTCGCCGACCGACCGAATCGCTGCCCATTGCGCTCGGGCGTGTGCTCAAAGAGCATTCGGACGGCACGTTCACGTAGCTCGGGCGAATGCTTGCTGGCTCGTCCCATGGGACCCATCCTCTCTGAATGGGCACTCTGACCAACCGGGCACGGTGATGGTTTTACAGCTCCATAGGAGTCGCGGCTCGCGAGCACCGCGAGACCGTGGGGGAGACTATAGGGAGACGCCTGATTGACAAATTTGCGGATGCACTGGAGGCTAGGCCGAGAAGTGGACTTGCGAACTGGAAGGAGGCTTTGTGCCTCCCGCAAGACCTGCTCGTGCCCACGTTGCAATGCGGTGGGACTCTTGGTTCCCGTCGCGGCCGACGTGGGACTACTACCGGTGTTACCGTTGCGCGAACGTCTGGATCATGCCTAAGGATGAGCCTGAGCCGTCCGCTAGCGCGACGATCAGCCTCAACGTTGAACGGTAGGAGAAAGATGGCGAATGCGATGGGGATCGAAGAAGTGATCACGGCCCCACGGGCGCCTTGGCAAAATGCCTTCGTCGAGCGATTCATTGGGTCCGCGCGTCGCGAGTGTTTCCGCGATCGTTCAACGAAGCCGGTCTGCACCGGTTGATGACCCCTATTGTTCGTCCCATGAGCGGTCGCGTACGCATTCGCCCGTCCCTCGTCCGGTCACTCCGCCGGAAGACGGCGCCGTCGTGGCGATCCCGGAAGTCGGCGGCCTCCATCATCGCTACGAATGCCGCGCGGCCTCAGCGCGCATCCTGACACCGGCTCGACACACTCGAGCGTCCGAACGGCGGCCCGGCGGCAGCCTTACTGGACGGCAACAGTCAGTCGAACCGATTTCGCCGTAGCCGCCACCATTGCGCCCTCGCGCTCATGCTGTCGACCTGCGCGAGGACGGCCTCGCCGGACGACATCACGCCCGCTGCCCAGTCGCTCAAACAAAGATGATCAAGGCACGGCGGTCACATCTACGCCGGTCAGAATTTGCCGATTCTGCGATCGACTGCAACCGCAAGGGATGCACGACGACGCGGTACGGGAAGCTGTGAACGACAGCGGCCGTGCACGTTATGCTGTCACGAGATGAACGGAACGCCGGCCGCCAGAACAAAACAGGTACAATAACAATGTCGCTGAATGAGGCTGACGACAATGCCGACGGTCCCGCGTCGCTTTGCCTCGATCCTGACCGCCCAACCGCGTGATCACCATACTCTGGAACGCGTGATCACGACGGCGTGGGCTCAGTGACGACGATCCTTGGAATCCTCAGTTGATACAACAGAGAGAATCTCACGATGGAGATAGCCGACCGTGATTCGACTCAGATTGTTGTAGTGGCGTCGGAAACAACACCCCGTCAAGCTAAAGACATCGAGGTGGTTGCTCACGAGTACGCATCGGATACTCGTCTCGTCTCATTCCCGGAACAGAAGTGGCACTATGGCAGCGATTTCGGATTTGCCTTTACTGGCCTCGACATAAGCGATTCAGTTCAAGCTGCTCTCGATCGCGTTCAAAAGGAACATGAGCTCAAGCGTCGCGAGCAATCGGAGGTCTATTCAAAACTTGGTGTACATCCGATCGTCGAACCATTTTCCTGGATTCTTGTCATCGTTGGGGCTGTTGCGGGCCGCGCCCTTGGACATGCGGTTGGTGAGGGATTCGGGAAGAAGATCGGTGAAGACCTATGGCACTTGGTCAAACACATTTTCGGTTCGGTACCGAGGCTACTGACCGGAGGGCGTCGTCGCAAGAACGCCGCCCCTGACAACGACGTTGCCGCACTCTTCGATCGGTTGCTGAAGGCGAACAGATCAGGGCCAGCTGGCGACGCTGTGCTCTTCCTGCAATTTCAATACTCTCGGTAACGTTTATTGTTGAGCCTGGCCTCTCAAGGGAGGCTCAGCGCAGTGCGGCAGCGATCGTCAAGCGGCCGAAGAAGCGGCAGCAAAATGTGCCACTACGTTGGAATCGCCGCAACAAGCGTTGGCAGCGAGACTCAATAGCGCTTCAAAACGCGGAAGCTCTCAAGGATCTCAAACGTGAGATCACTGAATTGGCCGCGCGTTTGGAGCACAACTGATGGCTGAGGCGTGCCTAGTCAAGCGTGGACGCGGGCTGAGATGGCGCAACGCATCGGTAGCTCTCTTTCAGGCGAAACTCCCAAGCGATCGGAGCGGCCGGATACACCGCCTGCTGCCACATGCCCGTCTATCGACCTGAATCTACGGGGCTCATTTTCTCCGGGGATTTCCGGCACCAATCCACACATTACACGTCCTTCGACAGCGACGAACGGCGCCAACACGTTGAGCGTGCAGTGGCGGCTTTCATCGCGCTGCACTGATGAGGTAGCTACAAACGAGCGGCGTCCGTTTCAGCAAGTCGTCGTTGTTTCCACAAGTTGCATCCGATCAGGCGGTCGCGGCCGTCATCGAGGATGAGCGAGAGCCGGCGAGCTGGAGATACTTCGACAGCTATCCTGGGGAGCCATCCGCGCGCACCCTCACCATCTCCTGACGCGCCCCGCGCGGCCGGTCCGACACGGCTCGAAGGTGGTACATGAGCGTCTCGGGCAGGACCGGTTTCTCGAGATACGCATCCGCCCCGCGCGGCGCGCCTGCTCGACCGATTCGGCTGTGCCCTGCGCGGTCAACACGAGAATCGGCACGCCGCCGTCATCGAATCCGCGCGCAACTGCCGAATGGCCTCCATCCCATCCATGACCGGCATTTGCAGATCCATGAGGATGACATCGACTCGGTGCCGTCGTGCCAGGGTCAGTGCCTCGGCGCCGTCTCCGGCTTCATGGACGAGGTAGCCGGCATCTGTCAGCCACAGGCGGCAGAGCGTTCGGCTATCCGCGGAATCATCCGCGATGAGAATGCGTGGCGATTCGGGAAGGGCGTGTCCACCCATGCCGCTGCGACGTGCAAAACGGCCGCCGCCTACAGTCAGCCGGTCCGCGTCGAATGGTCCTTCCACCACGGGCACGAGAGGCCGGTGTCTCGATGACCCTCCCGGGCCAGGTGACCATCGTGATCGCGACAAGGCTCTCGGGTTCGGCGGCTCGCCAGGACGTGACTGCTCAGCTTGAGGGAGCACGCCGCGGCAGCGTGAGCTCGAAGGTCGTCCCCTGCGCCTCGGAAGATGAGACCGTGATTGTGCCCCCGTGCGCGACCACGATGGCCCGCGCGATGAACAAGCCTAAGCCGATGCTGGTGGCTTCGCCTTCGTCGGTCGGATGATACCGGGTCAGGGGCTCGAAGATCGACGCCTGCCTCTCGGGCGGGATGGGCCGCCCCTCGTTGTGCACCGTCAACCGGACCGCGTCCGGCTCGCCTCGAATCATCAAGCGCGCGCCCGTGTGATTGCCGTGTTGCAGCGCATTGCCCACCAGATTGGTCACGACCTGGGTCAACCGGTCCGGATCCCATTCACCCCGAAGATCGCCGTCCACGGTGCAGTCGACGTGGGCGTCAGGATGAGCGGCCTGGATCTCCCGCGTGACGTCTTGGCAGATCTGCTGTAAGTCCGACGGCCGCGGCACAATCGGGATGCCGCCGCCCAGGCGCGTCCGCGTGAAATCCAGCAGGTCGGTGATCAGGCGCGTCATGCGCTCCGCACTGCGGAGAATCCGGGCGCCCACGCGGTGCGGCTCCACGGCGCCACCGGTGACGAGCAGGGCCGCGCCCGCGGTGATGGCACTGAGGGGGACGCGAAGGTCATGGCTGAGCATCCCGATGAACTGATCCTTGTAGGCGTCCACGCGATCCGAAAAGCGCGCCATCGACACGGTCAGCGCTTCATCGACCGCTTCATTGAACCGCTCGACGCCCTGGACATCCACCTCGCCGCCCTGGTTGGTGTACAACCGGAGCACGCTCGCGCGCAGGGCCCGGAACTCCGCGATGACCTGGATCGCATCGAATCGATGGGCAATCCGGGCATCGGCATGCAACTGCCCGGAGGCGGCCATCGCGCGATTCTGACCCAGGCCGTGCGATTTTCTCGCCTGCTCGTCGGCCGTCTGGGCGTCGCCCATGTCGGCCACGATCGCCGTCAACAGTTCGTGCGCATGATCGCGCAGTTCCACCGGAGTCATCGCCGCCGCGGCCGGGGTCAGCGTCTGGGCAAAGGCCTCGAACTGGTCGATGATGGCCGGGCCGTGATCGCGAATGAAGTCACGTAAGGGCATGAGGTTGCGCCCACTGTTACACACCCGCGCCGGCCCGCTCAACCCCGTCGTCTGGCCCAGGATCTCATCGAGCGAAAGGGTATCCGCGGTGCGGTCGCAAAACTTCGTCGTGGTCGGCGACGAGGGCGCGGCGATCCGCTGGGCGGCGTGCTCGAGGGTGCCCCGTTCGAGAGATACGCGGTGATGCCGGTGGTGAGTCGCGCACACGGCGAGGGCAAGTACTGAGTGTCGGAAGATCCGAGAGCGAGCGACCCGCCGACGATGATGCCATCATCTGGCATCTGCAGGACTGGGGAGGCCAGACGGGTGCCCGTCGGCTTCGACGACCAGGCCGTCCTCCCTGTTGAGGATGGCATGCAACGTCTCTGGCGTCGCTGGGAAGGGCCGCGCCACGTCGGCGAACGTCTGCGCGTAACCGGCCTCGGCGCAAAGTGGGCGGCGCGCTTCGTCGAGCAGGTTCGGGAAGAGCACCGCGATCGACGCCGTGTTCGGCACGATGACTTCAACGCGGCTGCCGCCCGTCCGCAGGGTGTCGATTTCCTCGCGCAGCGGAGATCCCAGCGGGCCGGGACGCGCGATCGCCACCACCACGACGAGTTCGTGTCCGGCAGCGAGCTGCGCGCTCGTGCCCGATCGTGGTCCCGCATCCATATCGCGCCGTTCACTGATGGTTGTCGGCGGCGCAATGAGCGCCGCCGCGCAACTCGACGCGACGGCTTCGACCAGCGTCGCCCGCGAATCCTTATCCCACACCACGAGCGGACCGTCGGCGAGGTCGATCGCGGTGAGCAGCAGCTGGCGGTCTGGCCAGTCCTTTGCCGACGGCAGGTAGCGATTGATTGTGGCCAGGCGGCTTGCCTCCGTTTCGGTATCCGCTTTTACCGGCGCCGCGCCCAACTCGACGAGCTCCGTCGCATCCAGGCCTGGACGGTCTGACGTGTTCGATCGGCGTTTGATCTCGGCCATCGCTTGCATCAGCGTCATCACGTTACGCGACCGTACACTCTCCGGCGCCGCGGCGGCCGGCACTGAATCGCGTACAGCTCGTCCAGGTTGTGGCCCGTCGCTAACTGCGCCGCGACGATGGCGCCCGCCGATGTTCCGACGAGGAGATCGGCGGTC
>Ga0105248_10007968_pt1 | contig 11646 bp, 11 predicted proteins | sample KBSS34metaG_FD_81524 | JGI IMG/M metagenome (GOLD analysis project Ga0105248, IMG submission 81524) | Switchgrass rhizosphere microbial communities from Kellogg Biological Station, Michigan, USA - KBS S3-4 metaG | ecosystem: Host-associated > Plants > Roots > Rhizosphere > Soil | place...
TCGAGCAGTTCTCGAATATCGTGGCGTAATCCCAGCATGGAAATACCGGCGCCTGGGACTGATGCCGCTTCCGAAATCTCTGCTTCCAGTTCTCCGTCGCCAACGATCCAGAGTTCAGTGTTTGGTTGCTTGCTGCGCACCTGAACGAAGGCTCTTAGCATGTTGGGGAGATCCTTGGCTGGAACAAGCCTGCCTACGGCAATCCAGATGAAGTGAATACCTGCCTGCATCTGTGTGCGAACCCTGCGCCGTATGCGTGTTTCGGCAACAAACTGCGCAGTATCGATGCCGTTGGTGAGCACCGTCATTTTCTTTTGAGGTACTGCTCCGACTGCTATGAACCGCTCCGCCGCAGCGGTGCTCACTGCCGTAACAACATCGGCCCAACGGTCGGTAAGGCGATACAGAGCCATTCGGTGCCAACCACCCTCATGGATGTTGTGAATGGTGTTGAGCAGGACTACTCGTATGCCGCTGCGTTGCAATCGAATCCGCAGCATGCGCGCGAAGATGTTGGCTGGGAACGTATGGCTGTGCAGGATCTGCGGATTGACCAGGGAAAGAAAGCTTTGCGCAAAGCGCAGCCCACGCCAAACTCCTGCGGGAGTCTTGCGCAGATTGAGCCGCAACACGGGAAGCTTTACAGGCCACTCTTCTTCTGCGTGCTTCAAACTCAAGAGCGAAACGGAATGGCCCCGATCGGCCATGCGCTGGGCAAGGTCGATGACCTGTTTCTCAGCGCCGCCGATACCGAGCGTGGTCAGGATATAAACGATCTTCATCCGCAGTTACCATAAGAGAAGTAACTGCGGATACGCAAATATCCCACATATTTGCGGGGATTTGCTTATATGCGATCGGTATTCGCTAGGATCGTTCGCTGTAGCCGAAGGCCTTGCCCAGGACCCAATCTACCGCGAACAGGCCCGGTCCAAAAATCAGAACGATCAACGCGGCAAACCAGAAGGTATAGGGATCGGCAGCGTAGAATTTGCCGGGATCGCTGAAGATCTGGCCCAATGCCTCTTTATCGGCAGTCCAGTAAGCCACGGACATGTTGATGAAGAGCATGAAGGCGATAATGCGGCTGCCCAGCCCGAGTGCAAAAAGAATGCCTCCAATGAATTCCACCAGGGAGACAAAGATGGCCGTAAGATGCGGCTGCGGCAGGCCCAGTGACGAAAAGAACTCCGTCACCTGCGCGATACGATGCAGTTTGCCCCATCCAGTCTGCGCAAACTGATAACCCCAGTAGAGACGAATGGCGAGCAGCAGCGGGCTTTGCCCATAGTTCAACAGTGAGACGCCTGTTTTATAGAGATTTACTACGCGTGCAGCGAGCGGCATATCTATCCTTTCGAGCTTTCTTCTATGGATGAGCGGCAGATCCAGCCCATCTCGGCCCAACTTCTGAACCATGTCTGCACCAGCGCGATGCGGCGCGCGGTGGTGTATTTTGAATCCGCGAAACCTGCTTCGAGAGCGTGCGGTAGCGTATCGCCTCTCTGTATGGCTGCAAGAGTGTTGTATTCGTGGCGTGTCAGACGCCGGTAGTACAGCGAGTAGTCAGCGCGATGAATGGCGAGCCAGGTAGGCCGCTTGCGCATTCGCAGCGGCTTGACGGGCGCGGCATCCATATCTTCGGGCCTGGTTCCGACTTCGCTCGACTCGCGCTTCTGCTTCTGATGCAGGTCGAGCACGAGATCGTCAGCAGGATAAGCCAGCGCGAGAAGCTGCACATGAGGCTGCAGCGCCAGTTGAGACTCTGCGCCGATGCCCGATGCCTCCTGCAAACTAAGAGGAGGTAGCTCGGCATTATCAAATGCTTCAATGCAAGCCCACTCCACGCGGATCACGTCCAGAGCCAAATCCAGCCTCGGTCCGGCCCACTCCGGATTTGTCGAGAGCCATGCCCACAGCTTCGAGCCCAGATTGCGCAGCGTAAACGAGCGGCTGGGATGCGCCTGAAGATACGCGTCCCTCAGTGCTTCAAATCGGTCTGGACCTATAACGGCTTGCAGACCTGGAAAGTCCTCTGCAAAGGCGCCCTGCAGGCGAAACCAATACTGCCGGTTGTAGATTTCGAGACGTTCAAACGCGGTGAGATAGCGGTTAGGTTTGACGAATTCGCCAGCCACCTCATCCATGGATCGGCCCGCTGCATTGTGCGACTGCATCTGTTCGTCAGGCGTCAAGGGCTGCATGACGGCCGCGGCCATATTGCGCTGGAACTGCTCCAGGTTAAAGGGTGAGTTGGCAGTATTCACAGCGCCACCCCGGCTAGTGCCTCTTCTGAAACGGGAGTCTCCACAGGCTGCAGATATCGTTCCGCCTTGCGGGCCTCAGCCCAGACTTCATCAAACTCGGGGATGCGGTCGTCCCACTCGAGCAGGGTCGGCGTCGGTCCGCAACGCTCGATGGCTCGCGCATAGAGTTGCCATACCGGCTCAATCACCGGATGGTCGTGGGTATCGAGAATATATCGTTCATATCGTGTATGGCCCGCGATGTGAATCTGAGCCACGCGCTCCGGTGGGATCGCATTCACATAGTCCATCGGGGCGAATTCGTGATTCACCGATGAGACGTAAATATTGTTCACGTCGAGCAGAATGCCGCAGTCTGCACGGTCAACAACTTCGTTCAGAAACTCCCACTCGGTCATCTCCGAGGCGGTGAACTCTGCATAGCTGCTAACATTTTCGACAGCGACAGGGATCTCCAGAAAATCCTGGACTTCGCGAATCCGCGCTGCGGTTTTTTCGACCGCTTCCCAGGTATAAGGCAATGGTAATAGATCGTGTGAGTAGGTGCCATCGATGCTGCCCCAGCAGAGATGATCTGACAGCCATGGGGTTTTTGTGCGGGCCACCAGCCTTTTCAGGCGGCGCAGATGTTCGCGATCAGGAGCCTGTGCTGAGCCAAAATACATGGACACGCCATGCTGCACGACGCGGTACTGCTCCATGATGCGGTCAAGCATATGCAGAGGACGGCCGCCATCGACCATGTAGTTTTCGGAGATGATCTCAAACCAGTCGACTGCCGGCTTTTCGGCAAAGATGTGATCGTAATGCGGAATGCGCAAGCCGATACCGACGCCGTGATTTTGAAATCCGTTGAACCGATTGCCGGCCATAAGTCTTCCTGAAGGAGTTAAGGATAGATTGCAGCGATGCAAAGGCTGCGTGCAATGGAAACGGGGACAGCATCGATGCCTGTCCCCGGATAACCCATGACTCGCCATCGTAGCGAGACATTGGAGACAGAGTTAGATGGTTGAAGGTGGCTTGGAGCCGTCGGTGGCGCATCCGCCCTTGCCCTTGCAGCTGTTCTTGCCCTTGCAGCCATTGTCGCCGGCCTTGCATCCGCCCTGGCCCTTGCAATCGTTTTTGCCTTTACACGAGTGCTTGTCCTTGTCGCCGGCCACACCGGTCAGGCGAACGCCAGCCGAAGCCTTGGAGGCCGAAACCTTGTTCTGACCAGCATTTTGTCCCGGGGTGGTGGGCTGAGCTGCAGCCATTGTGCCACCAACCAGACCGGTAAGAGCGGCGCTGAGCAGAATCGCATTCAAAGAATTCTTCATGGTTATATTCCTCACTTGGGTGTTAGGCGAATTGCTTCGCCGGGTGGATTCTTCTGCAGAAGCATCACACTGATTCTGTGCATCTGCTACGGGATGTCTTTCGCCCCGTAGGAGTCAAACTACGGCGGAAAGGTTACGACGGGCAACAAGAAAATTTTCTAACGGAGCAAATTTGCTCCAGGCATTCCGAAAACAACCCCGGCGCCATTGCCCATTTTGGAGAAGCCCAGCCGCTGCGTTACCCTGCTCTCGTGGCAAATCTTGAAGCGCATGCGGCACCTACCAAAGCTACTCCAACGCGATCAGTACGTCTCGCAGCCCTTACTGGATTTCTTTTTGCGATCCTTCAGAGTCTATGTTCCGCTTATCTGGCCCTCAGCGGCATTCGTGTTGCCATAGGACTCACCGCATTGGCCGCAGCCGGGGGTACGTTTGAGGCTCCAAAGGGGTGGCACCAGGATGCAATTCGCATTCCCATGCTTATCCTTGCCGGAGTCGGCGCGGTGATCAACCTCGCTGTTCTCTTCCGCGTACGGAGGCTGCGCGCGTGGGAATCGGGTCACTGGCGTCGCCGGACGCTCTCTGAGCAAGAGCGGCGCTCGGAGCGGTGGCAATTGGCTATCGCGTTGATCACGCTGGCGTTAATTGGAACAGAGGTGATTACTCACCGAATCGTTCATCTCAAACCGCCAGCAAACTCTCAGTCGTTGGCCAGACCCTGATTCTCCGTCAGAAACGTGTCCAGACGGCGATGCAGCCGCTCGCTATACCCGGCCGGAATCTCGAAGACCCGGTCGTCGGCCATCAGCACAACGACATTGCGGGTCGAGTCCATGACCGCTGAGCAGATTTCGCAGTGCTCGAGATGACGGTCGATTTCGGCGCGCAGCACGGAATCCACATCGCCGTCGATATACGCCGAGATGTGTTCCCAAACATGCTTGCAATCGATCTTCATACGCGCCTCCCAAACAACCCGCGCCTGCCCGATGTTCCTTCCTTCTTTGACGGCGCATATCCCTTCAATACAGGAACAAGTTCCTTCTGCAACATTGCCCGAGCCCGGTGCAGTCTCACCTTCACCGCGCCGGCTGTAATGCCGAGAATGTTGGCGGTCTCCTGCACATCCAGTTCATCGACGTCGCGCAACTGTACTACCTCGCGATAGATCTGAGGCAGGTTTATGATCGCCCGGCGAATACACTGTCCCAGTTCCTTCCGCTCCAGCGCCTCATGCGGAACCTCTCGCCAGTCGGTCAGCAGCGCCGGAGTAAAGTCGCCACGCCCTGCCGAATCGTCAAAGACCGGATCGAGAGGATCTTCAGGCCGCGATGCGCGCTTGCGCAGCCATCCGAGCCCTTCATTACGCGCGATAGACAAAACCCATGTGCTGAACTTGGCTTCACCGCGAAAGTTATGCAGATTGCGGTAAACCTTGATGAAGGCTTCCTGTGCAGCATCTTCTGCGTCCGTCTCGTTACGCAGCAGCATAAACATCATGACGAAGACGGCTCTCTCGACAGGGCGAATCAGTTCATGAAAGAGCTGCTTTTCACCCGCGACGATGCGGGCAATGAGTTCCGCTGTCTCATTTACTGCTGCGTTCACGGGTTGATTCAGGCCTGTCACTTTCCGGTCTCGCTTCTGCTATCCGCTTCGGAAGGCTATCGAAATCGCGCTCCCTGCCCGCGTATCTCCTTCACTATACAGATACTTCTGCGTTGAGCGAAATTTCAGGAATGATTCATTTTTTCTGTAACTCCACGGAAATTTGTCCATCAAACGTTCTGCGCAGCGCAACCGGAATTTGGCCTTCTATGCGATAGAGCTATCCATGAAACGCCACTTTACTCGCAATAGACACAAGCACAATTTGCCGTACAGGAGATACAACATGATTCGCAAGACCGCTCTATGGCTGCTAACTACCGCAGCTTTTTTAGTTCTCTTATTCGCGGACACAGCAGTCCGGGCGCAGACACCCGAAACAGGACAAACAGCCCCGGAGTTCATACTGGCTACGCCCGCCGGAGACGCGGTGAGCCTGTCGCAGATCAATCGCGATCACCAGATTGTTCTGATCGTACTGCGAGGATTTCCCGGCTACCAATGTCCTTTCTGCACCAAGCAAGTGCATGCATTCATTGCGAAAGCGGAGCAATTTGCCGATGCCAATGCAGAGGTCATTCTCGTTTATCCCGGCCCGCCTGCAGACCTCGGAGTGCATGCAAAAGAGTTCCTAGCCATGCAGGCTCCACTCCCCAAGAACATCCATCTGCTGATAGACCCGGATTACAAGTTCACCAAACAATACGGCCTGCGCTGGGATGCGCCGCATGAGACAGCTTACCCGGCTTCGTTTGTGTTGGATCATGAGGGCAAGGTCGTCTTTCGCAAGGTCAGCCACGAACATGGCGATCGCACTTCGCCGGAAGAGATACTGGCTCAGTTGTCAGGGAAATGACCACACAAACAAAGGCGCCGGCATCGCGAGATCTGCGATGCCGGCGCCTTTGACTTTTGCAGAGTACCAGGTCTATGGAGTGCCAATACCCTTGATGGCAAAACTGCGGCTGAGAGTGATGCCATAAGTACGTGGGTCTGCGGGCAGGCCAACATACAGACCGGAATTACCAGGCGCCGGGGAGAGGAATTCGTAATAGTTGCGGTTGGCTAGGTTGCGCACAAAGAGCGAGAGCGACCATCCCGCCGTGCTACGGAATCCCGCGCGCGAGTTCAGCACTTCATAGCTGTTGACAACGAGATATTTTGAGAATGACGGGCTCGACGAAAAGTGAGAACGGTAGCTGGCATCGAGCCGCAGGAAAAACTCCCCTTTGGATTCGAGGACATGCGTGGGTCGTGCGTACTCAGCGCTCGATGAGGCAGCCCAGCGCGAGATGCCGGGCAGCGTCGAACCTGAGATATCCTTCGACTGCGGACCACCTGTCTCTTCCAGTGGCGGAGGCGCATCGGGGAAGGAAATATACCGGCCATCGGTCAGAGCCAACGCGCTCGAGATACGCAGGTTTTGCGTTGCCTTCAGATTGCCGTCAAACTCGAGGCCGCGTACCCGCACACGGTCTGCGCTGGCGAGATAACCGCGCAGTACACCAACTTGATCGTTGACGACCTGGGTCTGAAAGTCGCGGATCGCGGTGTTGAATGCGGTGAAATTGGTCGTAAGGCGGGTAAGTGGCTGAGCCTTGACGCCAACTTCCCAGTGACGCACGGCCTCCGGTTTCACGGTTGCAGCGGAGAGAATTGGATTGCCGGCACTGTCAGTCGGCACTCCACCAAGATTGAGTCCGAGCGACTTGAAGCTGGTTGAAAAGGTTGCGTAGGTATTTACCTTTTCGTTGACTGCATAGTCCAGCGTGAGTTGGCCCGAGACGTTGTTCTTGGACTTGTCAACCTTGTACGCCAGCGGCGCGAGTACAGAACGCTGCAGTGCGATGAGCTTTGCATTGGTCGTCTGCAGGCCGCCGTAGACTTCCTGATCGTAGTTGACGTACTTCTGATCGTAGTTCACGCGCAGTCCGGGAACGAAATGCAGGCGGTTGAGCACCTTGTAGTCGATCTGCCCAAAGCCCGCTGCGCTCACGTTGGAAAAGTCGAAGTACGTCTTCGTCCCGTAGCCATCGAGCAGGCCGGGGGTTTCTGCGAGTGCGCTTGGTGCGAGCAGAAAACGAGCCGCTGCGGAGCCTTGCTCCTGAATCTGATACGGAGTAGGGTGCAGCGTCTGACGGAAGAAGAAGAAGCCCGCGAGAAAGTTCACATTGGGCGATGCCTGGCCCGCGTAGCGAATCTCCTGCGTAAACTGCGCCTGCCGCGAGGGCGATGCGGACTTCGTCGTAACAGGAAGACCGATGAAGTCGCGATCACTGGATGGGTTCCAGTTCCAGTAGCGCCACGCGGTAATCGACGTAAGTTGGCCTGGCCCTTTCTGCCAGTCAATCGCGACCGAGCCGCCACCAAGCTCCTGATTCGAGCGCCACGGCGTGTCTGTATCGATCTTTCGGTCAAAGGCATTGAAACTCGGCGGAGTGTAACCGAGATCCGCTGCAATCTGTGCATACTGGCGATTCAAAGGGCGCTCGGTCGGCGCGACGCCGGCGATGTCTTGCGCATAACCGTTAGGATGCTGGCGCGTGTAGTCTCCGGTCAGCATGATAAGAAGTTTGCCGGTGGGCACAATCATCAGCTGTCCGCGTACGCCAACGTTGTTGAGCGTGTTTACGTCTTCGCCGGTGATTACGTTCTTCAACACGCCGTCGCGATGAGTACCGGAGAAAGAGAGGCGCGCTGCAACTTTGCTGTTGATCGGGCCGGTGATTGCAGCCTTGGCCTGTACGAAGCCAATGTCTCCGTAACTAAGCTCAAACTTCGTCTCGGGCGTAAAGCTGGGACGAGTCGTGGTGATGTTGATCGCGCCTGCAGTCGTGTTCTTGCCAAAGAGGGTGCCCTGTGGCCCGCGCAGCACTTCGATACGATCCAGATCCAGAAAATCGAGGGTCGCTGCCGCAGGACGGGCAAAGAAAACACCGTCCACGTAGAAACCTACGCCCGGCTCGATACCGTCGTTGGTCAGGCCAAACGGCGAGCCCAGACCACGAATGTTGATGGCCGAGTTGCGCGGATTGGACGAGTAGAACTGCACTGTCGGAATAAGCTCTTTGAGCCGGTTCACATTGAATGCACCGGTCTTGTTGATCTCAGCCCCGCCAACAATCGACAACGGAATCGGCACGTCCTGGGCCTGTTCTTCGACTCGCCGCGCGGTTACAGTCACTTCTTCAGTGACGGGCGGAATTGTTTCCAGGGGTTTGTCCGTCGCCGGCTTGGCAGCGCCATCGGCCGGCGCCGTGGCTGGCTGCGGAGACTGGGCAGGCTGCCCCGCCGGAGCGGAAGTAGCCGGCTGCGGAGCAGGTTGTGACGGAGCCTGCGCGAAGATACCCGCAGGTGCAAACAGCGCGATCACCAAGGCAGAAGAGACAACAACGGGAGCAATGCGAACCAAATCACGAGCAGATCGTACGAATACGGATAACAAGGTCTATCTCCAGAGCATCTGTTTGCCGAAGCAAACAGATCAGGGCTTATTGGCAGGTTGGGTGGATGAGGAAGGAAACGCGGAACGAGGCAGCGCAATCTGCTTATCGACAACAACATGGACAACAGCCGCTGGCGCGGTGTGTCATCCAATCGACTTGTACAGATGTGTAGTGCACTGAAAACCCCTGTGTGTTGCAAACAACAAAAGCCCTATGCGGCCAGAGTGGCTCTGCATAGGGTTTCGCTGAATCTGAATTGTTGGAATCAGGCCGTTCGGCTTATTCCGTTAGCAGATGTCGCACCCACGCAGGCCCGCCGCGCAACAACAGCTGCGACACATGGCGATCTGCGTGAAGATCTTCTGCATCTCCTAAGCCTACCGTGACATGCAGGTCAAGTCAAGAAATGCCCAATAGTTACGTCAGAGCCAACTCCAGTGAAACAACAGCTTTAGGCGGAATCGTCACCTCCGCGCCACTGCCGCGTACCGTAACCTGTAGCGCAAAGAAAGCTTCTGCGATTCATGCCAACCGTTCTATATCGCGAAAGGACTGGATGTAGCGTTTGCTCGAAGCGACCCCACTCCTGCTCATGCCCAATCAGCCACCAGTTGCGCCTTTGATTCGTTACTTTGGTGATAAATTTCTTCCGCTATATTCCTTTTTTACTGGACTCTTCGAGGGAAATCAGGCAAAGTAACATTACTAAAGAACTCCAAATGAGTGATTTCTGGTTACCTTTGACCTCGTGCCAAGGTTGCCATAGCTCGATGGAGCCGAAAAGAGATCGTCATGCATGATTTTCTGATCGCTCTGGTCTTCGTTGCGATGGTAGCCTCCCCCGCTATCCTCGCCTCGATTCCCGCATCCGCTCACGACGAAGACCTCTAACGCCGGGTGCCCCCGCGCCCGTTTGCCACGGTCCAGTTTTGTGCCCGATCACGTTTCCTCCCCCAGGACTAACGTATGGCCGCACTCAGAGAGCGTTTGCTCTCCGTGCGGTCTATCTTTTTGCATACAGCCTTGCCACGTGTCGGTTGACCCCCATTGGCAACCGCTCGTAGAGTGAGAGTAGGCCTGCAACGCGCTCCAAAGCAGGCGCAGGATGTCCCATTGAAGCTCTCCAAGCAGCAAATTCGTATCGCGGTCGCCTCGGTCGTTGTCCTGGGCACCATCGGCTACCTGGCAATTACCGGCGCCGAGGCCTCTAAAAGCTATTACGTAACCGTGCCCGAGATGCAGGCAATGGGCGAAAAGGCTTATACAACCAACTTGCGCGTCGAGGGCTTTGTGAAGCCCAACACCATCCTGGCCAGCGGTACGAATGTCAGCTTCATCCTGAACGAGTTCGAGAGCCACAACCCCAAATCGACGTCAACCCAACGCGCTATCCGGGTCAGCTATCAGGGTTTGGAACCGCCGCCGGACACCTTCAAGGGCGATGCTCAGGCGCTGGCCATCGGCACCTACGGCCGCGACGGAGTCTTCCACGCGACCCAGCTTCAGGCCAAGTGCGCTTCAAAGTATGCGCCGGCGACCCCGGCAGGCTCGCAACCGTCTGCTCCGCCCATTGACAAACAGGCTGCGACTCCGCAGCCCGCTTCGACGAGACCGGTCAGCTGAGATTGGATGTCGCGATCATGGGGCATGTTGTCTCGACTGCCGCCAACAAAGCCGTTTCTGTTAGCCAGCCCCTGGCGCGCCTTGAGTCCGTCTCTCGTTTGTTTGGGTCATTTGCAGCGCTAAGGCAGGTGAGCCTAGATCTCGCAGCAGGACAATGTTACGTTCTGCTTGGCGAGAACGGCGCGGGTAAGTCTACCTTACTCCGCGTTCTCGCCGGACTACTGATGCCAAGCGATGGCAAGGTGACAGTGTTCGACAGCCAAAGCCCGCATGCTGCGCGGCATCGGATTGGTTATATGAGCCATGCGCCGATGCTCTACGACGAACTCACCGGCCTTGAAAACCTCGAGTATTTCCGCAGCCTTTACCCTGCTGCGAGCTGTCTCACGTCGAAAGATGCGCTCACCCAGGTTGGACTGGACCCTGCGCTGCCTCGCACTGTCGGCCAGTACTCGCAAGGCATGCGTCAGCGCGCTTCACTGGCGCGGGTACTGCTTTCGCAGCCGGAGTTGCTGCTGCTCGACGAGCCTTTCTCCAATATGGACGTCGAGAGCGTTCAGCAGATGGTTCAGTTGCTGGCCCGGTTCCGAAGCGGTACTCGAACCATCGTTCTGACCACGCACCAGCGCGAACTGGCCGCTCCGATCGCCGACCAGATCGTGACACTCAAGGCGGGGCGACTGGTCTCACACGAAAAAGGCTTCCCAAACCTGTAGCGTATTGCTCTCTCCGAGCGAATCCAGTTGCGTCCATAGGTCACCCCGCTTCTATATGCCGCATCACAACTTAGGTACTCGCCAAAGCAATCGCGGCGATACCAAAGGAGTGATCATGAGTGAAGTAAAAACCTGCGCCAACCCTGCCTGTAGCTGTATTCCTGCTGATAAAGAAAAATATTGCAGCCCGCACTGCGAGTCTCTTGGCAGCAGCACCGAAATCATCTGCTCATGCGGCCATGCCTCATGCCGCGGAGAAGCTTCCCCGCCTGTCAGCGCAATCTAAGCCTCTTGCAGCAAATCTTCACTCATCCCGCCCTGCACATTTGCTTCCGGGCGGGATTTGCTTGATCCACAGCCGTTTACAATCGGTCTTGTCTTGATTTCTCCAGACGATGAAGACCAACGGCGCACGATTCCTCGACTCTCTCAATATCCCCTACCAATTGCGGGAGTATGAAGTCGACCCCGAAGATCTGACCGCCATCACGGTCGCCAGAAAGATCCAGATGCCTATCGAGCAGGTCTTCAAAACCCTGCTGACGACCGATGGCGCAGGCTCGCATTTCTTCGCTGTCATCCCCGGCGATGCTGAGCTGGACTTCAAAAAGTTGGCCCGTGCTGCCGGGGTGCGCAAGGCCGAGATGGTCTCCCTCAAAGAGGTCCA
>Ga0105248_10007970_pt1 | contig 11644 bp, 12 predicted proteins | sample KBSS34metaG_FD_81524 | JGI IMG/M metagenome (GOLD analysis project Ga0105248, IMG submission 81524) | Switchgrass rhizosphere microbial communities from Kellogg Biological Station, Michigan, USA - KBS S3-4 metaG | ecosystem: Host-associated > Plants > Roots > Rhizosphere > Soil | place...
GCGCTCTTCCTTGACGACCTGGCGCTCGTTGACGAATGTGTCCTTGTCGATTCGCAGCGTGGCCATCCGGTCGGCTTCGAGCCAGACCGCGAGCGGCAGATACTGCGCCGGCACCGTCTCCCAGAACACCGTCTCGTCGTCGGTCGTGTAGGCGTTGCTCTGGCCGCCGTATCCGGTGATGACCGACGTGTGCTCTTCGGGCCCGACGTTCTTCGATCCCTTGAACATCATGTGCTCGAAGAGATGCGCGAAGCCGGTACGGCCTTTTCTCTCGTTCTTCGAGCCGACGTGATACCAGACCTGGATGTTGACGATCGGCGTCGAGTGATCTTCGGAGAGAACGAGCGTGAGCCCGTTGGGCAGGGTCGACACGTCGTACTGCAGCTTGGGCGGGCGGACCGCCGCGGATACTGAAAGGCTCGTCACGGCGACCGCGACTGCCGCGAGGAGAAACCGGGCGCGCCTGACCGTCATGAGTCGATTATCTCCCCAAGTGACTACTTCCCCGATATGCGAAAACCGGCAAACGCCCAGCGCTTCGCCTGGCGGTCCAGTTGATCGGCATCGATCACCCGCTCGGCGCCGACGAACAGGTCCAGTGACGGCCTCTCGCCTTTGATGTGGAGGCCCACTTCGACACGCCCGCCCAGCAGGTTGTCACGACCGGCAATCGCCTTGTTCACGGTCGTCAACTGGCCGAAGCCCCGCGTGTAAAAGCCGGCGCGGTCATTGAACGAGCGGCGGAATATCAAATCGATGTTGCTGAACGACGTGTAATCCACGAAGGCGTGGGCAATCACCTTCCGGACATCGGCACGCAGCTCGAGCGACGTCGGCTCGCCGCCGAACCGGCGCATGACGCGCCCGCCCAGCGAGTTCTCCGCCACCGCGCGCTGGTTGAATCGATCCCCGTAGTGGCGCGAGATGTGATTCAGGACGCCGAGGAGCTCGGTCTTGCCGATCCGGTACGAACCCGACGCCTCGAGCAGGTAGCTGCTCTGATAGGGATCAAACGGGCGGTATTCGCTGCCAAGGAGCGCCTGGTAATCGGCGAGGAACGAGATGCGCCCGTAGACGTAGTCGAACATATCCCAGTCGGCGGCCCAGTGGGTATCCCACGAAAAACGCTGATCGGGAATCGCGATCTTGTCCGCCGACACGTTGAAGTCGAATCGCGGCAGGAACTCGCCGTGATCGGGCGCCTCGGTGATGCCAAGCGGTTGTTGCGCGTACGCAGGAATGGCCACGATCGTCAGTAGACACGCGGCTACGCAGGCGCGTGCTACTGATCCGAAGGAATACGGCATGCCTCGAGCTTCTCCTCCAACTCCGCAATACGCTGCTCGAGTTCTGCAACGCGTTTCCTGAGCGCGGGCAACTGACGAAAGATCGCCGACGACTTGAGCCAGTCGCGGTTGGGAATGGCGGGATAGCCGGAGACGCGCTCCCCGGCATCGACCGAATTCGGAATTCCGGTCTGCGCCGTCGCGACGACACCCTTGCCGATCCGCAGATGTCCCGCGACGCCGACTTGGCCGGCCAGCACGACGTCGTCTTCGAGCACGGTGCTGCCGGAGATACCGACCTGCGCCGCGAGCAGCACGCGCTCGCCGATGGTGACGCCGTGCGCGACCTGCACCAGGTTGTCGATCTTGGTGCCTCTGCGGATGCGGGTCTCGCCGACCGCAGGACGATCGATGGTGGTGTTGGCGCCGATTTCGACGTCGTCTTCAATCACGACCGCGGCGCGCTGCGGGATCTTGAGGTGCGTGCCGTCCGCCTGGCGCGCAAAACCAAAGCCGTCGCTGCCGATAACCGCGCCGTCGTGCAGGACCACCCGATTGCCGATGCACACGCCTTCGCGAATCGAGACGCGCGCGTGGACCACGCAGTCGTCGCCGATCACGGCACCCTCGCCGATCACCGCACCGGGATAGATCACCGTGCGCGCGCCGACGGTGGCGGCCGATGCGACACTCACCAGCGCGCCAATCGACGCATCGTCGGCGATCTGCGCGTCGGACGCGACTGCGCTCGTCGGGTGAATGCCTGGCGACGGGCCCGCGGCGCGGGACAGGAGCTCGAGCGCGTGCGCGAACGCCAGATACGGCTGATCGCAACGCAGGATCGCCGCCTGGGTGTCTCCTGCGGGCGCGGACGAGTGCAGGATGACGGCCGACGCGCGCGTCGCCGCTACGAGTTTTTGATACTTGGAATTGGCGACGAAACTGAGATCGCCGGGTTGCGCGTGCTCGATGCCCGAGACGCGCTCGATCTCGATGCTGCCGTCGCCCTCGAGACTGCAGTCCAGCCGTTCAGCTAATTCGCGGAGCTTCAACAGTGATGTTCGTCGGGTCCGGGACACTGGCCGGACCAGGGGATTTCGCGCGCGCGATGATTCGCGAGTATAGCACGCGGGTTTCAGGCCGCGACGCGTTGAAAGAACGCGAACAGCCGATGCAGATTCAGCTGTTGCGCGATCGCGTGGACGCGCTCCGCACGCTGATCGCGAGGCGCGTGAACCAGCGACGCGAGTTCGTCGAGATGCGCGTCGGGCTGCAGCGTCCACGCCGCCCGCCTGAGCGCCTGATGCGCGCCGCGCCACGACAGATAGTGCCCGACGACGCGGAACGCGAGATAGTAGGCGACGGCGTTGGGGCCCGGGATCGGCGCGAGCAGCGCCGACACCACGAACAGCGGCAGGTCGATCGCCAGCCAGAATCCGTGATGCCAGCGCGCCTTCGTCAAGGCGCTATCGAGCACGGTCCGCGGCGCGCCCGCCATCGAGGCCGGATAGTGCAGCACGGCATCCGCCTGGCCGCGCAGCGACCACAGCGTGCGTTGCTCGGCGATCGACTCGGCCAGCGCGCACACGACGCGGTCGCGCCACCGCGCGAAACGGCCGGTCGCGTTCCCTTGCCGCGCCATTTCAACGACCTGGTGCCACTGTTCGGTGGCCTTGTGCGCCCAGCGCCGGAGACGGCTGTCCCGGGGATGCGCCGCCGCGGCTTCTTCAGGAGGCTCGGAGTAGAGCTCGAAGCGGTCGCCGCCAATCGGCACGAGAAACACGATCATCGACGAATTCTTTGGGGTGTGCGGTCGTCCGTCAGCCTCACCGCCGGCCGGCCGGCCGCTTCCCACGCGCCGATGATCGCGCCGGCCGTCATGGAAATCGCCGCGGACAGCTGCCGCTCGAGCACCGGCTTGACCTTCGCAAAGAACGCTTCGAAATACGCGTCGTCGTAGGTGTCCCGGCCGGCGGCCGCGGCGGTGTCGGCGGCGAGGATCGAGTCGACCTGCTGGTAGCTGTTGAGCAGCGTGGCGAACGCCATGTCGCGCGGATTGGTGACCGGCTGCGGCGCGGCCGGCGTCAGCGTCAGCCGCGAGGCAAACCGCTCGATGAGATCGCGCTCGAACCGGCTGTGGATTCCGTCGTTGCCGGTTTCGCGTCCGTCGTAGTTGTCGGTCGCATGGAACGGCTGATGCGCATCCTGCACGTAGTGCGACAGCACCGCCGAGAACAGCATGATGTTCGAGGTCGTGTACGGCGACCCCCGCCTGAACTCCTCGAACGTGCGGCGCAGGTTGCCGAACTCCTCGGCCAGCCGCCACGGCAGTTCGCCGTTGCGCTTCAGTGTGTCGCGGCCGAACTTCTCGAGCGCCTTGTCGTAGTCGCGGGGCAGCGCGTCGAACGGATACGCGCCGTACTCCTTGGACCCGAAGTCCAGGAAGTGATTCGGATCGTCTTCCCAACCGACGTTCCGCCAGAGATCGGGATCGATGACATGCGAGACCACATCGTCGGCCATCGAATCGAAGAGCGGTTTCAGTTCGGGCGGCAGGAGCTCGATCGCGTGCCGCATGATGAACTTGTGGCCCGCGTATCCCCACGCGGCCGCGGGCCGCGGCATGAGCGCCACCGTCGTGAACACGCACACTGCGGCGAGCGCGTTTCTCATCCTGCTATATTAAGTTGATTGGACAATCTGACGCACAGCCTGTTCGGGCTCACGCTGGCACGGACGCCGCTGGGCCGCGGCGGGCGCGCGGCAACAATTGCCCTGGTACTCGCATCGAACGCGCCCGACATCGACATTGTCACGACGGCCGGCGGTGCGGCGAAATATCTCGCCTGGCACCGCGGTCCGACGCACGGACCGCTCGGCGTCATCGGACTCGGCTTGATCGTCGCCGGGGTGGTGGTCGCCGGCGAGCGCCTGCTCGACCGGACCTCGCGGACGACTCGCGACGCCTTCCTCAACCTCTGGGCCATCTCGTCGCTCGGCGTCGTGTGCCACATCCTGATGGATCTGCCGACGTCGTACGGAACGCGGCCGCTCAGTCCGTTCGCGTGGACGTGGTTCACCGTGGACTGGATGCCGATTGTCGACATTTATCTCCTGGCGATTCTCGCGGCGGGCTTGTGGTTCGGGCGATCGGCACCGGCCCGCAACGCGACCTTCGCGCTGCTCCTGATGCTCCTGAACTACGGGGTTCGCGCGACCATGCACTGGCAGGCGCTGCGGACCGCGCCGGCAGTGTTCGGCGCGCAGTTGCCCGAGCGATGCAACGACGCCGTGATGCCCGGCGCGCCGATCGATCACTGGCCGCGTGACACGTCGCTGTCGCCCCGCGACAGCAGCGCGAGGCGCTGCGTGATCGAGATCGCGGCGATGCCGGATTTCATTTCGCCGTTCCGCTGGCGGCTGATCGCGCAACTCGCCAACGGCTACGAAGTGCGCGCCGTCAACCTGCTCGGACTGCCGAACATGCCGGCATCGAACGTCAGGCTGATCGGCGTCTACTATCCGAACCAGTGGACGCCGGCCGTCGCAAAGGCGTCGAACGCGCCGATCGCGCGGACGTTTCTGGGATTCTCACGCTTTCCTTCGGTGCGTTCCGTCATCGACGAGAACGGCGTCGCCACGGTGATCTGGACCGATCTGCGCTTCGTGATTGCGGACAACCCGGCCAGCCCGCGGCAGCGTACGCCTGGCGTGTTCGGCGCGACGATTCGCGTCACACCGAACGGATCCGTGGTCAGCGAGCGCCTCGGTTCCTGAACGCTTGCCAAGCCCGCATCGTGTTGCTAGGCTCCGCCGCATGATGAGCATCGTCCGCAAATTCCTGGCGCCGTCGCTTTTCTTCCTGGCCATCTTCCTGACGTTCGAAGCCAAGGCCACACTCCAGCAGCAGATGAAAGGCGGCGAGGAGGAAACCGGCCCGTACGATGTCGTGGCTAACTGGCCCCAGCCGTGGGCCAAGGACGGCTACATCTGGGGATCGCAGCCGGGCATCTTCGCGGAATCGCCGGACCGGATCTTCATCGCCGCACGCGGCGAGCTCAAATTGCCGACACCGCTCGGGCGCGGCTTCAACGGCGAGTGGGGATCTCTCGGCGAGCGGGCGACCGTGCCGAAGCCCGAAATGCGCAACACCATCGTGGTCGTAAACGGCTCGGGCAAGGTGATTGAGTCGTGGACGCAGTGGGACAAGCTGTACGAAGGCGGCGGTGGTCCGGCCGGCGGCCCGCACAAGATCAAGATCAGCCCGTACGATCCGGAGCGCCACGTCTGGGTCGTGAACGACTCGCGCCACGTGATCTACGAGTTCACCAATGACGGCAAACAGCTGGTGAAGACGCTCGGCGAACCGGACGTCGCAGGTGACGATGCGACGCATTTCGGATCGCCGCAGGACCTCGCCTTCCTGCCTGATGGTTCCATCGTGGTCGCCGATGGCCTTCGCAACTCTCGCGTTGCCAGGTTCGACAAGAACGGCAAGTTCGTGTCGCAGTGGGGCACGCGTGGCAACGGACCGGGACAGTTCTCGGGACTCCACGGTATCGACGCCGATCGCAACGGCAAGATCTACGTCGCGGATCGCGGCAACAACCGGATCCAGATTTTCGACAAGGACGGCGCGCATCTCGACACCTGGCCCGGCATCCGTTTTCCCAACCACGTCGTCGCGGCGCCGGACGGATCCGTGTGGGTGTGCGATGGGACCAACGCCCGGCTGCTCAAATATGACGCGAGCGGGAAGCTCCTGTATTTCTGGGGAACCTACGGCACCTATCCGGGCGCCTTCTGGGAGCTGCACCAGTTCTCCGTCGATGCCCAAGGCAGCCTCTACACCGCGGACAGCTTTGGCGGACGCGTGCAGAAGTACACGCCGAAGCCGGGTGCAGACAAGGCGCGCCTCGTCCCCACGACGGTGGCTTACGGGAGCCGGTAGCCGATCAACGCTGGCTGTCTTCGGTAAACACTTCGGCCTCGAATCGCCACAACTTCGCGCCGTGCTGCCAGGCGTCCGTCGGCAGACCGGCCTTCCGGCAGGTCTGCTCGACAAAGCTGCGCGCGTCCCATCCCCATTGGGGAGCGACCTGCGGCAGCAGCAGACCGCGCGCACGTCCCAGTTCGACGACGAGGCCGTGTTGACCGACGATCACGTCATCGGGTGACGCGATCGGTTCGAGGTCGCCCAGCACCGAGAGTTCGATGTCGATGTCGGGAAGTTCCGCCGGCGAGACGGGCGGAAACCGCGGGTCGGCACTGCAGGCCGATCGCGCACAGTCGGCGACGATTTTGGAGAGGGGTTCGTTCGTATCGAGGCGGCCGATGCAGCCGCGCAGATCGCCGTGCTTGTGCAGGCTGACAAACAGGCCCGCGAGGCGCGCGCCGGCACCAGGAGCCGCGACCTCGGGCGGGCGGATCCCGCGGGCGCAGTCAGTGATCGCCTCGCGCGCCAGCGCGAGCAGGCGCCGGCGGTCCGGCTCAGGAATCATTTCAGGCCCAGCGCCGCGGCCAGATAGCCGACCACCGACGACTTGTCACCGGACACGTCGCCGGAGTCGGCGTAGCGATGAACAATCGAGTCTCTGGCGCCGAGCGCCCAGGCCGCGCGCATCACCGCCACCGCCGGTCCGCCGCCGCAGGCATGATGAGGGTTGCGACTGAGCGCCTCCTGCAGCCCCTCCGAGTCGAACCGCTCGACATGATGGATGACGACTGCGTCGAGCTCCGCCGCGCGCCCGGCGTCTTCGTAATGTGACAGGTCGGTACTCGCGATGAGCACCGCGCGCCTGCCGGAGACAGCGGCCACCAGAGCGGCGGTCAGAGCGTCAGCGGTTTCGCGGGTCTGCCATCCCATGAGGAGCGGAAGAATCGTCGCATCGGGCGCGACGCGCTTCAAGAACGGCAGCTGCATTTCCAGCGAGTGCTCGCGAAGGTGTGCCCCTTCAAGCGTGCGAACGGCCGGTGCGTACTCGGCGATCCGATCGGCCGCCTCCGCATCGATGAGGGCGCCGCCGAGTGGTGAGGCAAACTGGCCGCGCGGCCAGAGTGCGACGCCGTCAAATCCGCCGGCGTGCGCCGGCCCCACCAGCACGGCAAGATCGAAGTCCCGATCTTCGAGTTCCTGGTACGCGTAAGCGGCCACCGGCCCGGAGTACATCAGGCCGGCATGCGGCGCGATGATCGCCGTCACCGTCGTGAGTCGCGTGGTCCGGGCGGCCCGCAGATATCGATCGATTTCATTCGTCAGATCGCTGGTCGAACGCGGATACCAGCGACCGGCCATCGCGGCGTCGCGAGTCGGCACGTCGTGCACCGTAGCACCTCAGCTGCCTTTCGAGCTAGCATTTGCCATGCCTGCGGGATTCACGCGAGCTCAGGTGGAAGCGGTCGCCGCCCTCGCCAACCTCGAACTGGATGAGCACGAAATTGACCTCTTTGCGCGGCAGCTCGGCGATATCCTCGCCTACGCCAACCAGGTGCAGCAGATAGACACAACCGGGGTACCTCCAACCGCGAGTGTCGGACTGCGTCACGGGGCCGATCGCGCCGACACGCCAAGACCGTCGTTGAACCGGGACGACGCGCTGGCGAATGCGCCTGATGGCAATCCGACCGCAGGGCTGTTCAGGGTTCCCCGGGTCATCGGATGACCACACCGGAGCAGCAACGGTTCGCGACCGTTCGAACCATTCGGGACGCGGTCAGAAGCGGAGCACAACGGGCGACCGAGATTTGCGAGAGCGCGCTGACGCGCATCGCGGCGGACGACGGCGACCTTCACGCCTTCAACACGGTCATGCGCGATCGCGCGATGGCGCGAGCCGAGGCGATCGACCGGCATCCCGGCCGCGCCGCGCTGCCCCTCGCCGGGGTGCCGGTGGCGCTCAAAGACAACATGTGCACGCGCGGCGTCCGCACCACCGCGTCGTCCAAAATCCTCGAGCACTTCATCCCGCCCTTTGACGCGACTGTCGTCGAGCGCCTCGAGGCCGCCGGTGCGGTCATCGTCGGCAAGGCCAACTGCGACGAATTCGCGATGGGGTCGTCAACCGAAAATTCCGCCTTCGGGCCCACCCGAAACCCGTGGGCGCACGACCGGATTCCGGGCGGTTCGAGCGGCGGATCGGCGGTTGCTGTCGCAAGCGGCATGGTGCCGCTCGCCCTCGGCTCGGATACCGGGGGATCGATTCGCCAGCCGGGAGCGCTGTGCGGCGTCGTCGGGCTGAAGCCGACCTACGGGCGCGTCTCACGCTACGGGCTGCTCGCATTCGCCTCGTCGCTCGATCAGATCGGTCCGCTGACACGGACGGTAGACGATGCCGCGCTTGCGCTGTCGGTGATCGCAGGCGCCGACCCGATGGACGCGACCAGCGCGCCCGAGCCGGTACCCGATTTCGCGGCCGGGTTGTCAGCTGAGGGCCGGGCGCTTCGGATCGGCGTACCGCGCGCGCTCCTGACCGAGGGCGTGGATCCGGAAGTGGCCGCCGCCTTCCTGGCGGCGGTGGAGGTGATGCGGGCCGCGGGCGCGGCGATTGTGGACGTCGAACTGCCGCACGCCGGGGCGGCCATCCCGGTCTATTACCTGGTGGCGACCGCGGAGGCGAGCTCCAACCTGGCGCGGTATGACGGCGTGAAGTACGGCTTTCGCGCGGACCCGGCGGGCGGCGCGATGCAGGACGATCTTCGCGCGATGTACGGCCGCACGCGCGCGCAGGGGTTCGGTGCGGAAGTCAAGCGCCGCATCATGTTGGGGACCTACGTGCTCAGCGCGGGGTACTACGATGCCTACTACCTGAAAGCGCAGCAGGTGCGCACGCTGATCCGCCGGGACTACGAGCAGGCGTTCACCCACGTGGATGTCGTCGCGATGCCGACGAGTCCGACGCCCGCGTTCAAGCTCGGGGAACGCGTCGACGATCCGTTACAGATGTATCTCGCCGACATTTTCACGGTCAGCGCGCCGCTGGCGGGCCTCCCCGCCATCAGCGTGCCGTGCGGCTTTACGAGCCAGAACCTGCCGATCGGCCTGCAGCTGACGGGCCGTCTCTTCGACGAGACGACGCTGCTGGGAGCCGCCCACGCCTACGAGCGCCAGACCGAATGGTGGATGCGGCACCCGAACACGTAGCGGCGCCCCCGGACTGGACGTCGATGAACGACGAGCAGCTGCTCGCCGTTCGTATGTGCGATTTGTCCTTGTCGATCGCCGGCACCGAGATCGAACACCGCATCGCCATCGTGGATGCGGAACTCGAGGCGCGCGGCCTGGTACGTCCGCACTACTGGCTGTCGGACGAGTGGTTCACGCCGGACGGCGTGCCCGGAGTCGCCATCCCGTTTTATTTGGCGCATCCGCGGCTGGCGAAACTGGAGCTCGCGCAGATGCTGGAAGTCGAGGGCGGCGACGAAGCCAGCTGCTTGAAGATCCTGCGCCACGAGGCCGGGCACGCGACTGACAACGCGTACGGCCTCCGCCGGCGCGGCACGAGGCGACGGCTGTTCGGCACACCGGCCACGCCCTACCCGGAGTACTACACCCCCAAGCCGTACAGCAAGAGCTTCGTCCAGCACCTTGATCATTGGTACGCACAGAGCCATCCGGACGAAGACTTTGCGGAAACGTTTGCGGTCTGGCTCGATCCGCGCGCCAACTGGGGCCTTCGCTATGCGGGTTGGCCGGCGCAGCGCAAGCTCGAATACATGGACCGGATGATGCGCAGCGTCGCCAAAACGCGCCCACGCATCACGTCGAAGCGGCAGGTCGATCCGCTTCCCCGGCTACGCAAGACACTCGGCGAGCACTACCGGAAGAAGCGCGAGCACTACGGTCTCGATCATCCCGATTTCTACGAGAGCGATCTTCGCAACCTGTTTTCGGACTCGCCTGCGTACAGCAAGAATCAATCAGCCGCTCGCTTCCTGCGGCGGATCCGCAAGGACGTGCGCAGCACGGTGGCCAGTTTCACCGACAGCTATCAGTACACGATCGATCAGCTCATCGAAAAGGTGATTCAGCGCTGCCGCGAGCTCAACCTGCGGCTGATGGACTCCGAACAGGCGACCAGGACGGAATTCATGGTCTTCCTCACCGTTCAGACGATGAACTATTTGCACAGCGGGCGGCACCGCGTCGCGTTATGAGTATCAAGCTCAGGATCCTCGCGCTCGTTCATCGGCATCTGGTCCCGCCGGAAACGGTCCCCGAGGGCACGGACCTGGTGTCGGCGCCCTGGCGCACCGAGTACGACGTCATCTCCACGCTGCGGACGCTCGGGCACGAAGTGCGTCCGCTCGGTGTACACGACGACCTCGGCGACATCCGGCGCGCGTCCGAGGAATGGAAACCGCACATCGCCTTCAACCTGCTCGAAGCGTTCGACGACATTCAGATCTTCGATCAGAACGTCGTGAGTCACCTCGAGCTGTTGAAGCTGCCCTATACCGGCTGCAATCCGCGCGGACTGCTGCTCGCGCGCGACAAGTCGCTGTCCAAGAAGCTATTGGCCTATCACCGGATCGCCGTTCCCGAATTCGAGGTGTTCCGGAGCGGCCGGCCGATTCGCCGCCCGAAGCGCCTGGCATTTCCGCTGATCGTGAAATCGCTCACCCAGGAGGCGTCGATCGGTATTTCGCAGGCGTCGGTCGTGGAATCCGACGAGAAGCTGAAGGAGCGCGTCGCCTTCATTCACCAGAGCATCGGGACCGCCGCGATCGTCGAGCAGTACATCGAAGGGCGCGAGCTCTACGTCGGGATCCTTGGCAATCAGACGCTGCAATCGCTGCCGGTCTGGGAACTGTTCTTCACCAACATGCCGCCGGATGCCAAGCGCATTGCCACCGACCGCGTGAAATGGAGTGTGAAGTATCAGAAGAAGTACGGCATCGAAAGCGGGCTGGCGCGGGATCTGCCCGAAGGCGCCAGCGATCGCATTCAGCACGTCTGCAAGCGCGCCTACCGGGCTCTCGAGCTGAGCGGGTTTGCCCGCATCGATCTACGGCTCGATCCGAACGGAAATGTCTGGGTGCTGGAAGCCAATCCGAACCCGCAGATCGCCAAGGGCGAGGACTTCGCCGCGTCGGCCGACAAGATCGGCGTCAGCTACGAGTCGCTGCTGCAACGGATCGTGAATCTGGGCATGCGGTGGCAGCCGGAAAGCGTCGCCTGATTCAACAGGCGATCGTGTAATTGATTTAGCGTTTCTCGTTGAGTTCCGGCGATTTGAGCTGGTCGGCGGGACCGCGCGGGGCGCCGGGCGGAAGATAGACGAACGCCTTGTGGGAGATGCGCTCGTCGAGGCTCTTGATGACCATCGCTCCCCCGCCGGCGGTCTTCTTGGTCTTCGTGA
>Ga0105248_10007971_pt1 | contig 11643 bp, 8 predicted proteins | sample KBSS34metaG_FD_81524 | JGI IMG/M metagenome (GOLD analysis project Ga0105248, IMG submission 81524) | Switchgrass rhizosphere microbial communities from Kellogg Biological Station, Michigan, USA - KBS S3-4 metaG | ecosystem: Host-associated > Plants > Roots > Rhizosphere > Soil | place...
GACCAGCGTCAGGGCGAGGAAGATGGCACGAGGCACGGTGCGTGCGGGATTCGCCACCTCGCCGCTGACGTTCAGCGCACCCTAGACGCCCATGAATGCAAAGAACAGCAGCACCGCTGTCTGGCCGACCTTGGAGGCCGCCGGCACCGCGACCCAATGCAGGTTGGACATTCGTACGGCAAACGCGCCCACAACGACGAGCAGCGCGAGCGGCGCGAGTTTGACGACCGCGAGAAGCGTTGACAGCCGCGCGCCGGATCGCGACCCGCGGATGTTCACAGCCGCAAGGGCTGCGTACAGCGTCACGAGAGCCGTCAAGCGCCACACGCCCGCACCAAGCGCCGGAATCGCCAGGGCGAGCGTCTCCATCAGGAGGTTCGCCACCGCCGCTGCCGAAATCACCGAGTTGGCAAACCAGAGAAGGGTGCCTGCAACACCGCCAACGACTGGACCGAATGCCGCGGTCGCGTAGCCGTAGAGCCCGCCAGGGTGAGAGACGCGACTCCCAACTTCTGCCAGGCAGAGCCCGACGAGACCCGCCAGCACGGCGCACACCAAATAGGCGAGGACCGCGGCCGGGCCGAGCATGGCGGCGGCGATTCCTGGCAGTCCGAAAATTCCGGACCCGACGATGAAATTAACGGCGGAGGCTCCGAGGCCGCCAACGCCGATCACGCGTTCGAGTTGCGGCGCGGGCCCGCTGCTGACATTCGTCAAAGGGGCTCCTCGCCACAACAGTGAACGGAGTCGGATTTGCCGAGGTGGCGATTATATATACAGATGAGCTAATACGGATCGGTGGACGCTTACAATGCGCGCCACAACGCCGTGTCCAGCACCACTCCGGACCGTCGCACCCTGACTGTAGTCTTCCTCTCGACGCTGTTCCTGATCGTCCTCATCAGAACCGCCTGGCTTGGAGACGACGCCTACATCACGTTGAGGACCGTTGACAATTTCGTGTCAGGTTTCGGCATGCGCTGGAACGTCACGGAGCGAGTCCAGAGTTTCACGCACCCGCTGTGGTTCTTTCTTCTCTCGATCCCATACTGGGTCACGCGAGAGGGTTACTTCACCGTCTACGTCGTGATCTTCGTCGTCTCTATCGCGGCGTACGTGACATTGCTCCGTGGTGTCGCCTCGAGCGCCACGACCGCCTGCCTCGCCGGCAGTGCGCTGCTGTTCTCCAAGTCGTTCATGGATTTCTCGACGTCGGGCCTCGAGAACCCGCTGAGTCACCTGCTGCTCCTGCTGTTCCTGATGGCAGTCTGGCGCGCACGTGACGGGCTGGGCAGTCTCAACGCGGTCTGGCTGTGCGCAGGCGCGCTGATGCTGAACCGATTGGACCTGGTCGTGCTGCTGACGCCGCCGCTGCTGGCGGCATCCTGGACCTTCGGATGGAGGCGATCGGTCCGCTCGGCCGCGATAGGACTCGCGCCGCTCGTCGCGTGGGAGTTGTTCTCGGTGATCTACTTCGGATTCCCCTTTCCGAACACCGCCTACGCCAAGCTTCAGACGGGCGTGGCCTCTTCAACGCTGCTCGCCCAGGGACTGCTCTACGTGTTGGAGACGTTCGGCGCCGATCCGGTCACACCGCTCACTGTCCTTACTGCCACCGCCATGGTGCTGCGCTACGGGCCCCGTCGCGACTGGACGGTGCTCCTGGGTTGCCTCATGTACATCGGCTACATCGTGCGGGTGGGCGGCGACTTCATGATCGGGAGGTTCCTCACTGTGCCGCTCGTCGCCGCGGTGGCCGTCTGGGCTCACATTCCATGGCGACTGCGGGCGACGGACGTGGCCGGAGCGCTGGCCGGCATCGCGCTGCTGGGACTATTCGCAACGACGCGTCCGCCGATCACCAGCGGGGCCAACACGTTCATTCTCAATGCCGCGGAGGGGATGAGCAGTTCGGGTATCGCGGATGAGCGCGCGTTCTACTACCGTGTGACGGGTTTGTTGCGATGGAGCCGCGAGCGTCCCCTTCCCTGGAACACGCAAGTCGCGCAGGGACAGGCGCTGCGGCAAAGCCCGAGGATTGTGAGCGACGTGAACGTTGGGTTCCTGGGATATTTCGCCGGTCCGGCAGTAACAATCGTCGACGAGCACGGATTGTGCGACCCGCTGCTGGCGCGCCTGCCGGCCGAAGCGAACTGGCGCATCGGACACTTTCACCGGACACCGCCTCCGGGCTATATCGAGTCGCTGGAGAACAATCGCAACATGATCGCCGACCCGTCGGTTCGGCATCTGTTCGAGCAGGTTCGACGTGTCACGCGGGACCCGATCTGGTCCACGCGCCGCTGGCACGCCATCCTGGAGTTGAACACGCAGTCCTGACGCTCCCGAAGAGCAGCCGCCAGACTCAAGTGTGACGGCTGACGCTCGCCACGAGCCTGAGGCATACTCTCCGCATGTCACAGCCATACGGCCCATCCATTTCGCGGGAGGCCGCGCGTCACGCGGCCACCGCCGCGCTCGCCGAAGCCGCCCGGAACAACTGGACGATGGTCGCCGCCATCGTCGATCCCGGCGGACATCTCGTGTATCTCGAACGGATGGACGACGTCCAGATCGGCAGCGTCGTGGTCGCGCAGACGAAGGCGCGGTCGGCCGCGCTGTTCAAGCGGCCGACCAAGGCCCTGCAGGACGCTCTGGCGGCGGGCGGCGAAGGGCTGCGCGTACTGGCCCTCGAAGGGGCGGTGCCGGTCGAGGGCGGCGTGCCGCTGATCGTGGACGGGAAGATTGTCGGCGCGATCGGCTTGTCAGGCGGAACCAGCGCACAGGATGGTCAGTGCGCGAACGCCGCCGCCGCCGCGATCGCCTGACAAGTCCTCGCAGCATCCCTCACGGTATGCCCGGAGGCGAGGGGACGCCGCAATCCACGACCGTCAGCGACGACATCCGATCGGCATCTGTCTCCGATGGTTCTTCAGTCAGGGCCCTACGAGGTCGTACACAGCCGCACGAGAGCCCAGACCGGCCGGTGGTCGCTGGCATGCGCGACGTCGGGAGCGTGCGCAGCAGGACGATCGCCCGTCGCACAGAGCCCGCGAACGAGCACGTGATCCAGGTCGAGGAACACGCCACGGTCGTCGAGCGAGCGGGTCAACCATGAGAACCCGCCTTTGGCGACCTCGTCGGCCGTTCCACGGCCGTTGAAATCACCCGCGATCACGATCGGGCCGTGCCATGCGGCCGCATCCGCCAGCACCGTGCGCGCCTGATCGCGCCGGTGCCCTTCGCTCCAGAGTCCCCACGCGGTCTCGAAGTGAATCGAGTAGGCTCGCACGTCGCCGGCAGGCGTATGCACCGTCGCCGCCAGCGCCGCACGCCGAAGCTTTCGAAACTTATGTTCGTACGGAAGTGGCACCTTGCGCGCATCGTCCAGCGGCCAGGGCGAGAGAATGGCGACGCCGAAGTCGCGATGCGACAAGCCATGCACTGCCGACGGGACGTAGATCGAGTTCATGCCGAGGGCGCGCGCCAGCGTTTCCGTGCCGGGCCCGTCCATCTCCTGGAGGAACAGGACGTCGGCGTCTTTCAGGGGACCTGGCCGTGTCAGCAGGTCTGCCGCCCGATCCACGTGCTCGCCCAGTTTCACGTTGAACGTCACGAGCCTGATCTCGCCGGCGGCTTGACGGGTTGAAGACTGCGGGACGACGACGATGGGGCCGGCCGGGTCAACGTAATTGATGGCAGCCGTGCATCCGAGGGCACAGGCCAGCGAAGCAGCGGCGATGGTTGTCCTGAGGAGCCGGCCGGACGTCACGTCCAACCATTATCGGGCTTCCGGGGAAGGCGTGCGGCGCCGACCTCAAATAGTCGACGCCGCGTCCATTTATCGCGCGCTCGAGGTGCTCGCCGGCGTGGCCGGGAGCAGTGCCTTGCGATCCAGCTTGTTCACTTCGTCGATGACCTTCGCATACGCGCGGCCGACCGATTCGAGGCCGGACGAGGGCACATATTCCGGAATGTCCACGTCAGTATGCTTGGACTCGGGCGAGTGAATGATCTGAACCGACGGCGCGAGCAGGTCGATTGCGCCCATCTCGCCCGTCGCCCGCGGATCGCGAGCGGCGACAACGCCCACGCCGAATGTCTTGTAAGCGCGGAGCGTCAGGTCGACGAGCTGCGGGCTGCCGTTAATCGCCCAGCGGCGCGGCGACACCGTGGTCGACCGGAGCAGCGACGTCTGCCAGTTCAGCGTCTGGCTGTTGGCGACGTGCTCGCAGTTGATCATGAGCGCGGTTTTCGCCAGCAGATCTCCCCGCTTGTCGCGCAGGTACGCCGCGTTCGGCGACCCGACATGGTGGCCCGCCGTGCCAATAAAGACGATGTTGCGGCGGCGCTTCTCTTTCGGGATCTGCGAGAAGTGTTCGGCCAGCGTCAGCATGGTGGATAACCCCGACGCGTTGTCGAGCGCCGCGTCGAACCAGCCGTCCATGTGGGCCATGACGATGATGTACTCGTCAGTTGTGCCGGGGAGCGTGCCGTAGACACTCACCGACTTGAGGTTCGGCCGCATCTCGGTCTGCAGGTTGATCTTCATCCTGACGGGTCCGGCGCCGAGCGCGTCGCGCAGCTTCTTCGCATCCTCGAAGCCGACGAAAAATCCCGGCGGGCCGGCCGTCGGCGAGCTGAAGCCGCCATTCAAACCCTGCCAGACCGCCATGTTGTCGTAGTAGCCCCACACGCCAATGATCGCGGCGGCGCCGGCGTCGGCCGCACGTTTGTACGCGCCTTCCAACGAGCCGGACTGCCCCATCTGTCCAGGCGCGAGCATCGTGTGGATGACGACGGCCTTGCCGCGCACGTCGCGTCCGGCAAAATCGGCAGCGGTTCCGAGACCGACCCAGACCGCATCTACCTCGAGACCGGCGGCCGGTGTCGCCGGCGAACCGAGCGCCGGACGCAGCGACGGAAATGTCAGCGTTTGCGCGCCGGCATTCGCGGTCACGTTCCAGTCGAGCGCGAACCACTGTGGCGCCAGCGGAAACTCTGGACGGGTGATGTCCGTCAGGCCGAACTTGCGGAACTGCGATTCGATGTACTCGGCAGTCATCGCCTCATACTTCGTCCCTGCGATTCGTCCCCAGTACTTGTTGCCGTCGTCACGGCTACGCCGCGAGATCGCGACGATATCGTTCACCGTCGCTTTCATTTTCCGGCCGTCGATCCCGGCGTATGCGCGTTCGGAATCCGGCAGCGGAATCGGCGTATAGACGTCGTCGCGGACACGGCCGCCAGCGTCGAGGAGCGGCTCGCGCGGATTCTGCGCCGCCGGCCAGGCGGTCGCCAGCCCGGCAAACAGGATGGTGATGATGAACCGTTTCATGGCTATGCCTCCTCCGTCATCGGTCATCTAGCGCCCGCCCGCCGTCGTGGGCACGCTCGCTTGCGGAAGGATCGCCTTGCGATCGAGTTTGTTGAGCTCGTCGATGATCCTGGCGTACGCCCGGCCCACCTGCTCGAGCCCGACGGCCGGCACCCACGCCGGCGTGTCCTGCTCGGTGTGCTTCGGCTCGGGCGACGTAATCACCTGCATCGACGGCGCGTCGCGTTCGATGGATCCGATCTCACCCGATGCGTTGCTGTCCATGTCGGCGGTGAGACCGACGTTGAAGCGGCGGAAGTTGTTCACCGCGATGTCGAGCAGCTTCGGGCTGCCGTAGACCCACCACCGCATCGGCGACACCGCGTCGCTCATGCGCAGCGTGGGACCCCAGTACTTCGTCCGCACGGCGGCGACGTGTTCGAGATTGATGATGAGCGCCGTCTTGGACAGCTCGGTCGCCCGGTTCTCGTGCAGCCACTGCGTGCCCGGGCCGGCGTGGTGGCCGACCGACCCGAGGAACCGGATCGTGCGGCGGCGCTGCGACTGCGGCACTTTCGAAAAGTGCTCGGCGAGCCCGATCATCACCGCCAGGCCTGATCCGTTGTCGATCGAGCCCTCGAAGAAGCCGTCCATGTGCGCGACGATCAGCACGTCCTCGTCAGTCGTGCCCTTGAGCGTGCCCCAGACCGCGGAGCTCTTCAGCCCAGGCGTGCTGGTGCTGGCGATGCGGTATTTCAACTTCACCGGCTCGCCCTTGCCGATCAGATCGCGTAGCGCTCGCCCGTCCTGCCAGCCAAGCTGGAACCCCGGACGGCCGCGCGTGCCTTCCCACACGGCAAAGTTCTCGGCGATGCCGTAGACGATGCCGACGGCGGCCGCGCCTTTGTCGTAGGCGCGCTGAACCGTCTGATCCCAGTTGATCGACTGGTTGAGCACACCCGGCGTCAGCAGGTCCTGGACGATCACCGCCTTGCCGCGCACGTCGCGGCCGATATAGTCGGCGTCGCTGCCGATCCCCAGCCACATGACGTCGAGATCGCGGCCGCCGGCGGGGGTCGACTCTACGCCTGACGAGGGCCTCGCGGACGGATAGGTGTAGGTCTTACCGCCGGTCGAGAATGTGAACTCGTAGTCCTGCACCGACCACTGCGGCCCGACGTCGAATGGCTGCTTGTGGACGTCGGTGAGGTTGAATTTCTTGAAGTACGCCTCGACCCAGTCTGCCGTCGCCGCATGCCCCGGCGTGCCCTGGTTGCGTCCCCAGAAGCCTTTCGGTCCCGTGCGATCGCGATCCTTGAGCGAGATCGCGGCCACTTCGTTCACGTATCCCTTCATGGTGGTGCCGACGATGTCGCCGTAGGCCCGATCCTCGGGCTGGAGCGGCATGTGGATGAACACGTCGTCGCGCGGATGGCCCTGGGGATCGAGCAGCGGCTGACCGAGCGGGTTCGGCGGCCGCGCCTCGCGCGCCGGTGCGCCACCGGGCGCAGCGCCGCGCTGTGCCGGCAACGACACGACCGCCGCCACTACGACCGCGCCGGCGACGGCGACCACTGCAGTTCCTCTGGCAAGAGCATGTCTCATGGTTCGAACATCCATTTCCGGCGAGCAGTGACCGCCGCGGTGGCGGCGGCCCCAGTTGCCTGGTCCTCAGAAACTATAGGTGACGCCGAGCCGCATCACGCGCGGCGGAACAATCGCGCTGATCGCGCCGTAGGTCGGACCGGACACGAACATTTGCGAAGTCACGGTGTTGACGTTGAGCGCGTTGAACAGGTCGACGACGAGCTCGAGGCGCTGCCGGTGCGGCAGACCCAGACGCTTCGACGCGCGCCAGTTGACCGAGGTCAGCGTCGGCAGCTGCGAGTCGCCGAGCGCTTCGAGCGGCAGCGTAATCGTCGCCGTGTTCGGAAGGCGAGGGCCGCCCGCCGGATCGACGGCGCGGAAGACGTAGGTCCGCTGCTGCGGTACGCCGCTGATGCTCTGCACGTAGGCGCTCGTATAGATGTTGAACGGAAGAATGTAGGTCCCAACTCCTTTGAAGTACCAGTCGTGGGTCTCGTCGAGCGGGAAGTAATCGAGGTTCGGGTTGTCCGGAATGGCGTTGCCGCCAACCCAGCGGTGATTGAGCGTCTTGGAGTAGGTCAGCGACAGATCCCACTTGTTGCTCATCCGCTTGTTCATCGAGAACTCGAGCGTGTGGTAGAAGTCGGGCCGCTCACCCGGCGAGTTGAGTACTTGCTGACCGACGAACGAGCCGCCCGCGTACTGATTCGGGTAGTCATACAGGACCACGTTGCCGCCGTCGTCGGCGGTCCCGAGGTTGCCGTCCGGTCCCGGATCGCGGCGCGTGATCTGAACGGTATACACGTTGTAGGGACGGAGAACGTTGATCCCGGTGGACTTGTAGAGGCCGACCTGGCGCTTGTAGACGTAGAGCACCTTCGCGCCGAAGTTGTTCATGATCTCGCGCTCGAGACCGAGCGAGACCTCGTAGGTTTTCGGCTGGTTCAGATTGGGGTTGAGGATGTTGTTGCTGGCGCCGGCGACGCTGATGAAATCCGTGCTGCTCTGGCTCAGATCGACTTCGCCCGGATCGTAGTCGCTGTTGCCGTTGAGATCGTGCCAGCGATAGCGCGTGCTGATGCGCGCGTTCTGATTGTAGTTCTGCGCGAAATCCTCGGTCATCGCGTGGTTGAAGATGCCGAACGTGCCTTTCGCGACCGTGCGGCCTTTGCCGTCGAGATCCAGGGCGACGCCGGCGCGCGGCGCGACGCCGGTCCAGGTCTGCACGTCCAGCTTCGGGAACGCCCCCGAGGTGCCGAACACGCCCTGCTCCTTCGTCTGCGCGTCCACGAAGGTGTGGTACTGCTCGATGCGGAGCCCGAGATTGACCGTCGCGCGGCCGATCGCCCACTTGTCCTGCACGTAGCCGGCGTACTGGGTTTCCTTGCTGGCCGGCGAGATGATCGGATTGTTGTAGGTCGTGATCTCGGCCGGCTGGTGCGAGAGATTGTTGACGCGATCGAAGGTCAGGAAATAGTCGCCGCTCGCCATGTTCAGCCACGCGGTGCCGACGTGTTCCCAGAAGAACTGGTAGCCCGCCTTCAGGTTGTGATTGCCGCCGAGAAATGACTCCGGCAGGTAGTTGACGGTGCCGGATGTCTGCCATCGCGACCGCGGGCGCAACTGCGTCGGCTGCGGACCGAAGTTGTAGCCGGTCTCGCGATCGGTCCCCTGCGGATTACCTTTGACGTTCTGCCCGTCCTGCGGATACCGGTTGGCGTCGTACCACTGGCGGCCGAACATCACCGTGTAGATCAGGCGGTTGGACGGCGTCGCGTCGAACTCGACCTTCGCCGCCCGCGTCGGAAACAGATAGTTGTAGGTGGAGAGGAACGGGGTGAAGCGGCTCGCTTCCTGTCCGTTCGGCGAGACTTTCTCGTTATAGGTGTAGAAGCCCACCATCTTCACGCCGCGGCTCGCCTGATACGTGCCCTTGCCGGTCGCGTTCTTCACGATCGTGTGGTCGTAGGCCGGCGTGTCGTCGGGGGTGTGATAGATGCCGTCGGGACCCGCATCCAGCGAAAACCCGATGACGTTCTTCTCGTTCCGCTGATCGTGGGCGGCGGCGTAGAACCACAGCCGATCGCGCATGATCGGGCCGCCGAGGTCGCCGGAGAAGTCGCGGAACGTGCGCATGCCGGTGTTGTTGGACACGCCGGCGGCGCGCAGTTCGTCGGACAGGTTTTCGCTCTGCAGCGCCTGGTTCTCGAACGCGCCGAAATAGCGGCCGTGGAACTCGTTGCCGCCCGACTTGACCAGCGCGTTCCACGCGCCGCCCGGCAGCGCCACTTCCGCGTCGTTGCCGACCGCCTTGATCTGCGCCTCCTCGAGCGACGAGTAGTCGTAGAAGAACCCCGCCGACCCCGAGCCCTGGCGCGTGTTGATGCCCTCGATTTCCGGCGTGATCTGATCCGACGTGCCGTAATTCTTGATGTTGACGCGCTGGTTGGACAACTGGTCGCCGCCGATGTCGAGGCCGGCCGGGCGGAAGCCCGGCGCCATCGCCAGCACCTCGGCCCAGGCGCGCGAGGTCGGCGCCGTTTCCAGCGTCTCCTTGGAAAAGCTGATGATGCCGGCGGTCGTCGAGGTGTCGATAATCGGAGTCACGCCGCTGACCGTGATCGTCTCTTCGACTGAACCCAGCTTGAGCACGATGTCGAGGCGCGCGACGAAGCTCGCGGTGACACGGATGCCCTCGCGGACGAGGCTCTGGAAACCGGCCAGCTCGTACCTGACTCTGTACACGCCAATCGGCGCGTCGGAGAAGTGGTAGTCACCGCTGCTGTCCGTCAAGGCGGTGAGCTCCCGCAATTGCAGGGCCGGGCTGCTGATGGTGACCGTCACGCCGGGCAGCGTCGCGCCCGTCTCGTCGGTGACGCGGCCCTGGATGCTGCCGACGCCGACGCCTTGCGCGCCGGCCAGGGCGGGCGCCCAGAGAAAGAGGAACGGGATGAGCACGGATACCGGCGTGGCTCGACGCACGATGCAGGCGAGGTTCATGCTGCACTCCTTCAACGCGCCGCGAGATCGCCGCCGTGCGAGGCGACGTCCACTCGTGCCAGGCTTGTGTGCGCATAGCGCACAACTGTTCTCACAGCGCGCGACGACTATCGCGGCCGCCCATTGAACTGTCAAGCGCGAAATACCCGGTGCTCCGCTCTGAGCTCAACTGACCGCGACTTCGTCGCCAGCCTGGAACGCGCCTGTCAGAAATCGAAGTCCACTATCTGCCAGGGATAGAGTCCCGAGTTGATCTTGAAGAGCATGTAGGTGAACCCCGCGTCAGGTCCGCTCGGTTCGGGCTCGGTGATCCAATGTTCCGTGTTGGGCGGCATGTTCATCACGTCGCCTGCCTTGAGCTGGATCGTTGTCCCGCCCTTGCACCCCGCGCTGCAGTCGCCCTGGTATTCGAGCGGCAGGTTCACGCACCGCGCACCGCCCGGCAGGTTTGCGCGCGGTTCGCAGAAGACGTGCTTGTTGTCGAGCGCTCCGCCGACGATCATCCTGGCGCTTCCGCCGAGGACGATGTACACGTCCGTGACGCCGGTGTGCATTTCCGCCGGCAGCGGGTTCCTCATGATGGTCACCGGTCGATACACGGCGACCCACCCGTGCGTGCGGTACGTCAGCCGCGGAATCAGGTTGACCGGGGGTCCAGCGTTGGGGCCGCCGGCCGCCCGCGCCGCGCTCGCCCTGTGCTGGCGGCGGAAGTCGTCGACTGACCAATAGACCGCCTTCTCAGGCTGATTCGGCGCCAGCGGGGCGCCCACGTCGCCGACTCCGAAGCCGCCCGCGACGATTGGCCACGGATAGAGACCGACGTTGATCTTGAGCAGCAGGTAGGAGAATCCGCCGGCATCGGCCTGTGCGGAGTGCGGCAGGTTGGGCGGAACGAGAAGCACGTCGCCGGCCTTCAGGCGATGGCTCTCGCCACTCTGAATCGACGTCCCTCGATATTCGCCGTCTATCAACGTCCGCCGGCCGACCAACTCTCCGCCGGTGGTCATCGTCGCGCTGCCACCCATGACGAAGTACACATCCGTCACACCCTCGTGCTGCTCCGCGCTGGGCGGCTCCTTGCCCGTGCGGTACCCGACGGTATAGCCGTGCGTGCGCGTCATTGGCAGCGGCAGCAGATCGCGCGCGTTCAGTGGCTGGCCCTTGGCCGCTCGTGCCGCCAGCTCGGTGTGCACGCTGGCGAACGTGTCGACCGACCAGTAGGTGACGCGATCGGGTTGATTGGGGTTCAGCGGGATGTCGGACCACGCCGGCGCGGTGAATGTGCTCAGCGGCGGCGTCGCACCCTGGCCGGCCTGTGCCTGCAGATCTCTCTGGACTGCGATGCTGCCACCAGTCATCACCACGACCACAAGAACGGCGAATGTTGCCTGCTTCACCGATTAGCCTGCCTTTTCGAAGTGTCTGATCCCGAATTTGAATACGTCACCGCGTTCGACTGGATCCCGGGCGCTGCTCTTCCTCTTGCCAGAACCTTCGCAGCTCGCTCGCGGGATCGCTTTCCACCCTCGGATTGTTGTCGAAGATCATCGTCGCTCGATGATCCGCTGAATACGGCGACCACTGCGGCAGGTCCTTCGTTGCGGGATTGCCGGTTTTCGCGAAGGCGAGCCAGGCGTCGCTCATCTTGTCGGCCAGGGCCTGGGCCTCCGGCAGCTTGTGCGTCATGGCCTCGGCGTTGGCAATATTGTTGAACACGAACGGAATCTCCGCCATGTGCA
>Ga0105248_10007972_pt1 | contig 11643 bp, 15 predicted proteins | sample KBSS34metaG_FD_81524 | JGI IMG/M metagenome (GOLD analysis project Ga0105248, IMG submission 81524) | Switchgrass rhizosphere microbial communities from Kellogg Biological Station, Michigan, USA - KBS S3-4 metaG | ecosystem: Host-associated > Plants > Roots > Rhizosphere > Soil | place...
ACGTCTGCTCAGTGAACTGGTACAGGCCCGATGCGCTGGACGTGGTGGCCCGCGCATTGGGGTTCAGCCCGCTTTCCACCTTCGCCTGATGATAGAGGTAGCGGAAATCGACGCCGGTGCTGGCCGAGGCGGTGGCGATGGCATTACGCACGCGGCCGCCCATCGGGCCTGCCCCCTGCGCCTCGCCATTGCCCCGGATGATCGTCAGCGTCATGTCGTTCCCTTGGTTCGCTCAGGCACGAAGCAAGCCCCGTGCCACTTCCGCGCTATTGGCCGAGCCGACCGTTACGACCGTAAGTGGGCGCCGCATTGCCCTTGCCCGTCGCCACGGCGAGGCGGGTCAGGCGGCGTGAAGTGAGGTCCGCCAGCACGTTCACGCGGGCGCGAGCGGTGTCGGCCAGCGCCAGCGCTTCCTCGGCCAATGCCTTCGCTTCCGGCCCCGAGAAACGCTCGGGATGCGCGCGGACGCCAGCCACCGCATCGCCCACCCCGGCGCTGTGGCGGGCTATGGCATCGACATCGTCGGCATCGAGCGCCGCGATCAGGGCGCGCTGCTCGTCCAGCAGGGTTTCCAGCAGGGCCTTGCTCACAGGCCGGTCCCCATATCGCCTTCGATCATGCTGCCGGCGATCGCCTTGGGCTCGGGCCGGTACTGGCCGGATTTGATCGCCGCCCGCAGCGCAGCCACCCGATCGCCATCGACCGGCGCGCCCTGCGCGACCATCTGCGACACGGTGATGGAAACCGCCGCCCGATCCTCCAGCGAGGATGTCGGGTTCGCGGCGCGGGCGGTGCCCTCGCTCCGTTGCGTGGCCGGCTGGCCGCCGACACCCTTCAGCAAGCCGCCGCTGGCAAGGCCGATGCCGTTGATCATGCTCTTGTCCCCCTGCCCGCGATCAGAAGCTGGTCACGCGAACGCGGCCGGCATCGACCACTTCGCCGATCACAATCGCGCCCTTGTCACCGGGGCGGACCCGGATGCGCCCGCCCAACCGGCCATCCTCCTGTGCCACCGCTTCGGTGGTGACGGTGAAGCCGTTGCTGCTGGCGGCCAGTTCCACGGGATCGCCCCGCTTGATGACGGGCGACGAAAGCGGCTGGGCCGGGCTCGCCGCCGCCTGCGCCACGGACGCACCGGTAGTCGCCGATCGGGTCAGCGGCACGCGGATGCGCCAGCCGAGCGGCTCGCAGCGCAGCGCTACGGCACCCAGCGCCGGAGGGTCGATGGTGACGGGCGCGGGGCACGGCTTCAGCTTCAGGCGGCTGTCGATATGATTGGCAGGCCCGCCGGGCTGGCCGACATCCGCATCGAGAGCGCCGACCAGACGCCCCTCCAGCCGCGCCAGATCCTCGAAGCCGTCCGGGCCGGCGGCCGCGACAGCCTGCCCCGCGCCCAGTTGCGCGCCCAGAAGGAGAAGGAAGGCCGGTGCCTTGCGTGCCATGAAAGATGCTCCCGTCATACGGGCGCAGTTCATGCAAACATCATGCCAAATTTTAGGGTCAATCCCGCGCGGAGGTCATCGTCACCCGGATATGCTGGGCCCGCGTGCCACCGGCCGAGCCTGTTCCCGTGATCGAAAGATCGATCCGCTCGGCGCCGAGACCGCCGGACTGGATCGCCCGCGCAATCGCCGCCGTGCGGGCCGCCGCCAGTTCCCACGCATCGAAGCGGCGGGCATCGGCATCGGTGCCGATGCTGTCCACGCGGACGCTGGCATGACGCCCCATCGCCTCGCGCCCGAACTCCGCGAACCGGGTCCGCGCGCCTTCCAGCAGCACGGCCTCGCCCGGCTCGAACAGCGGCGCCGCGGTTTCGTCGACAGAGTAGGACGGCGCCGCGCCGAAGGCCGCCCGCAGCCCCGCGCTCAACAGGGCGGGGTTGCCGCGATGTGCCTGCAACAGCAGCATGAATCCCAGCAGCACAAGGCAGAGATCGGCAAAACTCAGCGCCCAGCGCGGTGCGCCCCGGCTCTCCGTAGTGAGCGGCGGCAGCCTCATTTGACGACGCGCATGCGCGCCTCGATCCGCGCCACGCGGTTTTCGAGCGGGCCGATCAGCTCCTCGCGCGCGATCGCATAAAGGCGATCCAGCGCCTCCTTCTGCCATAGCAGCTTGGCCCGGCTCAGCCGCTCCAGCCGCGCCGCCACGGGGCCGAAAAGGCAATTGGCGGCGATCACGCCATAGAGGGTGGTCAGCAGCGCCAGCGCCATGCCGGGGCCGATCGCCGCCGGATCGTCCATCGCCGCGAACATGCGGATCAGGCCGATGACGGTGCCGATCATGCCCATCGCCGGCGCCGCATCCGCCGCCGAGCGCCACACCGCATGGACCGCCGCATGGCGCTCCGCCCGCGCGGAAAGCTCCGCCTCCGCCCAGCGCGAGAAGCCGGCCGGATCACGCGAATCCGAAAGCTGCGCGGCCGCGCGCGCCAGGAAATGCTCGACCACCACGACGCGATCCGCCGTCGCGATCCCGGAAACGCCGGTCTTTTCCGCGATCCTGTTCACCGCGACCCGCGCCGCACGCGCCTCTGCATCAGCACGCGCGCGAAACAGCGGCGAGAGGGCCGCGAGCGCCCGCGCGATATCCCTGCCCGTGGAGCGGAACGTCGCAACCAGCACCGCACCGCCGAAGACGATGAGAATAGCGACCGGATCCAGAAACATCGCGCCGTTCACCGCCCTGCCTTTCATGCGCCCGGCCGGCCACCGGCAAGCGACCGGCAAAAAATTGCCGCCTGCCGGCAAGGGCTTGCCGCCCCTGCCGCCACCATCCGGAAATCACCGCACAATCATCACACGGAGGGAGTTGGCACGCCCATTGCATCAAGCACGGACGAACGACGTGGCCGATCCCTTCAAACCCAAGGACGACCACTTCGCCAGGAAGTTTAGGGGCAAGGCGAAAGAAATTTTGATGAGCAACGAAGCGCTCTTCGGAACCCACGGCACGGCGTTGCAGCTCCGCTCGCAACGGCTGTCGATCCTGGCTTCCAACATCGCCAACGCATCCACCCCCGGCTTCAAGGCGCGGGACATCGATTTCGCCAAGGCGCTCGACAAGGCCACCGGCAGCAACGCCAAGCCCGTCTCCGACGCGGCCTCCGATGCGCTCGCCTATCGCGTGCCGGTGCAGTCCTCGCTCGATGGCAACACTGTGGAGCTGCCCGTCGAGCAGACCCAGTTCGCCGAGAACGCCGTCGCCTACCGGGCGACGCTGTCCTTCCTGCAGGGCCGTGTGGACACGGTGATGCAGGCGCTGAAGGGAGAATAAGCGATGAGCGCCCCCATGTCGGTGTTCGACATCGCCGGTCGCGCGATGTCCGCCCAGATCGTGCGGCTGAACGCGGTCGCCTCGAACATGGCGAATGCCGGAACCGTCTCCACCACCAAGGAAGGCGCCTTCCGCGCGCTGAAGCCAGTGTTCAGCCAGGTATCGGACGCGCCCGGCGTTTCGACCGTGAAGGTCGATCAGGTCGTCCAGTCCGCAACCGAGCCGACCCGGCGACACGATCCCTCCAACCCGCTCGCTGACAAGGACGGGAATGTCTGGGACGCCGGCGTCGATAGCGCCGCCGAGCTGGTCGATATGATCGAGACCCAGCGCCAGTACCAGAACAACGTCCAGGTCATGCAGACCGCCAAGACGCTCACCCTCGACACGCTCAGGATCGAAAAATGACCGTATCCGGCACCACCGCGACCAACCCGTTCGCGAGCCTCGCGGGCACGTCCACCTCCTCGACCACGCCGCCGGCCGATCCTACGGCCGCCGCGACGACGATCGACCAGGCGGGTTTCCTAAAGCTGCTCACCACCCAGATGACGCAGCAGGACCCCACCGCGCCGATGGACACCAGCACGATGGTGGAGCAGCTCACCCAGATGACGACCGTCTCGGGCATCACCGAGATGAACCAGTCCCTGAAGGATCTGACGACGGAGCTGACCGGCAACCGGATCGGCGACGCGGCGAGCTGGATCGGCAAGAGCGCGCTCGTCTCCTCCTCCGTCGCCCTCCCGCTCGCGGATGGCAGCTACAAGGCGGAGATCGCCCTGCCGAGCAACGCGATCAGCATGAACGTCAGCCTCGTCGATGCGACGGGCAAGCCCGTCTACACCCAGACGATGAGCAACCAGTCCGCCGGCATGGTGGACTTCAACTGGAACGGCAAGCTGAGCGACGGCACCACGGCCAGCGGGCCGCTGAAGGTCGTCGTCTCCGCCGTGGGCACATCCGGCGTGATCGCCCCGGAAGTCGCCACCTGGACGACCATCACCGGCGTGCAATCTCCCGCGGGCGGCAGCGCCGCCATGCTGAGCACAGCGCTCGGCGCGGTGAACCCCACCGACGTGCTCAGCCTTTCCTGAACCCAGCGCCTATCCGACTGAGGAGCCTGATCCCATGTCCTTCTACACCTCGCTCTCCGGCCTCAACGCCGCCCAGACGGACCTTAACGTCACGTCGAACAACATCGCCAACGCGAACACGGTCGGCTTCAAGTCCAGCCGGGCCGAGTTCGGCGATCTCATCTCCTCCTCGGCGCTGCAAGCCTCGTCGTCGGTCGTCGGATCGGGCACGCGGCTGAAGGCGATCAGCCAGGAATTCTCGCAGGGCTCCGTGGAAGGCACCAGCCGCACGCTCGATCTGATGCTGGGCGGCCAGGGCTTCTTCGTCACCAAGGCGCCGGGTGCGGGCGGGCAGGTTTCCTACACGCGCAACGGCAGCTTCACCCCGCTGGGCAATGGCGACGTGGTGGATGCGGCGGGCAATGCGGTGCAGGTGCTGCCGGTCGATCCGCTGGGCAATGTGACGGCGACGGGCCTCGGCGCGCTCCAGAGCCTGCACATCCCCGCCACCAACGGCGATCCCAAGGCCACCAGCAACATCGATCTCTCGATGAACTTCCCTTCGGATGCGGATCTGCCGGCCGATCGCCCGCAGTTCGCCGCGCCGAACACCTACACGTTCAATCCCAAGGATCCGAACAGCTACAACAACGCGACGTCGATCACCGTGTATGACGCGGCCGGCAACGCGATCCCCGCGACGGTCTATTACGTCCGCACGTCGTCCACCGCGACGGGCAGCACCTGGGATGCCTATACCTTCGTGGGCGACAAGCAGGTCGATCCCAACGGCGGCACCGCCGGCGCGCCGCTCCAGCTCAGCTTCGATACGAACGGCACGTTGACCTCCCCTGCGGCTGCGCAGGCCTACAGCAGCGTGACGCCGACCGGCGCGGTCGCTCCGCTCAGCATCACCCTCGATTATGGCAGCGCCACCAAGCAGGGTGCCTTCGCCTTCAGCACCGTCAATTCCGATCAGGACGGCACGACGACGGGCAAGTTCGACAATCTCACCATCGATCCCAAGGGCCTCGTGACGGCCAGCTATTCGGATGGGTCGTCGATCGCGCTCGGCAAGATCGCGGTCGCCAACTTCAACAATCCGGACGGGCTCCATCAGGCGGGCAACACCACCTGGACGGCATCGGGAGACAGCGGCCCGCCGACCATCGGCGAGGCCGGCATCGACGGGCGCGGCACGGTCGCCTCGGGCGAGCTGGAGGGGTCGAACGTCGATCTCACCGCCGAGCTGGTCAACCTGATCTCGGCGGAGCGCAACTTGCAGGCCAATGCGAAGGCCATCGATACCGACAAGCAGATGGTCTCCAGCATCATCAACATGCAGTGATGATGGCGGCGGGATAGGCACGGGACATCCATCATGGATCGGCTGATCTACACCTCGCTCTCGGCGATGCGTGCCCTGATGCAGAAGCAGGCGGTGACGGCGAACAACCTCGCCAACGTCAACACCACCGGCTTCCGGGGCGACCTCACCAACAGCAGCGCGGTCTATATGGGCGCGGACGGCGGCGTCACCGCGCGCGCCCAGGCAGCCGACAGCCAGAGCAGCGCGGACATGAGCGCGGGGGCCTCCGTCACCACCGGGCGGGCGCTGGATATCGCGCTCAACGGGGACGCGCTGCTCGGCGTGCAGGCGCCGGACGGCACCGAGGCCTATACCCGCCGGGGCGACATGAAGCTTTCGGATACGGGCCTGCTCACCACGAGCGACGGCTTGCCGGTGATGGGCGATTCCGGGCCGATCACCCTGCCGCCCGCCGATAATGTCACGATCGACAAGGCCGGCGTGATCTCCATCGTGCCGGTCGGCGGCGATCCCGCCAACCCGGTGGAGGTGGAGCATCTGAAGCTGGTGTCCCCCACCGGCTCTCAGGTCGCCAAGGGAGAGGATGGGCTGTTCCATGTCGCCAATGGCGGCACGCTGCCTTCCGATCCCAATGCCCGCATCACGGTGGGTGCGCTCGAGGGATCGAACGTCAACGTCACGCAGACGCTGACCGACATGATCGACGCCAGCCGTGCCTGGGAAACCCAGGTGAAGATGCTCACCGGCGCGAAGGACATGGATACCTCCACCGCTGAGCTGATGAACCTGCCGGACTGAGCCGGCCCTGCGAATTGACGAAGGAGTGACCTTCCATGACCAATGCAGCCCTTCATGTCGCCCGCACCGGCCTCGACGCCCAGCAGGAGCGCATGCGCGTCATCGCGAACAACATCTCGAACGTGAACACCACCGGGTTCAAGCGGGATACGGCCAACTTCCAGACGCTGGCCTACCAGTACATGACCCAGCCCGGCGCCACCTCGTCGGGTGACGACAAATATACGCAGGGCCTGGCGATGGGCTCGGGCGTGAAGATCGTGGGCACCTCGCGTTCGGATACGGAGGGTGCGATGAACACCACCGGCGCCGCGCTGGATCTCATGGTGCAGGGCAACGGCTTCTTCCAGATCCAGCAGCCCGACGGCACGATCGCCTACACCCGCGACGGCCACTTCACCGTCTCGCCGGAAGGGCAGATCACCACGCAGGACGGGCGCGCGCTCGTCCCCAACATGCAGTTGCCGACCGGCTTTACCGGCCTCACCATCGGCGCGGACGGCACCGTTTCGGTCACCACCCCCGCCTCCACGCAGGCGACGCAGGTGGGCAAGATCCAGCTCGCCAGCTTCGTGAACCCGACCGGCCTGCAGGCGATCGGCGGCAACCTCCTCACCGAGACGCAGGCCTCCGGCACGCCCGACATCGGCGACGCGGGCGTCGATGGGCGCGGCACGCTGCTGCAGGGCTCGCTCGAAGGCTCGAACGTCGATGTGACGCAGGAGCTGGTCGACATGATCGAGACGCAGCGCGCTTACGAGGTGAATTCCAAGATGATCAAGGCGACGGACGAGATGCTCCAGTTCGCCAATCAGAACATGTGATCGGCAGGATGATGAGCCGCCGCCTTCCTTTCCTTCGCACTCCGCGCCTCGCGGCCGGGCTACCGCTGGCTTTCGCCTTGCTGGCCGCTCCGCAAGCGGCGCTCGCGAAGAAGAAGGAGCCCAAGATCAGCGAATATGCGCCGACGCTGGCACCCCCGGCGCCGACGCTGACGCCGAACGGCGCCATCTTCCAGGCGTCGATGGGTTATGCGCCGCTGACCTCCGGCGCGCGGGCGGCGATGGTGGGCGATCTCGTCACCATCGTGCTGATCGAGAACACGCAGGCGCAGAAGACCAACTCCGCCTCGACCGATCGTTCGGGCAATATCGGCATCACCCCGCCGACCACCGGCCCCCTCTCCTTCTTCAAGGATACCGACACGCAGGTCGCGGCCGCCGCCAAGTTCAGCGGCAAGGGGGCGGCCCAGCAGTCGAACCAGCTTTCCGGGGCGATCACCGTCACCATCGCGCAGATCTATCCGAACGGCACCTACCTACTGCGCGGCGAGAAGCATCTGACGCTGAACCGCGGCGACGAGACCATCCAGATTTCCGGCCTCGTCCGCGCGGTGGATATCGATTCCACCAACAGCGTGCCTTCCACCCGCGTGGCGGATGCCCGCATCACCTATACCGGCAAGGGCGAGATCGCGCGGGCCAGCACGCAGGGCTGGCTCGGCCGCTTCTTCTCCCGCATCAGCCCGTTCTGAGGATCGGCCCTTGAAGCGACTTCTCCTCCTCGCGCTCGCGGCCTTCGCCGGCCTTGCCGCGCCCGCCCATGCGGACCGGATCAAGGATCTCGGCACTTGGCAGGGGCTGCGCGCCAACCAGCTGACCGGCTACGGCATCGTCGTCGGTCTCTCCGGCACGGGCGACGACAGCCTCGAATATGCGACGCAGGCGATGAAGGGCGTCGCCTCGCGCTTCGGCCTCCAGATACCGCCCGGCGTGAACCCGGCGACCAAGAACGCCGCCGCCGTGCTCATCACGGCGGACCTGCCGCCCTTCGCCAAGCCGGGCCAGACGCTGGACATCACCGTCTCGGCGCTGGGCAAGGCGAAGTCGCTGCGCGGCGGCACGCTGGTGATGGCGCCGCTGGTCGGTGCCGACGGGCAGATTTACGCGATGGCGCAGGGCAACCTTGCCGTCGGCGGCCTCGGCGTTTCCGCGCAGGATGGCTCCAACGTCGTCGTGAACGTGCCGACCGCCGGCCGCATCCCCGGCGGTGCCACGGTGGAGCGCTCCGTGGACGCGGGCTTCGCCACCTCCCCCACCATCAACTTCAACCTCTCCGAGGCGGACCTCACCACCGTCCAGCGCGTCGCCGCCGCGATCAACCAGCGGATCGGCGCCGGCCGGGCGCAGGCGATCGACGCCACCACCGTGGCGATCTCCGCGCCTCCGGGCGCCGAGGGCCGCACCGCGCTGATGGCCCAGCTCGAAGATCTCATCGTCATGCCCGCCGATGCCCCGGCGCGCGTGGTCGTTAATGCCCGGACGGGAACGGTCGTTATCAATGGCGCGGTCCGCATCGCACCGGCCGCCGTCAGCCACGGCAAGCTGACGGTGAAGGTGGATGAGAAGCCGCGCGTGTCGCAACCGGCGCCTTTCTCGCAGGGGCAGACGACGGTCGTGCCGAACAGCTCGATCTCGGTGGAGGAGAAGTCCATTCCCGCGTTCCAGATCCAGGGCGCCAATCTGGCCGACATCGTGAAAGCGGTGAACGCCATCGGTGCCTCCCCGGCCGATCTCGTGGCCATCCTCGAAGCGCTGAAGCAAGCCGGCGCCATGAAAGCGGATTTGATCATCCTATGATCCAGTCACCCCCCCCTTCGACGCTCGCCACCGCCACGCCGGACGCCAAGGCGGTGGCACAGCAGAACAAGCTCAAGTCCGCCGCGCAGGCGTTCGAGGCGGTGTTCCTGCGCCAGATGATCGGATCGATGCGTCAGGCCGATCTGGGCGACGGCATGCTCGACAGCGACGCCTCCAACCAGTTCCGCGACATGGCGGATGCGCAGACGGCGGACTCGATGGCCAAGCATGGCGTGCTCGGCATTGCCGACTTGCTGATGAAGCAGATCGGCCCCGTCACCGAGCGGCAGGCCGGCGCCGCAGCCCCGGCCGGCAAGGCAGGCAACCCGACATGAGCGATCTTCTCCGCATCGGCCAGTCCGGCGTCTCTGCCTATGCGACGGCGCTTGCCGCCATCGGCAACAACGTCTCCAACGCGAACACGCCCGGCTATACGCGGCGGCAGGTGACGCTCCAGCAGAACACCTCGGCAGATGCGACCCAGCTCTATTACACGAGCCGCACAGAATTCGGCGGCGTGCTGACCACGGACGTGACGCGCGCGGGCGATTCCTATCTGTCGTCCGCGGCACGGACGGCGGCGGGCACGGCCGGCTATACCGGCATGCACAGCACCTGGCTGGCCAATGCCGAGGCAGCGCTGAACGACGGCACCACCGGCGTCGGCCAGAGCGCCACCGCCTTCTTCAACGCCGGAGACCAGCTGGCCGCCAATCCGGGCAACACCGGCAGCCGCAATCAATTCCTCGCCTCGCTCGATCAGTTGGCCTCGTCGATCAGGACGACGGCGGGCGCGCTCGCCAACACGTCGAACGGCATCACGACCGCGGCCGAGACGAGCATCCACGCCGTCAATTCCGATCTCGACGCACTGGACGAGATCAATGACTCGCTGAACCATCAGGTGCCCGGCTCCTCCGCGCAGGCCGACCTGATGGACCAGCGGGACCGGCTGCTCGACGATCTCGCCAGCCATATCGGCATCACCGTCAGCATCGCCGACAACGGTACGGCAAAGGTCAGCCTCGCCAGCAACGCGCTGCAACTCACGACGGATACCAGCGGCAACGTCCCCATGGCCGGCGTCCGCTTCGCGATGGCGGTGGGCGGCAATGGCACGCTGTCGCTCCAGGCCGTGTCGATCGGCAAATCCCAGCCGATCACGGCGCCCGGCGGCGAGTTAGGCGGCCTGATCGACAGCGCTTCCACCGTAGCGGACCGGCGCAACACGCTGGACAAGATGGCGACCGACTTCGCCACCGCGGTCAACGCCTGGCAGGCCGCCGGGCAGACCGACGCGGGCACGCCCGGCGGCGCCCTCCTCACCGGCACCGACGCCGCCTCGCTCACCCTCGCCACATCCGATCCGGCGGCGATCGCGGCGGCGACGCCCGGCGGCGCGGCCAACGGCAACCTGCTGGCGCTCGGCAGCCTGCGGGGCGCGGGCGGCGTGGAGCAGAGATGGTCCGCCATGGTGACGGATCAGGGCCAGATGGTGGCCAGCGCGCAATCGGCGGACACGGCGGCATCCTCCGCCAGGGATTCCGCCTTCAGCGCCCGCGACACCACGACCGGCGTCGATCTCAACACCGAGGCGGCGGAGATGATCCGCTACCAGCAGGCCTATAACGGCGCGGCCAAGGTGATCCAGGTCGCCAAGGACACCATGCAATCCATCCTCGATCTGTTCTGAGGACGCAGAAGATGCTCAACTCGCAATACAGCCTCTCGGCCGAAATCGCCCGCCAGCAGGCGCTGGAAAGCCAGATCGCCCAGCTCCAGACCGACATCTCGTCGGGCATCAAGGTGCATGTCGCGTCGGACGATCCGCAGGCGGCGGCGCGCATCGCCCAGATCGGCCGCCAGCAGGCGGACCAGACCACCTATGGCGGCAACGTCAAGCAGGCGCAGGCGATCTCGGCGCTGGTGGACGGCAATCTGGAGAGCGTGCAGACCGCGCTCGGCCGGGTGAAGGAGCTGATGCTGCAAGGCGCGAACGGCACCTCCAACGCCAATGATCGCACTGCCATGATCACGGAAATCCAGGGCATCGCGCAGGATCTCCAGACCTACCAGAACCAGACGGATTCGAGCGGCAATCCGCTCTATGTGCGCGGCGCCCAGCCGCCCCAGATTCCGATCGCGCGGGGCATCAACGTCGCCGCCGCGGACAGTTGGGACGATGTGTTCGGCACCGTGACCCTGAAGGACGGGACCACCTCCAGCGTCGATACGATCATCGCCAACGCGATCGCCGCGCTCCAGAGCGGCAACACCGCGCAGATGCAGACGGCGACCGACGCGGTCGATTCCGCCGCCACCCATATTTCCGACGCGCAGGCGGACATCGGCGTGCGCGAGACGCGGTTCAACAATGCAAGCGACGCACTCGCCAATTCCGCCACCGATCTCGCCGGCGAGCGCTCCGGCCTGGAGGATACGGACGCGACGGAGGCCTATGCCACCATGTCCAGCAAGATGACGATCCTGAACGCGGCGCAATCCGTGCTCGCAACCATCGGGAAAA
>Ga0105248_10007975_pt1 | contig 11638 bp, 7 predicted proteins | sample KBSS34metaG_FD_81524 | JGI IMG/M metagenome (GOLD analysis project Ga0105248, IMG submission 81524) | Switchgrass rhizosphere microbial communities from Kellogg Biological Station, Michigan, USA - KBS S3-4 metaG | ecosystem: Host-associated > Plants > Roots > Rhizosphere > Soil | place...
CGCGAAACGCGATTCATCCTCGATTCCGTCCTCGATATCGCGCGCTATTCGAACATGCCGGGCTTCGCGAATGCGACGCCAGACCTGATCGAGGCAATTCTCGAGGAGTCTGGACGTTTCGCCTCGGAAGTGCTCGCTCCGCTCAACCGGATTGGCGACGAGGTCGGCTGCAAGCGCAACGACGATGGATCGGTCGTGACTCCTCCGGGCTTCAAGGAAGCCTACAAGCAATTCTGCGAGGCCGGGTGGCCAACCCTCACCGGGCCCGAGGAATATGGCGGGCAGGGGCTTCCGCAGGTCGTCGGCACCGCGGTGACCGAATACATCCTGTCCGCGAACCACAGCTTCGAGATGTACCAGGGCCTCACCGCCGGAGCGATCGCATCACTGCTCGTGAAGGGCAGCGAGGAGCTGAAGCAGAAATATGTTCCGACGATGATCAGCGGCCGCTGGACCGGAACGATGAACCTGACCGAGCCGCATTGCGGGACCGACCTTGGCCTCCTCAAGACCCGTGCCGATCCCGATCCCGACGGAAGCTATTCGATCACCGGGACCAAGATCTTCATTTCCTCGGGCGAGCACGACCTGGCGGAAAACATCATCCACCTCGTGCTGGCGAAGATCGCCGGCGCTCCGGACAACGTCAAAGGCATTTCGCTGTTCGTCGTTCCCAAGTTCCTGGTGAATGACGATGGATCGCTTGGCGAGCGTAACACGCTTTCGTGCGGCGCCATCGAGAAGAAGATGGGCATTCACGGCAATGCGACCTGCGTGATGAACTATGACGGCGCAAAGGGGTGGCTGGTCGGCGAGGCGGAAAAGGGCCTGGCAGCCATGTTCATCATGATGAACGCGGCGCGGCTCGGCGTCGGCCTTCAGGGGCTTGCCCAGGGCGAAGTCGCGTACCAGAACGCCGTGGCCTATGCGAAGGACCGGCGCCAGGGCCGAGCGCTTCGGCCGGATGAGCGCGACTCCGACGCCAAGGCGGATCACATCCTGGTCCATCCGGACGTTCGGCGAATGTTGATGGAGGCGCGCGCCTATACCGAGGCAGGCCGCGCGCTCGTTCTTTGGGGTGCCCTGCAGGTCGATCTCATTCGTCGCTCTCCCGACGAGTCTGAGCGGCAGAATGCCGACGATCTGCTCGGACTTATAACCCCTGTCATCAAGGGGGTCCTGACGGACAAGGGTTTCAAGGCGGCGATCGAAGCCCAGCAGGTGTTTGGCGGCCACGGATATATCCGCGAGCATGGAATGGAGCAGTTCGTCCGGGACGCGCGCATCACGCAGATTTACGAAGGGACGAACGGCATCCAGGCAATGGATCTCGTCGGGCGCAAACTCCCCAAGGACGGGGGACGGGCCGTGCGCAGCTTCTTCGAGATGGTTGGCCGCGACATTGCCGACGCGAAGGCCTCCGGGGACCCCGCAGGCGTGGCGGGCGCGCTGGAGCCTGCCCTTGGCGACCTCCAGGCCGCCACGATGTGGCTGGCCCAGCACGGAATGGCCGATCCCGACAATGCCGGTGCGGGCGCGTACGCCTACATGGACCTGATGGGCCTCGTTTCACTCGGATGGATGTGGCTGAAGATGGCTGCAGCCGCCCAGCGCGCCGTCGATCAGGGAACAGAAGACAAGGCCTTTCACGAAGCAAAGCTCATAACGGCCAAATTTTACGCCCTGCGCGAACTTCCAATGTCGACTGGATTGCGGAGGAAGGTCGAGGCGGGCGCCGAAACCGTGATGAGGATTCCGGCAGAAGCCTTCTGAAAAGTTGGTTAATTTTCTGGTAAGAAGACTTCTCCGTGCGAAAAATGTCGTTCCGGATTAATAAGGTACGACTTTCGCACGACAGGGAGTGGCCATGCCGGCGTTACACGCCTGTCCGATTTGTAGTTCCGCGCGGATCAAGCTGCGGTTTAACGGCTTCACCAATCGCAATCCCGCGGATGGTCGCGTTTGGCCTGTCTTCGAGTGCGGGAACTGCGGGCACGGCTTCCTGAATCCGCAGCCGGATAGGGAGACGCTCGGCAATTATTACGGCAAGAATTACGAGGCCTATGAGGAGCGGCATGCCGCCGATGGCGACAATTCATCAATCCTCGAACGGGCGCGGGCGAGCGGTGAGTTCCGGCATATTCCTGTTCCCACCGGTAAGAGGGTCCTCGATTTCGGCTGCGGCGGCGGGTTCTTCCTGGGAATCTGCAAGCAGCTAGGAGCAGACGTCCAGGGGATAGAGCCAAGCCCGCATGGAGCACGGACCGCGCAGGAGCAGGGCATACCGGTGTTTCGCGGCACCCTGGACGATTTCCTCGAGCAGCATGGAGATCGGCGCTTCGATGTGATTACCGCCAATCACGTGATCGAGCATGTACCGGACCCGGTAACGACGCTCTCCGGCCTTGGGACCCTCCTCGCCGACGGCGGGAAAATGACGATCGCGGTACCGAACGCCAGATCGACTTTCGCCGACAAGCTCGGTGCCGAATGGCACAGCACCGACCTGCCTATCCACCTTCATCAATTTTCGGCAGCGAGCCTCAGGAAGGCCGCTGATCGCGCCGGGCTTTCGACGGCCAAGATTGAGACGACGTCGATGACGACCTCGATAAGGGCATCGCTGCAGCTTCTGCTCAGGCGAAAGTATCTCATTCCGCAGCTGCTCACCCGGCAATTGCCGATCGACAGCTATGCGGAGCGCCTCGCCAAGCGTCATGACGCGGAGGAGAATGGCGAGGCACTATTGGCTATTTTTGAAGCGAAGCCCCCGCCGGACTCGGCGGCTTTACGAAATGAAGTCCTGATCGAAGTTTCAACGCCCCAGGTGACCTAGATCAGTTTGTCACTGGGCTAACGATGTCAGGTGGCAACTCCGGTTCAATAAATCGCGAACGCTTGCGATTGCGGCGTCATCGGGGGTGACAGTGATGGACACTGATCTTGCCTATTATCGGCGCAGGTCAGCCGACGAGCAGGCGGCCGCTGCAGCGACCCGCGATCCGAAGATAGGCGCAATCCATCTCGAGCTGGCTCGCCGATACGACGAGCGCGTCGTGGCTCTCAGTTCGCGCCAGCGACCTATGGCGGATCGAGTGGGGTAAGGCTGACAAACAAGGTAAATTTTCGGCGAACCAAGACTTTTCAATCGGCGTGAACGCGCCGTGCGTCATTGGGGCCTTCTCGACTAAACTAATTCGTGGGGAACCAAGATGCGTTTCAATTTCACTCTGGCGGCCGTTGCCGCCATCCTTGCAGCGACGCCCGCCGTCGCCCAGCAGGCCACTACGACAGAGCCGGCCGAGGCCCGGGGTGTCGTCCTTCAATCACTGACCCTCAGCAAGATCAGCAACCTCGATTTCGGTACGGTTGCGGGCAGCAACACCATTCCCGGTAACGTGGTCGTCGATCCGGACAGCGGTGCGCGCACCTCAACGGGCGTTACGCTGATGCCCGGCGCGTTCTCGCGGGCCCGTTTCGATGGTTTCGGCGTCCCAGGGAACTCGGTCGTCCTGACGCTGACGCCTCCTGCCGGCAACGTGCTGACGAATGCCGGCGGTGTTCCGCTTACCATCAACAGCATGACGCTCGACAGTGGCGGGACGAACCGCACGATCGGCGGAACGGGCCAGTTTACAGTCTATGTCGGCGGCGACTTCCAGATTGCCGCGGCGCAAGCGAACGGCCTGTACACGGCGACCTTCAACCTAACCGCCGTCTATCAATAACCCACTGGTGGCTGGCGTTTGGGGCGGCCCTTCGGCTTGGGGCTGAAGGGTCGCCCTTTCTTTATCGGCTTGTTTAACTGACATTCACCTTTCGACGACGAGCCGAAGGCTGCTTGCGGCGAATGTCGCACCGACATGCGGACTACGGACGTTTTATCGGCAGACAACTCTACATCAGACGGAGGTATTGAGTCATGTCGATGATGAGGAAAATCTTTGCCCTGAGTGCCGGTGTCGCCGCGATCGCGGCTGCCAGCCCTGCAGCGGCCCAATATTATTCATACCCCTACGGAAACTACAGCTACAGTCAGTACGGCTATGCACAGCCCTATGGTTATGCGCAGCCCTATGCCGTGAATACCGGCGTTGCGACGCAGCAATGCACGGCCGCAGTCCAGAGCCGGCTCTATAATCGCTCGAGCATCGGCGGCGTCCTTGGCGTGCTCCTTGGCGCGAATACAACCGGCCGAGTGGTCGGGGTGACCCAGGTCAGCCCGCGCAGCAACGGTCTGGTCCGCGTCCGCGGTCTCGCCAGTAGCGGCAGATATGCCTCCAGCGGATACGGGCCTTATGGCGTCGGTGCCTATGGCGCCATGGGATACGGTTATGCCAACGCTGCGGACCTCAGCTTCCGCTGCGACGTCGCCCCGAACGGTGCCGTCTACAACGTGAGCATCAACCGCCGCTAAGCGGTATCTGGTTGAACGAGAGGGAGCGCTGGGTGACCGGCGCTCCCTTTCGTTTTGGCGGTTCAGCGAAGAGTCAGCCCTTTCTCTGTCTAAACTGTTGGGCCATTTATGCGTTCATGGCGCCAGCGCGCCTTTTTGAGCGCAAACCAGGGATGAAAAACGGCAATGGGTAAGGTGGTTCGCGGTGTTCTGCCGCTGAAGAGGATTATTGCAGCGAGTAGCGCGGCTGCCGTGCTTGCAACGGTTGCGACCGTCGCGTTTGTGCCGGCACCGGTCATCGCTCGGACCGCAACAACTTCGTCGTTCGACGGAGAAATCGCAGATTTCTATCGCGCCCGTGGCGGAGCGCCGCTCTGGTTCGCTCCCAATTCCGGCGATGCCGCGCAGCATCTCCTCGATCTCCTGGCGACCGCCCAGGCCGACAACCTCAATCCGCGGCGGTACAACAGTCGGGCACTCGCTCGTGCCATGGCCGACGCGCGGACCGGTAATCCCGTCGCGATCCAGCGCGCCGAGGTGACGTTTACCAATGCCTTCGTCACCTACGCTCGCGACCTCAAGCATGATCCGGGAATCGGGATCATCTACATTGACAAGGAATTGAAGCCCGAGCCGCCCACCGCGAACGAGATCCTGACCGCGGCGGTCCGTGCGCCGTCCCTCGGCGACTATGTCCAGCAAATCGGGTGGATGAACCCAATCTACGCCAAGCTGAGGCAGGCCATCGCCAGCCGTCTTTACCGCAACGCGGCCGAATATCGTCTGCTGCAACTCAATCTCGAGCGTGCACGAGCCCTGCCTTCGAACAGCGGTCGCTATGTGATCGTCAATCCGCCGGCAGCGCGGCTGTACATGTATGAGAATGGGCAGGTCGTTGATTCGATGCGCGTCGTGGCCGGCCGTCCCGACCCGATCGCCCAGACACCGATGATGAACGCCTTCATCCGCTTCGAGGCGCTCAATCCCTATTGGAACGCACCGCCCGACATCGCCGCCCGCAAGCTGGCTCCAAAAGCGCTCGCCCAGGGCCGCGCCTATCTCAACGAAAAGGGATATGAGATCGTCGACCAGTTTGGTGAGAATGCTCGCGTCCTCAGCCCGACGTCGGTCGACTGGAAAGGTGTGGTCGAGGGCCGCGTCCAGGTCCACATGCGCCAGAAGCCGGGCCCGGCCAACTCGATGGGACGGATGAAGTTCATGTTCCCCAATCCGCAGGGGATCTGGCTGCACGACACTCCGGAAAGGGAGAAAATTGAGGATGCGGCACGGCTGGAAAGCAATGGCTGCGTTCGATTGGAGGACGCCCCGCGCTTCGCTCGCTGGCTATTCAACGGCCGTCCGCCGAGTCCGAAGGGTGCAAGACCGGAGCAGAAAGTCGATCTTCCCGCTCCGGTTCCTCTGTACATCACCTATCTGACGGCAGTCCCAAGCGGGACGTCGATCGTCTATTTCGATGATTTCTACGGTAAGGACCGGGCGCAGGCGCGGCAGTTCGCGGGCTTGCGTTAGGCTTGTTTCTTGTCGCGGTCGGCGACGTACCACGGACGTAGTGTCGCGGCTTCGCTGCGCTTTTCCTTTTTCGGGGCGAGGCGGGCGAGGTCGAACCGCCCGTCAAACTGAAGTCCGAATTTGCCGGCCTGTGCCCAACGCACGACGCCGCGCACCGGACCGACGCCGACGATGTCGATCGACAGCTCGGCACCCGGAGCGACTGCGAGATCGCTTTCGACCAAGGCCCCCATCGAGGAAATGTTGCTGAGCCTGACCTCAACGGTCTCTCCGTCGACTAAAGTGAGGGCCCTTCGCATCAGCCGATGACGCGGTTCACGGATGCAGGCAAAACCATCAGCCTCTACCGTGACGCTATTGGCGAGCTCGCGCGCCGTTTCGGCAGGGCTTGGCCGACCGAAGATGTATCCCTGAACCATGCTGACGCCGAGATCCCGGATCAGCTGCAAGTCGTCATGGGTTTCCACGCCTTCCGCGCAAGTGTCCATTCCCAGCGTTTCGGCAAGGGTGACGATGGCCCGGATGATCGCGGCGTTCCGGTTCGTGGTTGATGCGGCGCCTCGAACGAAGCTCTGGTCGATCTTGATCTTGTCGAACGGCGCTTTCTTCAAATAGCCGAGCGAGCTGTAGCCGGTTCCGAAATCGTCGAGCGAAAGCCTGACGCCGAGCGCCTTCAGCTTGGCGAACGTGTCATCGGTTGAATCGCCCTCGGCGAGAAACACGCCTTCGGTGATTTCAAGTTCCAGGCGATCGGCACGAATGCCGGTCTCCGAAAGATGCTTGCCGACCATTGCGGCCACGCCTGGATCGTTGAACTGGAGGGGCGACAGATTGACCGCGACGCGGACGTGGTCGGGCCAGCGGGACGCCTCTTCGAGCGAGGTGCGAAGAACCCATTCCCCGATCTTGCCGATCAGCCCGGCTTCCTCGGCCAACGGTATGAAGTTCGCGGGAGGCACTGCACCGCGCGTTGGATGCTGCCAGCGGACAAGCGCTTCGAAGCCGGAGATCTCTTCCCCTGCGGCGCGGACGATCGGCTGATAATGGACCGAGAGCTCACCACGATCGATCGCCTGGCGAAGATCGTTCTCGAGCAACTGGCGTTCGGCCGCCTCGCTGTGCATCGATGGCTGGTAGAAGCAATGCTTGCCGCGGCCCGCACCCTTTGCCGCATAAAGGGCGAGGTCGGCATTGCGGACGAGGGCGTCCGCGCTCGCACGACCGGGGTCGCCGATGACAATCCCCACGGATGCGCCGATGGTCACCTTATAGCCTTCGATCATGTAAGGCCGGGACACCTGCTCAATGAGCGTGCGGGCAAGCGATTCCAGCAGCCCGATGTCGACTGCTCCCGGCAACACCGCCTGGAATTCGTCGCCGCCGAGGCGGCCGACCTGCCCGTGATTGCCCATCACCGACGTCAGTCGCTCGGCAACCTGTCGCAGGAGCGCGTCGCCGACGGGATGTCCCAAGGTATCGTTGACGTTCTTAAAGCGATCGAGATCGATCATGAAAAGCGCGCAGCCCTTGTGGCGATGAGCCGCGTTTCGAAGCGCCTCGTCCAGCGTCTGACGCATCATTGCGCGGTTCGGCAGGCTCGTCAGGGAATCGAAGCGCGCCAGTCGCGAAATCTCGCGTTCGGACTTGCGCTGTTCGGTGAGGTCGGTGCCGATTCCGCGGAAACCGAGAAAGCGGCCGCGCTCATCGAAAATGGGGTTGCCCGACAGCGACCAGTGAACATCCTGTTCGCTCGCGGGCCGGACGACGACGTCCGAAAATGGGAAGCGGGCCGAAAGATGAAAGCCGAGCGTCTTGCGCTCTTCGAGGTTGTTGTCCGATGCCTGGTCCACCGACAGAAGGTCGGTGAACTGGCGACCGAGCAGTGCTTCGGGCTCGCATTCGAAATCTTCAGCAAGCTGCCGGGAGACGTAGGAAAGGGTGCCGAGCGGGTCGGTTTCCCAAAACCAGCCCCGACCGCTGTTTTCGAACTCATCGACGAAGTTGAGGGCTTTTCGGGCCTGCCATTCGAGAGCGAGTCGGCGGCGACCAGCATACAAGGTCCTTTGCGTGATCGCAGTGCTGTAGATGACCATCATCAACGCCATTGCGTCGATTGCGAAGGAGACTTGCACGCTGGTTGAGAACAACAGGGTCGTTGCCACGGCGACAACCGCATTCATCACGGCCAGCGGGGGTGACTGAGCGGCGACGATCGATCGCACGAAGAAGCCCGAGGCCATCGCCAGAGTCACGAACGACGAATCCGCTATCTGGAGCGATCCGGCAGTGACGCTCGCGACCGCCCAGCAAGCTCCAGTCGCTCCAAGGTAGCCGCACATCAGCCGAATGATGGTGTGGGGCGCCATCTGGAGGCGGCGCCAGAAAAGCATCACGGCGCCGGCGGAAGCGTCCAGGGCAAGTGAAAGGGCGAGCGGAATGAATACGCTGCCGATCGATCCCCAACTGGTTTGGGGATGCCGTTCAAAAACGAGGCTGACGGCAATGATGAGGTGGCCCGAAAAGAGCAGCCAGGGCGCAAGAGCGAGGCCGCCGGCACGTCGCTCGGCAAGAGTGAGGTCCGCACTTTCGCTATGATCGCGAACATCGAACGCAAGCGCATCCTTGGCCGATGCGCGGGCCTCGGTCGGAAGTTCAATTTCCGGTGATTTGCCGAACAGGGTTCGACGCATTCCATCTCCGCCTTACGCCACATCGGTCGCACCACGCGGCCGAAAGCGGAGTCATAGCGGTCCCGAGTTAACCGGGCAGCGAACGAACAGGGTTACTGTTGCTTTAAGCCTCTTCCGGCAGGAAATCCGGAACCGACAAATATCGCTCGCCAGTATCGTAATTGAAGCCGATCACGCGAGGGTTGTCGCCCAGTTCCGGCAGCTTCTGGCCGATCGCCGCCAGGGTAGCGCCGGATGAGATGCCGACGAGCATTCCTTCTTCGCGGGCTGCACGCCTCGCCATTTCCTTTGCGTCGTTGGGATCGACCTGAATCACGCCGTCGAGCAGGCTCGTGTCCATGATCGCGGGAATGAATCCCGCGCCGATGCCCTGGATCGGATGTGGGCCGGGCTGACCACCGGAAAGTACCGCGGAAAGAGTTGGTTCAACCGCGAATACCTTGAGGTCCGGCCATTTCGATTTCAGCACTTCCGCGCTGGCGGTGATGTGGCCGCCAGTGCCAACTCCCGTGATTAGCGCATCCGGAGGATTGTCGGCGAAGTCGCGAAGGATTTCCTGCGCGGTGGTGCGGCGGTGAACTTCAAGGTTTGCAGGATTTTCGAACTGCTGCGGCATCCAGGAGTTGGGGGTCGAAGCGATGATTTCCTCGGCCCGGGCAATCGAACCCTTCATGCCTTTTTCGCGAGGCGTGAGGTCGAAGGACGCGCCATAGGCAAGCATCAATCTCCGGCGCTCGACGCTCATGCTGTCGGGCATGACGAGGATGAGTTTGTAGCCCTTGACCGCGGCGACCATGGCTAGGCCAATCCCCGTATTGCCGGACGTCGGCTCGACGATGACTCCGCCGGGTTTCAGCTTTCCGGACCGCTCGGCATCCTCAACCATCGACAGCGCGATGCGGTCCTTGATCGACCCGCCAGGATTGGACCGTTCCTGCTTGATCCACACTTCAGGGCCGTCGCCGAACAGGCGGTTGATACGCACGTGCGGCGTATTGCCGATCGTCTCGAGGATATTCGCGGCCTTCATGCCTGGCTCTCCTCCGTTTGGAGTTCACGCAAATCGGGTGGCTCGAAGCTTTTTGCAAGCCGCAGCTCTGGAAACCACCAGGACCATAGGAAGACCACGGCGATTGCGCCGATGCCTCCGGCGATGACAGCCGGGACCGGACCGATGAGGGCGCCGAGGAAGCCCGACTCGGCTTCGCCCAACTCGTTGGAAGCGGAAATGAACAGGGATGACACCGCCCCCACGCGGCCCCGCATTTCGTCCGGCGTGTAGAGCTGGATCAGCGACTGGCGCACGTAAACCGAGAACATGTCTGCGGAGCCCAACAGCGCCAGGCAGAGAAGCGAGAGCGGCATCCATCGCGAGAAGCCGAATATGATGGTTGCGGCGCCAAAGACCCCAACCGCGGTCAGCATCTTGGTGCCGACATTGTGCTTCAGAGGGCGAAACGAAAAGAAAGCGGCGGTAAGCGTTGCGCCCACGGCCGGTGCGGCGCGCAAGTGACCGAGCCCTTCGGGGCCAGCGTGAAGAACGTCGCGGGCGAAAACTGGCAGCATCGCCGTTGCGCCGCCCAGAAGGACCGCGAACAAGTCCAGGCTGATGGCGCCGAGCACTAGCCGGTTGCGGCGGACATAATGGAGCCCGTCCACCATTTGCTTCCACGGGTTCGGACCGCGTGTAATCTCGGGGCGAGCGACGGGACGAATAGCAAGCAAGCCCGCCAGGCTGACCATAAACAGCAGTGCGCTCGCGGCGTATGGGGCCGCTGGAGCCCAGGCATAAAGATAGCCGCCAAGTGCTGGCCCAGCGATGGCCCCGCTCTGCCAGGCGATCGACGATAGTGCGATCGCGCGCGGCAATATGCTCCGCGGAACCAGATTGGGCGCGAGGGCGCCGAGCGCCGGACCGGCAAAGGCGCGGGCGACGCCAAGCAACGCCGCGACGAAATAGAGGATCTCCAGCGTCGTTGTGTGCGTCCAGGCAAACCAGGCAAGCGCGGCCGCGCAGCCCAGTTCCAGCGCAACTGCCGCGCGGGCGATCCAGCGTCGATCGACGCGGTCGGCGGTCCAGCCCGTCACCAGTGTGAGCAAGAACAGCGGAATGAACTGCACGAGGCCGATGATCCCCAGCCTCAGCGCCGCTTCCTTCAAACCCATGGTGTGGCGCGCGATGTCGTAAACCTGCCAGCCGATGACGATGACCATCGCCATCTGGGCGATCGTTGCAGTCAGCCGGGCCATCCAGAAATAGCGAAAGGCCGGAATTCGAAGCGGTTCGGGGAGGAAGCTCACGATGGGCTGACTAGGGATGCAGAGTGGAAGCGGCAACCGCCGTTTCCGGCTGGCGCTTCGCCAGTCCGAGGCGCTTGATCAGCAATGGCATCGTCAGGCCCTGGACAAGGATCGAGAAGGCGACGACCACGAACGAGGTCAGGATAATGGCGTTGCGCTCTGGCACGGTTATCGGGACGGCAAGGGCCAGTGCGAGTGCCAGAGCTCCACGCAGGCCACCCCAAAACAATGTGTGCTGGTAACTGGCAGGCAGCCGCCAGCGCGAGCCGTGGAACATGGCGGCGAGCGGATAGATCGAGATCACGCGGCCGGCGAGGACGAGGAGGATTGCGGCTGCGGCAGCGGCGAAACCCAACCGGCTCAGCGGCTGGTCGGCCACGTTCATGCCGATCAGGATGAAGACCACGCTGTTGGCGAGGAAGGCGAAATACTCCCATGCCCAGCGAATGCGGTCGCGGCCCTTATGTGAAACCAGCCGCGTTCCAAGGCTTCCGATCATCAGGCCCGAGCTCAAGGCGCTGATGATGCCGGACGCGTGGAAATGTTCGGCCAGAAGGAATGAGCCGTAGGCGGCGATTGTGGTCAGCGTGATTTCAACCAGCGGATCGTCGGTGCGGCCCACAATCAGCAGGATGGCCATGCTGATTCCGAGGCCGATCAGGATCCCTCCGCCGAGCGTCCAGATGAACTCTGGAATCACGGTTACGGCGCCCGGCGAAAC